>JAEEGI010008913.1_pt1 | contig 22078 bp, 17 predicted proteins | sample 8958751 | NCBI WGS metagenome assembly JAEEGI01 (sample SAMN16246545, study PRJNA631951) | gut metagenome | biome: gut microbiome; feature: rumen; material: KS-attached | host: Bos | place: Iran: Karaj | collected 2018-10 | reverse complement strand
AGTGATTAAGTACGTCATCTCCGATAAGGAGAGCGGACTTCAGCACTACAAATGCAAGATTGATGGCAAATTCGCACTTTTTACAAACAAACGTGGAGTGCTGACGTGTCATCTCGAAGATGTTGATATTCAGCGAAACATAAAGCACCGGCTCGAATTTGTGGCAACAGATAATTGTGGCAACAAGACGGTCGATGTACAGGAATTTGTATATTAGCACAAAAACAAGAAAGAAATTGTAATAGATGGGGAAAAGGTTTACAGTACTGGTAGGACTGCTGCTTTGCATGATTCCGATGCGTGCATGTACCAGTCTGATTGTCGGAAAGAAAGCTTCTGTCGACGGCTCGGTTATTGTGTCGTACAATGCCGACAGCTACGGACTCTATGGCTTCCTTTACCACAGAAACGCAGGAAAACATCTGCCGGGAAGCAAACGGCGAATAAACTGCTGGGATACCAATGAGTATCTCGGTGACATTCCAGAACAGGAATACACCTACAACGTTGTTGGAAACATGAACGAGCATCAGGTAACGATTGTTGAGTCGACCTTCGGAGGACGAAAGGAACTGCTCGACACTCTTCGCGGTCCGGGTGCGCCTAAGATTGACTACGGAAGCCTTATCTACATAGGCTTGGAGCGTTCAAGAACGGCGCGTGAGGCAATAAAGGTCATGACCGACCTTGTGGCGCAGTACGGCTATGCCAGCTCGGGCGAGTCGTTCACCATTGCCGATGCCGAGGAGGCGTGGATTATGGATATGATAGGCAAAGGACCGGGCGGACACGGAGCCGTTTGGGTTGCCGTAAGAATCCCTGATGACTGCATAAGCGGACACGCAAATCAGAGCCGAATTCGCAAGTTTGACATGAGCGACAAGGAAAATGTCATGTATTCTTCGGATGTCGTCTCTTTCGCACGCGAGAAAGGCTATTACAAAGGTCCGAACAAGGATTTCAGTTTCAGCGATGCCTATAGTCCTACCGATTTCGAGAGCGCGCATTTCTGCGATGCCCGCATCTGGAGCTTCTTCAGAGCATATAATCCCGAGATAAACAAGTATCAGGACTATATCATGGGCAAGAGCAAGGAGGCGATGCCGCTTTATATCAAGCCAAACCGCCTTCTGTCGGTAAACGAGATTTGCGAGTGTATGCGCGACCATTACGACAATACATTCATGGAAATGGCAAAGGATGCCGGCGCAGGAATGTACGAATCGCCTTACCGTCCAACGCCGCTCACATTCAAGGTCGGCGACAAACTCTACTACAACGAGCGACCAATCTCTACCCAGCAGACTGCTTTCACAACCGTGGCGCAGATGCGTTCGTGGTTCCCTAGTTGGATTGGCGGTGTGCAGTGGTTCGGTACAGACGATGCCAACATGATAGCCTACACTCCGGTGTATTGCTGTACAACCGACATTCCAAAGTGCTTGGCTGGCGGAACGGCTTCGGACATCAAATTCTCGTGGGATTCGAGCTTCTGGGTGTGCAACTGGATTAGCAACATGATTTACATGAAGTATAATCTGATGATTGCCGACCTTCGCGAAGTTCAGAACGACCTCGAAGGCATGTATCACAAGGAGCAGCCTAACGTCGAGAGAAAGGCAAAGGAACTTTACGACGACGACCCTCAGCTTGTGCAGACATATCTAACCAACTACTCTAACGATTGTGCCAACAAGACGTTCAAGAGATGGAAGAAACTGGGTGAGTTCCTTCTGGTAAAATACAATGACATGACCGTGAGACCGGTTAAGAAGAATACCATCGGAGAATGGGAGTTCAAGAAGACAAAATTCGGCTACGGCGAAGAGCCTACGAGGGTGGGCTATCCAAAGCCTATGCAGGAAGACATTGTAAAGAAGACCGGCGACAGGTTTTTGGTTCCTTCGGAAAATCATGACAAAAAATAACAAAAAGGTTGCGAGAAATTATTTTTTCTCGCAACCTTTTACTATATTTGCCTTATATTTTGTTAAACTAACTATTGAACAAAGTCATTATGGAAAATGATCTGTTAATAAAGCAATGCACAGAAGAGGCTAAGAAGTGGCTTTCTCCTGCATTCGATTCAGAAACACAGGCTGAGGTTAAGGCACTTCTCGAGGCCGAAGACAAATCAGCATTGATTGATGCTTTTTATCGTAACCTTGAATTTGGTACAGGTGGCTTGCGAGGAATTATGGGTGCTGGTACAAACCGCATGAACAAGTACATCGTAGGTATGGCTACTCAGGGTTTCGCAAACTATATAAACAAGGCTTTTGCAGGCAAGAAGGATATTGCAGTTGTGGTTGGTCACGACTGCCGAAACAACTCTCGTCTGTTTGCCGAGACTGTTGCCGATATCTTCTCAGCCAACGGCATTAAGGTTTATCTCTTCGAGGGATTGCGCCCAACTCCTGAGATTTCGTTCGCCATCCGTCAGCTTGGCGCTCAGGCTGGTGTTAATATCACGGCGAGCCACAATCCACGCGAGTATAACGGCTACAAGGCTTACTGGGACGACGGTGCTCAGGTTCTTGCACCGCACGATACTGGCATCATCGATGAGGTTAACAAGGTTTCAATCAACGATGTTAAGTTCGAGCCAAACGAGGATTTGATTAAGATTATCGGCGGTGAGATGGATATCGACTACTTGAAGGCCGTTCATGAGGCTCTTGTAGACCAAGACGTCATCAACCGTCAGAAGGATCTCTGCATCGTTTATTCTCCGCTTCACGGAACAGGTAGAGTTATCATCCCTGCGGCTCTCCGCACTTGGGGATTCCAGAATATCAACGTAGTTAAGGAGCAGATGGTTGTAGACGGCAACTTCCCAACAGTTGTATCTCCAAACCCCGAGAACTCTGAGGCTATGACTCTCGGTATGAAACTCGGAACTAAGCTGAATGCAGACCTTGTTCTTGCATCAGACCCAGATGCCGACCGTCTTGCCGTTGTGTGCCGCGACTCAAAGGGCGAGTGGTACATCCTTAACGGAAACCAGACAGCCCTGATGTTCTCTTACTACATCATCGAAAATAAGAAGAAACTCGGTCAGCTCAAGGGCAACGAGTTTATGGTTAAGACTATCGTTACAACCGAGACTATCGCCGACATCGCAAAGAAGAACGGCGTTGAGTTGCGCGACTGCTACACAGGCTTCAAGTGGATTGCACGCGAAATCAAGATTAGCGAGGGCGAGAAGAAGTACATCGGCGGTGGCGAGGAGAGCTTCGGTTACTTGCCATACGACAAGGTGCGCGACAAGGATTCGCCAGCATCAATCTGCTTGCTTTGCGAGATTGCTGCATGGGCTAAGGACAACGGCATGACTCTGTACGACCTCTTGATGAAGATTTATCTTGAGTACGGATTCTCTTATCAGTATGCAATCTCTGTAACAAAGCCGGGTAAGAGCGGAGCAGACGAAATCAAGGCTATGATGGAGAACTTCCGCAACAACCCTCCAAAGCAGATTGCTGGCTCGCCTGTAACTGTAATCAAGGATTACAAGACTCTGAAGGTGGTAAACAACGGCGTTGAGAGCGATTTGGTAATGCCAGACACAAGCAACGTTTTGCAGTGGTTTACGGCTGATGGCCTGAAGATTTCAGTCCGTCCGTCAGGAACAGAGCCAAAGATTAAGTTCTACACCGAGATTCCGGGTAAGATGGAATGTGCAAAATGCTACGACGGCGCAGTCAAGGAGGCTGAGGCAAGAGTAGAATTGATAAAGAAAGACCTTGGCTTGTAAAAAGAGCAAGGAATAGTCGAATTTTTAGATTTTCTTGGCCCGATGTGGATAATCTCTCCGTCGGGCCTTTTATTATTTTTCTGATGAAAAGAATTTTTTGCATATTTTTGTTGTTCATGGTGCTGCTCTCATCGGTCAGCGCACAGTACAGGCATCGCCGAAAACAGGTTGCCGTTGTGCTGAGCGGCGGCGGAGCAAAGGGAACGGCACACATCGGCGCGCTAAAGGTTATCGAGGAGGCCGGAATTCCCGTAGATTATGTCGTAGGCACATCTATGGGAGCCATCGTGGGCGGATTGTACTCGATAGGCTACAACGCGCACCAACTCGACAGCATATTGTCAAATCAGGACTGGTCAATACTTCTTGCCGACCAACTCAACAAAGATCGATTTCCTTATTACCGAACAAAGGAGCTGATGCCTTTCATCCTTTCTGTTCCGTTCATGAAATTCCCCGGCGAGGTTGTCGAGGGCGGACTGCTGAAGGGAAAGAACATCGAGGCTCTCTTCAACCAACTTACGGCGCAGTATGCCGATTCGCTCGATTTTGACCAACTACCTATTCCTTTTGCCTGCGTGTCGCAGAATCTTGTAAATGGCGATGAAGTTGTTTTCCACGACGGATATCTGGCAAAGGCAATGCGCGCCAGCATGGCTATTCCCGGAGTGTTCACGCCTGTTTACAAAGATTCGCTCGTGCTTATTGACGGCGGCATGATAAATAACTATCCGGTTGATGTGGCGCGCTCGATGGGAGCCGACATCATCATCGGCGTTGACGTGCAGAGCGACCTTATGGAAGCGAAAAACCTGTCGTCTGCCATGAGTGTGCTCGGACAACTTATAAACATCTCGGGAAAGGCGCAGTATCAGCTTAATGTTGACCAGACCGACATCTATATAAAAGTGAATGTTGATGGCTTTTCGGCTGCAAGTTTCAACAAGACGGCGATAGACACGCTTGTGGCTCGCGGAGAGGATGCTGCGCGCGCCAAGTTCGACGATATGGTCAAGCTGCGCAATATGCTCGGAATTGAAGATGTAAAGCCGCGGCCCGACTATATTGTGCCCGATTGGGCTTTGTACTTTATGCGCGACAGCATTCAGCAGCACAAAGCACCTTCGAACTATCTGAGTCTCGGTGCACGGTTCGATAACGAAGACATGGCAGCCCTTATCCTTAACGGAACAATCCAAGTACCGAACCTGCGAAACGGCAGTTATGCTTCGCTTACGGCGCGCCTTGGCAAGATTCTCGATGTTGAGGCAAAATTGGCTTACGAGCCGATAAAAGGCTGGTTCATCTCGCCTTCGTACATCTTCAACCATCGCGATTTCTCGGTCTACGATGCCGACGTAAAGTGTTCTACGGTTACGTTTAACCGCAACATTCTTCAACTCGATTTTGTTCACAGTTGGCGGCATCTGCTCATCGGCTTCGGACTGAAGTATGACAACGTGTACTATACCGATTATCTGTCGAGCGATGGTGTTGCTTCGGTTCTCGACAACGAGCATCTGATAAAGTATTTCTTCAGAGTTGAGGGTAATACGATGAACAAACGCTCGTTTCCAACATCGGGTGGTAGATTCAGGACTACATACGAACTTGTTACCGACAATATGTATAAGTACGACAACGAGGCTCCGGTGAGCACCATTGCGGCGTTTGGCGAGGTGGCTTTCCCGATAAGCAAGCGATTCACCATCTTGCCGTCGGCAGCAACGCGTTTCATCGTGGGCAACAACTATTCCATGACGATGGCAAACTGGATTGGCGGCAGAAATCCGTACGGAACGTATCTCGACTCGCAGATACAGTTCTACGGAATAAACAAGATGGAGGCGATAAACAAGATTTTTGTTCAAGGCTCGTGCCGTGCCAACCTCAGGGTTATGGACAACAACTATCTTGTTGCTGCCACAAGCGTTGGCTGGAGCGGTCTGACGCTGTCGTCGGCAATAGAGAGCGAGGGCGAAACGCTTTACGGCGGCATGATAGGATGGGGCTACAATACGTCGCTCGGTCCGATAGAGGCAAGTCTGAATTTTAGCAACCGCACGAAGAACGTCGGACTGCTTCTCTCGTTCGGACTAATGTTTTAGTCGCTTCTTGACTCAGGGCATAATCTTGCTCACGTTTTGCAATATAAATAACGGTTCGTTTTTGTGTATTGAATAAAATGTCTATCTTTGTGCTCTGATAACGAATAAAAACTATAATACAAATATACCAATGGAAAAAACCTGGAGATGGTTTGGAAAGAATGACAAAATAACTCTTTCCATGTTGCGTCAGATTGGCGTAGAGGGTATTGTAACAGCATTGCACGATGTCCCTAACGATCAGATTTGGACTGTTGAGAAGATTATGGACTTGAAGAACTATATCGAGTCGTTCGGCTTGAGATGGTCTGTTGTCGAGAGTCTTCCTGTCTGCGAATCAATCAAGTATGCTGGCCCAGACCGCGACGAACTTATCGAGAAGTATAAGATTAGTCTGGCAAATCTTGGCAAGTGCGGCATTCACACAATTTGCTACAACTTCATGCCTGTGCTCGACTGGGCGCGTACCGAGTTGTTCCATCCAAATCCAAATGGAACAAGCAACCTTTTCTTCGACAAGGTTAAGTTTGCTTACTTCGACATTTACATCCTTCAGCGTAAGGGTGCCGAGGCTGATTATACCGATGAGGTTCTTGCAAAGGCTGCCGAACTGAAGAAGACTATGACGAAGGAGGACGACGACGCTCTTGTTGATACTATCATCGTTAAGACTCAGGGCTTTGTGAATGGTAACATCAGCGAGAACGACTTCAACCCAGTTCAGAAATTCCGCGACTTGCTGGCACTTTACGATGGCATTACAAAAGACCAGCTTCGCGAGAACATGAAGTACTTCTTGAGCGCAATCATGCCAACATGCGAGGAGTGGGGAATGAACATGTGCGTTCACCCAGACGATCCGCCATTGCAGATTCTCGGATTGCCTCGCATCGTCTGCAACGACGAGGATATCAACTGGTTCTTGAGCGCGGTAGACAATCCGCATAACGGACTTACATTCTGTGCCGGCTCTCTTAGCGCAGGCTTGCAGAACGATGTTCCGGCATTGGCTCGCAAGTATGCAAAGCGCACTCACTTCGTTCATCTGCGCAGTACTCAGGTTCAGCCGAACGGCGATTTTCAGGAGGCATCGCATCTTGGCGGTCGTGCCAATGTCATCGAGCTCGTGCGCATCTTCGAGCGCGAGAATCCTTCTCTGCCAATGCGCGTAGACCACGGTCCATGTATGCTTGGCGATGAGAACGGCGGATACAATGCAGGCTATAGCTTCCACGGACGTATGTTCGCCCTTGGTCAGGTTGAGGGTGTTATGGCAACCGTTAGAAGAGAGATTGAAGAAGGTAAGTAATAATCAATAAAAATAGAAAGAAAAAGATGAATAATCTGTTCGATATAAAGGGTCAGGTAGTTGTTATCACAGGTGGAACAGGCGTGCTTGGCCGTTGCATTGCAGCTTATCTTGCAAAAGAGGGCGCAAAGGTTGTAATCATGGGTCGTAAGGCTGAGGTAGGCGAGAAAATCGCTGCCGGCATCGTTGCCGAGGGTGGCGAGTGCATCTTCCTGAAGACCGACGTTATGGACGAGGCTGTAGTTAAGCAGAACTGCGCCGACATTCTTGCTAAGTATGGCAAGGTTGACTGCCTTCTTAACGCAGCAGGCGGAAATATGCCGGGTGCGACAATCGCTCCAGACGGCAATTTCTTCGACCTTAAGCCAGAGGAGTTCCAGAAGGTTCTGAGCCTTAACCTTACAGGTACGGTTATCCCAACTCAGATTTTCCTTGAGCCTATGGTTAAGCAGGGCAAGGGAAGCATCATCAACTTCTCGTCAATGGCTGCTTTCCGTCCTATGACACGTGTGTGCGGCTATGCTGCTGCTAAGGCTGGTATCTCAAACTTTACGGCGTTTATGGCTAACGAGGTGGCTTCTAAGTTTACCGAGAAGATTCGTGTAAACGCCATTGCTCCTGGCTTCTTCCTTACAGAGCAGAATCTTCGTCTGCTTACAAACGAGGACGGCAGCCTAACAAAGCGCGGCGAAGACGTAATCCGTCAGACTCCGTTCAAACGTTTCGGCAAGCCTGAGGAACTTTGCGGAACAATCCACTATCTTATGAGCGACGCTGCTGCATTCGTAACAGGTACTGTGGCTGTTGTAGACGGTGGCTTCAACAGTTTCGCAATGTAATTTCAGAAACAACTTTTTTTTAATAAGCAAGTTTTAAAGGAAAATGTGGAGGCGCGGATTTCGTGAGAAATCTGCGCCTTTTTTAGTGTCTGAATGTTATGAATAATCGTTGCTGAACTGCTGTTTCTTGTATTCAGATATGGTCATGCCTGTAAGCCTCTTGAAGTATCTGCCCAGATGGCTCTGGTTTGTAAACCTGAACTCGTCTGAAATCTCCTGAATGCTGTTTGTCGATGTCCTTATCTTAATTTTTAGTTGCGTAATCACGCGCTCATCAATGTATTCCTTCGCAGTTTTGTGCTCTATTTCCTTTACTATGGTGTTAAGGTATTTCGACGAGATGCACATCTTGTCGGCGTAGAAGTTGACCTCTCGCTCTCTTGCCGAGTATTTTATCGTCAGTTCTACGAATTTATGGAACAGTACGGTGCTGCGTGTCAGCGTTTCCTTGTACTTTATTCCGTTTTCGCGAATCCATTTTTTGCCGGCGCTGTATATGCCAAGATAGATGCATCGCAGTTGCATCAGCATAAGTTCGTGCTTAACCTCCTTGTCGGCGGTTATGAACATGTCTTTTATAAAGTAGAACCATCTTTTTATAACCGTGAGGCTCTCGGGCTTTGGCTTAAGGTGGAAGTTGGCGTGCATGAATCTCATAACCACGTTCTCGATGTTTACCGATGCCATGCACATAAACTCGTCGCTGAAGGTGAAGCACAGCACCCTGAAGTCGGGACTTTTGCGGCAAATCGAAACCGTGTCCGACGGGAACAGGCACAGCACCTCGTCTTGTTGCAGAAGAACTTTGCTGAGGTTTACCTGAATCTCGGCAAGTCCTTGCTCGCACAAGATGATGTATGCGTTGCGGCTGACCGTTGGTGTGCCGATGCTAAATTCTTCGAGTAAATTTTCTGTTATCCTGAAGTAATTCGTGTTTAGATTATTTATTTTGTGGGTCATGATAAAACCTAATTTTTGTACAAAAGTATGCAAAAACATTGTTTTGAGCAAGTGAAATGAATAGGAAATGTAAAATTACTCAAAAAATAATTAAAAAATCTGCCTTAAATATTTGCTGAATTCAAAAAATATAGTATCTTTGCATCGCTTTTCGAAAGAAGAGTACTTCTCAAAGAAGTTTGGAGAGGTGGTAGAGTGGTCGATTACAGCGGTCTTGAAAACCGCCGAACGGCGACGTTCCGGGGGTTCGAATCCCTCCCTCTCCGCTAAAAAGAGCAATCAGATAATGGTTGCTCTTTTTTTTGTTTTTCGTGTAAAAATGATTGACTTTTTCTGTTTTTTTTGTTATCTTCGCTACTGTTTTTTACTTTGAATAAAACAAAAATACAATAACAAAATCTTTGTAACTGAATATGCTAAAAAGTGAAATAAAGAAGATAGTCTTTAAGAGACTTGATGAGGCATTAAAGCCTCTTGGCTGGAAGGCATATAAGTCAGGGTATAACCCGGCTTATGTGCTTGATGCTGAACAATACAAGATAATCTTTGATATGGGGTTTGATACAAATTGGGTTGGATTCTATAGTTTAGTGATGACAAATAAAGAAGTTGAACCATATATATCAGAATGTATTGGGGATACAGAATTGACTCCCGGTGGAAGACTGATTGATAATAAAACTATGTTTCGTAGAACGATTATAAACCAAAATTGTTTTTTAAAATATAATGATGGTAAGGTTGAAACGGATAATGACGTAAACATGGTTGTTGATTACTTCTTGGATTATCTTTTTGGTGCAGCCAAGAAGTTTGTAGAAACATATCTGTATTTGCCAAATATAGTCCGAAAGATAGAAGAATTTATATCGGAGGACATAGATTGGAATTACAATGATGATACAGTACTTTCTGGAATGTATGACGGATATTTCAGAGGGCTGATTATATCAAAACTTTGCAACGACCCAAAATTCGAGGAGAAATTCAAGTATGTAGATGATATGTTTCAAGAATACGGGGCTAACTTTTGGGGCGGAAATTTCAGCTCCGATTACGAAAAGCTAAAGCAACTCCTTCCAACCATCGAGCCAAAGTACAGCATGGACTCTCCAACCGAAGAGGCAGAGATGGAGAAGATAAGGGCAATGGTCGCAAAAAACTTTACGCCAGTATCTGCCCCAACAGATAAACCTAAAAAGAAGACGGCAAAGAAATTCGTGCCAACTCCGCCAGAGCAGGTAAACAAAGAACTATTGGCTTTGCTCGGTAGCGAAGAAAATGCAAAGGAAAATCGAGGTCTGCAACAACTTATGGACTTTTTCTTTGGAAAGAAAGACAACAAAGAAAAGGCTGAAAGCACCCAATTGCAAAGGAACACCATAGAGATTGTAGGCAGCTATCTCGATGCCAGCCTCCGCAATCACGGTTTCTGCAACGTGCGTCGCTATAAAAACGTGTTCTACTACACACGCCCAACCGATGTTGGCAATCTCATCTTCTCGTTCATGGTCGGCAACAACGGTTGCCTCAGAATCTATCCGCCAAGCATCCGCCTCGACAAGGTTGAAGAATGGATGCAAAAGATTGACATTCAGTTAAAATCGCCCGACGGCGACCATCAGGGAACGATAGAACTAGAGCTTCCGAAGAAAATCGTCAAACTGAATGATAGTGAATGTGTTAGCGACGAAGATGTAAAGAAACTCTGCCTTGCCACATGGCAGTTTGTCGAAGAAAAGTTCGGCGACTTTGTAGAAGACTATTCGTCTCCACAGTTCTTGTGGGAAAGACTCTGCTCAGATATCAAAGCCTATCCCGACTGGGTTAAGATAATCCGCGGCATCACGGCTCCCGAGCAGATAATCCGTGGCGTAGTCTTCCTGCGCCTCTGCCGCGACAACGACTTCGAGGACAAGTTCGAACTTGTAAAGAAGTATATCCTCACGGAATACAAGCATTTCATTCCGTCGGTAAACCAACTCAAGCGTCTTCTGCCCGAGATGAAAAAAGAATACGAAGTTTGCTGCTAATCCTTGTGGATGCCTTAGGGCTTCGTTCGTGTTTTCTACGCAGCCTTGGTTCTCTTGTTCCGATTTGGTATCCAAATCATTCTAAAGGCAGTAATGCCGTTCTTTCTCAAAAAAAATGTAACTTTGCATTCAAATGTAAAAACTGATTGATATGGCTAAAATTGTTGTTCTCGACGGATATGCCCTCAATCCGGGCGACTTGTCGTGGAAGGGACTTGAAGAAATTGCAGAAGTAAAGGTTTACGATCGCACCGACGCTTCGGACGTGCTGAGCCGCGCCGACGGCTTCGACATAATCTTGACAAACAAGGTGGTAATCACGGCTGAGCACATAAAGGCTCTGCCAAGTCTGAGATACATTGGCGTTACGGCTACCGGCTACAACGTGGTAGACACCGAGGCGGCAAAACAGGCTGGCGTGGTGGTTACAAACATTCCGGCATACAGCACCGAGTCGGTGGCGCAGAAGGTTTTCGCCCTTATTCTTGCCGTTACAAACCACGTTGAGCACTATGCCGACCTGAACCGCTACGGCCGTTGGAGTCAGAATGCCGATTTCTGCTACTGGAACACTCCGCTCACCGAACTTCACGGAAAGAAGATGGGCATCATCGGATTGGGCAACACCGGAATGGCTACGGCCCGAATTGCTCAGGCTTTCGGAATGGACGTGTATGCCTGCACTTCAAAGACTCCGCTGCAACTTTCGCACACGGGCATACACAAGGCAGAGTTCGAAGGACTGCTGTCTACCTGCGACTTCGTGAGCCTTAACTGCCCTCTTACCGACAGCACTCGCGAGATGATGAACCGCAGCACCATAGAGAAGATGAAGAACACGGCCATGCTGATAAACACGGGGCGCGGCCAGTTGGTAAACGACGTGGAACTTGCACAATGCCTTAACGAACGCGTTATTTACGCCTATGGAGCCGATGTGCTAAGCGTTGAGCCGCCGTCAAAAGACCATCCGCTTATTCGCTGCCAGTATGCCTACATCACTCCGCACATAGCGTGGGCAACAACCGAGGCGCGACAGAGACTTATGTCGCAATGCGTTGAGAACGTAAAGGCATACATTGATGGCAAACCGATAAATGTGGTTAATAAATAGAAAATGAGAAATCCGTCTTTCGACAGTCAAGAGTTTGGCGCAGAAAGATGGATTTTTTGTTGTTTTTTGAAAGCCATTCTTTTGCAGATATAGAAAATTTGTGTATTTTTGCACAATCGGAACGCTCCCAAAGATATTAGAAGTAATCTGGTGCATTCGCCAGAGCTTTTTTACGAGACTATATTAAAAGGTCCGTTTACATACTTCGTATCGTGTACGACCTCACAAAGTAATAGGGGAGCGTTCCTTTTATTTGTTATAAACAAAGACCTATGATACACCAGAAACAAGATTTGTTTTTTGATAAGGAAGCCGTCCATAACCAGCTGAAAAACATGGAGTCGGCAAAGCAACTTGCGCAGATATTATATGATGCTGTTAATGATGAACGGTCAGGATCATATTGGTTAAATGTAAGTTTTTTACACTGGGGAGAAAGATGTACTGTTGGATGGGGCGTGAATTGGTGTGCTTATAAATTAGAATATTTTGCGGACACCTCGAACGGCGATTATGAAAGCTTAATTACAAATCCGTTCTTATGCGCGAACTGTGGTCCTGACAGAATAAGGATATTCAACATACCAAAGCGAAAAGGCGGGGTTAGAGAAATCGTTGCTCCGAGGCATGCTTTTAGAGTGCGATTGAAGGCTATTCTGAAAATTCTGCAATCGTACGAGGAAGCAACTCCGTGGGCTTATGGATTTGTTCAAGGACGCTCTGTTGCCGATAATGCCGCGCTGCATACTGGCAAGAATTTCGTGCTGAATATCGACCTTAGCAATTTCTTTCCGAGCATCACGCGCGAGCAGGTAAAGCAAGTCCTGTCGGCAAAGCCTTTCGAGTTCTCGCCGTTTGCCGTAGATTTTATTTCGGGGCTTTGCACCTATCGCAAAGATGGTGTTGACGTTTTGGCGCAGGGATTCCCAACATCGCCGTTGCTCTCTAATTTTGTGTGCCGCCAGATGGACGAGGATATTGCAAAGGTGGCTGCCGAAAACAACGTAACATTCTCGCGCTATGCCGACGATATCACGTTCAGTTCGGATGTAAACGTGTTCGACTTCAACGGGGCATTCTATAACAGAATTAAGGAGATAATCTCGTCATACGGCTTCGTTATAAACCAAAAGAAGGTTCGTTTGCAGTCTAAAACACGCCATCAGGAGGTTACGGGCATCGTTGTAAACAAGAAGTTGAACGTTTCGCGCCGTTACATCCGCGAGATTCGCACATTGTTGTTTGTCTGGAAGAAATACGGCTACGAGGCGGCTTGCTGCTGTGCGTATCGAAACAACCGAAAGAAGGACTATCATAAGTATTACTATAGCATAGAGGTGAGCAAGTTTCTGAGGGGTAAAATCAATTATCTCGGAATTGTTCGCGGAAAGGATGATTCTATCTATCTTCGGTTCAAGGCACAGTTTGACGAGTTGTACAAAAGCGAGTCGGACGTGATGAAGAGTTATAGCGATATGCTCGAAAAACATCGCCTTCGTCGCGAGAATAATTCTGAATGTGAAGAGCAGTCTGATAAGTCGTGCGGAGTTTCTACAAACGATGAGGCTGGCAATTCCGTTTCTGCAAATTCAAGTACTGACGGCAATGGCTATCAGACAAGAATAGACCGCAATTCGTACTTGCGTGATGCAGATGATAAAGAAAGACGAAAAAAGGACAGAAGGACAATTATCCTGATTTGTTTTGCATTCCTTATAATTTTCAGATTGCTTGTCTTTATTTTCTTTAAGGCATAAACTAAGATACATTTCAAAAAAAATCGCCGTTCTTGCAAGATACAGGAACGGCGATTTTTTTATATAAAGCAGTCGAATTCGTCAACAATGCCAAGCAGATTCATCTCCTCGTCAACTACCAGAAGCGAGTGGATTTTGTTCTTGTGAAGCGTCCTCAGCACATCGTCCACCTTGACTGTTGGGGCGATAGTCTTCGGCTTCTTCGTCATCACGTCGCTCACGTTAAGGTTGAAGAAGTTCTGCTGATTGTTCTGCATGGCACGACGCACGTCGCCGTCGGTAACAATACCGTCTATGCGGCTGCCAGTCATTATTATCACCAGTCCCACCTTTCCTTGACTTATGTGCGTTATCGCCTCGCTCAGTTTCATTTCTGGCGGAACGATAGGCAGATTCTCCTTGCGCATAATGTCCTTGGCTCTGGTTAGCAAACGGTGGCCAAGCGAGCCGCCCGGATGGAACTGAGCAAAGTCTGTTGCCTTAAACTCGCGCATCTCTATCAGGGCGCAGGCAATGGCATCGCCCATGGCAAGTGTGGCGGTGGTAGACGACGTAGGCGCAAGATTAAGCGGACAGGCTTCGCGCTTCACCTTTATGCAGATGTGGCATGTGCTGTGCTTGGCAAGAAGCGATTCGGGATTGCCCGACATGCCTATAACCGGAATGTCATTCTCGTTTAGATACGGAATTATGCGCAGAAGTTCGTCGGTCATGCCCGAGTTGCTGATAGCCATAACCACGTCGCCCGTGCGAATCATTCCGAGGTCGCCATGATAGGCATCGAGCGGATTGATGAAGAACGACGGTGTGCCCGTACTGGCAAGCGTTGCGGCAATCTTCGCGCCTATGTGTCCCGACTTGCCCACGCCTGTGATAACCAGTTTGCCTTTGCAGTTGAGAATGATTTCAACAGCCTTGTCGAAATCATCGGTAAGTTGTGGAATGAGGTCGAGCAGAGCCTGAGCCTCATCTTGCAGGCATTTTATGGCATATTCCTTTATCTTGCTCATCGTTTTGTTATTTTTCTATGAGTTTTCCGATGAGTTCTTCCAACTCGTTAAGATACAGCATGTTCGGACCGTCCGAAAGAGCCTTCTCCGGGTCGGGATGTGTCTCGAAGAAGAATCCGTTTGCACCGAAAGCCTTGGCAGCCAGAGCCATAGATGGAACAAACTCGCGGTTTCCGCCAGTCTTTCCGCCCGCTGCTCCGGGACGCTGAACGCTGTGTGTGCAGTCCATTATGACGGTTGGCGTAAACTGTTTCATGTCAGGGATATTGCGGAAATCTACCACCAGATTGTTGTATCCGTAGATGTTTCCACGCTCGGTAAGCCAGATGTTGTCGTTTCCGCTCTCGCGCACCTTCTCTACGGGGAACTGCATGTCGAGTCCCGAAAGGAACTGCGCCTTCTTTATGTTTACCGTCTTTCCGGTTTTTGCAGCGGCAACCAAAAGGTCGGTCTGTCGGCATAGGAAGGCTGGAATCTGAAGCACGTCAACTACTTCGGCGGCTGGTGCAGCCTGATGGCTCTCGTGAATGTCGGTCAGAAGTCGCAGACCGTATTTCTGCTTTACGTCGGCAAGCATCTGCAAGCCCTTTTCGAGCCCCGGACCGCGGTAGCTCGATATCGAAGTTCGGTTAGCCTTGTCGAACGATGCTTTGAAGATTATGTCGATGCCGTATTTCTTGTTTATTCTTACAAGTTCCTGCGCAACGATGTCGAGACATTCAGCCGACTCTATTACGCACGGTCCTGCTATGAAAACTTGCTTGCTCATTTTTGGTATGTTTTAAATATAAGGATTCATTAGTTTTTCCTCGCCGATGTTTGTCTCCGGACCATGACCGGGATATGCCGTAACATCATCGGGTAGAGTCATTATCTTAGTTTTCAGCGCACGAGAGAGAGCCTCGTAACTTCCGCCCGGAAAGTCGGTTCGCCCGATGCTCATGCGGAAGAGCGAATCGCCCGTAAAGAGCACCTTCTCTGCCTCGCAATAGAAGCAGATGCCGCCGTTTGTGTGTCCCGGCGTTTCGATGATGCTGAACGCGTGCGAGCCGAACGCAACCGTATCACCCTCGTTAAGGCAACGGCCAAGCGGAACGATTTCCTCGTGCGATTCATCGCCCATGAACATGGCAACCTGTTGGTCGAGCCGCTGGTAAATGTCGATGTCGCCGCCGTGAGCCTCGGGCTTCAGTCCAAATTCGTGATTGATGAAGCTGATGCCCCACGAATGGTCGAAATGCAGGTGTGTGTTGAGCATGTGCTTGAGCGTCAGTTTTTTATCGTTGATAAACTTCTTGACGGCTTCCTTCTCGTTGGCATATCGCATTCCGGGGTCGATGATTACCGCCTCGTTGGTCTCGTCCCAAACGATGTAGCAGTTTTCCTGCAATTCGTTGCAGCGAACGGTATGGATGTTTAGCATTTCGGTTTTTGCTTTAAAGTGAGACGTAAACCACCTTCTTTGTCTCGAAGAATTCCTCGGTAAACTCGTCGCTGAGGCTTGTTATCGTGGTGTGGTTCTTGAATTGCATTGTCTCGTTCTCCAGTTCGCCGCCCTTCAGGCAGATGACGCCGTTTGGAAGGGCGTTGCGCTGCTCCTTTGCTATGTTCTTGCGCACAATCTTAATCATGTCGCCAAGCGGCATCACGGCGCGGCTCACAACAAAGTCGAACTTGCCTTTCTCCTCCTCGCCGCGGCAATGGCAGAAATCGATGTTCTTCAGTCCTATCTTCTCCGAAACATCGCCGGCAACTTTCAGTTTCTTGCCGATGCTGTCGATAAGGTGGAAGTGTGTGTCGGGGAACATTATTGCCAGCGGCACGCCCGGAAATCCGCCTCCGCAGCCAAAATCCATTACCTTTGTGCCCGGCTTGAAATTGATGACCTTGGCTATGCCCAGAGAATGAAGGACGTGGTGTTCGTACAGATTCTCGATGTCCTTGCGCGAGATTACGTTAATCTTCGCGTTCCAGTCGGTGTAGAGGTCGTAGAGGGCTTCGTACTGTTCTTTCTGACGGTCGGTCAGGTTGGGAAAATATTTTGTGATAATATCAATCATTTTTCTTTCGAATAATAGTTTATAACACGTTTAATCGACGAGTCGCTGTACTTGTCCTTGAAGTCGTCGCGCAGAATGTCGTCGAGGTCGCTGTAACTTATTGTCAGTTGCGTTGCTCCAAGAGCGTATGGCGCAATTTCATACACGTTGTAGTAGTAGAGTATTCCTTCTTCCTTCAGAAGGAAGTTGTCGGGAGGATAGATGCTCGTTGTGCTCAGGTATCCCAGTTTCTTCAGTTCCTGAATCTTGCTTATGTGCAGTTTCTTCATCAGGGCATCGAGCAGCATTTCGTTGAGTTTCTTCTCGTATCCTTCGGCATAGATTGAGTCGGCTGTAAGGAGTGCTCCCGAGTTTTTGTCGAAGTTAAGGTAGATGCACATCGGGATGCTGTGTGCTCCGCCTTCGTATTCGGTTGTCTGGATAAGATAGTTGAGTACTCCGAAACAGCCGTTGGCAAACTTTCCGTCGGCCTTGTAGCTGTAGTTGTACCAGCCTTCAACGTGGCTTCCTGCCTCTTCCTGAGCGTAGAGCGGCGCGATGTCGGCAATGTAGCGGTCGCGATACTGCTTGGCAAAAATCTTGCTTTGCTTGTCCAAGTTGTTAGCCTTGTCGAAGAGTTTCTTGCTAATAGTCTTGTTTATCAAGTCCGAAGCCTCGTTGAGCGGCGTTTTTATGTATTGCAGACTTATTTTTATGCTGCATGCCGGGTTAGGCACGAGGTTGTTTAGCGGATGCCTTTCGTCTATCTTCACCTGCTCATACTGATATTGCGGCAACTGCTTGTCTATCTGCTGCTTTCCGTACCAGAAAAGTCCGCTCGACACGCATATTAGCAACATTGAGCTGATTACGAATACTACACTTTTTTTCATTGCTGATGTGCGTTTACTTGTTCCAATGTTGTTCTAGGGCGAGAGCCTCGTCCTTTGTGAGCCAGATAACTGCGCCGTGCTTCTGCGCGCTGAAGTTGGTGCGCGTCATAGGCGAGCCTTTCTGGTCGAAGTATCCTATCGGCTTGTATGTCTTGAAGTCTGCCGTCTCAACAAATCCGAAGTTGTGCGGATTGGTGCGGTAGTTGTCGAACATCACGATGTACTTCTCCTCGCCGATGCGCTTCCAGCAGTTTGGTGCTTCGTGTCCGCGCTTCTCGCCGTCCTGATATAGTGTGTCGATGGCGTAAGGTCCTGTTATCTTCTTTGCCGTAGCATGAACAGGCGTTGCCGTATGCTCGTGGCTTACATAGAAGAGATGATACTTGCCTTTGTACTTTATGATGTCGCTGTCTATCACGCTGTATTTGTGGTCGGGCGCAGAGAACATCTCGACGGGCTTTGTGTCCATGCGGGTAAAGTCGTCGTTGGTGTAGATGTAGTAGATGCTTTCCTTTCCTGCGCCGAAGCGTACGGTAAAGTGAACCATTATCTTCTTTGCCTTGTCGTCGTAGCATACTTCGGGAGCCCATACGCAGCCCACGTCGTTCCACTTTCCGCCAAGATATGTAAAGTCGAGGTTTGTGCGAGTCCAGTTAATCAGGTCGAATGATTTCATCAATACAAGACCGCGGTTGTTGCCCCAGCCGTACTTCTTGCCGTCGCGTTCCCATTCGGTGTCACGAATGCCGTCGCGCTTGCCGAATACATGAAGGTCGGTCATAGCCAGATAGAAGCCGCCGTCGGGGCCGCGGAAGATGTGAGGGTCGCGTATTCCGTGCTGCTCGGCAATGGTGTCGCCGGCAATAACAGCCTTGTCGTTGTTTAGTGCGCTCCACTTGTATCCGTCGTAGCTTACAGCCATGTGCAGACCGTGGTCGGCATCTTTATGGTAAACCATAAGGTATGCCCCCATCTTGCTTTCATCAACTCTCTTTCTCTTATTTCCATCGGCAGCTGTTGCGCCCGAGTATGCCAAGGCCGCAATAAGTGCCGTAACAAAAAGTTTCTTCATTTAACCTGATTATAGTTTTGCATGGCAAAAGTACAATTCTTTTTTATATAATGAGCCTATTTTTTGAAAAATTGTGTTAAATTTGCACGCAACTTATTTTATACCCAAAAAATAAATGCAGCAAAAAATTATTATTCTTGATTTTGGTTCGCAGACCACTCAACTTATCGGACGTCGTGTCCGCGAGTTGAATATGTTCTGCGAAATCATGCCCTACAACAAGTTCCCAAAGGACGACCCTTCGGTGATTGGTGTCATTCTCTCGGGTTCTCCTTATAGTGTGTATGAAGAGCGTGCCTTCAAGCTCGACTTTGAGCAGATTCGCGGCAAGTATCCTATTCTGGGAATATGCTACGGCGCGCAGCTTATGGCATACACCTTTGGCGGAAACGTAGAGTCTGAGGGCACTCGCGAGTATGGCCGCGCAAACCTTGAGTTTATGGAAGAGGATAACCCAATCCTCAAGGGCTTTGCCAAGAACAGTCAGGTATGGATGTCGCACGGCGATACCATCACAAAGTTGCCTGAGGGCTTCCGTTGTATAGCATCAACATCAACTGTAAAGTATGCGGCATACGCTGCCAACAACGAGAAGATTTGGGGCGTACAGTATCATCCAGAGGTGTTCCATTCTGTTGACGGTACTCTGCTCCTGAAGAACTTCGTGGTTGACATCTGCGGCGGTAAGCAGGACTGGTCTCCGGCTTCGTTCGTTGACCAGACGGTTAAGGAACTGCGCGAGCAGGTGGGCGACGACAAGGTTATCCTTGGCTTGTCGGGCGGTGTGGATTCATCGGTTGCTGCCGTTCTTCTTAACAAGGCAATCGGCAAGAATCTTACCTGCATCTTTGTAAATAATGGTCTTTTGCGCAAGAATGAGTTCGAAGACGTGCTTCGCGACTACGAGTGTCTTGGCCTGAACGTGCGCGGCGTTGACGCTTCGCAGAAGTTCTATACCGAGTTGGCTGGCGTGTGCGAGCCTGAGCGCAAGCGCAAGATTATAGGCGCAGGCTTCATCGATGTGTTCGAGGCCGAGGCTAAGAAGATTGAGGGCGCAAAGTGGCTGGCTCAGGGTACTATCTATCCCGACCGCATCGAGAGCCTCAACATTACAGGAAAGGTTATCAAGAGCCATCACAACGTGGGCGGACTGCCTGAGAAGATGGGCTTGAAGCTTTGCGAGCCGCTCAAGTGGCTGTTCAAGGACGAGGTGCGCCGCGTGGGCCGTCAGTTGCAGATGCCTGAGCATCTCATCACTCGCCATCCGTTCCCGGGTCCGGGCTTGGCTGTGCGTATCCTTGGCGACATCACTCCTGAGAAGGTTCGCGTTCTTCAGGAGGCCGACGACATCTTCATTCAGGGTCTGCGCAACTGGAAGGTTAAACTCTCTGGCGAGGAGGCTCGCAAGGTGCTTGCTGCCGGCGTTCCTGCCGACATGAAGGACGGCGAGATTGAGGTAAGCCTATACGACCAGATTTGGCAGGCTGGAGCAATCCTTCTTTCTGATGTCAAGAGCGTAGGCGTTATGGGCGACGAGCGTACATACGAGAATCCGGTTGCCCTTCGTGCCGTTACATCGGCCGATGCCATGACAGCCGATTTCGCTCACTTGCCATACGAGTTCCTTGCCGAGGTTAGCAACAAGATTATCCGCAACGTGCGCGGCGTAAACCGCGTATGCTACGATGTATCTTCAAAGCCACCTGCAACAATCGAGTGGGAGTAAAAAACTTTCTTCAAATATACAAGAGTCTCAGCCTTTCGGGCGTGAGGCTCTTTTTTTTGCCCCAAACCCGAAGGCATCCCGAAGGGAACCCGAAGAATCATCGGTTTGTTAAAAAATGTTACAACGAATCCTTTTTGATGGAAAAACGTTTATTTTGCGATGGATAAAAACGACGCATGGTAATGAGAACAAAACTGATGATTCTTTTCTTTCTGCTGATAGACGGTCTTACGGCTTTCTGCCAAAAGGAGTTTGACGATGTTTTGCCGATGTCGCTCAGTAAAAGAGAAACTTACATGGTAAACTTCAATAACAGATTCGGTATAACTGATTATGTTAGATATAAGTCGTTCGATGTCAAGACGATGACGGGTGCTATTGCCGATAGCGATACTCTCCGAAACTGCCTTCTTGTTTGTAAGACCGATTCAGATGTTTACATTAAGGAAGAGAAAAATCCGCAGGAAGTTTATTATTACACAAAGTTATGCGATTCAATATGGTACAGTTTCCGCTGCATGAAAGCTTGCGAGATTGACTGTAGGAATGACTTTGCAAATGCTGCCGACTCAAAGGCGAGGGAAGATTTGGAAAACTACAAGCAATCCGCGCTAATGAACCAAATTTATGCCTACGACATTTTTGTGTGCAACGGCTCAATTTGGGAGCTGAAAACTTCTTATATCCCAGAGAAAGATGTCTACAAAATCCCGAAGGGCAAGGCTTACAAAAAGAAGGTATATGGTCAGTCTGTTGTTTGCAAAAGAAACAACGGATGTGCAAAGTTCAAGAATGATTATGAAGGGACTTTAATCGGTTCAAGCATGAATGTTCTTGACGAGATGAAATCCATATTGAAAAGCGGAAAGCCGAGAGGCGATTATCTCCTTAGATTCAACGGAAGGAACTACGAGTATGTCTGGGTTAGTGGCTTCAAGGAGTGGAATCCCGAAATAGAGAAGAGGAATTTCTGGAAGAAGAAAGACGAGCCTTGTGTTGTTGGCATCTTGCCTTGCGAAACATTAGACATGGTAAACATTCTTTGCGACTTGAAATAAGCCCGAAAAGTCGCTTAGTTCTGCCGATTTTTCTGCATACTTTTCAATAGCCTGCGTCCATAGTTCGAGTCGCAATTTCAGCTAAATAGAAAGCATAATTATGAATTCTGAATTTTGAATTATGAATTAAACTTTTTCAATTTTCAATTCAAAATTGTCAATTGTCAACTGCGAATTGTCAATTGCCATTTGCCCCTCCATCTTTTCGATATACTGTTCGCCCGTTCTTTCTATGGCGGCAGAGTGACCGTTGAGCGCGGCGAAAGGGGCAAACTGGGCGGCGCGATTCTCCATCGACATACGCGCGTGCGTTGCCGAAACATGATGCGGAAGTCCTATTATGTCGGCATATTGCCTTATTACCTCCGCTTCCTCGGGTGTTAAATCGTTGTTCATGCCTTGT
>JAEEGI010008912.1_pt1 | contig 22085 bp, 19 predicted proteins | sample 8958751 | NCBI WGS metagenome assembly JAEEGI01 (sample SAMN16246545, study PRJNA631951) | gut metagenome | biome: gut microbiome; feature: rumen; material: KS-attached | host: Bos | place: Iran: Karaj | collected 2018-10 | reverse complement strand
GGCAGGATACATGGCAAACCAGGTTGCAGGGCTCCCTCGTTTCAGGTACACCTTTGACTTTGACATGAGCTACAAGAAGGGCGGCCTGAACGTCAGCGCCAAGCTCCCCCTCCTGAGCGACCCCTATGTCAGGCGCGATTTCTTGAACAGGAACACATCGTTCGCGCTGGATGCGCTTCTCGGGTCGGATCAGTTCTTCCCGAACTCCTACTCAACCATGAGCACATACACATGGGTGGTCAATGCCTCATACAGCAAGAAGGTGGGCAACTTCAGCTTCAACCTCAGCTCACTGAAGGCCGATATAGACTACAAGCTTGTCACGGACAAGAATGAGCTCAATGAGACCTTCTACAAGTCAGAGATAGTCGAGGGCTCCCTGCCGTACCTGAGCTTCACATCAAACGGTACGTTCCTCAGCTTGCAGGGCAAGAACAGGGAGACTACCAGGACGCTTGATTACACCAGCGACCTTGCACAGGACTTCAATGATGAGAGACTTTCGATAGAGCTTCCGCTAAAAGAAACACAAGAAGAGGTAACAGATATTCAGCCTGATCCGGAGCCCCTTTTCAAGTATTATGGCGGTCCGGCGCTGAGCCTGGAGGAGAAGACCGTCTCCAAGGCAGGAAGCATCAAGGCCGGATACACTTTCAACCAGAGCCTTGACAACATCTACAAGGCTGAGCTGGAGCATGACAACTTTTACACAAAGGGCAACGGCTCCGTCTATGTCAGCGCATCTGCTCCCGGCCAGTGGTTCGATGTCACCGAGACCATCAAGCCCCAGTTCAATTTCTCGCGCAATGAGAACGGAACCTCAGTCGATGAGCTCTATCTCACATCGGAGCTGAAGGCCGGAGTGCCCAAGGCCGGTGTGACTTACAACCTGACGCAGAAGGTATACAACCATTACATAAAGGTCACGGAGACCACCACGGACACCACAGACAGGTGGGGTGAGTGGGACAAGACCGATGTCACGGTGCACAACCTCAATTTCTCAAAGAAGATAGGCTCATTCACCCTCGGCTTCTACTTCCAGCTCAAGCCGCTGACAGAGATAATCAAGCCTTCACTGGCCTACACCAGGGGACCTTTCAAGGTAAGCGCCGACTTCTCGATGAAGAGACCTCCCGACACGGAGGAGTTCAAGAAGGATGTGGCGAACCTCAACCTGTCCTATACTGAATCAGTGTTCACGTTCTCGCTTGCAAATAAGTACGACTTCACCAAGGTGGAGGGCGATGACGTTGATTACTGGAACGGCTATTCACTTACTCAGAAGGCAAGCCTGAAGCCGGTGAAGGGTCTGACGCTGAACCAGAGCTCTTCCTATAAGAACCGCTTCGAGGCGACCAAGTTCCAGGTGGGTGCAGCCTATGTCCTGGACACCAGCGTGCTGGATCTGAACGCAAGCGCCTCCATGAGCTTCAAGGACAAGGAATATGACAAGGACATCTTAAACATCGGCCTGAAGCTCTCGCAGGACAAGATCACGTTCTGGAAGGGCCGCATGGGTGTGGACAGCTCGCTGAACTTCGCCTTCAACTATGATTTCCAGAACCCTTACAGGACCAGCTTCACCGTCAGCTACACGTTTGAGTTCGGCATTGCAGAGTTCATGGACCTGGCTATCAGTGTCAGCAGCGCCAACAAGACATTCGCCCGGTATTATCAGGGCGGGTCGTTCAACTTCTCAAGCATGCTAGAGGATTTGTGGAGGTCGTTTGACTTCTTCGGCGAGGGAAGGGTTAACACGGGATTCAACCTGAACGCGTTCAGGATCCAGATGGTGCATTACATGCGGGACTGGAACCTCTACATTGACGCGCAGGGCCAGCTTACAACAAAATACAGTGGGAAATATGAATGGGTTCCCACTGTCACAGTTTATATTAAGTGGAACGCCATTCCGGAGCTGAAGACCCAGGGATACTGGGACAGCAATTCCAACGAATGGACCTGATGGAGGAACTTGATGGGGACAAGCTTTGTTTTCGGTAATCCTGATGCAATGAGAAGCGTATGCGGGATAAATGACACCAACATACCGTATCTCGAGAAACTTCTGGGCTGCAGCATCTATGTCAGAGGTGACAGGATAGAATGCCAGACGGAGGATTCTGCATCGCCTGAGGCCTCTTCAGAGCTATTCTCACAGCTGCTTGAGAGACTCTCCGCGCTCTCCGGGATAACCAATGACATCAGCGAGCCTGAGATCCTGATGGAGTTCAAGGCAATACAGAACGCAATGGAGAAGGGGGAGGCATCGGCTCCCGCAAGGCGTGAGTTCATCTCCGTCCTGAGCAAGGCGGTCTACCCAAAGAGCAACCATCAGGAGCAGTACATCCATGCAATGAACAACAGCCAGATCACGTTCGGAATAGGTCCTGCCGGAACCGGGAAGACCTATCTTGCCGTTGCGCACTGCCTGGGCGAGCTTCTCAGCGGAAGAAAACAGAAGCTGATTCTCACCAGACCTGTAGTGGAAGCCGGCGAGAGCCTTGGATTTCTGCCTGGAGACCTCTCACAGAAGCTCAACCCGTACCTCAAGCCGCTTTATGACAGCATGGAGGCCCTTATTGCCCCCGCCACAATCAGGAGACTGGAGGACTCGGGCTCAATAGAGATCGCGCCTCTTGCATACATGAGGGGAAGAAGCATCCACAACGCATGCATCATCCTTGATGAGGCACAGAACACAACTCAGGCACAAATGAAGATGTTTCTCACTAGGATAGGTGAAAACTCTTGTGCTATAATAACCGGAGATGTCACGCAGATCGACCTTCCCAAGACAAGTTCCAGCGGACTTGTCCAGGCCAGGGAGATACTGAGGGACATTGAAGGCATTGAGTTCGTGAACTTCACCGCAAGGGATACGGTTAGATCACGGATTGTCCAGAGGATTATTGACGCTTATGAGAAAAACTAAGGCGGTTCAGAGGTCTAACAGGAGGCTCACCTTCATCATCTGTGTTCTGGTGATGCTGGTTCCCGCTGTCCTTGTCCCGATACTGCTCAAGACACATACACAGGTCCAGTACAAGTCGATCTACGCCGATTACGTGGTAGGTGAGATCGCAGAGAAGAACGTGTACGCCAAGTCATCCATCGACCTGATCGACAACGATGCCACGGCAAAGCTGGTGGAGGATGCACGCAAGTCCGTCTATCCCGTTTTCTCCTATTCGCTCACGCAGAGCATGAACATCCTTGGCAAGGCGGACAAGGTCCGTGATGCCGTTGCCTCATTCGACTATGAGACTTTGGTGGACCTGATCGGCGAGACCCTGGCATCCCAGATGATGGGCCTTGAGCGAATCAATGTGTTCTCAGCCGCATATGATGTGGTGAGCGACATCCTCAGAATCGGATATTACCGTGATTATGAGCTTGAGAACGCCAGAGCTGACGGCTATACGAACATCACGGTCAGCAACCGCTACATGGACGAGTCTGGCTCATTTGACACAGTCATTGACCTTGACCACGATTTCCTGATCTCTGACTCCAACATCCGTGAGTATCTTGTCGAGAGGCTGAGGAACATCCTCAATGACCTGACATCAAAGGAGGCAATCCTCCTTGAGGATCTGATCTTCGCCGTCATTGAGCCGAACATCCTCTTTGACAACGCCATGACAAGGCAGAGAAGGGATGCTGCCGCGGAGTCCGTTGATTCTGTGGTGATCTCAATCTCCAAGGGCCAGATACTCATTGAGGCGGACCACGTCGTGAACCACGAGCAGGTTGAGCTTCTCAGGATGCTCAGCACCCAGAGCAACAATTTCTCACTTGTCGAGACGCTGGGCCATATCATCTTCGACATAGCGGTCATCTCAATCGGCCTTTATGTCTATCAGATGTTCCTGGGCCGCAAGGACCTGCATTTTGTGGCCCACAACATCCTGCTTGTTGCTGCTTTCTTCCTTTCGATGATCGCCACTTACTTCCTGTCTCTTCTGGCATCAACGCTGAACCTTGAGTTCTCAGACTCATTCCTGCCGGTGTTCTTCCTGCCGCTGTTCGTCACGGAGGTCACCGGTTACAAGCGTGTGGGATTTGTCGCAAGCTTCATGCTCGCGGCTGTGATGGCGACTCTGCCTACGGCCAGCCTGATGACGTTCTTCTACTGCATCATCTGCGGATCCTCATGTGTCTTCTTGATCAGGTTCTTCAACAAGAGACTGGACATGGTCTATCAGTGGTTCTTCTCATCCATAACATGCGCAGGAATCTCAATCCTGTTCATGTTCATCAACCAGGCCAGCTTCTCGATGATCTTCACCGTGCTCCTGGGCACCCTGATCAACGTCGCAATCGCTTATATCGTCCTGTCTGCGGCTCTTCCGATCGCAGAGAAGGTCTTTAACCTGCCTACGATCTTCAGGCTCTACGAGCTTGCCTACGGTGAGAGCCCGATCCTTACCAGACTCTCCCAGTCCGCACCGGGAACCTACAGCCACAGCGTGGCGGTGGCCGATCTCTCAGAGGTCGGTGCCAAGGCAATTGGCGCAAACGCGCTTCTGGCAAGGGTAGGAGGCCTTTATCACGACATCGGAAAGATCGAGCATCCTGAGTACTTTGTCGAGAACCAGAGCGGCGGAATCAACAAGCACGATGACATCAGCCCGTCTCTCTCTGTAGCCGTCATCAAGAGCCACGTCAAGGTCGGAGCCGACAAGGGTAGGGAGACAGGTCTTCCGACGGAGATCATCAAGATCATAGCCAACCACCATGGAAACGATGTCATCCAGTACTTCTACCATGAGGCCATGAAGCTTCAGGCGGCATCGACCGATGACAGGGGAGAGACCGTCAAGGCATCGGACTTCTCCTACAACGCCGAGATCCCCGACTTCCGTGAGTGCGGTATTGTGATGCTGGCAGACAGCATCGAGGCCGCAAGCCGTACGGTTACCCCGAACGCATCCAAGTACGCCAAGCTGATCGACTCCATCTTCATTGGCAAGATCGAGCGCGGCCAGCTGGACAACAGCGGTCTGACGATGAACGACATCAAGACCCTTGCCGATGCCTTTGTGAAGACTCTTGTCGCACGCAACCACTCCAGGATCGAGTATCCTGACGATGACGACAAATAAAGGTGAATCATGAACACAATCGATATCTCATATGAGAACGATGCCTTCAAGGCCCTTGCTCCGAAGAAATATGTTCTGGAGTACCTCTCAAGGGTTCTCTCAGAGCTTAAGCTTGCAAATGTGGAGTTCTCTGTCTCTTTCATCGACGAGGAGCACATGCATCAGATGAACAAGGATTTCCGTGACATTGATGACAGCACGGACATCCTGAGCTTTGCCGCAGAGGATGAGGAGGACGGCTTCTCGTTCATCAGCGCAGGGCGCAGGAAGAGGGTCCTCGGAGATATCCTGATCTGTCCTCAGGTCCTCTCCCGCAACGCTGAGCGCTTCGGAGTGACTGAGAATGAGGAGCTCAGGCGCCTGCTGATACATGGCGTGCTTCATCTGTCAGGGGAGAATCACAGCACGAACGATCCGTCCGAGCCGATGCTGGTCAAGCAGGAGAAGATTCTCTCGAAGATCGGTCAGATCTTGCTCTGAGAGGCAAGGCCTTTCTCCAGGTTCTGCATCTCCATCTCAAGAACTGATGATATCTTGTAGAACCTCGGATTCACTGTGCCCATGAAGACAATGTACTTGGGCTGTTCCTCGGGAATCAGCAGCATCAGTGACGATATTCCGTCCTGCTCCCTGACAAGTGTCCTCAGGGCATCGAGATTCCTGGTGTAATCCTTCTCAAGCGTATATGAGTCAACGACCTCATCTGAGTTGTGGACAGTGACCTTGTCTACGACCTTGACCTCCGAGATTCGGACATCGGGTCTGTTCAGTGAACCGATTATGGTTCTATTGACTTTCTGGGAATCCGGGATTCCCGCGCTGTCATTGAGGTCATAGAACGGGTATGTGGTGCTTGCCAGAAGCTCTCCGGTGGTGATGTCAAGGACAAAACCCACGGCATAATCGGGGCTCTGTATCTCATAAAGGTCCTGCATCCTCAGGTCCAGCAGGTACTGGATGTCAACATCAAGTGCAAGGTATACATCGTTGCCGTATGTGGTGGACTCATCAAAGCCTGGAGCAGGGGAAAGGACCTTGTCGTAGACGGACTCGGTCTCCTCGATGAGCTGGGCAGCGGAGAAGTTTGCAGGATATGTCCTTGTGTATTCCCTCTCGGATTTAAGGGGTGCAAGTCCGTTCTTCTCAAGCTCGTCGTTGATCTGGCTCAGTGTCTTCTGGTCTATGTCGTCAGCAATTATCTGGCGTACTCCGGTCTCCTGGGCAGTGTCTATGATTTCCAGTATCTCTCCCGGAGTCTGTCCGAGATAGAGGGATAGGACCTGAGACATTATGTCCTTGTCACGGACATCATCTGCTATGTACAGCCTGTTCTTCGGGATCTCAAGCGCAAGGGCCCTGCCGTTGCGGTCATAGATGGTTCCTCTTACGACTTTTGTGGCGACGTTGGGGTTGTTGTATCTGCCTGCCCGGACACCGTCCGTAAGCATCAGCTCGGTGATCACACCTGCCACAATCAGGAGGCCCAGAAGCGCAATCACGAGCATGAAGGTTGAAATGTTCCCTTTACTCGTTGAAGAACCCATGGTTTGAGAATATAATGAAGCCGAAGATTTGCCAAGAGGAGAATTGGATGGCACGTTCCGGAAGCTATGACGATTTGAGTGACAACAGGGTCTCAAGAGGTGGAAACCGTTCCTCCAGGATCCTTCTTGCTGTCATCCTGGCTTCCATCCTGATATGCGCCATTGCGGTCCTGTGCTGGGTCAAGATCCTTGAGACCCAGGATATCGCAAAGGCAAATCAGGCAGAGGCTGCAACAGAGCAGACTCAGACCCAGGCACCTGCCGTTGAGACTGTGGCTGCTGTCCAGGATGAGATCCTGGCGCCTACGGTCAATGAGAAGCTCAGCAGTGCCACCGCTAATGTGGACCTCAACATTGACAGCGCCCTGTCATCGCTTTCTGCCTCAGATTCCACCGGTCTGGACTATATCTCCTCAGGCGATTACTCGCTCTCATCCGATCCGGATGCTCCTGTGGTGGAGGAGAGCATTGAGATGAAGAAGCCTGTCATAGCGCAGAATCTCTCAAGAAGCCAGCAGCCGACACTCTCCAAGGACCTCATCAGATGGCAGGAGTACACCATCAAAGCCGGTGACTCTCTTACAGATATCGCAAAGTCCTTCGGCCTTGATGTGCAGACAATCATCTCCGTCAATAAAATCAAGAGCGTAGCCTCTCTCTGGATCGGAAGCACCCTTCGTGTGCCTGACAGGGACGGAACGCTTTACACGGTCAGGGAAGGGGATACTCTCTCATCAATCATCGAGCAGTTCTCGCTTGGAATCAGCTCAGGCACTCTTGCCGAGGTCAACGGGATCATGGATGGGAGCCTGCAATCAGGCCAGGAGCTTTTCATCCCGTATGACACGATTGAGACAACCGGAACGGTCACTTCCGAAGATGACATGAGTTTCTCCATTCCTTCAGGAAAGGCCGTTGGAATGTACAACCAGAAGGTTCCAAATCCGCTCGGAAACGATTCTCTTCAGCTTGACGGTATCCTGATCCAGGGCAACGCAGGTGATCCGGTATGCGCCGCAGAGGCAGGTACAGTTGTTGACAAGGGCATTAATGAGAACGGCTCGGGCTTTGTGAAGATCATGCACTCCAACGGATACACATCCTACTACGATTATCTGGGCGATATCTCCGTTGAGACTGCTGATTCGGTTCAGAAAGGCCAGCAGATCGGCACACTTATGCAGGGCGGCACCAACTATGACAGTCCTGTGGTGTTCTTCCGCATTGAGCAGGGCGGAGTGGCCTTCGATCCTTATTCATTCTGATCTAGTTTGTGATTCTGCTTGATGTGTTGTTCACCAGGTCAATCAGATAGAGCATGCTGGATTTTGTGCCTGCGACGAAGTATCCGTCACGTACGTTTCCGTCGGTGTCAAGCGCAGGAAGGATATCTGTGATCTCAGCGGTCCTGAGGTTGGCAGCGAAGCCGGTGTTGATCTGCTCTGTCTCGTTATCTGTCTTGATCTTCTCGAAATAGCTTGTGCACTTGAAGTAAATCTCATCGTTGTAGATGAATGACATCGCCTGTGCTGAATATGCATAGGGGACGGATGACTTGAGGGTCACATAAGGATCGGCTGCGATCTCGGCTGCACTCATCTTGTAGGCCTCGAGCTTTGAGTTGTTTGACTTGTAGTGCAGGAGCACGAAGTTGGAGGCATCGATTGCCTGGAAGCCGATGTAGGTGGTCAGGCTCTCGCTTGCGCCTATTCCGTTGACCTCAATGCTTCCGTCTGCGTTGATGACGTAGAACTTGTAGTTGTCGGATGTGTCCTTGACGCAGAAGAAGGCGTGGTCGCCGGAGACCAGGGTGTACATGATGCTCTTGATGTCCGCCACAAGTGAGTCCGCGCTGCCGTACTTGTAGATTCCGCCGTTCTTGGTGATTGTCTCTCCGTCATAGACGGCGTTGTTGTAGTACAGGCCGTTTGTGAGGATTCCGTTGAACTTGCCCTCAACATCGACTGCGGCGTCATAGGAGGTGCCGTTGAAGGCATGGTATGAGATCACAGCCCCGTCTGAGGGTGTGCTGTTCTGGCGGAGGATGAGAAGCGAGCCTGCATCATCACAGAGGCTTGCTCCTCTGATGACCTTGGTCTCAGTGCTGGAGAAGAGGGCGTTTTCTGTGCCGATCTTGAAGACTCCCTCATCTGTGAGGTAGAAGTACTGCCCGGAGCTGTTCTGCCCGAGGAAGTTCCTGGTGGTGACTGAGGTGCTCTCAGTTGATGCGGCGGCCTCTGAGTAGATTCCGTCGGTGGCGTCTATGTTGCATGAGACAAGGAGCGCTGCGATGATTGTAATGATTATAAGTATGTATCTCCTCATGTCGGCCTCCTCAGTGTCTGTATGAGAGTACAAGGGTCACGGGCATAAGGCCGCAGAAGGCGCTTGCCATGCTCTTGTTGCTGTTCTTTCCGTAGAACTCGCTGGTGACCATGAGTCCGGTCTCGACTCCGAGTCCCCAGTTCTCAGTGAAGAAGAAGGATGGGGTTGCCGTAACTGATGCGAACGGGGCAAAGTACTTGCCCTCGTTGTATCTGATGAAGGCTCCTCCGAGGTTGAGTGAGAATGCAAAGTCGAACTTGCCGGTCTGGACAGGCAGATATGTGAGCTTTGCCGCAATAGGCACTGTGGTCAGAAGCTGATTGCTGTTGGAGTAATTGAAGACGTATGTAAGCTCTCCGCCTAGTGCCATGGACTCGGAGATGAAGCCCTGATAAGAGAGGGAGGCGTATCCGCCGAGGTTGAGGTGTGTGTCCTTGAATGTGACTGTGCCTCTGTCAGGATCCTTGTAGAAGGAGATGAATGCAGGGAAATCAACTCCTGCCCTGATCTGGAACATTGAGTCCCCGGGGAAATAATAGGTTGACCTTGCGAATATCGGCATGGCGGCAATCAGGATCAGAAGCATAGCCAGTCCCAAGATGATTATTTTCTTCATGCGTGCTCCTTGCATTAATCTGTAAATCGTGCTCAATGATATCAAGTTATGGTTTTTTGTTGAATACAACAACATAAAAACACACATTTATGGCAATTTGTTACTTTATTGTTTAATATATACGCGTAAGGGGGAAGGTGCATGATCCTGTCCGGAAAAGAGCTCAGTGAGCTTGTAAAGAAGCAGATATCCGAATGTTGCGGGTCTTTTGCGAGGCGTTTCTCAAGAAAGCCGTGTCTGGCCGTGGTGCTTGTAGGGGATAATCCTGCAAGTCAGACCTATGTCAGAAGCAAGAAGAAGGCCTGTGAGGAGCTGGGAATTGCCCATCTGGATGTCTCTTTTGAGAGCACTATCTCACAGGATGAGCTTCTTTCATGCATTGCCGGCCTGAACTCCGATCCGTCTGTGGACGGGATTCTTGTCCAGATGCCTCTTCCGTCTCATGTCGATGAGCTTGCAGTGACCGAGGCGATCCTGCCTGAGAAGGATGTGGACGGCTTCCATCCTCAGAACATCGGGAAACTTCTTCTTGGCCAGAAATCACTTGTGGCGTGCACCCCGAAGGGAATTCTGCGCATCCTGGATCATTATGAGATAAAGACAGCCGGTAAGAAGGTCTGCATCATGGGCAGAAGCAACATAGTCGGTAAGCCCATGGCAGCGCTTCTGATGCAGAAGGGCCGCGATGCCACTGTCACAATCTGCCATTCAAGGACCCCTGATGTGGCTTCATGCACGCGCGAGGCCGATATTGTCATTGCCGCAGTCGGTCATGTGAATGCCCTTACTGCGGACATGGTCAAGGAAGGAGCGGTTGTCATAGACGTAGGTATCAACAGGGTTCCTGACAGCTCTAAGAAGTCCGGTTTTGCCCTGAAGGGTGATGTTGACTATGATGCGGTGTCCCTCAAGGCATCTGCCATAACTCCTGTTCCGGGAGGTGTGGGGCCCATGACAATCGCTATGCTGATGGAGAACACTCTTACCGCCGCATGCAGGAGAGAGGGCATTGAGCCTGAGGACCTTGATTGCGGATGCGTCAAAGGCTGCTGCTGGGGATGCTGATGGGACAGTTCTTCATTGAGACATACGGATGCCAGATGAATGTGGCTGAGTCCAATGCCATTGAGAGCCTGCTGCTTGCGGCCGGCTGGAATGCCGCAACTAAGCCGGAGGATGCGGATCTTGCCATAATCAACACCTGTTCTGTTCGTAAGAGCGCGGAGAACCGCATCTGGGGCAGGCTGGGAGCTTATAAGCATTTCAAGGACATACGAGCTTCTGAAGGAAAGTCAATGATTCTTGTCCTTACCGGATGCATGGCTGACCGCATAGAGGATGAGCTTAAGAAAAGCGCGCCTCATATCGACCATGTGGTGGGAAACAACGGTAAGCTCAGGATCCTTGAGATCGCAGGGGTCGCAGGGCTCAGCGGCTCGGAGAAGGACAAATACACTTTCACCAAGGCATATTACAAGGACGGTGATTTCAGCTCCTATGTGCCCATCATGAACGGGTGCAACAACTTCTGCTCATACTGCATTGTACCTTATGTCCGCGGCAGGGAGATCTCCCGCTGTCCTGAGCAGATACTTGAGGAGATCAGGTTCCTTGACTCAAAGGGAGTGCGTGAGATCACGCTTCTGGGGCAGAACGTGAACTCCTATTCATACGAGGGCTGTGATTTTCCGGCACTTCTTGAGAGAATCTGCACCGAGTGCCGCAACATCAGGTGGATTCGCTTCGAGAGCCCTCATCCGAAGGATTTCTCAGACAGGCTCATAGAGGTGATCGCTGCACAGGACAATGTGGCCAAGCACCTTCATGTGCCCATGCAGAGCGGAAGCACAAGGATACTCGGCCTGATGAACAGGCGCTATACCCGTGAGGCTTATCTTTCACTTATTGAAAGGATCAAGGCCAGGATTCCGGAAATGACTTTCGCAGTTGATGTTATGGTGGGCTTTCCGGGAGAGACGGAGGAGGAGTTTCAGGAGACGCTTTCCGCAATGAAGGAGGTGGGCTACATAGAAGCCTACATGTACTACTGGAACCCGCGTGAGGGAACTCGTGCCTGCTCCATGGAAGGTCAGATTCCTGAGAGTGAAAGGCAGAAGAGGCTCCAGAGGCTGATCGACTGGCAGCTTGAGAACGCCGCAGCAATCAAGGCGGGCAGGGCGCATGGTGTGCAGGAGGTCCTTGTGACGCAGGTCTCCAGGGATAATCCGAACCAGATGCTCGGGCGCAATGAGCATAATGAGATGGTCGCCTTCGATGTCCTTGAGGGATCATCGGTCAGGCCGGGTGACATGGTGCAGGTTGAATTCAGGATGCTGAACGGCAACACGTATCTGGGCAGGCAGGTCAGGTAGGGCATCTAGGGCATTTAAGGCTTTTAGGGCATCTAGAGCATCTAGGGCATCTAACTAAATGTAGATTTGAATCAGGAGGCGAGAATGACGGCTTTCAATGACAGTTATGCTGAGGAAAGGGATGTCTTTGAGAAGAAGTTCGCGAAGCTGGTGAATCTGATAGAGCACAGCCACAGGATGACTGTCTTTACGGGAGCGGGGGAATCGACCTTGAGCGGGATTCCTGATTTCAGGGGTAAGCATGGTGTCTACAATGACCCGTGGCAGGGGCTGGAGGTCGAGGAGATTATCTCGATGACGTTCTTCCGCCGTGAGCCGGGGATTTTCTACAAGTGGGCAAAGGACGTGTGGTACCGTCTTGAGGATTACGAGCCGAACATCGTGCATAAGACGCTTGCGCTGATGCAGGAGAAGGGCCTTCTGGAGAGCGTTTACACGCAGAACATCGACATGCTGCATCAGAGGGCGGGATCGCGCAGTGTCTATGAGGTCCACGGGAGTCCCCAGTATCATCATTGCACCCGCTGTGGCGCACGTTACGGCTACAAGGAGATTGCGCCCAAGGTCCTTAGGGATGAGCTTCCGATCTGTCCCAAGTGCGGTGGCGTGATCAAGCCGGACATCATCTTCTATGAGGAGAGCCTGAATGAGAATGTGCTGAACCGCGCATGGGAGGATTTCTCGCGTTCTGACCTCTGTCTGGTGCTTGGCTCATCGCTGACTGTGCAGCCGGCTGCGTCCCTTCCGATGCTGGCAAGGCGTAACGGGGCAGATATTGTGATAGTCAACGCCCAGAGCACACCGCAGGACAGCACCGCCACGCTGCTCTTCAAGGACCTGAGGCAGACTTTTGAGGCCCTTAACGCTTATCTTGTTGGCAGATAGTATTGAATAAGCGGGCTGTTTTCTAGTATTTTCTCTTTGGACTTTTATTTGTTTGAGTAAGAAAGATGATACAGCACAACGATAATATAAGGAATATTGCAATAATCGCGCACGTAGACCACGGCAAGACTACGCTGGTCGACGCGCTTTTCCGCCAGAGCGGAGTTGAGTCCGATGACTCGGCAGACCGCATCATGGACAGCGGTGCCATTGAGCGTGAGAGGGGAATCACCATCAACGCCAAGAACTGCGCCATCCGCTGGAAGGGCAAGAAGATCAACATCATCGACACTCCGGGCCATGCTGATTTCGGAGGAGAGGTCGAGCGCGGTCTTTCAATGGTTGACGGCGTCATCCTGCTTGTGGATGCAGCTGAAGGTCCGCTCCCGCAGACAAGGTTCGTCCTTGAGAAGGCGCTGGAGAAGAATCTCTCCGTCATTGTCGTAATCAACAAGATCGACCGCCAGGATGCCCGCGCAGAGGAGGTCCTGAACGAGGTCTATGACCTTCTTCTTGAGCTCTCCAACAACGAGGACATGCTTGAGGTCCCTGTCTTCTATGCCAACGGCAGGGCAGGTTTCTGCTCGACAAAGCTCAACGACCCTGAGGCAAAGAACATCTATCCGCTCCTGGATGCGGTTGTGGACTTCATGCCGTCTCCGTCTTATGACGATGCCGAGCCGTTCCAGATGCTGGTCTCCGACCTGTCATACAACGATTATCTGGGCCGCCTGGCAGTGGGAAAGATCATCAACGGAAGCGCGTCGGTCAATGACTCACTGGTGTGCATCACTGAGGACGGCTCCCATGTGCCTCTGCGCGTGACAAGGCTCCAGGTCTACAACGGACCTACATTCGTGCCTACAGACCATGTCGAGCCGGGTGACATTGTGGTTCTCTCGGGAATTGACAACGTCTCTATCGGAGACACCATCTGCACCAAGGACTACGCCAAGGCGCTTCCGAGGATCCATGTCGATGAGCCGACTGTCTCCATGCTGTTCTCCAAGAACATCTCACCGCTTGCCGGAAAGGACGGAAAGCAGCTCACATCCGCCAAGATCTGGGACAGGCTCTGCAAGGAGTCTCTGAGGAATGTATCCATCCAGGTTGAGAAGAACGCCGATGACTCGTTCACAGTCAAGGGCCGCGGAGAGTTCCAGATCGCCATCATAGTCGAGCAGATGCGCCGCGAGGGCTTTGAGCTCTGTGTCGGCCGCCCGAAGATCATCTTCAAGACGGATTCCCAGGGCCGCAAGACGGAGCCGATGGAATATCTTCTGATCGATTGTCCCGAGGAATACTCCGGAACCGTCATGCAGGCACTGTCACAGCGCAAGGCCATGATGAGCAACATCATCTACGGCGACAACGGCCGCGTCAAGATGGAGTTCCACATCCCGTCACGCGGACTCATAGGCTACCGCGATGAGTTTCTGACCGATACCCGCGGATACGGCATAATGAACAGCTCGCTGGAGGGCTATGAGCCGTACAAGGGTGATTTCCCCGACAGGGCATCGGGCTCACTTGTCTGTGACCGCGCCGGAGAGGCCGTGGCATACGGTATCTGGGAGCTTGAGGACCGCGGAAGATTCTTCATAGTGCCGGGAGATCCCGTCTATGAGGGAGAGGTCGTGGGCGAGCGCAACAGGGAAGGTGATCTGCTTCTTAATCCCACAAGAACAAAGAAGCTGACGAACCTCCGTGCCTCCGGTCATGACGAGGCCGTGGCGCTGACTCCTGTGTCCAAAATGAGCCTTGAGCAGGCCATCCGCTTCATCAAGGATGATGAGCTTGTTGAGGTGACCCCGCATGCGGTGCGCATGTGCAAGAAGATCCTTGACAGCCAGAAGCGCAGGATCATGGAGAACCGCGGTTATATTCCTGAGTGTCTGAGCTGATTTTTTAGCTAATCCCTTCTTGTTGAAGGGGTGCGCTCGTTATATAATGGACCTATAATTTGTAAATCAAAAAAAGGAGATTGCATAAATGAAGAAAGTTTTGGCAATTGCATTGGTTCTGTGCCTTGTCCTGGGCGCAGCTTTCGCAGCAAAGTCCACAGTCAAGGCCGGTGCTCAGCTCGGTTACGGTGGATTCTCAATGAAGTTCACAGACAAGGATGACAGCAAGAACTACATCAAGATTTCTGACGGTGGCTTCTATTTCGCTGGTACATTTGAGTTCGGATTCACGGACGAGCTCTCAGCAAAGGCTGAGGTCGGAATGATTCTCATGGGCAAGTCCAAGGGAACCATCCATGCTGCCGGAACCTCAATCACCTGGAATGCAGATGAGGCAATGCCTGCTCAGTTCGCAATGTATGCCGGAGCACAGTACGCCATTGAGCTCTCAAAGGAGTTCTACCTCAACCTCGGTGCTGGTTTCGATGTCCTGATGGGAAAGCTTGACAAGGACACTGAGGACACATTCAACGCAGCCATGGGTCTTGGATTCGAGGCTGTAGGTGCTTATCAGATCAACAAGCAGCTGGCTGCCACATTCGGCGGAAAGTTCGCATGGCACTTCATCAACACCAACAAGGACCTTGACAACATGATCAAGGATCTCGGAGATACAACCAGGACCACAAGCACTGGTTTCCAGTTCTTCGCAGGTGTGACATACGCTTTCTGATAGATAGGTATCTGTCATTCAGGCCGGACGGTTCATATGCCGTCCGGTTTTTTTTGCCCAAGTGGTAAATGATTTCTGTTAAGTGTTTACTTAAAGTCGTTTCATTGATAAGTAAAATACGAAAATAATTGTAAATTGGCACTAAATTTATATAACTTTCGGGTTGCGGTGGGCCCTAAAGTGGGATATTTTGTCCTTGTTAGTGGTAAGTTTTCCCAAAAACAAGCCAAAACAAAGGGTAAAGTGGTAAAAAATGACAGGTGAGTACAGAAACACCATCGATGAGAAAGGCAGACTCATGATTCCTCCCAAGATCAGGGAGCAGCTGGGCAGCTACACCGACCTGTACCTCACCAAATCCACTGACGGTTCCCTTTGGCTGTACACCAAGGAAGACTTCGAGGCCCTGAACAGGGAAGTCAACTACGGACCTCTTGCAGTATTCAACAAGAAGGCAAGGCTGATAGACATGATGGTCATATCACCTGCCAGAGAGGTCGAGCTTGACAAGACCGGAAGACTGAGCATCCCGCAGATCCTCAGGGAGTTCGCGGGTCTTGAGCCGAAGTCCGAATGCGTGATACTCGGCTCGATGTCCAAGGTCGAGATCATCAGCGCCAGGAAGTATGAGGAGATGATGATCCAGTACAAGGACATGCTCTCTGACCTGGGTGATGAGCTCAGTACCCAGAGGATGGGACAGTAGTGCAGTACGTCCATTATTCGGTGATGCAGGATGAGGTTCTGTCCTTCCTGAATCCCGGGGACAAGGATGCGCTTCTGGTCGATTGCACTCTCGGAGAGGGAGGGCATTCGAATCTGCTTTTAGGGCGTTACCCGAACCTCCGGGTCATAGGACTGGACCGTGACTGCCGCATCATGGAGAAGGCGAAGAACCGCCTTGCCCCATATGGTGACAGGTTCCAGGCACGGAACATCTGGTTCGATGAGTTCTGGAAGAGCTATGACGGTCCCGCAGTGGATTATGTGCTCTTCGACCTGGGAATAAGCGTCTTCCATTATGAGGAGTCAGGCAGGGGCTTCAGCTTCAAGCGTCAGGAGAAGCTTGACATGAGGCTGGACGTCAACGGGGATCTTGATGCGGCGCAGGTGGTCAACACCTACGATGAGAAGAGCCTCGCGGACCTGATCTTCAACTACGGTGAGGAGCGGTATTCCAGAAGGATTGCCGCCGCTATCTGCTCTTACAGGCAGAGCAAGCAGATAGAATTCACGAATGAACTTGCTGACATCATCTGGAACGCGGTTCCGAATGAGTACAGGCATAGAAGGATCCATCCTGCGACCAAGACATTCCAGGCTCTCAGGATTGAGATCAACGGCGAACTGGACCGGATAGAGCCCGCTTTGGAGGGTGCTGTCAGGGCCCTGAAGCCAGGTGGCAGGATAGCGGTTATTACATTCCATTCCCTGGAAGACCGGCCAGTCAAATGGTTCTTCAAGAATCACGAGAACATTCTTGAGATCCTGACTAAGAAGCCGATTGAGCCGGCCCCAGGGGAATGCGAGGCAAATCCTCCGTCACGGAGCGCAAAGCTCAGGGTGGTGGAGAAACTTGAGAAGGAGAGAGATCCTCTGAAGAAGAGGAACAAATACAGGGCAGACTGAAGACAACTGCGGCACTAAGAGGGAAAAGGGAAATGAGAAACGCCAAACTGGAAAGGACTATTATCGTCATCACCATATTGTTCATCAACATATGCCTGCTGATTCCTGTATGGCAGTCTGCACGTAACTCCCAGCTCAGATGGGAGCTCGCACAGAGCGAGAAACAGCTGAAGGAGAAGGAGGAGCAGAAGATGGTCCTCAATGCATCCATAGCCAAAAAGACAACGCCTGAGTATCTCATAGAGCAGGCGGCGGTACAGAATATAGTTTTCAAGCAGATTGATGCACAGGTGTCTGCACTTGTGGCCAAGCAAGGAGACGGTAATGGCAAGGGCCAGTTATGATGACTGGAACTTCATGGGAGAGGTGCACAATGAGGAGCTAAGGCTCAGAAGTGCCCGCGCATCGAAGTCCCAGCAGATAAACAGTCAGCGCAATTCGTTCATATTCCTCTGCGTTGTGATTCTTCTGACCCTCATGGGTCTTGTCTGCGTTTATTCGGCAAGCTTTGAGACTGCCGTGAGCAACGGCCTGCCTCATTATCACTATCTGATGATGCAGGGAATCTATGTGGCCATAGGCATAGCGCTGATAGTGATCGTGAACATCGTTCCGGAGGTATTCATCAAGGTCATGTCACCTCTGATGTTCTTCCTCTGCATAATCGTCCTGGCTGTTGACCTGTTCATCAGAAAGACGATGATCATCAACTCCGACACGATAAATTTCCTTTTCCTGTCAGGAGTTATGTATATGTCCCTTTACTTTGCGGGACGTGAGAACAGAATAGACAGGGTCCGCCAGATCATCCCGCCTCTTGTCGGGTGCATCCTCACGCTTGTGCTTGTGTTGCTTCAAAGGAACTTCTCCTATGCGCTGATGTACATGGCGCTGATGGTAACGATGTTCGCCGCAGGCGGAGTGGGGCTTTTCGGTGTCATTCTCCTGATTCTTTATGCTGCTGTTCCGGCAGCATGCCTGATATTCTCAAAGTCAGAGCGCATCATAGCAGCTGCAAATTTCCTCATCCCCGGTTTCGGGACAAATCCGAGGGCAGACAGCATACTGGCTGCCAAGAGCGCAATAGCAAGCGGCTCATGGTTCGGAAAGGGCCTTGGCGGAGGTGTCTACAAGAACGGGGTCATCGCTGACCTGGCAGGAAAGAACATCCTTGCATGCATATGCGAGGAGCTGGGCTTCTGGGGAATTATCCTGATTGTATTATTCATTGCATTCTATGCATTTGTAGGTTATTCTGCAGCAAAGAACATAAGAAAACAGAACATGTTCTACTCGAACCTTGCGATTGGAATAACAACAATGGTCGTATGGCAGTTCCTGCTCAATGTGGCATGGGTGATAGGGCTCCTGCCTGCAGAGGGCCTGCCGCTTCCGTTCTTCTCATACGGAATAGGCATAATACCGGTTCTGCTTGAGAGCGGTATCCTGTACAGGATCACACGTGTGAAGGTCAACACAGCCGAGTCGGACAGGATCATTGAGTCTATTCAGGACGAGCTTATGTTCCCGGAGAGATACGAGTTTGAAAACCATTGAGAAGATACTGCTTGTCCTTGTGCTGGTCCTGATAGTGGCCGGCGCCTTCATAGCCTTAAGGAATATCGATTTCTTCAACATTGAGGAAATCGATGTTTCTGTATCCGGGCCTGTGACAAATGCAACTGCTGACATGCAGCGCGTTCTCAAGCCGCTGAAGGGAATGAACATCTTTGAGGTGAACCTCGGGTCCCTGAGGAAGACGCTTGAGTCATTTGATGGCGTGAAATCAGTGAAGATAAAGAGATTCTACCCTGACAAGCTGATTATAGATATCGATTACAACGAGATAGCGCTCAAGGCCTACAGCATCTCCGACAGCGGTGAGGTGACTTACTATTTCATCCACGATGATATTCTGGAGGTCGTCAGGCAGGACACATGGGAGGGTTTTGACAAGCTCGCGACTGTTGAGATCAATCCCGCATATGCCCAGATGATGCTCAAATGGGGCTCTGATGAGGGCTTCCGGGCCATGGTCATGATGGGCCAACATTTGAGTGGCAACAACTTGATAACAAGTATAAAATACGATAATAATATGGGTAACGAATTCGGAAGACTCGTTATCGATCTGTCTGCGCTCAATTCGGTTCTTTATGTGAGGGAACTTGTGAGCGTCCAACGTCTTGATGAGATGCTTGATATCATCAGTAGCCAGTTTTCCGCGGGTGGTGCTGTGGTCGTTTATGACCTCTATGCGAACACCTGGGTCAAAAGGACTTAGGAGGTGGGCATGGCTTCTGAGAGAATCATGATGGGATTGGACATCGGCTCCTCATGGGTGAGGGCTGTTGTCGGATCACTGTCTAAAGACGGCCAGCTCATGGTCGACAGCATCTGCGAGCGTCCCAGCGAGGGCGTCAGGTCAGGTGTCATCGTCAATGTGGAGCAGACTCTCAAGACTATTTCATCAGTTATCCAGGAGGCGGAGCTTCAGGCGGGTGCCGAGGTTCAGAGCGTCATAACCGGTGTGGGCGGCGGCTCGGTAGGCGGGACTCAGTCACAGGGCGTTGTGGGAATCAACACCAAGGACCTGGAGATCTCATCCAATGACATCTACCACTCACTTGAGGTCGCAAGGGCCTTCGAGCTTCCTGTAGACAGGGAGATCCTCCATACCCTGGTCCAGGATTTCTCCGTTGACGGCAAGAGCGGCATAAAGGATCCTGTTGACATGACAGGCCACAGGCTTGAGAGCAAGGTCCTCATTGTCACAGGCTCAGCAAGCAACTGCTCAAACACAAGAAAGACACTTCAGAGAGCCGGAATCAGCACATCAAGGCTTGTCCTCTCATCCCTCGCGGACGCGGAGGTTGTCCTGAGCGCGGACGAGAAGGAGATGGGGACCATCCTCATCAACCTCGGCGGCTCCACAGCCAACATGATCGTATACCAGAACGGCTCGCCTTATTACGTCGGCGGCGTGGATCTCGGATCGGGCAGCGTCACAAACGATATCGCATACATGCTCAACAAGCCCAAGATGGTCGCGGAGCAGGTAAAGGTCGAGAGCGGAAGCTGCTATATCCCCAACGTGCAGGCGGATGAGAAGGTCATAATCCCGCAGGTCGGCGGTCTTCCGGCCATCCAGATGCCAAAGAGCGAGCTCTGCAAGATCATCGAGCCTCGCATGGCTGAGATTTTCTCTCTCCTGAAGAAGGATCTGGACTCAAAGCTTCCGCCAAGCACATATGGCGGCGGTGTTGTCCTGGTCGGCGGCGGATCACTGCTTTCCGGTGTCACTGATCTTGCATCCGAGATCTTCAGGATGCAGGCAAGGATCGGTTTCCCGGAGGCTCTTCCTGGCCTTGACCGCTCATACATCAATCCCAAGTACACAACGGTGCTCGGACTGCTGAAGACCGAGGCCAAGAAAGTGGGTTCCTCTGCAGGAAACCGCAGCAATAAAGACAAAAGATCGGCGAAGTCCGGAGGTCTTTTCGGTAAGATCTCAGGCTTCTTCAAGACAATAATCTGAGAGGATAGACATGGATTTCGGAATTATTGAGGATTTGCTTCACGACGAACAGACTCCACCTACCGACATCAAGGTTATCGGTGTCGGCGGCGGTGGCGGAAATGCCATAAACAGAATGATTGAGAGCGGGCTCAAGAAGGTCACATTCGTGGCCCTCAACACTGATGTCCAGGCTCTTCAGCGCTCAAACGCACAGGTCAGGATCCCGATCGGAAAGGAGCTTACCGGCGGACTGGGAGCAGGCGGTATCCCTGAGATGGGCATGAAGGCCGCGGAGGAGAGCAAGGATGAGATCCGTGAGATCCTCGAGGGCACTGACATGGTGTTCATCACTGCCGGTATGGGCGGTGGAACAGGTACCGGTGCGGCTCCTGTTGTCGCAGAGCTTGCCAAGGGACTTAATATCCTCACTGTTGCCGTAGTCACGACTCCGTTCGCATTCGAGGGCCGCAAGAAGCTCCAGTTCGCCAACGAGGGAATTGACAGGCTCAGGAAGAACGTTGACACGCTGATCCTGATCCCGAACCAGTATCTTCTCAAGGTCGCTGAGAACAACACTCCGATCAAGCAGGCCTTCCTCATGGCTGATGATGTCCTCAGACAGGGCGTCCAGGGCATCTCAGAGCTCATCACTGAGCCCGGTGAGATCAACATTGACTTCGCCGATGTCCGCACTGTCATGAAGGGCAAGGGTGATGCAATCATGGGTATCGGCCTTGGAGAGGGTGCCAACCGTGCAGTTGACGCCGCACGTCAGGCAATCAGCAACCCGCTTCTTGAGAATGCCAAGATCGATGGCGCCAAGAGCGTTCTGGTCAACCTCACCGCAAGCGACGGCCTTACTCTCCAGGAGTACCAGGACGTTGTTGAGATGATCACCGAGAACTGTGATCCTGAGGCCCTTATCATCGCAGGTCAGGCATACAATCCTGATCTCGGGGACAAAGTCAAGGTCACAGTCGTTGCCACAGGCTTCGAGCGCGAGAGCGTGTCAGTCGACATGCCTCAGTACGAGAAGAAGCAGCCCAGGTTCGACCAGTTCATCAACAACTCCGAGAACAGGGCACAGGCGGCACCTGCAGCAGCTCAGCAGAATATCCCGAAGGAGCAGCCCAAGAAGCCGGATGAGGTCATCTCAATCAACAGATGGCAGGACCTCCAGTCCCAGCTCGGACGCAGACAGGCCCCCAACGCGAATCCGACAGATTATTCGATCCCTTCAATTCTCAGGTATCAGAGAAATGATGAGGACAACAAGTGATTCTTGACGAGTACAAGCAGAGTCTTCTGATAGAAAAGCATGCATCTTCAGCAACACGTGACGTGTACGGGCGGGAGATAGCATGCTTTCTTTCTTATCTGGAGGACAACGGCCTTGATTACAGCACAATAGGTACGCCCGGACTGAAGGAATACCTGATCTGGAGA
>JAEEGI010008910.1_pt1 | contig 22089 bp, 22 predicted proteins | sample 8958751 | NCBI WGS metagenome assembly JAEEGI01 (sample SAMN16246545, study PRJNA631951) | gut metagenome | biome: gut microbiome; feature: rumen; material: KS-attached | host: Bos | place: Iran: Karaj | collected 2018-10 | reverse complement strand
TTAACGGATTTAATTCTAACGAAAATACAAGAAAAAATGAGAAACGTTCGCTTTTTAATGGTTATCGTGATGATGATCTTCAGTGTCAGCTTGATGGCACAAAAACCCTTCGCCGGCAACATCACCTTTGAAATGTCCGCAGAGGGCTGCTCCGATCCGAACATCGCCGCCGAGCTGGCCGAGCAAAGCATGGAATACACCGTCATGGGCAGCAACTACCGCATGGAGATGAGCCAAGGCATCGATGTGATCACCATCGCCAACGGCACCAACAAGACCTACACGGTCATTCTGGGTATCCCCGGTTATGGTAAATATTACATCCAACAGGATGAAGCCGCTGTCCAGAAAAAACTGGCCACCACGAAGTTCGACTACAACTACAGCGATGAGGAAAAAACGATTTCCGGCTACAAGTGCAAGAAAGTCGTTGTGACGGCCACTGATCTGGAAACCGATGAGGAAGAATCCGCCGTGCTGTGGGTGACCAACGAACTGGGTCTTGGCGACGACATCAACTTCTTCGAACACCCGGGGTTGAAAGGCTACCCGCTCAGCACAGAAGTGACAACTGAAATGAACGGTGAAAACGTGACCCTCATCACGCAAGCCACCAAAATTGTTCCGAACAAGAAGGTGAAACCCACCATGTTCCTGCTGCCTTCCGATGCAAAAGACATTAAAGAGGCTCCGGACGAGCTGAAACAGATGCTCCACTTAGGGGAAGATGAGGAAGAATAACATCTATGTGGCGACCGCTCACAAACGCTGAAATCAGCCAGCTGATTCAGCAGAACAACAGTGCAGACGACTGGACCCGAATTTCAGTCGCCTGCGCTTTTTCTGTTTTAAACATCCGCAACTGCCACTTCCACGGCGAAGTGAAAATTGAGGACAACGTCTCGATGTCTAACGTTTTGCAAATAGCAAACTACCACATTGGTGCTAACACGAAACTCTCCAACATCGGACAACTGACGTTTACAACTGAACGGTTCGCGTACCCTTTGGATCTCTGCAACGAAGACGGACGCTACACCGTCATGGCCGTGCCCGGCATGAACACAACGGACGTATGTTCTGCCCTGCACATCGGAAAGCCAAACCTTTACGCCGACAACAGTCCCGAGACCATGGGCTATATCGGTGAAAACGTCACCATTGAAAACGTCACTGCCATCCATAACACCCACATTGATGCATACGCCGAACTGTCTGGTTGTTGCGAACTCGAACAGGTTTTCGTTTCCTCCTCCAAGGATGAGCCCTCCCGTTTGGGTGCAGGGGTCATTGTCCGCCGCACCATCGTACATAAAGGTGCGCACATCGACTCCCGCGCTTTCCTGTCTGATACCCTTGTCGGACAGCAGGTCAGCATCAGCGAGGGGGCACGCGTCTATCAGTCCGTCATCGGCGACAACAGCCACATTGCAGGCTGCGAGATCGGTCACGCCCTCCTCTACCCCTGCCACGAACAGCACCACAGCAACTCGTTCCTGATTGCCGCACACATTCAGGGGCAGAGCAACATGGCCGCAGGTGCGACCCTCGGCTCCAACCACAACGGACGCAAGAACGACGTAGATTTGTTCGCCGGACGCGGTTTCTGGCCCGGACTCTGCGCGACCATTGCATTTCCAAGCCGTTTCGCACCCTACGTCCTCATCGCCAAAGGAGACTACCCGCGACCGCTGCAGATTCCGTTCGCTTTCTCGCTTATTAACAACAACATACGGGAAAACTGTTTGGAAATCATGCCCGCTTTCTGGTGGATGCACAATGCCTACGCTCTGATGCGCAACGAATGGAAGTACGAACATCGGGACAAGCGTATTGAATGCACACAACATTATGATTACAAGCCACTTGCACCTGACACCATACATATAGTGAAAGAAAATCACCAGCTGCTGACCCGCCATCTCGCAGGCGAAACGGAACTCCCGAAAATGGAAATGTCAAACCGTCCTGTCAGAATACTGAAAGCGGACGAAGCCGCTACCGCCTACCGCGAAATGATGCTCTGCTACATGCTGAACGAAGGAGTGTTCAACAACAAGCTGGAAACATTGGTAGAAATTTTGGACAAAACAAATATACAATGGGTTAACGTCGGCGGGAACGTACTGACCACCACCCAATGGCAGGAAATCTGCAACGAAACATCTTTGACGGAAGCGCACAAATTGCAGACAGAATTTGCTGATGAAAACAAGTCGTTGACTTGTTTCAAAGATGCCGTTAACTTTCTGCCTTACCTTTGCGAAGGCAAGGTCACCGCATCAAGCTTCCGAAGCCTTCATGTTGAGGCAATAGCGGCACAAGTCCGCTTCTATGAGCGAGTTATACAAGAAAGGACTAAGGACGTTAATTCCGAGTTTCGCATAACGAATCCTATGTTCACTCACGTCATCAAAAATGTAATGGAAGACAACATCTGCAAAACGGCAGCAGAAAAAATCGCACAATTGGAGAGTTCCCTGCATATTTAAAATCGAAAATCAACAACAATATGGCCATATACGATGAAATCTTAAGTAAAAATGTCAAAATCGGCGTAATAGGTTTGGGCTATGTCGGGCTTCCCTTAGCGATGGCATTTGCCCACAAAGCTTCTGTTATCGGCTTTGACATCAATGAGGAGCACCTCAACGTGATGCGCGGCGGCAAAGATCCTTGCAAAGAATTGGACGACAACGTGTTCGATAATGCGGACATCTTGTTCACATCCTCGTTGGACGATCTGGCCAGAGCAAAATTCTATATCGTGGCGGTGCCGACCCCTATCGACAAAAACAACAAACCCGACCTGAAACCGCTGATTGCCGCCACCCAATCGGTGGGCAAAGTGCTGAAAAAAGGCGACTATGTGGTCTATGAATCCACGGTCTATCCTGGATGCACTGAAGAGGATTGCGTCCCCGTGCTGGAGAAGCTGTCGGGACTGAAAGCCGGAACGGATTTCAAGTTCGGGTACTCGCCAGAGCGCATCAACCCGGGTGACAAGCAGCACACTCTGGAAAACACCAAGAAAATCGTTTCCGGCTGTGACTCCGAATCCTTGGACAACATCGCAAATATCTATTCCATGGTGTTGGAGAAAGGCGTACACCGAGCCCCGACCATCAAGGTGGCCGAAGCCGCCAAAATCATCGAAAACACCCAGCGCGATGTGAACATCGCCCTGATGAACGAGCTGTCCATCCTGTTTGGCAGGATGGGAATCAACACTTACGATGTATTGGATGCTGCCGGAACCAAATGGAATTTCCTCAAATTCTTCCCCGGACTGGTCGGCGGACACTGCATCGGCGTCGATCCCTACTATCTCGTACACAAGGCCGCTGAACTGAAATACCACACACAGGTGATTTCCGCCGGTCGTTTCGTGAATGACTCCATGGGCGGATACATCGGCAAAAACGTGGTCAAGAAGATAATTGCCTCTGGAAAACCGGCCATGAAATCCCGTGTGCTTGTCATGGGCATCACCTTCAAGGAAAATGTGGCCGACATCCGTAACTCCAAAGTGGTCGATATCATCCATGAGCTGCAGGACTTCGGTGTCATCGTCGATGTCGTCGATCCGTACGCAGACCCTGACGAAGTGAAAAAATGCTACGGTCTCACCCTCAAAGCCCAACCCGAAGGTCCTTACAACGCCATCGTCGCCGCCGTCGCCCACACCCCCTACCTCAACCTCACCGAAGACTACTTCCTCAACCTATCCGTCGGCAACGGCATCCTTTTCGACATCAAAGGACTGTACAGGAAAGCGATTAACGAGATGACCTACTGGAGCCTGTAACCAATTAGTAATTAGTGATTTTTGAAACCTGAAACTTGAAACTTTGAACCTTTAGCATGGCCGACAATTACATAGAGAACAAATTCGACGAATACAACAGCAAAAAGAAGGTGGTCTATAAATCCGCCGGACGGTCGTTGGACCAACTGCTGAAGGCAAACCGCAGTTATCGTGGTTATGATCAAGCATATACGGTTTCAAAAAGCACATTAGAGAAGATTGTGGCGGTAAACGCACTGTTGCCGTCGGCGAAGAACCAGCAGGCACTGCGCTTCAAGTTGGTGACAGAAGGCAACGGCGACGACATCGTTTTGGAAAACATCAAATTAGGAGGAATGCTGCCGGAGTTGCACCTGCCGTTTGCGGGAACCGAGCCGAGAGCCTTCATCATTGTCTGCGCCACCGTGCCTGAAAGCAAAATGCTGCACGTAGATGTAGGTATCTCCGTGCAAAGCATGTTACTGAAAGCCGTGGAATTGGGCTATAATGGATTGATTATCGGGGCTTTCAACGCCAAGAAAATCGAAGAGGCCTTTACTCTCCCCTACCCTCCCGTATTGATTCTCGCCATCGGAAAAGGCAACGAGAAAATCGAGCTGAAAGAGATTTCAGCGAACGAAAGCCACGCTTACTACAGAGACGAAAACGGCACGCATTACGTGCCGAAAGTGCGATGGGAGGAACTGATTATCCGATAATCTTGACGAAAGGCGATTTTGTAGAGACGCAAAATTTTGCGTCTCTACGCCTCTAAACCTATACTATTAACTTAAATTTCCAAGAATAATCTCAATGCGATCGTCAAACGCCTCGCGGGTGGCGTAGCCGACGTGGGGAACGCACACACAGTTGGGAGCATTCAGGAGCGGATGGTCTTGCTGCAACGGCGGTTCTTTCTCATAAACATCGATGCCGGCACCGGCTATTTTACCGTCACGGAGACACTCCGCCAGCGCGTCCATATCCACCACATTGCCTCGCGCCGTATTTATCAAAATTGCTGACGGTTTGCAAAGAGCCAGCATCTCCTTGCTTATCAAATGTTTCGTTTCGTCATTCAGCGGCACATGCAGTGAGATGATGTCACTGTCACGCATCAGACCTTCCAACGTCACGTATGCGACACCCAAATTCAACACCTCGGGCTTATGCGTTCTGCTCCAAGCGAGGACCCTACAGCCGAAAGCTTTCAACAGCTCAATGGTACGGATGCCGATAGCCCCTGTTCCCACAATGCCGACAGTCTTGCCGCGCAACTCTCTGCCAAGAAACGCGCCGCGCACCCCGCCTTGACGGATACTTCCATCCAAAAAAGTGATTTTACGGAGGACATCTATCATCAGCCCGACAGCCAACTCGGCGACTGCTTCTGTGGCGTATCCGGAAGCATTCTTTACCAGAATGTTATGGGTCTCGCAATAGCCTAAGTCAATATGGTCCAAGCCGGTGAACGCCACATTCAGGAACTGCAGTTTCGGACATTGGGACAGCACTTCCTCGCGAAGCGGGATATTGGAAATCATCACCACTTCCGCGTCTTTCATGCGCTCCACAAGCGTGGCAAAATCCTCTTTCCTGTCTGCATACCAGACAAATTCGTGGCCTTTGTCAGCCAAATTCTGACGGATTTCTTGCGCACGTTCTGCGGAAATCCCAATAGGTTCTACTGCAACTATTTTCATAACAAACTATCCTGATTAACGGTTAATGACATTTGCTTTCTCCACCTGTAAGACCTGAGAAATATTCGGGTCAAACAATGCAGCCACGACCTGGCAGTTCGCGGGATTCCAATCATGTCCGTCAAAACTGACACTGGCGGCATACGTCTCAGAATCACCCGAGTTCCAAGAGTCCTTGGCCAACACATATCCAAAGGCATCCGTCAATGCGCAACGCAGCACATGGTTGTGAACATAATCTTCAATATCCTGATTGCCATCTTTTTGCGGTTTCACAATACCGTCTTCCAACACAAAAAGGACGATTCTGAGCTGATGGTCAATGGCTTTCAGCGTGGTCACTTTGACATTAGCTTTGAGGGTTTTGGAGGCCTCGTCAAACTCGTTGATGAGCTGCACGGCAGCACGTACATTCGATCGATCCAGTCCGTTAATCACGGAAGCCCATTGTTCGCGCGGCCACCCGCCTTGAACATTCTGCCTGTTCACAATAGCGGCAGGAATTCCGTCAATACCGTATGCATCACCAATCTGATTGCCCGCTTCCGTGCGGAAATCGTAGCTGAACACGCTTCCGAAAGGCTTGGCCAGTGCCCCATAATGAATGCCGACCGTCACCAACGTGTCTCCATACTGCTGATGGAGCGACTCCAACGTCTGATGACCCTGCGGACAGTTCGTGCAACGATGGCCTGTAAACTCTTCTACGAGTATCTTGCGATATACTTCGTCAGGATTTATATCCGGAAAAGTCACCGTAACGTCTTCATTCTGAACAATCTGATAAATATCGCCTTCAATTTTGTCACAACCGGCAAGCAGAAGGCAAGCCATACAAACAAAAGCAATGATGTTTAGAAATATTCTCTTCATTTCACGCTATTTTTCTTGAAATTTGAAAAGGCAAAAATACAAAAAAGTTTCATTCCTCAAAAGGCAATAGCCAATCGCTAAAAGCTAAAAGCTAAATCTTATAGATTTTCCCTTTGGGTTTGTCGGATTTTTCCTCATCCTGTTGGGAGGGTACGCGTCCCGGTTTCACTTCGAGACGGAAATCCTGCGAAGTGATGGTCTTGTATGTCTCGGTTTCATCGTCGTAATAAGTGAACGAGGCACCGGGGATGAAATATTCTCCTTCGGAGCGCGGTATCAGCGTGAATTTGAACGTCTTGGAGCCGCTGACAAGATTTCCCTTTGCCCCGATGCGCTGCGACACCTTCGGATAGGTGATGTCACAATCCGACGGGAAGTCGATGTTTAGATCCTTGGCTTCGATGTGATGGAGGTTTCCATTACCTGACACAGTGACAGTAAGCGTTACTGACTGATTGGCATTCACTTCTGTCTTGCTGATGGAAGCGGAGATGTCAAAATGTCCGACCGTTTCCGTCTTTCCGTCATTGCGGGCACCCGGAAGCGGTTTCACCTTGATGGAAAGTTCGTTAGCGGTAAGACGGAAATCCTTGGCACGGGTGGTCGTCATATTCCCCCAGAAGGGATTCTTCACCACGGCAGGCACACCGATACGCACGATAAGGTCGAGTTTCGGAATCGTCACCTTGCCGGTTTTGAGTGGATACGCCGCCGTTTGCAAAATAGTATATACGTGGTAACGTTCTCCTTTGATAGTCTCCGTGGATTCATCGCTGTAGTTCAGATCGAGCCGGTCAAGCCATAGTGCGTCAGTAGCAGCATAGTTGGCGCGGGCAATGTCATATCCCTTGATGTCCTGTTTGATGTACAGTTTGTGTGTCACCACAACGGCTTCGCCCTGCCATGCTTCCGCCTGTGAGATCTCGGCTTTCACAAACAAGTCGTCCTTCTTGATCTCGTCCTTATATTCCACACTTTCCGACTTTGACTTCGGTTGTTGGGAACGTGAATCGCCTCCAAAGAAGTTGATATCCGGCCATTCAAAATGGAAAAAATCAGAAAAGCCGCCATTTTCCTCCTGCGGTGTCTGTTTGCCAGCCTTCACCACACGCACCTCCACTGGATTGCTGCGCAGCACCTTACCGTCCACTGAAATGGAAACGCCTGGTATAGTGAACGTTCCCTCACGCCGACCTGTCAACACATACGTATAGGTGTATTGCGTGTTCTGCTCCGTGTGGCCATTCGCGATGGAGATGGAGGTGCTGGAGCCCATGCTCGGCCCCCCGACAAACTCGAATTTTCCGAAATCCGTGTCCAATATTGTCCCCTTCTCATTCGTGGTCACCGTGTATTGAAACTGCTGGTTCATCACCACTTCTGCCGGTGCTTTTGCTGTACAAACGGATTCATCCTGGGCATTGGTAATATATGATGTGCCAAATAAAAACAGTGAAACAAATAATAGGATATTCCTTCTCATACTCATAATATTTACGCTCGCCATAACGCAAAAACAATGCCATTATTGTGCATCCATTGACTTCGTCATGTCTGCTTCAATAACCTATAACCTATAACCAATAACCATTAAAAGCACTTCGCCAGCTGGAAATACAAATCCGTGAAGATAAGGGACGAGTTCCCGTTGCGGGTAATGTGGTAAATCGCTTTGTTGCACAATTCCGTCATAGAGGAAATCTGCTTCAAATTCAAGACTCCTTGATATTTGGCTATCACGGATTGCTCCTGATGGGTCACCTTTAACAAAGCTGAATTACGGGAGTTCTGCATCAATATGTTTCTCAACATGCGCAAAACTAACTGAAGGAACTGTTTCTGATACTCGCGTCCCTGCTTGATCACTTCGTCAAAAACGCCTTGCACCTGTTCGTACTGCACGTCAAAAAGGTTCTTTTTCTGCGCAAACGCCACCACACTATCGAAAAAAGCCTCAAACTGCTGCAGCAGGAGCTGTTGTTCTTCGTTATCCGTGGCAACTCGCATCGCCTTGTTGTAATCGCCCTCAGCCAGCAATGCGATATCGGAAGCTTCGTCTTGGGAGAGTTCCGGATAAGTTTGTTGGAGCTTTTCTGCAATATCCGAATCCGTCAGACGCGGAATTTTCACCAACTGCGTACGCGAAAGAATCGTATTCAAAATCTTGTCCGGCTCCTCCGAAATCAGGATAAATACCGATTTGCTCTCAGGTTCCTCCAGCGTTTTCAGCAATTTCGGTGCGGCAGAATGATACAGCCGGTCAACACACCACAGGATATACACCTTGTATCCGTCCTGATGCGAACGCATGTTGTTGTGATACAGGATGTCCGAACAATCGCGAGTGTTGATGGAAGCTTGCTTGTTCTCCCCTTCCAACTCGCTCAGCCAATCGTGTATTTCAATGTGAAAATCATTTTTGAGGACGAAATCCTTAAATTCCGAAGCCAATTGGGCGGAATCAGGGTCTTTTTTCACTGATTTCGTCGTACAGTTGGGAAAATAGAGATGAAGGTCTGGGTGTGACAATTTGGCATATTGCTTGCAGGACGGGCACTCGCCGCAGGAATCGGTTTCCGTAGGGTGCTCGCAGCAAAGATACTGCCCGTATGCCACCGCCAAAGCCAAGGCATGGCTACCCGGCTGGGCAAGGAAAAACTGCGCATGGGCGGCACGACCGGAACGCGCGAGATCGATGAGTTTCTGCTTCAAGGCTTTGTCCACCAAAACATCCTTAAATTGCATAACATAAGTATTTTAGTGACGGATTTTCTCTAACCATGAACGGTCATTGGTGTTCTCGTATGTATCCAACTTGTAGAAGAGTTCCTCCAAATCAGACGCGTTTAGCAGCAACGAGTGGTGGAACGGGCGCAGGAAGCCCTCCTCCATGAACTTATCCAACTGCCGGAGCAGGAAGTCATAGTAACCCATGTAGTTATAGATGACAATGGGCTTCGTGTGCATCCCCAACTGCGCATCGGTGACCATCTCGAAAAGCTCGTCCATGGTGCCGTAACTGCCAGGGAAAATCACAAACGCATCTGACTTCTCCTCAAGGAGTTGCTTGCGCTCGCTCATGGTCTTCACCAATATCATCTCGGTGAGGTTGGTTGCTAAGACTTCCCCTTGGGTGAAAAAATCAGGCGCCACACCGATGACCTTCCCGCCCTTGGACAAACATGCCTCCGCAGCCGCTCCCATCAGTCCGATGGAGCCACCCCCGAAGTAGAGGGTCAACGATTTCTGAGCGCACATTTTTCCGAAACGGGCCGCCTCACGGGCATACACCGGGTTGTTTCCTGTGGATGAGCCACAATATAATGCAAGTGATTTATAATTCATAAGACATCCAAATTTGTTAATGTATGGTAAAAAATGGAGATGAGCAGGTATCCGAAGATGATCAACGGGAACGAGCCCAACTTGAAAATGAAGAACAGGACAATTCCCACCAGCAGAATCAGAAAGCGGGCAATGTTCATTCTGGTGAACTTGAAATTCTTGAACTTCAGAGAAACCATATTGATAGGGCTGACCAACAAATAAGCAAAAAAGAGGGCGAAAAGGAGCACCACCCAATAATTGTTAAGGATGGAAACATACTCCGCACCTGCCGGAATGAAACCCAGAAATAAGGCATTCGCCGGCGTGGGCATCCCGATAAAGTTCTCGGTCTGCTTTGTGTCGATATTGAACTTGGCGAGACGAACTGCAGACAACGCAGGAACGAGGAACACCAGATATGACAGGTAGTACACAAACGGTGTCTGAGCCGCAGGGGACATCTGGAAATAACAAATGGTCAGCCACTTATAGACAATCATCGTGGGTGCGACCCCAAAAGAGACCATATCCGAAAGCGAATCCAGTTCCTTGCCAATGATGGAAGTCACCTTCAGCAGACGGGCGCTGAGACCGTCACAAAAATCGAAAATGGCAGCCACTACAATCCATAACGCTGCCAAGGTGAGATTGCCGTTCAGCGAAGACATGATGGAGATACAACCGCAAACCAGATTCAGGCAGGTGATGGTATTCGGGATATGGGCTTTTATGTTGATACTCCTCATATTACACAACTATTTAAGAACCCAATACTTAGAATCCACCCCTTTGGCGAACTGCTCGGCTTCGGCTTCACTGTCGAAAATACCGATGCAGACACGCAGATTGCCCACGCCGTCCTGCTTCAAGATTTTCGGGGAATACTGGTCAAGTTTCTTCTGACGAATGTGACGCAACACATCACTTTCCGACGGGAAACTGCCCGCAATCACATAATAATGTCCCTTCTCAAAATGAATGTAGTCGTACTTGCTGTCCGCAGACTGCTTGACCACAACGGGAGTATATACCTCTGGTTCAGACACTTCTTCGGGCTGTGGTTCTTCCTCGACAGGTGTGGCACCTTCAACTTCCTCGAAGGACGCAACATCTACTTCATCAGGTTCATCGACTACCACCTCCTGCTCCACAGGTTGTTTCTTATCTTTCCATTGATGGTAATACGAAATAAGTTTGTCTTTGAAGACGAATCCCAAAGCACCCAAGGCAACCAGCAACAGCAGAAGCACCCACAACCATGCCCCATGACGACGCTTTTTTTCGTCATCGTCTTCATCGTCTTCATCTTCATCGTCTTCATCTTCATCGTCTTCATCTTCATCGTCTTCATCTTCATCGTCTTTTTCTTCGCCCTTCATCGTTTCATCCTCGGGCGAATCATTATTCGCCCCTACAGGTTCGGGTTCAGGTTCGGCTATGGGCTCGGGTTCCACGACGGGCTCGGGCTCGACTTCATCCACAGGTTCCCCAATCGCCACCGTCTCATCCTCGGGCGAATCATTATTCTCCCCTACAGGTTCGGGTACAACAACAGATTCCGGTTCAGACTGTAGAGACGTTTCCTGAAACGTCTCCACATATTCGGGTTCGACAACGGGTCCAGGCTCCACAACGGGTTCTGGTTCTTCCACAGTCTCCTCAATCGCCAACGTATCATCCTCGGGCGAATTATTATTCGCCCCTACAAGTTCGTGTTCAGCGGCAGATGCACCAATATTCTTGATATCAATCGGTTCCATCCCCTCAAACTGACTGTTCAGCTGCGGCACAACCGCGCTTTCAAAGGAGATGCTCCCTTTTTTATCCAGCATAAACGTTCCGAAATCCTCATACGTCACTGACTTGTTGTGTTGGAGGGCGACCAGAAGCTCGTCCACCCATCTCATAATCTGCTCATTCGCCTCTGTGAACAAGCATTTTCTCTCACGACTGATCTGGTTGGCGAGAGCGAAATTGTTCTCCTCGCTGTCATTCTGCGAGAAAACCACCTCATAATGAGGAGGATGTATAGTTTCCTTGTCAATCACGGCGTGCTTCAGTTGCGTGCGGAACGCACCGAGACGCTCGACAAACACATGGTCTTCTTGTTGTAGGGTTTTTAATAGGTAATCAATCATGTTAATTGATAATTGATAATTGATAATTGATAATTATTAGGGTAGTACTTACTGTTCCCACATTCTTAATTCTTAATTCTTAATTCTTAATTCTGCATTATGAATTATGAATTATGAATTGTGAATTTTTCCAGATCATCCGGGGTGTCGATCCCGATTCCTTGATAGTCGCATTCGAGCGAGTGGATGATGTAGCCGTTTTCGAGCCAGCGAAGTTGTTCGAGCTTCTCGCTGTTCTCCAGTTCCGAAGTCGGAAGCTGCACAATCTCTTTAAGTACCCCGTAGCGATAGGCGTAAATCCCGATATGGCGATAGTAACACTTCGGCGGAATCGCTCCATCACGAAGATATGGGATTGGCAAACGACTAAAATAAAGTACCTTGCCATTCTTGGCTTTCACCACCTTGACCACATTCGGGTCGTGAAGCAACTTCTGATCGTGGAATGGATTCACCAGAGTGGCAATTTGCACTGAAGGGTTCTCGAAAGCGCTTGCCAGCAGATGGATCTCCTTCGGCGAAATCAGCGGTTCGTCCCCTTGGATGTTGATGACCACATCGTTATCGTTTGGCTGCATGGCTTTCGCCGCTTCGCCGCAACGATCGGTGCCAGAGGCGTGGTCGGGTGAGGTCATCACCACCTTGCCTCCGAAACCACGCACGCAGTCCGCAATGCGCTCGTCGTCCGTGGCCACCGCAAGGTCGTGCACCTCCGACGACTGCACACGTTCATAAACCCACCGCACCATCGGTTTGCCCTGGATTTCGACCAAAGGCTTGCCAGGGAACCGGGTGGAAGCGTAACGGGCGGGGATGATGCCGAAAACGTTGAAATCTCGCATATCTGTAGCTATTTTCACATCGTAGAGACGCGCCATGGCACGTCACTTCAGATGGGATTATTTGAAAAGACCGTACAATTCGGTGTCAATCTTCTCGATAATCACCCCGAAGTCCTCGGGACGCTCGGCGAATTTCAACTTGTTGACATCCACCACAAGGAGTTTGCCATCCGTATAGCTGTCTATCCAGTTGTTATACAGCTTGTTGAGATTTTCCAGATAGGACAGGCTGATATCTCCTTCGTATGCGCGCCCGCGCTTGAGAATCTGCGAGATGAGCGTCTCCACATCGGCCTTGAGATAGATGAGCAGATCCGGCGGCTGCAGAAACTTCTTCATCAGCTCGAAGAGCGAGGCGTAGTTCTCGAAATCGCGGGAAGCCATCAGTTCCATCCGATGCAGGTTGGGCGCGAAAATATACGCGTCCTCATAGATGGTTCTGTCCTGAATCACATCTTTCTTGCGCTGACGGATGTCCAGCACCTGACGGAAGCGACTGTTCAAAAAATAGATCTGGATATTGAACGACCAGCGTTGCATATCCTGATAAAAACTGGCCAGATAGGGGTTGTCCTCCACACTTTCGTAGAGCGCGTCCCAGCCATAATGTTTGGCCAGCATTCCTGTTAACGTTGTTTTTCCGGATCCAATATTTCCGGCGACGGCAATATGCATATTTTTAATGGTTATGGGTTAGTGGTTATTGGTTATTGAAGCATATACAATGTGATTTGAAGAATAAAAAGAATCCTTTTTCATCGCATCATCGTCTCATCGTTTCATCATGCTTTCTCGGTATGTATGGCGTGAATTACCAAGTAGCAGCACAGTCCGACAAACATTACGATGGCAAGGATGTTGTACATGGGGGAACCGATGTAGTCGGCCATGAAGGTGGGTTCGACACCGGCATACTTGAGGATGGCGCTGAGGACACCCATGATGGCACCGCCGGCAAGCAGACCGGAGGCGAGGAGCGTGCCCTTCTCGGCACGTTTCTTGTTGAGGGCCTCGTCTTTACTGCGGGTCTTTACGAGCCAGGCGAGGAGACCACCGACGAGTAACGGCAGATTGAGCTGCAACGGGATGAACATACCCAAGGAAAAAGCCAGTGCGGGAACACCGATGACATCCAACAAGATGGCCAGCACAGCGCCCACAATGTAGAGAATCCACGGGGTGGAACCGCCGTACATCATCGGTTCAATGATGGCTGCCATGGCGTTGGCCTGCGGAGCCACCAAAGCGTTCTCACCCGTATATCCGTAAGTCTTGGACAACAACATGATGACCGCACCGACCGTCAGCGCGGAGACCAAGGTGCCCACAAACTTGAATGCTTGCTGTTTGAATGGCGAGGTGCCGATCCAGTAACCGACCTTCAAATCGGTGATGAAACCGCCCGCCATGGAGAGCGCGGAGCAGACGATACCGCCCACCACCAACGCGGTGATGATGCCCATACCGCCTTTCAAGCCGACAGAGGCGAGGATGAAAGAACTGAGAATCAGCGTCATCATCGTCATGCCGGAGACAGGGTTGGTACCCACGGTGGCAATGGCCGTGGCAGCTACTGTGGTGAACAAAAAGGCAAAAAGGAACACCACCAACAGTCCGACAAGGACTTGTTTTAGGTTCATCTGCATCCCGCCAAAGAAAAAGAATAGAATCATCATCGCGATGACAGCCAGGAAACCGAAGAGGATAATCTTCATGGAGAGGTCGCGTTGTGTGCGCACCACCTCGCTCTTCGCACCCGCCGCCTTACCAGCTTTCACCGCCACGCCGATGGATTTCTTGATGACACCCGCGGACTTGATCACGCCGAGAATGCCAGCCATGGCGATGCCGCCGATGCCAATGTAACGTACATATCCTGAGAAAATAAGGTCGGGATCAAGGGTGCTCATGGCTGTTTGCACACCATCGACTTCAATCATTCCGTACTGTCCCAACAGCGGAGTCAGCACCCACCACGACAGAGCGGAACCGGCACAGATCACGGCCGCGTATTTGAGCCCGATCAGGTAGCCGGTGCCCAACAGGATGGACTCGGCACTCATCTTGAAGACGAACTTATGGTTCATGGCCAACTGCTCGCCCCAGCCCGTCATACGAGTGGTGATAGTGTCGGCCCAAAAATGGAACGTAGTCATCAGGAAATCGTACAAACCACCAATCAAGCCGCTGATCAACAGCAGTTTGGCCTGGTTTCCGCCTTTCGCGCCCGACACGATGATCTCGGTTGTGGCAGTAGCTTCGGGGAACGGGTACTTGCCATGCATGTCGGAGACGAAGTACTTGCGGAACGGTATCAGGAATAGGATTCCCAAGAAACCGCCGAGCAGCGACGACATGAAAATCTGGAAGAAATTGACCTGAATTTCCGCGCCCGCCACAGGGTTTGTCTCTTTGATGATATAGATGGCCGGCAAAGTGAAGATGGCACCCGCCACAATAACGCCGGAGCAGGCACCAATGGACTGGATAAGCACATTCTCCGAAAGCGGGCTCTTCCGCTTCGCAATGGTGGAAATACCCACCGCAATGATGGCAATCGGGATGGCCGCTTCAAACACCTGCCCGAAGCGCAAGCCGGCGTAGGCTGTTGCCGCGGAGAAAATGACCGCCATCAGGATACCCCAGAAGATGGTCCAGGCATTCAGTTCAGGATACTTCTTGTCGCTCAGCAGGATAGGTTTGTACTCTTCACCCTCCTTGAGCTCCCGATACGCGTTTTCGGGAAGTTTGATTTCGTTTTCCTCTTGTTCAATCGTAGTTTTTTCTTCTTCCATATTACTTATTTTCAATTATTTACCTTTCTTACCCTTCTGTTTTCAGACGAAATTGAACTATTCTTTTCAACGCTGTTTTCCGTCCAAAAACAAACTGCAAAAATAAAAAAAATAAGTTGAAACTACAAAAACGAAATATCAACAAAACACAACCAAACCCTATTCGCCTAACAATTAACTTTTTCAAAAAAAAAAATGAGGCACCGTTTTCACGATGCCTCACATTATGCATTATACATTATACATTATGAATTATGAATTATGAATTATGAATTATGAATTATGAATTATGAATTATGAATTATGAATTATGAATTAGTACATGCCGCCCATACCGGGGTTCATGCCGCCAGCGGGCATTGCGGGAGTTTCCTCCTTGATTTCGGCGAGCACACACTCGGTGGTGAGCAACATGCCAGCGATGGAAGCGGCGTTCTCCAAAGCCACGCGGGAAACCTTGGTCGGGTCGATGACACCAGCCTCGATCATGTGCTGGTACTCATCGATACGGGCGTTGTAACCATAGTCGCCTTTGCCCTTTGCAACAGCGTTCACGATTACGGAACCCTCCTTACCGGCATTGTTGGCAATCTGACGGAGAGGCTCTTCCAGAGCGCGGCGGACAATGTCGATACCAATCTGCTGGTCCTCATTGTCGCCCTTCAGACCCTTCATAGCTGCGATGCTGCGGATGTAAGCCACACCACCGCCAGGGATGATACCCTCTTCGATAGCAGCGCGCGTTGCATGCAAAGCATCGTCGAAACGGTCTTTCTTCTCCTTCATCTCCACTTCGGAAGCGGCACCCACGTAGATGACTGCCACGCCACCTGCCATTTTGGCAAGACGCTCCTGCAGTTTCTCGCGGTCGTAGTCGGAAGTGGTCTTCTCAATTTGGGATTTGATCATGGCGATACGGGCTTCGATGGCCTTCTTGTCGCCCTTGCCGCTGACAATAGTCGTGTTCTCTTTGTCAACCGTGATCTTTTCCGCTGTTCCGAGCATTTCAATGGTGGCATCCTCAAGTTTGTAGCCTTTTTCCTCAGAAATCACGGTACCACCGGTCAGGATGGCGATGTCTTCCAACATCTCTTTTCTTCTGTCGCCGAAGCCGGGAGCCTTCACGGCCACGATCTTCAGACCGCCACGCAGACGGTTCACGACGAGAGTAGCAAGAGCTTCGCTGTCAACATCTTCGGAGATAATCAGCATAGGACGGCCGCTTTGGACAACCTTTTCCAGAATCGGGAGGAATTCCTTCATGTTGCTGATTTTCTTGTCGTAAATCAGGATGTAAGGAGTGTCATAGACGGCTTCCATCTTCTCGGTGTCAGTCACGAAGTAAGGAGAAATGTAACCTCTGTCGAACTGCATACCTTCGACCACCTTCACGTAAGTGTCAGTGCCCTTGGCCTCTTCGATGGTGATCACACCCTCTTTCTTCACTTTCTGCATAGCCTCGGCAATCACTTTGCCTACTGCAGAATCGTTGTTGGCGGAGATAGTAGCGACCTGCTCGATTTTCTCGTGGCTGTCGTTGATTTCCACAGATTGAGCCTTGAGGTTCTCGACAACCGTTGCGACGGCCTTGTCGATACCGCGTTTGAGGTCCATTGGGTTGGCGCCGGCGGTCACGTTCTTGAGGCCGGTGTTGAAGATGGCTTGTGCGAGCACGGTAGCGGTGGTAGTACCGTCACCGGCTTGGTCGTTGGTCTTGGAGGCAACCTCCTTCACCATCTGCGCACCCATGTTCTCGATGGGCTCCTGCAATTCGATTTCCTTGGCGACCGTCACACCGTCCTTGGTGATTTGCGGTGCACCGAACTTCTTGTCGATGATCACGTTGCGGCCTTTCGGTCCCAGTGTCACTTTCACGGCGTTGGCTAATGCGTCAACACCTTTTTTCAGACCCTCGCGGGCTTCCCAGTTATATTTAATGTCTTTTGCCATTGCTTTTTGGATTTTTGTTTGTTCGTTTGTTTCTATTGCCCCAGGGCTCACTTCGTTCTCCCTGGGTTGACATAGGTCGGGCTTTCAGCCCTTTTTGATAATGTTTATTTAATAATGAGGCTTGAACGTACGCCCCAAATAACTGCTAAATGCTAACTACTAACTGCCAACTATTTGCAGATCGCGTAAATGTCGCTTTCCTTCATAATAAGGTAGGTCTCGCCGTCAAGTTGGATTTCGGTGCCGGAGTATTTGCCATAGAGCACGGTGTCCTTCACCTTGACGGTCATGGGTTCGTCCTTCTTGCCGGGGCCGACTGCGATGACGGTTCCTTGTTGGGGTTTTTCCTTGGCGGTGTCGGGGATGATGATGCCGCCGGCGGTTTTCTGTTCAGCTTCCGCAGGTTTCACTAAAACTCTGTCTGCTAAAGGTTTAATACTTTTCATATTGTTTTTTATTTTTAAGTTTGAATTCTTTGTCGTTTTTTGTTGACGGCGGGGAGTATTGCAAATTTCGTGCCAAAAACCGCGATGAAACGATGAAACGATGAAACGATGAAACGATGAAACGATGAAACGATGAAACGATGAGGCGATGAAACGATGAAACGATGAAACGATGAGGCGATGAGGCGATGAAACGATGAGGCGATGAAACGATGAAACGATGAAACGATGAGGCGATGAAACGATGAGGCGATGAAACGATGAGACGATGAGACGATGAGACGATGAGGCGATGAGGCGATAAATGACGACGAGGATGATGAAACAGTGACAGCATTTTACTATATGACAAAATGTCATCCTTTTGAACTTTGTCGTGACAACAATTTCTTTTTTTGATTGCACATTGCGATTAGCATCTGACGTATTTTCTCAATAACAGTTTTACATTCTGACAATTGATATTCGTCAAAATAGTTCATGTCCGATGCCAGAATGAGCTGGCAGTACACTTCCATTAGTGAACCAAAAGAGATTTCAATAAAACGAATTTGCTCTTGAATGGAAAACCTATAATTTCCCTCTACAATATTGGACGAAACGGAAACTGCAGCTCGTCTAAGCTGGTCCCCCAATCCATATTTCTCAAAGGAAGGAAATGTGTTCTGTAGCCGGTAAATCATCAAAACTAATTTTCTTGATTCCTTCCAAACATCCAAGTTTTCAAATGAATATGTATCCATGATAAAATATATTTTGTTATAAAATTAATAATGCAAAAGTAATTATAATTTAAATTCAAAACAATCTTTTTGGTGCTTTTTATTAACCAATTAATGTTCATCGCCTCATCGTTTCATCGTTTCATCGTTTCATCGCCTCATCGTTTCATCGTCTCATCGCCTCATCGCTTCATCGTCTCATCGTCTCATCGTGAAAAATCGTACTTTTGCCGCCCGAAAAAAAAACTCCAGCCGAATGCCTCCGATCATCGCCATACTGTACCTCTACGCCGTCCCGTTGCTCGTCATGCTTGCGGCAAGGAAGTGGCCCGTCATCGAGAAAATCTCCCCGATGGTCATTCTCTATGTCATCGGGCTGGTGGTGGGGAACGTCGGCATTGTCGGGAAAGAATCCACTTACCTTTTCGAGAACATCTCCAACATGGCCGTGCTGACCTCCATCCCGTTGATGCTGTGCAGCTGCGACTTCCGGAAATGGTCGGCGAAGGCAGTGCTCAAGGCCTTCCTCGTCGGACTGGTCAGCATCATGGCCGTCAACATCATCGGGTTTTTCCTGTTCCGTTCCCAAGCGGTGGCGTCGGGAGTGAGCATCGAGGACTTCGCGAAGGTAACCGCCGCCATGACCGGCATCTACACCGGGGGGATTCCCAACTTCGCGCCCGTGGCCAAGGCCGTTGACCTGCCCCACAATCTCTTCCTCCTCGTTTCCGGCTATGACTTGGTCGTCACCGCCGTCTATCTGCTGGTCATCGTCTTCTTCGGCGGCAAAATCGTCCGATGGTTCTTCCCCAAGACAAAAAGTGTCCCGACAGCCTCCACTGAGGCTGTTACAGACAATTTGTCAGAACCGATTCCAGATGTCACTGCCAAACCGATAAAGCAAAGAATACTGAACCGCGCCGCATCCATCCTCGGTGCCGTTGCTATCGTGACCCTCGCTGTCGGATTGACCTACCTTATCCCGGTGAAGAACACGACGGCGATCATCATCATCGTCATCACCACTCTTTCCATCCTGCTCTCATTCTGGAAACCAGTACGCAAGCTGGAAGGCACTTTCGACACAGGCCTCTATTTCGTCTATGTCTTCTGCCTCGCTGTCGCCACCATGGTGAACATCCACGAACTCGAATTCTCGAAATACATATATATATTGTATTACATCGCCTTTGTGGTTTTCGGGTCGCTGGCACTCCAAATCCTGTTGGCCCGCATTTTCAAGATCAGCGGCGCAATGACGCTCACGTCGTCCATTTCCCTCATCAATTCGCCGCCATTCGTGCCGATGGTGGCCGCCGTGCTGCACGACAAGTCGGTGATTCTCCCGGGCATCGCCATCGGGCTGCTGGGGTATGCTGTCGGAAACTATTTGGGGATAGGCATCTTCATGATGCTGACAGCGGTTGGCAGCTAGCAAAAAATATTTTTCAACACCTCTTGACAATATCCAAAAAAAGTCTATTTTTGCGCGCTTAAAAATTCTCGATTATTATCCTTAAGTTAGCAAAGGAAAAAAATTAAAAATCAGAGAGATATGGGTGAAGATGTCTCTCGCAAAAAATTGACAAAACTGAAAAAATGGATGCAGTAAGTTACAAAACAATTTCGGCGAATGAGAAAATCGTCAAGAAAGAATGGGTAGTCGTTGACGCCCAGGAGATGGTTGTGGGCCGCCTTGCCTCGCAGGTGGCACGCATACTGAAAGGCAAGAACAAGCCTTATTACACGCCTCATTTCGATTGCGGCGACAACGTGATCATCATCAACGCGGAGAAAGTGAAATTCACGGGTCACAAGTGGACGGACAAGCAATATGTACACCACACCACGTACCCCGGCGGACAACGCTTCGCCACCCCGAGAGAGGTGATGCGCAAGGATCCGAGACGCATTCTGGAACACGCCATCAAGGGTATGCTCCCGAAAAACAGACTCGGCGCCCAGCTGTTCCGCAACCTCCATGTGTATGTGGGTCCGAACCATCCGCATGAAGCTCAACAACCCAAAGTAATTAACATTAAGGATATTAAGTAACAATGGAAGTGATCAATACATTAGGCAGAAGAAAAACAGCCGTCGCCCGTTTGTATATGAAACCCGGCAGCGGCCAAATCATGGTCAACAACCGTGACTATAAGGAATATTTTTGCGTTCCCACCCTGCAGTACAAGGTCGAGCAGCCCCTCCAAGTGGCCAACCTGATGGGTCAGTATGACATCAAGGCCAATCTGGACGGCGGCGGCGTCACCGGTCAGGCCGAGGCTCTCCGCATGGCTATCGCGAAGGCCCTCATCCAGGTGAACTCCGAGCTGCGCCCGGCATTGAAAGCCCAAGGCTTCCTGCGCCGCGACCCGCGTATGGTTGAACGTAAGAAACCCGGTCAGCCCAAAGCCCGTAAGAGATTCCAATTCTCCAAACGTTAATCGGAATCTTGTTTGGACAGTGTTTAGTATCGAAACGGTGAAGATTCCCGCGTAAGGACTACTCCGCCGTTGCTTTTAAGAACGTAAACAAATAAAAAAACATGTCAAACGTACAATTTGAAGAATTATTAGAAGCTGGTTGTCACTTCGGACACCTCAAAAGAAAATGGAATCCCGCCATGGCTCCCTACATCTTCATGGAGAAGAATGGCATTCACATCATCGACCTCTACAAGACGATGGACAAGATCGAAGACGCTTGCAGCGCCGCCAAGAGCATCGCTCGCTCCGGCCGTAAGATTCTCTTCGTGGCTACCAAAAAGCAGGCCAAAGAGACCGTCGCCACCATGGTCAAGGATGTGAACATGCCTTACGTTACTGAGCGTTGGCCCGGCGGTATGCTCACCAACTTCTTCACCATCCGCAAGGCTGTGAAAAAAATGAGCGACATCGACCGTCTGATCGAAAGTCCCCAATTCCAGAACATCTCCAAACGCGAGCGTCTGCAAATCAGCCGTGAACGCGCCAAACTGGAGAAGAACTTGGGTTCTATCAGCGACCTGTCCCGTCTCCCCGCAGCTGTCTTCATCGTGGATATCATGAAAGAGCACATCGCCCTTGCTGAAGCCCGCAAACTCGCCATCCCCACCTTCGCCATCGTTGATACCAACTCCGACCCGCGTCTGGTGGACTTCCCCATCCCGGCAAACGACGACGCATCCAAGTCTATCGCCGTGGTCCTCAAAGCCATCTGCGACGCCATCCGCGAAGGACAGGCTGAGCGCGAAATGAACAAGGACCGCATGGAAGAGGAAATGGCCGAAATGAACGACGAAAACGAGAATGAGGAGCGCGAGAACGACGACCGCGAAGGTGGCCGCCGCAGAAGAGTGTCCCGTAAAAACAACGAATAATTTTAATCACAGAAAAAACAAACAACAATATGGCTAATATCACAGCTGCAGATGTTAACAAACTGAGACAAGAGACCGGCATCGGTATGATGGACTGCAAGAAAGCGCTCGTCGAGGCTGACGGCGATTTCGAAAAAGCACGCGACAT
>JAEEGI010008908.1_pt1 | contig 22092 bp, 24 predicted proteins | sample 8958751 | NCBI WGS metagenome assembly JAEEGI01 (sample SAMN16246545, study PRJNA631951) | gut metagenome | biome: gut microbiome; feature: rumen; material: KS-attached | host: Bos | place: Iran: Karaj | collected 2018-10 | reverse complement strand
CTAACCAACGACATCGATATCGAGAACAAGGTTTGTTGGTCGGTAAAGAAACCTTCGGGGTCATATACATTGGGGTGGTATATTCGTGACTATACAAAAGCTCTATATTTAAACTTCCAAAAAAATTTTAGCACTTGTGCTACAATTGCCTATGAAGATATGGACGGGTTCCTTTTGACACCGCCCCGCCGCTTCAAGAAGGAATGGTGCTGCGACATCATCGTTAATGGTGAAAATCTGCAACCTCAAGCGAGAAATCTTTTACGCGCCGAACTGCAGAAAGACATCAATGCAACCATGTTCGATAATAGATTCTATGTGGCAGAATCAAAGGATGACGGTGTCGAGGTCATCAAGTATAATATCGGTGTAGCCTCAGAAGTGCTGAAACCAGGCAACCGCAAACGCAAAATGATAGAACGCGAAGCGGCATCGCTCGGCATAGAGAAATTCATCATCGAGTGGTTCAGCGAGGATCCAAGCTTAAAGGATCTGGAACCATTCAGAATTACTGTCAAAGTTGCCGATTAAAAAAACGAGAAGATAATGAAAAGGGAATATATGAAACCCAGCATGAGGGTGGTGAAATTAATCCGGAGGACGCAACTGCTAACGGGCAGCACGACTAGTAGTAATAGTAATGCGAGTGTGAATGCTGTATATGAAGGACAGGAGGATATATAATGAATAAGCTGACATTACATATCGGGGCTCTGACTATAGCAGCGGCCCTGACCTTCGCCTTCACGTCTTGCTCAAGTAGTAGTGACGATCCGATGGCACAACAGCCAATAGAAGAGCCTACGAACCCCGCGCCGCAGACGATTCAGATTACTGTTGGCGCAGGCATCGAAAACGGCGCATCGACACGTAGTACAGTTGAAATAACGGGCGAGGGCAACAGCACTACACGCACGCTGAAGTTCTCCGATGGCGATAAGCTCTATGTGACGGGAACTGTTAAAAATGAAACTGGTAAGATTCTTGCCGGTATCCTTGACGCCACGTCGATTAATGGCACGTCTGCCACATTCACAGGGACATATACCTCCACAAACGGCAGCGAGTTTAGTAAAGATTCTGGTCTTCATGTGTATCAATACAGTGGCGGGAAATATGTTACGGTTTTACATACTTTCGGCACCACCGACCCGTTAGGTGAATGTACATACGTATCGGCCCTGCTGGTGCACAATGGCACGATAGACAATTTGGAGGTTGACAATTACTTCCGCTATGGCCAGCTGATGCCGATGTATAACATCTTATTGGCTTCAACTATTAATGAACTGATGACCAAATGCCTCTATGTGAGTGGTTCATATTCAGCAGGCAATTTCTCGCTTGCGGTAGCGGAATCTGGCTATTGCTCCCCTATTTTCAACTGCAACATCAGCGGACTCGCTGCAAATACCATTTATGAGGTGGAGCACATCTTCGGCGATTACTGGTGTAGTGTGGGTAACGTGACTACCAACAGCAGTGGTAATACCACCTTTGCCTACTATGTCCCGAACATGAAAGATAATACCACGTATTCTCACGCCATCCGCTTTAAACCAAGCGGAGGTGACTGGAAGAGAGTCGTTCTGGGGGATAAAGCCTTTACCAATAAGGTATATAACGTAACGAGAACCCAAGACCAGATTACTACGGACCCCAACACCCCAGGACGCCCGACGTTCTCTGATATCAGCTCTACCCCGGAGCCTAACGCTAAAGGCGGATATATTTTCAACGATGAAGCTACGTTTACCCTCAGCGGCACCAGTATCGGCTATTATTTCCGGCTTAGGAAAGCGGCGTCTATCACTTTAAATAATTTTGGTGCCACATACAATGCCTTGAACAGCGGTTTGTGGGGATTCTTCGACTGCGATGACAATCTCACGCTCACCCTCGAAGGTAACAACGCTATCACCTGCAAGAACAAAGACCAGTGCATCTACGTGTTTGGTAACATGACTCTCACAGGTACAAGCGGAGCCACATTGACCGTCACTTGCAAGAGTTCTACGTCAGGAGGCATCCGGGCTGAAGGCGGGTTATCTAAAACAGGAGTAACTGTTACAGGGCCGACCGATAACGGGGATGGTACCTATTCCTGGATTTACACAAAAGAACACAATTAATAATTAAATTACAATAGAAAGGAAAAAGAACCTGATTATTTTTGCCTTGGGACTGGCCGCAGTGATGCCAGCGAAGGCACAGTGGCGCAGTTGAAACACTTCTTCAACCATTAGTGGCGTGTTTGGCGCTATCAACCATGGTATTGAATCTGCCGAGCGCAAGAAGGCGATGGAAATCCACGCCAAGGAGAAGGTGGAGTATGAACAGAGCTTCAAGGACGCTATGGAGAGTGCCAAGGAGCGGCGGAAGATAGAGGACATTACTCTGTCTGCGGTGGTTCTGCAGCAAAACAATTGTCTTTTATCTTCTTCTATCTTCTTCTCGCTCGACCTCTGGTCGCTTGCAAGGCAAGAACTCCCTCTATCTACAAAGCAAGCGAGCTTGCGAAAGTTGAATTAACTTAGAGGATGCGAAGCTAGCCCACGACAATGCTCTACTGCGTATCCAGAAAGATATCAGTCAGGCTTGGCAGGGAGCTGTCACTGCCCGCAAACGCTATGAGGCAGAGATAAAGGCCAAGGAATCCAGTGCATTGGCCTATCGCTATGTTCTAAAACGCTATGACGCCGGCATGGCCACTCTCTTCGACCTCAGCCAGAGCCGTCAGCAGTGGTTCACTGCCTCTGAAAACGCCTTGCGTATGAAGTTCGAATATTTGATAAGGAAAAAAATATTAGATATAGAGACTCAATTTGTCACAAAGGATGTAAAGTAATAGCAAAGGGAGCTGTGCGTGAGGATTTCGGCATTTGAAGCATGCCAAAGACATTAGGAAAGAACAGGATCAGCTCAGTTTGCCCATTTACATGGCATTGTTCCTTTAATACAAGGACATTCTGTTACAAGTCAATTGCAGTTGCCGGTTGAATCTGCGCAACGCCACACTCTATGTCCCTGTAGGCTGTAAGGCCGCTTATGAGGCTGCAGATTACTGGCAGGACTTCATGGAAATCAAGGAGATTGGGGCTATAGAGCTGATTCCGCTTACTGTTGGTGTGGAGGACGTCACCGTCAGATTGGGTTCGTTTATCGAGGACCGGCCAGCAGTGTCTTTCGACTTCGATAACGGCGAGTCAATGTTTGGGTGGGGTAATGACCAGGAGTTGGGCATTGTCGAGGGTTCATACAATTACACCATGTGTCAGGCCACGACAAATCCACGGCTGGCTGAATATTGGGAGAGTCAGTTTGCAATGGACTTCGACCAACTGGTGCCTGACGAGGTGTATGTTCTGGAATTCTGGGCAAAGGCCGACAAGAGTTTCTGGCTGAATGTCTGCCTGCAGTATCCGAGCGCAGAGGCTGGCTGGCCGAGTCGTGGAGACTTCGGCTGGGTGGAGATTGGCACGGAATGGCAGAAATTCACCCTGACGACGACAGTGACGGGTCCTGATGCCACCCGCCTGCTTATGAGCATCGGTTTATTGGATGGTGGTACGTTCTATCTGGATGATATCTCGCTGAGACGAAAGAATCCGCTATTCAAACTGACATACGACGGCTTTGTGGATGGCGACGACGAGACAACGGCATTCACCACACTGCCAGTAGCCTCGACAACTGCCAAGAATGACTCACCAGTAGGCACATATCCCATCACTGTCAGTGGAGGCGTGTCAGAAAAGTATAGCATCACTTATCAGTCTGGTACGCTGACCATCGTATCGGCAGTCAAGGGTGACGCCAACGGCGACGGCAGTGTGACCATCACCGACGCGGTGGCAGTCTCGATTGAAGGGGTGCCTGCTGTCGTCTAAGAAGAACGGTCCGGACGGCTTGAGAAGACCGTGCGGACGGGGCGAGAGGACCGTGCAAGCGGGGAGGAAGGACCATGCAAACAGGGAGAGAGTGGCGTGCGCGCTGGTCCCTCGCCGCCCGCCGAGGATTCACGCGGCGAGCGGCGAGGCTATCCGCGGCGGACGCCGCGTGTATGCACGGTGGGCGCCGTGTACCATTTGAGATTGCTGTGAAGGTGTTGTCTTTTGAAGTGCCCCCCTTTTTTAACATTGAACATTGAAAATTTTGCTTCTGACGCTAAAAATTGTCAATTATCAATTGTCAATTATCAATTATTTACTACCTTTGCAGGCAAAATGGAAAAGGATATATATATAATAGGTATAGAGTCGTCGTGTGATGACACGTCGGCGGCGGTACTCAGGAATGGGGTGCTATTGTCGAATGTGACGGCGTCGCAGGCGGTACATGAGTCGTATGGCGGCGTGGTGCCAGAACTGGCATCAAGGGCTCACCAGCAGAATGTGGTGCCTGTAGTGCACGAGGCTATCAAGCGTGCCGGTATCACGAAGGAACAGCTGAGCGCTGTGGCTTTTACGCGTGGTCCGGGTCTGATGGGGTCGCTGTTGGTGGGTGTGAACTTTGCCAAGGGCTTTGCCCGTTCGTTAGGCATCCCCCTGATTGATGTCAATCACCTGCAGGGACATGTGATGGCACACTTTATTAGAAGTGAAAAGGGAAAAGTGAAGAGTGAAGAATTGGCTACCGCCCAGCCAGAGGATAAGATTCCGCCGCTGCCGTTCCTGTGTTTGCTGGTGAGTGGCGGTAATTCGCAGATTGTGAAGGTGAATGCCTACAACGATATGGAGGTGCTGGGGCAGACCATCGACGATGCTGCCGGCGAGGCCATCGACAAGTGTTCGAAGGTGATGGGGCTGGGCTATCCTGGTGGTCCGATTATCGACCGTCTGGCACGTCAGGGCAATCCGAAGGCGTATCAGTTTGCTGAGCCGCACATCCCAGGTCTGGACTACAGCTTCTCGGGCCTGAAGACGTCGTTCCTCTATTCGTTGCAGAAATGGGTGAAGGACGATCCTGACTTCATTGAGCACCACAAGGAGGATATTGCTGCATCGCTGGAATGGACCATTGTGGATATCCTGATGAAGAAGCTGAAGCTGGCCGTGAAGCAGACGGGCATTAAGCATGTGGCTGTGGCTGGTGGCGTGAGTGCCAACAACGGACTGCGCAACGCCTTCCACGACCATGCCAAGCGCTATGGGTGGACCATTTACATCCCGAAGTTCAGCTATACGACGGACAATGCCGCGATGATTGGTATCGTGGGCTACTACAAGTATCTGGATAAGGTGTTCTGTCCGATTGACGCTCCCGCGTTCTCGAAGGTCACGTTTGAATAAAAATAAAAAAATAAAAAATTAAAAAAATAAAATAATTTAAAATAGAGTACCTATGCAGAACGGGAATCTGATGGAGAAACTTAGCATAAAGTTCGCCTTGCGTATCATAAAACTCTATCAATATCTTTATGAAGAGAAAAAGGAGTATATTATGTCTAAGCAGGTGTATCGCAGTGGAACAAGCATAGGGGCAAACATTGCAGAAAGTAAGACTGCTCAGAGCGATGCAGATTTTATAAGTAAATTAAGTATAGCTTTAAAGGAGGCTAACGAAACTAAATACTGGCTTGTACTTTTACACGAGTCTGGAACTCTTTCAGACGAAGAATTTAAGTCAATTGAGAACGATATCAATACAATAATAGGAAAATTAATATTAATCATAAAAAAGAAGAAAGGATTAAATTGATTTCAGTTTTTATTCTTTTATTTTTTTATTCTTTTATTTTTAAATATGGATTTTGAAAGTAAGATTATCAGCAGGGAAGTGAGTCAGCTGCTGTGGGAAATGGAGAAGACTGTAAGTACGGCGGAAAGCTGTACGGGAGGACGCATAGCAGAAGCTATCATCGCTGTTCCTGGTGCGTCGAAGTATTTCAAGGGAGGCATCATCTCCTACGTCGATGAAATCAAGGAGTCGCTGCTTGGCGTGAGCCGTCAGGTGCTGGACGAGCAGACTGCCGTCTGCGAGGAAGTGGCCTGTCAGATGGTGAAAGGAGCCTGCCGTTCGCTGAATACTGACTATGCTATTTCGGCAACCGGATTTGCGGGGCCGACGGGCGGTACGAAGGATATTCCCGTTGGTACGATATGGCTGGCATGTGGCACGCCCGACCGTCAGGTGACGATGAAGGTGCAAGAGGATCATGGACGTGACATCAACCTGGCCATCGCAACCAATCATGCCATGCAGATGTTCCTCAATTTCCTGAAGGAAGAGGACAAAAAACGGGAGAAAGTGGAGTTGGAAGGTTAAAAAATATTAAGAGTTAGGTAAATCTCAATTCTCTATTTTCTATTCTCAATTAAAAGTAGTACCTTTGCACCCTGTTTGGAATAAGTTATAATTAAGGAACACAAAAAAAGTAGATAGAGATGTCGAAAATTTGTCAGATTACGGGAAAGAAGGCACAGATTGGTAATAATGTGTCTCACTCAAAGCATCGCACCAAGCGCAGCTTTGACGTTAACCTGTTCAGCAAGAAGTTCTACTATGTTGAGGAGGCTTGCTGGATTCAGTTGAAGATCAGCGCTGCTGGTCTGCGTATGATTAATAAGGTAGGTCTGGACGCTGCCCTGAAGCAGGCTGTTGCTAAAGGTTATGTAGACTGGAAAGACATTAAAGTGATAGGAGACTAATCAGTATGGCAAGCAAGAAAGCTAAAGGTAATCGCGTTCAGGTTATTCTGGAATGCACCGAGATGAAGGAGAGCGGTCTGCCCGGAACAAGTCGTTATATTACGACCAAGAACCGCAAGAACACTCCTGAGAGAATGGAACTGAAGAAGTATAACCCCATCCTGAAGCGCATGACTGTGCATAAGGAAATTAAATAATCCGAATTAAAGCATGGCAAAGAAAACCGTCGCTACCCTCCACGAAGGCTCAAAGGATGGTCGCGCTTACACAAAGGTTATCAAGATGGTGAAGAGCCCCAAGACTGGTGCTTACGTCTTTGATGAGCAGATGGTTCCCAACGAGGCCGTTAAGGACTTCTTCAAGAACTAATTCTTTATAAATCATATAGAAAAAGGCTGAAATCGAATGTGGTTTCAGCTTTTTTTATTAACTTTGTGCCCAAATAGAGTTAAGTATGGGAATATTCGGATTTTTTAATAAGGAAAAGAAGGAGACGCTGGATAAGGGTTTGGAGAAGACCAAGACCAGCGTGTTCGACAAACTGGCCCGTGCCGTAGCAGGCAAATCGAAGGTTGACGACGATGTGCTTGACAACCTGGAGGAAGTGCTGATAACATCGGATGTCGGTGTTGAAACGACGCTGAAGATTATTGAGCGCATTGAGGAACGTGTGGCTCGTGACAAATATGTGTCGACGAGTGAACTGAACGCTATCCTGCGCGACGAGATAGCCTCGCTGCTGGCTGAGAACAACAGTGAGGACAACGACAACTGGGACCTGCCCAGCGACCATACACCCTACGTGATACTCGTTGTGGGAGTCAATGGCGTGGGCAAGACCACAACCATCGGCAAGCTGGCTTGGCAGTTCAAGCAGGCTGGCAAGAAGGTCTATCTGGGTGCTGCTGACACCTTCCGTGCAGCTGCTGTCGAACAGCTCTGCATCTGGGGTGAGCGCGTGGGCGTGCCTGTCGTCAAGCAGCAGATGGGTTCCGACCCTGCCTCCGTCGCTTTCGACACCCTTCAGAGTGCCAAGGCCAATGGTGCCGACGTGGTGCTGATAGATACCGCTGGACGTCTGCATAACAAGGTGGGCCTAATGAACGAGCTGAAGAAAATCAAGGAGGTGATGAAGAAGGTGCTTCCGGAAGCTCCCGACGAGGTGCTGTTGGTGCTGGACGGCTCTACAGGACAGAATGCCTTTGAGCAGGCCAAGCAGTTTGCGGCTGTCACGCAGATCACTTCGCTGGCCATCACCAAACTCGATGGTACGGCCAAGGGTGGAGTGGTGATTGGTATCAGCGACCAGCTGAAGGTGCCCGTGAAGTATATCGGACTGGGTGAAGGCATGAGAGACCTGCAGTTGTTTGACCGAAAGGAGTTTGTTGATTCGCTGTTTCACGATGAACATTGAACATTGAACGTTGAGATGAAGGAGAAGCCAACAATCGATTTCATTAGTTTGGGTTGCTCGAAGAACCTTGTCGACAGCGAGACGCTGATGGGACTCTTCGAGGCTCATGGCTATCATGTCACCCATGATGCCGAAGACCCGCAGGGTGAAATCGTTGTTGTCAACACCTGTGGCTTCATTGCCGATGCCAAGGAGGAAAGCATCAATACCATTCTGGAATTTGCACAAGCCAAGACTGAAGGACGCATCGAACGACTCTACGTGATGGGCTGTCTGTCAGAGCGTTATCTGGCCGACCTTGAAGTTGAGATTCCAGAGGTCGACGGATGGTATGGGAAGTTCAACTACAAGCAGTTGGTAGAGGACTTGGAGACCCACCCCCTTGCCCCTCCCTATATGGAGGGGAGTGGTTACTATGATAAACATGAACTATCATCTCCTCGCCCTATAGGGAGAGGATGGGAGAGGGTCTTAACCACCCCTTCTCACTACGCCTACCTGAAGGTATCGGAAGGCTGCGACAGACATTGTGCCTATTGTGCCATCCCCCTGATTACGGGGCGACACCAGAGTCGTCCCATGCAGGAGATTTTGGACGAGGTGCGCTGGCTGGTCAGTCAGGGTGTCAAGGAGTTTAACGTCATAGCCCAGGAGCTGACCTATTATGGTGTGGATATTGATGGTAAGCAGCATATTGCCGAACTGGTAGAGCAGATGGCCGATGTTGAGGGTGTGGAGTGGATTCGTCTGCACTATGCCTATCCGGCTCATTTCCCCTGGGAACTCTTGCGCGTGATGCGGGAGAAGAAGAATGTCTGCAAATACATGGACATTGCCTTGCAGCATATCTCCGACCACATGCTCAGCAGGATGCAGCGTCACGTGACGAAGGAAGAGACGATGGAACTGATTCGCAGGATGCGTCACGAGGTTCCTGGCATCCACCTGCGTACGACGCTGATGGTAGGCTTCCCCGGCGAGTCGGACGAGGACTTCCATGAACTGGTGGAATTTACCAAGTGGGCCCGTTTCGAGCGTATGGGTGCCTTTGCCTATTCCGAGGAGGAAGGAACCTATTCTGAGAAACATTATGAGGACGACGTGCCCGATGATGTCAAGCAGGCCCGACTGGACAAGCTGATGCGCGTTCAGCAGAATATTAGCGCAGAACTGGAGGCAGAGAAGGTGGGTACGGTGATGCGTGTCATCATCGATCGTCAGGAGGGCGACTGGTATGTCGGACGTACTGAGTTCTGTTCGCCTGAGGTTGACCCTGAGGTGCTGATACCTGCTGAAGAAGGGCTGACCATTGGTACGTTCTATGATGCCCTGATTACTGATGCTGAGGAGTTTGACTTATACGCCACAACAAGATACGAATAATCAAGACACACTACTTTAAGATTATGAACAACAAGGAATTTATTGCTGAATTGGCTGAGCGTACAGGCTATGGGATGAAAGACACCCAGAAGTTGGTGAACAACGTCATCAACGCTATGGGTGATGCTTTCCAGGAAGACAATGCTGTGCTCGTTCCTGGCTTTGGTACTTTCGAGGCCAAGAAGAAGATGGAGCGTGTCATCATCAATCCCTCTACGGGACAGCGCATGCTGGTCCCACCGAAACTGGTATTAAACTTCAAGCCCAACCAGACATGGAAGGATAAACTGAAAGGAGGACAGTAACGATGGGAAAACTGACAATACAGGAGATTGCTGCTGTTCTCATTGAGAAGAACGGCATAGAGAAACAGGATGCCAACCGCTTTGCATCCGCTATGTTCACGCTGATACAGGAACGTCTGGAGTCCGACCATCTTGTAAAAGTCAAGGGCTTGGGCACCTTTAAGATTGTGGACGTAGAAGCACGTGAGAGCGTCAGCGTAAATACTGGTGAGCGCTTCACCATCAGTGGCCACTCCAAGGTGACATTCACACCTGATGCAACGATGAAGGAGCTGGTGAACAAACCCTTCTCGCAGTTTGAGACCGTCGTGCTGAACGATGGCGTGGAGTTTGAGGACGTTGAAGAGGAACAGCCCGTTGTGGAGGAACCCGTTGTGGAGGAGCCTGTTGTGGAGGAGCCTGTAGCTGTAATGGCTATGCATGAACCAGAGCCTGAGCCAGAACCGGAACCTGAACCAGAACCAGAACCAGAACCTGAACCTGAGCCAGAACCAGAGCCAGAGCCTGAAGTGGAACCTGAGCCAGAGCCAGAACCTGAAGTGGAACCAGAGCCAGAGCCTGAAGTGGAACCTGAGCCAGAGCCTAATGCGGAGGTAACAGAAGAAACAGCCACTGAGGACTTCGTGCTTGACGAAGAAGAAGGACGTCCGTGGGGACGTTGGCTGTTGAGTGCTCTGGGCGTATTACTGCTGATGGCATTGTCTGCTTTTGGAGGATACTATTATGGTAGCCAAAAGCAACCAACGCTGGCTGCTGTTCCTGACACCATTGTTGTCAGAGACACGGTGGTGATGGCACCAGTGGATAGTGCTCTCGTTGCCAAGACAGAGACATCTGCTGAGGTAGCAGAGACACCTGCTGAGGTAGCTGAGAAGCCTGCAGCTGTTGTTGAGAAGCCACAAGAACAGCCTAAAGCTGAGGAACAACCTGTTGTTGACAAGTACGCCGAGAAAGATGCCCGTGTGCGTCTGGGAGCCTATCGCATCGTGGGGTTGGACCAGGAGGTGAAGGTGCAGGCAGGCCAGACCTTCCGTAGCATCTGCAAGGCCTACCTGGGTCCTGATATGGAATGCTATGTCGAGGTGTTTAATAACCTGCCGAAGAATCCTACAGTCAAGGCAGGACAGGTGATAAAAATCCCTAAGCTGCAAGTAAAGAAGAAGCGCCAGCAGACTGCCAAGAAGTAAGGGCAGGTTGCTGACGCATCCTCAAAAAACGTACAGACGGATTCTTAAAAAACTATTTGATCGTAACGACTACTGGGTTCTCCATCTCTTTCTTCCATGCAGAGAGGTGGTTGAACCAGTCTTTGGCCTGATGGAAGCCGAAGGTCTCTTTATCTGAAGTATAGCTTACCTTGTAGGCCATATGGTTGCCATTGACTTTCAGCACATACGCATAGTTGTCTTTATTGGCCGCTTCCTCGCTGACGATGTTTTCCCTGGGTATCAATATGCCCAGTCCCACCGTTTCACGACTCCATTTGGTGGTGTCAGCAGCAGGATAGTCAGTACCCCAGCAACCACGCAGGCCTCCCTTGTCGCTGAACTCCTCAGAGCCTTTCACGTTGATGATACCTGTAGAGAAACGATAGGCGCTGACATCCTTGTTGAAGAACACGTCAACATCCGTATCGCGATGTCCGGCATATTGTGTATAACGCAGGGTCATGTTGATGGGTGATGGGTGTTGGGTGATGGGTGATGGAGCTTGCCAGCCACGATCGATGACTTCTACGATAGCACGCAGAGGACCATAGCTGATGACGCGCTGTGTCCTTGTACGAACAGGTTCGACGAGGGTGGGCTTTTCTCCGTTCCAGCCACGAAAGGCACCCAGACCAAACGTCTGACCAACCCAAAGTACATCGTCACCATAGCCTTGCGCCTTCTGTTCGTCGGAGGTATAGAACTGGGTGTCCTTCAGCTCCAGCCGTTTCTGGTATTTACCATACAGGTCGAGCGTCTGACGTGCATCGAAGTAGATGCGGATGCCGTTGAGTTCGCTTTCGAAGTCTACACCGTGATGATGCTGCACATTATAGGTATAGGCTGCATCACCTCTTGCCGTGAGGGCTTCAATATAGTTGTTCTGCTGATTCTTCTTCAGCGTCTTGTCCTTGGTGTTGGCCAATACCATCTCAGCATATACGCGGGCAGGATAGGAGCGAGGCTCGCCTTCCAGACTGAATGTGATGGCATATTCCTTCGTTTCCTTCTTGCCGAGGTCAGCCAGAAAACACAGTTCGTCATAGCTGTCGTCCTGATTCATGTCGTCCAGCTGACAGGGAATCTCCTGGCCGTTATGAGTGACCAGTGCTGAGCGAACATCACCATAGGGTGTCGTCTTAATAATAATAGGTACGTCCGCGCGAGGACTGTTAGTTGGGTTATTGACCGTTACGACAACGGTGTTCTGGGCTGTAGCTGACGTGCTGAGCACCGACAGAAGAAGCATCATGATAACTTGTCTCATATAGCTATAAAGTCGTGTGATTGTTTATGCAATTTTTTACAAAATAAACGAATATCACCCCAAATATGCACCTTTTTTTATCTTTTTTAGGTTAAAATTTGGTTTTTACAATATTTTTTAGTAATTTTGCATCGGTTTTTAACACTTATGTTATTTTATAGTGCGTAAAGTCTACGGAATACTGTTTGCCATCATGTTGGTTTGCTTCAGTTGCGAATGGCAGTTGAAACCCAGTGCCGACGAGGTGGATAGCGCTCAAATCAGCGTTGAGCGCTATGACCGTATTGAGACTCTTTTCCTGACCTCTGGCGACTATTCTGCCTTGCAACAGATGAACACCAGCTATCCCATGCAGACGCGTATGCTTATTGAGGATGTGCTTCATATCGGCAAGGTCAACGACGAAGCCATCAATGCCAAGTTCCTGCGCTTCTTTCAGGATTCCACTCTGCAGAAGATGTTAGGCGACGTCGAGGAACAATTTTCGGAGATGGACGACATCAACGAGGAATTGACATCTGCTTTTTCACGCCTGAAGGATGACATTCCCAATTTGGAGATTCCACAGATCTATGCCCAAGTGGGCAGCTTTGACCAGAGTATTATTGTTGGCAACAAGACTTTAGGCATCAGTTTGGATAAGTATCTGGGTGCTGACTATCCTTTTTACCAGCAGCATTATACCGCTCGTCAGCGTAATATGATGACTCGCGACATGATAGTACCGGACTGCCTGAGCTTCTATCTGTTAAGCATCTATCCCTTCCCTAATGCCGAACAGTCGTCGCAGGATGAGCGTGACATGCACATGGGTCGGATACAATGGGTGGTCAACCGTATCACAGACCGGGATGTCTTTAATAATTCCTTTGTCACCCATGCAAACCAGATGATGAACAATGACCATCACCTGACTGTCGATCAGTTGTTGCGTCAGGGAAGGTGATATTCCCCATCCACAAGTGAATGAAGACACCTATTTATATAATAGAAGAAGAGAGACTGCGCAAGAACCTGGCACTGATCAGGGAAGTGGCGCAACGTACAAATGCAGAGTGGATACTGGCTTTCAAGGCCTTTGCGCTGTGGAAGACGTTCCCCATATTCCGTGAGTACATCAGCAGCACGACGGCCAGTTCGTTGAGTGAGGCACGTCTGGCTTTGGAGGAGTTTGGGGCCAAAGCCCACACGTATTCGCCTGCCTACAAGGACGACGAGTTTGACGAGATAGTACACTGTTCTAGCCACCTGACGTTCAACTCGCTCAGTCAGTATGAGCGTTTCCACGAGAGGGCACATGCTTGCTCGCTGGGCCTGCGCGTGAATCCGGAGTATTCGGAGGTGGGTACGGCTCTCTATAATCCCTGTGCGCCAGGTACCCGTTTTGGTGTCACTGCCGACAAGTTGCCTGAGCAGCTGCCTGCTGACATCCACGGATTTCACTGCCATTGTCATTGTGAGAGCGGCTCGGACGTCTTCGAGCGTACACTTAACCATATCGAGGAGAAGTTTGCAAAGTGGTTTCCACAACTGGAATGGATCAACTTCGGTGGTGGCCACCTGGTGACGCGCAAGGACTACGACATCGAACGACTGGTACGTCTGATGGAAGGTTTCCATCATCGTTATCCGCACCTGAAGGTTATCTTTGAGCCTGGTAGCGCCTTTGCCTGGCAGACGGGGCCGCTGGTGGCCAGTGTGGTGGACGTGGTGGAGGACAAAGGCATCCGCACGGCCATTTTGGACGTGAGCTTCACTTGTCATATGCCCGACTGTCTGGAAATGCCGTACTATCCCGATGTGCGTGGAGCGGCCTCCCCCGACCCCTCCGAAGGAGGGGAGTGCGTTGCGGCGGATCAGACATCCCCTCCTTCGGAGGGGCTTGGGAAGGCCTGCCTTTATCGCCTCGGCGGCAACAGTTGTCTGAGTGGCGATTTCATGGGTATGTGGCAGTTTGACCATGAGTTGCAGATGGGCGAGGAGATCATCTTCGAGGATATGATCCACTACACGACAGTGAAGACGAACACATTCAACGGCATCACGCACCCCTCTATTGGTATGCTGAAATGTGATGGAACACTTGAAATATTGCGCGAATTTGGGTACGAAGACTACCGAAATCGCATGGATTGACACTTTTTTCGAAAAAAAAAGGCCAAAAAGTTTGGAAGTTCAGAAAAAAGTCGTACCTTTGCATCCGCAATCGAGAGAGATGCCCCTTTAGAAGGGAAGAAAATGCGGAAATAGCTCAGTTGGTAGAGCACAACCTTGCCAAGGTTGGGGTCGCGGGTCCGAGTCCCGTTTTCCGCTCAATATGTTGAACAAAAAAGAGCACTCACGGGATTGGCCCGTAGTGAACAAAATGCCCAGGTGGCGGAATTGGTAGACGCGCACGTTTCAGGTGCGTGTGCCGCGAGGCGTGCAGGTTCGAGTCCTGTTCTGGGCACTCTTTTTTGATCACAGTTGTTCATGCTGGAGAGGTGGCGGAATTGGTAGACGCGCTACTTTGAGGGGGTAGTGTCAATTGCGACGTGGGAGTTCGAGTCTCCTCCTCTTCACCAGCAGTTGTTTGACATTCAGGCGGAAATAGCTCAGTTGGTAGAGCACAACCTTGCCAAGGTTGGGGTCGCGGGTCCGAGTCCCGTTTTCCGCTCTTTTTTTATTCAGGAAAATAAAACCAACCAAATCTAATGAATTTATATTTACGATATTTTGATAAGGAAGTATTGGTGAACAATGCTGATGAAGCTATTGCATTTCTCGCTGATATTGATGAGATAGAAATGAATGCCATGCTGGAGCACGATATCCGTGACTATGTGGCCAGTGATGTGCTATACCCCAAACGTTATAAGATTCGCCCTCGCGTGTACTTTATTATTATAAAGACCGAGGCTGCTACGATGGAAGATTTCAAGGAGAAGAAGGCAGTCCGTGTGTCTGCCCCTGTTGAGAAACCTGTGGTTCCTGCTGTGATGCGCCTGTCCGAGGAGCGTTATGGATGGTATGAGGGCATTCTCGACTTCAAGCGTGTGACAGTAGTTCCTGGAACAGGTAAGTTCCAATATCGTGACACTCATTTTGAGGCTTGCTGCAAGGCAGAGTCTGGTATAGACTGCTATCAGCGTATTATCGACCATTTGAGTGAGCGTGTTGACCCACGCAGCCAGTTTCCATCAGCTAAGGGCAAGAATTTCAAGTTCACATACTTGGGCGACTGTAAATAGAGATAATAGTTATTAGATAATAGATATCAGATGACGGTATGAATAAAGTGATGCTGATAGGCAATGTGGGGCAAGAACCCGAGATTCGCTACGTTGAACAGGGCGTGGCTGTGGCTCGTCTCCGTCTGGCAACGACGGAGCGTGGCTATACGTTGCCAAACGGTACGCAGGTTCCTGATCGCACCGACTGGCATAACGTCATACTTTGGCGCAAGCTGGCAGAGGTTGTCGAGAAGTATGTCCACAAAGGCGACAAGCTTTATATCGAGGGGCGTATCCGTTATACGACCTATGACGATAAGCAGGGCCAGCGACGCAGCATGACTGAGATCTGGGCAGACAATATGGAGATGCTGACACCCAAGGGCAGCGTAGCTGAGTAAGTTTCCCTGATCGTCCTATTTCAAATATCATGATAGACGAATTTCTACGTGTAGTCAATGAAGTAACGCTACTGACACCATCGGTGGGAGCCATCGTGGCTGGCATTTCAGCCTGTTTGCTTCTACTGGTTTCGGGTTTTGCGTCTGGTTCAGAGATTGCCATCTTCTCTCTGTCGCCTGCTGACCTGAGTGAGCTGGACGAAGAGAAGTCACAGACAGATATTGACATTAAGCGTCTGCATGACGACTCTGAGCGTACGCTGGCAACCATTCTCATCACCAACAATCTGGTGAACGTCACCATCATCATGCTTTTCGGCTATTTCTTCGCCCACGCCATCGACTTCGGTGGAGCCTGGTGGCTGGAGTTTCTGTGCATGACGGTGCTGCTGACCTTCCTTTTGCTGTTGTTTGGTGAAATTATGCCGAAGGTGTATTGTGCCCAGCATGCCTTAAGCTTTTGTCGTACTGCCGTCGGAGGACTGCTATTCTTCCGTCGCCTGTTCTATCCCTTTGCCAGTATTGTCATGAGTTCCGGCAGACTGACCGAGCGTGTGGTGCAGAAGGAAAGCCACATGCTGAGTGTCGACGATCTGGAGCAGGCTTTGGAGTTGACAGACAAGGAAGCCATCAAGGACGAGCAGCGCATGCTGGAAGGTATCGTACGCTTTGGTGATGAGACGGCGAAGGAGATTATGACGTCGCGTCAGGATGTTGTTGACCTTGACTTTAAGTCGACATTCCAGGAGGTGATGCAGTGTGTGGTTGAGAACAACTATTCAAGAATTCCCGTCTATCAGGATAATAGCGACAATGTGCGTGGTATCTTGTATATCAAGGACTTACTGCCTCATTTGTCGAAAGGCAACAACTTCCGCTGGCAGTCGCTGATACGTCCACCGTACTTCGTTCCTGAGACGAAGAAGATTGACGACCTGCTGCGTGAGTTCCAAGAGAACAAGGTGCATATTGCCATTGTTGTCGACGAGTTCGGTGGCACCAGCGGTATCGTGACTCTGGAGGATATCCTGGAGGAGATTGTGGGCGAGATTAACGATGAATACGATGAGGACGAGAAGTCCTACCAGCGCCTAAACTCGAACACCTTTGTCTTCGAGGGCAAGACGCTGTTGTCAGACTTCTACAAGATACTGAAGCTCGACGATGACATCTTTGAGGAGGTGGAAGGCGATGCCGACACCATTGCTGGCCTGTTGCTGGAAATTAAGGGTGACTTCCCGAAGATGCACGAGAAGATTGTCTATAAGCAGTTTACCTTCGAGATACTCGACATGGAAGAGCGACGCATCTCGAAGGTCAAGGTTACCATCCGAAGCGGCTCCAATTCATGATGTGCGTCCAGCTGAAATTCTTGGAACGCTCATTATAGACGAGGTCGCCTTTTTCATAGCCATAGCCTGTATGTGGCAGGAACATGCTGACGCAGCCATACGCCAGTTCCGGGTTGAACGTGTTGAAGGCTGCAAGCAGGTTGTACGAACCGTGTGAACCATCGTAATAGGTCCTCCATCTCATAGACATGCGAGTGTAGGGAACGGCCTGCTGGAAGACGCTGTCCCACTGTTTGAACACATCGGTAGGCACAAGATGCTCGATGACAGCGCGCATGTCGTACATCATCGGCACATCGTAGCCAAAATAGAAAGCGATGCCCGACAAATCCGGAACGTTTGGAGACTGCGGATAACCTCCCTCAGTCTGCTCCAGTACGGCACTCGTCTTAACTGCCAGGTCGCTGATGTACTTGGTGTCGATGACTGACAGGGGGACACCGTAGGTGGCAGAGCTGTTGTATCCGTCGTAATAAGCATCGATGATGCCCTTGTATAATGCTGTACCCTCTTTGAACAGGTTGGGCAAGACCTTATCGTAGGGAGCGCCTTCACCAGGGATTTCTGCAGGAGAACCGATGAGGTAGTCGGTGGCGTTGCGGAGCTCGTAGCCCACCTCGGCACACATCATGTTGCAGCAGTCGGCAAAGATGAACTTCATCTTGGGCAGGCTCTTCAAGGCCACAGCCATCTGCGTGATATTCATCCATTTCGAGTTGTCCTTGCCATAGGCACGGTTTGACTTGATGGTATCGTTGACGACAGCCCATCCGCTGGCATGACCCCAAAGCACGAGACCATACTCATGGGCAGGACAGAGCGTCGTTATGCGCTGAAGAATGGCACTGAACTGCTCCGGATCGCAGGCATAGAAGTCGGAATTGAATTTGTAGAGCGTGTCCAGAGGCTGCTGCTTGTCCTGCGTCACTTTGGCAATGAACGGACGTTCACCGGTTCTCTGACGGTCTATGAAAAGTACGAGGTTACCTTTCTGTGGGATATTGGAAGCTCCGGCAATCATCTCATCAATATCCGCTTGAGCCCAGCCTGACAGGTCGTTGTCACCGGACATATAAACCATTACGGTACGCTGGGCCATCGGGTCTTCCGGTTCGTTGCTTTCGCTTTTACTACAAGCCGTAAACAGCAGCAAAGTGCTGACAAAAGACATTAAATACTTCATATTTGTCGTTATTTTCGTGCAAAGGTACAAATTTCTCTAAACTCTCAACACTAAACTCTAAACTTTTTTGTACCTTTGCAGCCAAATTTTTAAGGAAAGATGAAGAAACTGATTGTTTTTAGCACCATATTATTCTTTGTGGGGAGTCAGATGCGAGCACAGGATAGCTTGGAAGTCAGTGTACCTGTGGTGAGCAATGTGATGTGCGAAGACACCTGCTCGCACATCCATGGTATCGACCTCAGCCACTATCAAGGTCAGGTGTTTTGGGAAACTGTGGGCGACAATACGAAGATGGCCTATGTCTACCTGAAGGCTACGGAGGGTGGCGACCGTATCGATGCCACTTTCGAACGGAACGTCGAGCTGGCCCATAAGTATGGACTGAAAGTGGGCAGCTACCACTTCTATCGTCCGCTGACCGATCAGAAGAAGCAGTTAAAGAACTTTATGTCGCAGTGTCTGCCTGGCGAGCAGGACCTCATTCCGATGATTGACATCGAATCGACGGGTGGTCTGTCTACGGATGTCTTCTGCGATTCGTTGTTCTATTTTCTGGATTTAGTGGAGGAGGCATATCATCAGAAGCCGCTACTCTATACCTTCCGCAATTTCTATAACAAACATCTGCAGGGTAAGATTGACGACTATAAGCTGATGGTCGCCATGTATACTGACGATGCTCCCGTTCTGGCTGACGATCGCGACTATACCATGTGGCAATATACTGCGAAGGGGCGCATAGTCGGTATTAACGGCTATGTCGACAAGAGCCGTTTCATGGGCAACCACAGTCTCCGTGAAATCCGCTTCCGACACTGAATTGTCAAATAGCAAAATAAATTGTAAATAAAATAATGATTATTAAATGTCCCGAATGTGGTCATCAGGTCAGTAATCTGGCCGAAACCTGTCCCAGCTGTGGTATCGCCATAGCTGGTAATATTACCAAGTGTCCCCATTGTGGCAGTACTATGCTGGCAAATCAGGACGTTTGTCCTAATTGCCTCCACTCCGTACACGAGCATCCCGTTGCTGACGACACAACAACAGCGACGCTGCCCAAAGAAAATGCATCCGTCGAGAATACCCCACAGAGCGCGCAACAGAAGCCCAGGGGTCATCGCGTGTTGTGGACAACCTTTGTCGTTGCCCTTGTCGTCGCCTTGGCGGTATTGTTTGTCGGCTATTATTTCTATCAGCATACCCAGCAGCAGAATGAGCTCTATGCTTACGAGAATGCACTGCAGAGCGGGGAGCCTGCCGTGTTGCAGAACTTCCTCGACATCTATACTGAGGCCCCACAGGCACACCGTGACTCCATTACGGCTCACCTGGAACAGCTGAAGCTTATCGATTTGGAATGGCAAAATGCTGCCAACAGCAAGTCGAAGACGGCTCTTATGCGGTATATACAGCTTCACCCGGAGAGTGTCCATGTCACTGAGGCCAAGCTGATTATCGACTCCCTCGACTGGATCAATGCTGCAAACATCAATACCCTGGAGTCGTATAAGAACTATATGGAGAACCATTCCGACGGCCTACACTACGACGATGCTAAGATGAACTTCGATAAGCTCTCCAATCGTATCGTGTCACCTGCTGACGAGCAGATGATTAGCCAGTTGTTCTCCAACTACTTCAATTCGCTGGCCCGCGACGATGAAGGCGGGTTGATGGCTACCCTCGGCAGCATTGTCCGTACGTTCTTTAACCGTCAGAATGTCACCAAGGCCGATGTTGTCCAGTATATGAAGAAGTTACACGAGGCAGCCGATATCACTGGCATGAACTTCATACTGAACAACGACTGGAAGATTGACAAGATTGAGAATATCGATACCGGCGAAATGGAGTATTCCGTGACATTCTCCGTAGACCAGCGTATAGACCGTACCGATCCTACACAGGAACGTCTCGCTACCTATAAGGTCAGTGCCAAGGTGTCGCCAGAAGGACGCATCGTGGATCTGAACATGAAAAAGGTGGCGAAGGTTAAAGATTAAATCCGTTTCGCTGAGAGCATTGAAGTCTATTCCTCGATATTCTTGACAGTATCAATGATATCGTGGGCATAGGCTTGCAACGACTTCCGGCTGAACTTCTTCAGTGGACCGCTGGCACGGTGTACTGTCAGCCTGAAACGTTCCAGACGCTCCGGATTCTTTTCCGTTGGTGCGTCCAGCATCTGTTGGAGTAGGGTAGGCGATGGGTTTAGGAAGAAATCGTCACCATACGCCCTCACACCATCGGCCACCCAGGCCTCAATGCCATATTCGCGTGACAGGTGATAGAGTCGTTGCCACTTCCACTCTGTCATGGGTTCAATCGGCTCCCGTTCTTCCGAGGAGTCACTGTTCACCAGTCTTAACAGATTCCTTAAAATGATATCCATAGTCTCTTTAACCATTAACCATTAACCAATAATCATTAACCATTAACCAATAACCATTAACCCTTAAGAATACCTTTTCGGGTACCTTAGCAGGATAGCCAGCAGAGCCGCTATGCTGATGGCAAAGGAATAGTAGAGGTAAGGGATGATGCTGACGGGATTCAATGCCGCCAGACCCGCTGCCATCAACAGTTGTGCACCATATGGTATCAAACCCTGTACGGCACATGAGAACGTGTCCAGGATGGAAGCTGCCTTCCTGCTGTCTACGCCATACTTGTCGCCAATCTGTTTGGCAATGCCGCCCACGGTAATAATGGCTACTGTGTTATTGGCCGTACACAGGTCAACCAGCGACACCAAGGCTGCAATGCTTAGTTCCGCCCCCCTCTTGCCTTTTACGTGGCGAGTCAGCTGTTGAATCAGGAAATCGATGCCACCGTTATGTTTGATGATTTCCAGCAGTCCGCCAGCCATCATGGTGATGATGATCAGCTCGCCCATGCCGATAATACCTTCACCCATCGCCCCAAACCATCCGAAGACGTCGAACGAGCCGTCAGCGATGCCGATGACACCCGTCAGTATGATGCCTACCGTTAACACTGCCATCACGTTCATGCCGCAGACGGCTGTTATCAATACTACCAAATAGGGTATGACTTTGACAACTGACACCTCGCCGACCTCGTGGGGAGAGGTTATCCCTCTTCCTAAGAAGAGATACACCCCTAATATCAGCAGTGCTGCAGGTACCACGATAAACGAGTTGGCGCGAAATTTGTCAGACAGCCTGCAACCCTGTGTAGATGTGGCTACGATGGTTGTGTCTGAGATAAACGAGAGGTTGTCGCCGAAGAATGAGCCACCCACCACTACGGCCGTCATCATCGGCAGTGCAATGTCCGTCTGTTGTGCCACGCCAGCAGCAATCGGTGTCAGCGCAACGATGGTGCCCACGCTGGTACCCACACTCATCGATATGAAGCATGCCGCTAAAAAGAGTCCTGCCAGCAGCATGTCGCCGGGTAACATGGTCAGCGTCAGGTTGACAATGGCATCTATCGCCCCCATTACCTTCGCCGTATGGGCAAAGGCACCGGCCAGTATGAAAATCCAGATCATCAGCATCATTTGTCCCGTGCCCGCTCCCTTGCTATAGATATCAATGCGCTGGCGCAGCGGAAGGCCGCCCATAGCCACCACGGCATACATCGATGCAGCCATTAATGCCACCGTGATGGGCACTTTGTAGAAGTCACCCGCTATTATGCTGGTGACCAGATACATTACGATGAATAGCACCAGAGGTGACAATG
>JAEEGI010008907.1_pt1 | contig 22092 bp, 17 predicted proteins | sample 8958751 | NCBI WGS metagenome assembly JAEEGI01 (sample SAMN16246545, study PRJNA631951) | gut metagenome | biome: gut microbiome; feature: rumen; material: KS-attached | host: Bos | place: Iran: Karaj | collected 2018-10 | reverse complement strand
ATTGATCGTAATGATCAGAAGGTTTGACGATCCTGTTCTTGTCTGCCTCCCAGGAGGTACTGAATCCGTACTTCTCGCTCGTGAGCACTTCTATCGTGGGGATCGCGCGCTTGCACTTAACGCCTCCGATCTTCATCTCCATGAGGACTCTTTCGTTCATTCTTGTATCTGTCGTGTATGATTTTTCCTTTTTAGTGTTGCCATTTGGGTTATTAAGCCCGTAATACATGCAGCTCGTCTTCCACTGCGTCGTCTTGCGGTCGTCAAATCCGTCGTAACCGCCGCCGTCAAGGATGCTGTTCGTCATCAGAAGCGCATATTCATCAGTCCTTTCAAGGATCCTCCACTCTATGGGCACTGTCCTGAAAGGTCCTTTTTTGTCCTGAGCATCGTATGAATACTCTACATCTTTATATACGATATGACCGTAACCGTCGTAGTCTCCCTCTTTTAAGATTTTGTTTGCGAGAGTAGTGTCTTTCACAAGCTCTGACGCTGCTTCTCCGAAGTAGGCAAATCCGTTCTTAAAGGTGATATCCGCATACTTAATGGGTTCAAGTCCCGTTTTGCCCTCTTCGTTCACGCTGCGAAGCTTGATCTTTTCGGAAACAGCGACAGCATTGTTGATATCATACGCATCTTCTTCCCTTTCAAACGCAAAAAGTGCAAGATACGCTTCGCCCATCCGGTTCGCATAAATGCCGCCCTTGTCCGTAACACCGAAGCATGTATCAAATGCCTCACTTCCGTCTTCTCCGAGTATCCTCGGCACAACATATGCGTCCTTATATTCCTCATCAACCTCATACTCGAACTTGTAAGGTTTTTTATCTGTCTCGCCCTTTCCGTTGCCACCCAGCCTGAAGTCTGTCTTCGGGTCACCCACAAACCTGATGCCCACAGGGAATTTTTTAAGGAAGTTGGGTGCCAGATCAAATGTCACGGCTTCAGAGTATGCGCTGGTGATCTTCTTGCCGTTCACGGTCGCGTAGGCTTTGACCTTTATCTTATATGTTCCGATCTTGTGCTCTGTGTATGTGTACTTTCTGATTTTGGTTCCGCTCTTCTTGACAGATGCGATCTTTCTGAAAGGCTGATTATCGGGCTCGCTGACGTAGATCCTGTAGCCGTCCGCATTCTTTGTCTTGGCGATCTTTATCTGTGCCGACTCAAGATCCTCCGACACTGTGACGGTGATCTTCGGAGCAGCAAGGGTTGTCCCCGAAGTCGTCTTTGAAGCTGCCTGCGCGGGCTCAGCAGTTCCGGCAAGAACCGATACAGTCATCACGAGCAACATCAGAATACAGAAAAACCTTTTCTTCATAAGCGTTACGCGGCTCTTAAGGCCTGCTCCTTTCAGCATTTTTTGATCATACACTCGGCGAGTTCAAAGTCGGTCGGGAATGTAAGCTTGAAGTTCCTGCGGTCGCCCTCGGTGAAGGCGATCTTAACCGAAGGGTCGTACTTCATGACAGCCTCGGCGTCATCGGTAACGGGATCCTTGAGGTTCACATAAGCGTCATGGATGAGACCCGCTTCAAAGCCCTGGGGAGTCTGGATCTGGCGGATCTTTTCCCGCTCAAGAGTGGTCACGGTGCCACCGTCCTCGAGTCTGATCGTATCGGACGGTGTAACCGCGGGCACGACAGCCCTCTGCCCAAACTCGAGATCTGAGATGATGCCGTTTATGAGCTCCGGATTCACGAGGGGTCGCGCCGCGTCGTGGATAAGGACGTTCACGCCCTCTCGTCCGCGGATCCTGATGGCCTCCTTGATCCCGAGGAAGCTCGAGCCGCTTCGCTCGGACGCTCCGGGGATGATAGAGCTGACCTTCATGATGTCATACTTGTCAACGATCTCTTTCCGGACGAACTCCTCCTCGCCTTCGGCGCAGACGATGATGATGTCACTCACATAGCTCTGCTCAAAGGCCTTGAGACTATAAAACAGCACGGGATGTCCGAGTAACACCCTGTACTGTTTCTTTGTTGTTCCGCCCATTCTGGTGCTGCTGCCCGCAGCGAGAACGATACCGACATTCTTCATAAGCATTCCTCATGTGTATGTTGAAATATGATCAATGTCACCTTCCCCTCGGTAACAAACCGTTTATTTACATCTTAGTTATATGCTCTGCCCCAGGCCGAGACTGGGCACGGCATTAAGATCAAGTCCGTGACTCTTGCCCGCGAGGTAGTCGTAATACCCCGCACATCCGATCATGGCTGCATTGTCTGTGCACAGAAGCGGCGAAGGGTAGTAAAGGCTGATCCCTTCGCTCTCGCAGTCACGCTTCATCCTGTCGCGGAGCGCGCCGTTCGCTGCAACACCGCCTGCCATAGCAACCTTGCGGATACCGAGGCTCTTCGCGGCCGCTACGGTGTGAGTGACCAGAACATCCACAACAGCCTCCTGGAAAGACGCCGCCACATCGGCGACCGTGACGCCCGTTTCGGGATCGATGAGAGCGTCGGGGTTGAAATTCGCATCTCCCTCGCGCTTCTCCCTGAGGTCCTTCACCGGACCGCCCTGCTTCATCGCGCAGGAATTAAGGTAATTGAGCACTGCGGATTTGAGTCCGCTGAAACTGAAATCAAATTCGTTGCCGTCCACATGGCCTCTCGGGAAGACGACCGCGTCGGGCCTGCCGCCCGCTCTCGCACACTTGTCGACCTTCGGTCCTCCGGGATACCCGAGTCCGATCGCTCTCGCCACCTTGTCAAAAGCCTCACCCGCCGCGTCGTCATGAGTCGTGCCGATCAGCCTGAACCGGCCGTAATCCTCGACCACAACAAGCTCCGTGTGACCGCCCGATACAACAAGACACAAAAAAGGCGGCTCCAGCTCCTTGTTCTCAATGTAGTTCGCCGCGATGTGCCCTTCTATATGATGTACGCCAATGACGGGAAGCCCCGCAGCGTACGCAAATGCCTTGGCATACGCAACACCGACCAGAAGCGATCCGACAAGTCCGGGACCCGCTGTCACCGCTACGGCGCTTAAGTCCTCCTTCGTCACTCCGGCTTCTTTAAGTGCGGATGCAACCACCGGATCGATCTTCTCGATATGCTTGCGCGAAGCGATCTCGGGGACGACTCCGCCGTACATCGTGTGTATGTCTATCTGCGAATATATGATGTTTGAGAGGACTTCCCTCCCGTTTTTCACCACCGCCGCCGCGGTCTCGTCGCACGAGCTCTCGATGGCGAGGATGAGTGTGTCATTGTTTTTCATGAGCCCTCCAGCCGATGATCTTGAATTCACGCTTATCATCCTCTTCGAGCATGATCTCCTCGGGGAGTCTGTTGACTTTTGCGCCCTTCAGAGTAAAGTGGAATTCGACATTGGCTCTTTTTTTATCGGAAATCACGGTGTATTCAACATCCTCAGCCGGTTCTATGACGAAGGACGAAACCGAGATCTTTTCGTCTTTGTAAAGTTCTATTTCCTGCTCAAGCCTGTAGAGCATGTCGTTTATGGGATTCGACTCGAGAAGCTCCCTCGAATAGAGAGCTCTCATCTGTCCGCACAGCGTGAAGAGCTGATCCTCGGTGAGGTCTTCCGTGTACATGCACTTGACGATGGAGCAATACACATTGGCTACCTCTACAGGTGTCTGGGGGTAATTCTTCGAAAGATCGCGCGATGTCACCTCTTGAAAAAGAGTCGCGCCCGAGGTCGATGTCCTCGAACCTTTGAAGAATGAGAAATAAAGTACCAGTCCGGCGCACAGAATAAAGGCCACAAGAATAGCCGCCGACGAAAAGCTTTTTTTCTTTTTCTTCACCGGTGTTGAAAGCATGTGTGACCTCCTTTCCTATATAACCTATTTTACCGTATTATGTGAAAATGGCAAGGGGGAATGACCCACGGGGACGGGGGTTATGGACCATGCACTTCAATGGTCCACAACGATGAAGCGCTTGCGCTTCCCCCGTCACCATGGGTCATTCTTCGTCTTCGAAATTAAGCGTCATGCTTTCAAGATCGCGTGCTGCCCAGGCGCCCGGGAAGATAGCGGTTGCCACTCCGACAAAGTCCTTGGCTCTGACGAGTGAAGGGCTGTAGTGGGTGAGCCACAGCTTACGCACATTTGCTTTCTTTGCAAGAGTTGCTGCCTCGGCGAAGGTCATATGCTTATGTTCACGGGCCTTGTCCTCGCTTCCCTCTTCACCGTACATGCCCTCGCAGATAAAGAGGTCTGCCTCACGTGCTGCCGTTGCGATACCTGCGACAGGTCTCGTGTCGGTGCAGTAGGTAACCTTGAGTCCCTTGCGTGCCGGTCCGAGGATCATGTCCTGCGTGAAATGCCTTCCTTCAAAGTCTATCTCTTCGCCCTTCTGAAGTCTGTTCCAAAGCTTCAACGGAACATCGTTGTCGCGAGCCTTGTCGGGATCAAACTTTCCCGCGCGTTCTACAATGATAGAATATCCATAACAAACAACATTGTGATTGAGCTTAAACGCTTCTATCCTGCAGCCTGCTTCTTCGAAGGAAGTCGTGTCGCCACTGATCTCTGTCACATAAACGTCATACGGGAGCTCCGGTGCGATCGTACGAAGTGCGGACACAATTCTTGCCGCCCCCTTCGGTCCATAGATATGAAGAGGTTCTGTCCTCTGCGCGTTTCCTATCGAAAGAAGAAGTCCCGGAAGTCCGCTCACGTGATCGGCATGGAAATGAGTGAGAAGGATAACGTCGATATCATGGAAGCTCCACCCCTTCTCGCGGATCGCGACCTGCGTTCCCTCGCCGCAATCGATGAGGATGCTGCTGCCGTTGTACCTCGCCATGAGAGATGTGAGTCTGCGCGAGGGGAGGGGCATCATGCCTCCCGTTCCAAGTAAGCAAATATCAAGCATCCCGGCCTCCTATACTTCCTGTTTTACAAATTAATCGAGCAGTTTTACCTGTTTATTCTCAGTTATTGTTTCTGTTTATTCTCAGTGTTGTTTCCGTCTTTGTCGGATCATTTTTATAGTTCTTTCACCATAATAACTGCATCGTCCTCAGGGTCTGAATAATAATTCTTCCTGAGTCCTGCTTCCTCGAACCCGGCGCTCGCGTAAAGCGCTCTCGCAGGTGCGTTCTGCGACCTCACCTCGAGGAACATCTTTCCTGCTCCGTCCTCTCTTGCGGCTTCGATGCCTCGCATGAGGAGCAGTCGCCCTGTTCCGTGCCGGCGCGCTTCTTCCTTAACGCATATCCTGAAAAGTTCCGCTTCCCCGGCCACACACCTCGTGATGATATAGCCCAAGACGGTACTGCCCTCCGTGGCTATAAGCGTCAGAGTCCCCACTGTGTCACGCAGCGATTCCTCCGACCACGGATCCGAAAAGCACTTCCGCTCGAGTGCCGCGATCTCAGCTATATCATTTTCCTGTGCTTTTCTGATTTCCAAATTAACTCCCTACTCTGATCCTGTTCTCCTGTTTCGTTTTCTACCGCTTTCCGGTTGATCCTTCTCAGGCTCTGTTCTCTTCCGCTGCCTAAGTGATTCCCTCGACTCGGTTAATTACGTTTCTCGAGTTTTTTCTTCGGCTTTTTTGTCTCTTTCAGTTCTCAAGTGATTTCCCCTGCTCAAGCCTCTCTCGCTCTGCACTTGAAAGTCTCAGATAAACAGGGGTGTGCTCGGAACCTTCTACAGCTTTTCCCGATTCTAGCATTGCAAGTCCCACGCTCGCAACACATCCCGCCCTAAGATCATGTGCCGAAAGAGGCGCAAGGATGAACTTTCCGTTACCCGCTGCCTTTATCTTATCCCCGTGAACCCTCAAAGCATCTCCGACGAATATGACCTCTCTGTTCATGGCCGAGAGCTCCGCAAGCAGATCTTCCATGCTCATGGCGCGTTCCTCGCCGATCCTTGTCAGAAGACCGCTCTGCGTTACCGAAGTGCTCCTGCCGCAATCAGTCTGTCCGTTTGATTCCTCGTTTTCCTTGATGTTCTCCTCATAAAGAGCGGTGTACACCTCATTCCTTCTTGCATCTATCACGGGGCAGATAAGACGTCCTCCCGCGTTCCCAACACCGACTGCCAGTGCTTCAAGTGTCGGAACATCGACGATCGGTATTTCCGCGGCGGCCGCAAGTCCCTTGGCCGTAGCACTTCCGATCCTCAGCCCCGTAAACGAGCCCGGACCTCTCGAAACCGCGATCGCGTCCATGTCGTTCACGCTCATCTCCGCATCCCCAAGGACGCGGTCTATCATGGGAAGCAGCGTCTGCGAGTGCGTCTTCCCGATATTCACGGTATACTCCGCAAGGATCTTACTGTCTTCCGCTACAGCAGCCGAAGCCACATTGCCGGAACTCTCTATGGCGAGTATGTACATATGCTATCACCTCTGTTTTTTGTTGCTTGTGGTGGTCCCTTGGGGACGGGGGTTGGTGGACCATTGGGGTTCATGGTCCACAACCCCCGTCCCCAAGGGACCACCACAAGCGACCACTCACATTTCTACTGTGATCACCCTGCCATCTGCGTCACCGCGGGGGTCGCGGTTTATCGTGACCCTGATCGCGTCCTTCGGGATGAGCCCGGGGATGAGGGTCGCCCACTCGATGATCGTGACCCCGTCACCGCGAAGGTACTCCTCAAATCCGATCTCTGCCATCTCGTCCTCGTCATCGATCCTGTAGACATCGAAATGGTAGATCGGGAGCCTGCCATCGTCGTAGATGTGCATAAGCGTGTAAGTGGGGCTCGTGACGAGCGCCTGTGAACCGAGCCCCTTCGCGAACCCCTTTGTAAATACTGTCTTGCCGGCACCGAGGTCCCCGTCAAGGCACAATACGGTGCTGGGGGTGGCAGACTCGCCAAACCCGGCACCGATATTAAACGTGTCAGCGCTGCTCGCGCTGTAAAATTCCTTTGTCACTTTTCCTTTGCTCCTTCATATGACCATACGGTAAGGTTCCTTCGTACGGCCTGCGCTCAGGCCTCTTTGTACGAACCGTCAGGTTCCCTGCTCCTTGTCATATTTGAGAGAAAGCTTTCCCGTAACGCGCTGTGCGAGGAGACTTCTGAACTCGGCAAGAGACCCTCCCTCGATATCGGCCTTTGTGATAAGGAAAGCCGTGTTCTTGGCGAGGTAGATGTAGAATCCCGTGCGTCCCTCATGACACTTGGTGATGTTCTTGTAGGCGAAAGACTTGTAGATCTTCTCTCCCGAAGCTTCTTCGGAGTCGTCCATCACGCCTCTTCTGACATCGAATCCGGCATCACTGAACCTGTAGACCGTGCGGTTCTCGGGAAGCTTGCAGCTCTCTGCGTACTTCTTTGCACGAAGGTACAGGCTGATGGGGCTGTTGACGATGAAGATAAGCGCAGCTATGGAGAAAAGCACGATCTGGAAGATCTCTTTGTCCATAACGCTAATAACCACCATCACGATCGCCGCAATACCGACAAGTACTGCGAAGAGTCCCATGAGGTTCATGTAGGTGTGGTAAAACATGAAACCGTAGGTGTCACGTGCTGTGGGCTTGACATCCGCCGTAAAGGTCTGACCGTAATGCTCAAGTTCAACGGGTTTCTTTTCTTCTTCGGGCACTGCTTCGTAGCTTACTGCCACGTCTTCACCCGACTCTTCGATGCTTTCTGCCTGCTCAGCGGCTTCCTCGGCTTCCTCGCCGGAAAGTGTGTTCATGTGAGCGAGCTCACTGATCGAAAATGATTTCTTTGTCTCTTCCTGTTCGTTCATTGATAAATCATCCTTGCTTGTTTCTTACGCTCGTTATCAGTCTGCTGATAGGCTTGTAGGTAAACATCGTGATCACCGTGACAACAGCGTACTTCACAAGGTTGAAAGGCGCAGTCGCAAAGAGGATGAATGTTCCCATGCCTGTAATGGCGGGATTGATCTTAGTTCCCATCCCGATGATCGCATCCATGGGCATCATTGCGGTGTAGGCGGGAAGCAGAACAAACTCGTTCATCAGACAGCCTACGATCACTACGATAGCTACCGAGATCCACAAACCGATATAAGCACTTTTTTTGGTACGCTTAAAATAATACACTATCGAAGCGGGAATTACAAATGTACTTCCGATCATAAACAGAGCAAATTCTCCGATAAAGCCGGTGATCGTTCCGTTGATGACGATATTAAGCAGTGTCTTTACGGTCTGTATCACAACTCCCGCAACCGGTCCGAGTGCGAAAGCACCGATGATCGCAGGGAAATCACTGAAATCAAACTTGTAAAACGAAGGTACGAAGAAGGGAAGCGAAAAGCTCAGCACATTGAGTATGACTGCGAGCGCCGAAAGCATTGCGACGATCGTCATGCGCTGTGTCTTGAATTCCTTCTTAACCGTTTCACCCTTTGCCTTGTTGATGATCCTCTCCGCCTGAATGGCAATGAGGAAAAGTGCGACTATCACACCCACAAAGATGATGATGGTCTTGATGTTCTCACTATCGGTAATACTGCTCCAAAGCTTTGGAAAATTAAAGTAGTCTAAAAGCATGATTCTGAACTCTCCTGTCCTTACACTCATTTTTGTCAAGATCCCATGCTAAAGTAAGCATGGTTCTTCTTTAATTGAGAAAAATCTCTGCACGCAAATAAGACTTCCGTGCCGCTCGGACTCACGTTTATCTCGAAAGCTTCTTTGACATGGTGTAAAGGTAGGTGTCGGGCGTTTTTTCCATACGCATTGCCTTTTCGAAATCGAAATCGACGAACTCCCCGTTACAGAATGCAACGATCCTGTTACGGCTCCCCTTATTGAGCGCCTCGACTGCCTTTCCACCCATAGCGCAGGCGAATACCCTGTCCATACAGGTAGGACGTCCGCCGCTCTCCACAAGTCCGAGAATATTTGCACGTGTCTCAAGTCCCGTCGCGAATTCGATATTCTTGGCAAGAGACCCGGATCTTCCGACACTGTGAGCATTAACGATCAGATGAAGCCTCTTGCCAAGCTTCTTTTTGCTGATGATCTCGCTTATGATACGTTGCTCATTCCTGTCGTAGAACTCGGGAATCAGAATCTCTTCCGCTCCGTTTGCGATACCGCACCAAAGTGCGTTGAACCCCGAGCGCTTGCCCGCTACTTCGATAACGCTGCAACGCTCGTGAGACTGGGATGTATCCCTGATCTTGTCGATGGCCTGCATCGCCGTGTTGACAGCGGTGTCAAAGCCGATCGTATATTCGGTACACGCAACCTCACAATCGATGGTCGCGGGGATACCAATAACATTGATGCCCTTCTTGATGAGGTCGAGACCGCCTCGCATCGTTCCGTTTCCTCCGAGAACGATGAGCGCGTCAATCCCGAGCTCCTTAAGGGTTTCAACAGCTTTCTGCTGTCCTTCCTCAGTGAGGAACTCAGGACAGTCGGACGCAAGAAGCTGCGTTCCGCCAAGCTGTACAGTCTCCGACATGGTCTTGTTGGTCATCTCGAGATAATCTTTCTCGATAAGTCCCGCAAATCCCCTGCGGAAGCCGAAGACTCTCATATTGTAGCCGATGGCCGATCTGACAACGGCACGGATGGCTGCGTTCATACCGGGTGCATCGTCGCCGCTCGTGAGAACGCCTATCGACTTGCAGTTGCCGGTCGATGCATCCGAGGGAAGCATGCCTTCGCTAAGGAGCCCCTTGCCTTCGCCCTTTCTTGTAAGCTTGCCGAGCATGTCGACAAGGAAAGGATCGAGGTTCTTCTTCATCGCGAGGGCTTCCTTCATGTCGAAATCACAGAAGCCGCCGTTCTTATATGCAACAACTCTGTTGCTGCCGCCCTTGTAAAGGATGTCAACCGCCTTCGCGCCCATGGCCGAAGCGTAGACTCTGTCCTTACACGTGGGGCTGCCGCCGCGCTGCAGGTAACCGAGGATCGTAGCGGATGTGGACATACCGGTCGCATACTCGATACGCCTTGCCATGCCCTCTGAATCTCCGATGCCTTCGGCGTTTATGATGATATAATGCTGTCTGCCGTTCTTGCGCTTAAGCTCGATATCGTCGATCAGCTTCTTCTCTTCGTAGTTGTATAGCTCTGTCGTGAGCACCGCCTCTGCGCCGTTTGCGAGACCGCACCAGAGTGCGATAAAGCCTGCGTGGCGGCCCATAACCTCGATTATCGAGCACCTCTCGCGTGAGGTCGAGGTGTCCCTGATCTTGTCGATCGCATCCATGGCCGTGTTGACGGCCGTATCAAAGCCGATCGTATACTCCGTGCAGGCGATGTCAAGATCGATCGTTCCGGGGATACCGATAACGTTTATACCGAGTTCCGCGAGCGACAAACATCCTCTGAAGGAACCGTCACCGCCGATAACAACGAGTGCGTCGATACCCTGCTCCTTGCAGTTCTTTGCCGCAAGCTCCTGACCCTCGCGCGTGATCATTTCGGGGCATCTGGCCGTATAGAGGAATGTGCCTCCCTTGGATATCGTGTCGGCAACGCTTCTGCCTGTGAGCGGCACGTAGTCGTTCTCGATAAGTCCCGAGAAACCGCGCTTGATGCCGACAACCTCCATTCCGTAGTTTATCGCTGTTCTGACGACCGCACGTACCGCAGCGTTCATGCCCGGCGCGTCACCGCCGCTTGTGAGGACGCCGATCTTTTTAACCGGCTTGCCTTCTCCCATGGGGGTGTTCACATATGCGTCATCGTTCTTTTTCTTTATGGTTCTTGTGGTCTTAACTTCTTTAACTTCAGTATCCTTTGTTTCCTTAGCGGTTTTCTTTGCTGCCATAAATCCTCCTTTAATTCCATTACTCATGTAACAAAACTATATGTAAGATTATAACCCTATTACGTCCGATCTTTCCAATAAGTTCCGACCGAAACAGTCACGTTTTCGTCTCCGAGCCTGCCCTTCAGCTTTTCGAGCAGCTGCGGCGTGGCCATCGTGCCGTCGTCGTCGAACATCACTTTGCGCTTGGTGCTTTCAATGTATATCATGCACCTGTCGGGGCCGAGCCTGTCCGCGAGCTCCGTGCTGATAAAGTCCTTCTCTGCCGCGAATGTTTCCTCATCTTTGAGCTTGATCCACAGCGTCCGCGGGTAGGACGAAAGGTCCGCGCAGTCCGAGAGCAGCAGCGTTGCGCCTCTTTCCTCGTCGACACTCACGGTACCTTTAATGAGGACCTTCGTGTCCTCGAGGAGCTTGTCGCCGTGCTTCTCGAAATCCTTCGGGAAGACGAGCACCTCGATGTTTCCGTACAGGTCTTCGACCGTGAGGAACGCCATGAGCGAGCCCGACCTGGTGGTCTTGACGCTCCTTGCGACGATGATACCGCCGATCACGGCTTTCTGCCGGTCGGTCAGCTGCGTCTCGCCCGTCTCCTCATCTACGATGAAATCAAGGCTTGTCGCGGTGACGTTCTTGTCGAGGATGTCCTTATAGGCATTGAGCGGATGACCGCTGACGTAGATACCCAGGACCTCTTTCTCGTATTCGAGCATCTCCGAAAATTCGTACTCGGGGATGTCCGGGAATTCTTCGGCTTCCTCTCTCGAAACGCCCTCGTCACCCAGATCGAACATACTGATCTGACCGGTGACTGTCTTCTTTCGTTCGAGGGCAACTCCTTCGAGGATGCCGGAGTAAACAACCATCTTTTGTCTGCGCGAGCCCGGCAGACAATCAAGCGCTCCGGCCTTTATGAGGCTTTCGATAACACGCTTGTTGCTCTCCTTAGACGAGAGCCTCTCCATGAAATCCCTGAGAGTCTTGTAGGGTCCGCCCGATTCCCTGTCGGCAACTATCACATCCACAACCGCTGCCCCGAGACCTTTGATCGCCGAGAGCGAGTAGCGGATGTCCTTGCCACATGCGGTAAAACAGTTTCCGCCTTCATTGACGTCGGGAGGCAAAAGCTTTATCCCCATCTTTCTGCAGATAAAGACGTAGCTCGCGACCTTGTCGGAATTTTCTGTGACCGACGTGAGCAGTGAAGCCATGAACTCCACGGGGTAGTAACACTTTAGGAATGCGGTCTGCATCGCGACAACCGCGTAGGCTGCGGCGTGCGCTTTGTTGAAGGCGTACTTCGCGAAATCGATCATCTCGTCGAAGATCCTGTTCGCGACATCCTCGGGGATGCCGTTCGCCTCACATCCGGGGACCCCTTCGGCTTCGTTGCCGTGCACGAAGTTGGCCCGCTCTTTGTCCATGACCGACTGCTTCTTCTTCGACATGGCCCTTCGCACCAGGTCGGATCTGCCGAAGCTGTAGCCCGCGAGATTACGCACGATCTGCATAACCTGCTCCTGATAAACGATACAACCGTATGTCGGCGAAAGGATCGGCCGTAGCTCCTCGCAGTCGTAAACGACTTCGTCGGGGTTTCTCTTACCCGCGAGGTACTTCGGGATGAAGTCCATCGGTCCCGGGCGGTAGAGCGCGATCCCGGCTATGATGTCTTCGATACATGACGGTGAAAGTTCCTTCATGAACGAAGTCATGCCCCTGCTCTCGAGCTGGAAGACGCCTTCCGTCCTGCCCTGCGAGATCAACTCGTAGATGTTCGGATCGGCAAGGTCGATCTTATTTATATCAAGGTTCCTGTCCGGGTACGCCGCATTCACAGCCTTGACCGTATCCTGGATAACGGTCAGCGTCCTCAGTCCCAGGAAGTCCATCTTGAGAAGCCCGAGCTCCTCAAGAGTCGTCATCGTGTATTGTGTGGTGATCGTTCCATCGCCCGACCTTGAGAGCGGAACAAATTCGTCCGCGGGTGCGGGTGCGATCACGACTCCGGCCGCATGTGTCGAAGTGTGGCGCGGGAGTCCTTCGAGTCTCTTTGAGGTGTCGATGAGTGTTCGAACATCCTGCTCGCTCTTGTAGGCTTCCCGCAGCTGCGGATTGACCTCGAGAGCCTTGTCGAGCGTCATGTTGAGCTCCATCGGGATCATCTTGGCGATCCTGTCGGTCTGCGCGTATGTCATGTCCATCGCCCGTCCGACATCCCTGATCACGCCTCGTGCGGCGAGTGTACCGAACGTCGCGATCTGCACGACCCTCTCCCGTCCGTACTTGCGTGTAACGTAGTCGATGACCTCCGGCCTGCGCACGTAGCAGAAATCAATGTCTATATCGGGCATCGTCACTCTCTCGGGATTAAGGAAACGCTCGAAGAAGAGTGAAAACCTTATGGGATCGATGTTCGTGATCCCAAGCGTGTATGCCACGACGCTTCCCGCCGCGCTGCCTCGTCCGGGTCCGACCGCGATATCATTTTCACGGGCAAAATGTATGAAATCCCAAACTATCAGGAAGTAATCGACAAATCCCATCCCTTTGATGGTGGAAAGCTCGAAGTCGAGCCTCTCCTCGAGAGATTTGTACTCCTCGGGCGAAACTCCACCGTACCTCTCCTTGAGGCCCTTCTTGCAGAGGCTTTCAAGATACGAGAAAGGAGTGAACCCCTCCGGTACATCGAAGTGCGGGAGTTTGTACTCGTTAAATGTAAATGTGACGTTACACTTCTCCGCGATCAGTGCCGTGTTGTCTATAGCCTCGGGTGCGTAGGGGAAGAGCGATCTCATCTCGTCCTCCGACTTGAGGTAGAACTGGCCTCCCTCGTAGCGCATCCTGTCGGTATCACTGACCTTGCGCTGGGTCTGGATGCAGAGCAGCACATCGTGCGGTCCCGCGTCCTCCGCATATGTGTAATGCACGTCGTTCGTGGCGACGAGCGGGATCCCGGTTTCGCGGGACATCCTGACGAGCTGCTCGTTTACGAGCGCCTGCTCGGGTATGCCGTGGTCCTGAAGCTCGAGGTAAAAGTTGCCTTCCCCGAATATGTCGAGCATCCGGAGAGCCGCCTCCTTGGCTTCGTCATAGAGACCTCTTCGCAGGTAATAAGGTATCTCACCTGCGAGGCACGCCGAAAGCGCGATCACACCCTCGTGGAACTCTTTGAGGACCTCCATGTCGACTCGCGGCTTATAATAAAAGCCTTCGGTGAATCCTCTCGAGACGATCTTCATCAGGTTGTGATACCCGAGGTCATCCTTCGCGAGGAGCACGAGGTGCCTGTAGCGGTCGTCACCCGTACTGCCCTCTTTCTCAAAGCGTGATCCCGGCGCGACATAGATCTCGCATCCGATCACCGGCTTGATACCGACCTCGAGACACTTTTTGTAGAAATCGATCACGCCGTACATAACACCGTGATCGGTGATGGCAAGCGATTCCTGTCCGAGCTCTTTGGCATGACGAACGATCTCCCCGATCTTCGAGGAGCCGTCAAGCAGGCTGTATTCTGTATGGACATGTAAATGTGTAAAAGCCATTTGCTAAAGGACTCCTTTTTACAAGGTTTTGTGATCAGTCTCATGCGCTCAGTCTCGTTTCGACCTGTCAGTTTAGTGCAGGCCTGGACTTGTCGAGCACCTCTGCCGAATTGAAGAAGTAATCGAGCTTCTTCGGAGTCTTCATCATCCTCTCGCCGTCGGCATTGATACGGCCCATGCGCATGTAGTTGTCCGTGATCTGGATCCAGTACCTCGAAGCATCCACATTGCAGAAATACCAGAAGCCTGCTTTCTTGAGATACTCGTACTTGTCACCTTTGTAACCTTTCCAGTCACAGATGTCACTTCCGAAGGGGTAGATGTAGAGGTCCGTTTCGCCGAGGATCGGCTCGACCTCACGTTCCCACTTGTCGGTGTCGTATACAACCTTTTCAAAGGAATTCGTCTTCATGTCGGTGTGCGTGTAGCTGTGGCTTGCAAATTCCCAGCCGTCGGCCTTTATGGCGTCCGCAACCGCTTTGGCAGCTTCCTGCTCAGCCTTCAGCTTCGCTGCCTCTTCGGGATTGTCAAGATCGTACATATGCCATCCCGTATCATAACCGAGCGCTCCCTCGTAGCCCGTGACTGCGAGGATCCCCTTTGCTCCCCTGTATGAGAAGTCGGGATGCTCTTTAAGGAAATTGTCAACGATCGGAAGCACATCGTACTCGCCGTATGAGACGGTACCGTCCGTATCGATATACTTGCAGGTCGGTATGCCGTCCTCGCCGATGACCAGCCTGTCGGCGAACCCGTCGTTGTCCATATATGCGTAGTAGTTCACATCATCCTGTGAAAGGACGAAGGGCGTCTTTCCCTCGGGGAGGTAGATCGGCTTCTTGCGGAGCTTCTCGACCCCGTCCTCTCCGACATAGCGCTCGGCGATATCATGCATGCTCACGAGCACGTAACCCTTGTCGTAGAGCGACTGCAACATAAGCTTAAACTCGCCGACCGTCGTCATGTATCTGTTGTAGCCGACAGGCTGTGAGCTTCCTTTTCTGAAGGCTCTCGCCGTATCGACTATCAGTGAATGCACAAAAAGGTGGCTGATCTGGGTGTTGTCCTCCCACTTGACCAGCTTGTCGCGGGCCGCTCCGTATTCGGTGACGGTTGCCTTAAGGTCCTCGCGGGTCTCGTAGTCGGGGATACTCTGCAAGAGTTCGATCGCGGCGTCATAGTCATACATAGCTGCTTTGAGGGCAGCCTCTTCCTCGGCACCAAGGCTCAGGGCTGCGGCCTTCGCCTTTTCCTCTTCCTCGAGTCTCAGGCGCTCAGCCTCGAGCCGCTCTTCTTCCTCGCGCTTTAGGCGCTCGGCTTCAAGTCTCTCGAGCTCAGCCAGTTCTTCTTCGACAGAGGCAACTCCGGCATCCTCATCAGCCAGATACTCAGCGTCCCCGGCTCTCACCGCTGCCTTGACCTGACCCTTGATGTCCGTCTCCCCGGACGAACCCGAAGAGCCCGGCAGAAGTATAACGAGCGCCAGGATGCCGATGACCAGAATCTCTCCCAGAATGACAATAACCCGAATCTTGTTCTTGCTCATGCTGCCTCTTTCCCTGTCGATACAGAATAATATCACACAAATACATATTAATGCAATATATATTTTTTATTTGTTTATATTTTTTTCAAAAAACAGCCTCAAACTCTTGTCCCCGTAGGGACAGCGGTCTTTTACCCATGCCCTCGTTTCACACGTAGCGTTACGGATTTAGGCTTTCTCGTCCATCCCCTCGTTTCACACGTAGCGTTACGGATTTAGGCTTTCTCGTCCATCCCCTCGTTGCACACATAGGCGCTACGGATCAGGCTTTTGTTTGGCACAGGCTCTGTGGGCACGCTGCGGGGCGCCCCCCGACAGGTCCGAGGAGGTCACCCTTTACGGCATAAGACCCCTATACATTATTATAGTAAAAACATGAGGCAATTCCACTAAAAAATAAAGAATTATGACATCTGAATATGACATCTGAATATGACATCCCACTCGCAAAAAACTACTCTGTATCACTACTGATCTCTTTGGATCTGTCCTTAACATGTATTTGTCACTTGAAATACTCTGTTTGATCGCCAAAAGCAGCCGCCTTTATACAAACGAGTTTTCCAAAGACGGTCTTCATTTATTGTACAGGAAATCGGTATCTGCTTTTGACAAAGCATATCGAGTAGGCTGACTCCTACTCGATGCGACGGACATCTGTTCGCAAACAAGCTTGCAACAGATGGCATTCGTTTATCGCACAAAAAAACACCCTGCATTTTCACGCGGGTGTTTTGAACTTAGGTCATGGGCGTTGATCTCAGCGTTGTGAGCACTTGTCATAAAGCGCGCTGTGCTTTTACTCGAAAAATGCGCTCATACTCTTAACAGCTTCGTCCTCGTCTGTGCCGTCGACACTGAGAGTGATCTTGTCGTTCTCTTCAAGAGCTCGCTTCATGATTCCGATGAAGGTCATCATGCCCATAATGCTCTTGGCATTGACGTTCTTGTCCTTGTACTCAAAAAAGATCGAGCTTGAAAATCTGCTGGCCTCCTGTACAAGCTTGGCGATCGGGTGCTTCTCGGGCTCCTTTGTGATGTCTATCTGCATTTCCTTGCGAACCATGGTAAAACTCCTGTCTTTCTCATCCCGATCCCCTCACTTCCGGGCATCGTCTCTGAGCTTTTCAGCCAGAATACAGAGCTTCTTAAGTCTGTGATTGATCCCGGACCTGCTCACCGATGTGGGATGTAACATCGCGAGCTCCGAAAGCGATACTTCGGGATGTTCGAGCCTCAGAGCCGCTGTCAGTTTAAGCTCTTCGGGCAGGTCATCAAAACCCGGTGCCCCGGCCAGGAACCTGATGTCCTCCACCTGCTTCGATGCCGCACGAACCGTCTTTTCGATGTTGGCAGTCTCGCAGTTGACACGGCGGTTCACGTCGTTGCGCACTTCCTTTAGGATCCTGATGTTTTCAAGCTCCATGAGTGCGACTGTGGCGTCGGCGAGTGTGAGCACGGTCGCTATCATCTCGCTGTCCTTGATGTAAAGCACATGCGCTTTCTTGCGCATGACCGATCCGGCCTCGACCGAAAGCGACGCAAGAACAGAGCGGAGCATGTCCGCCTGAGCTTCATTCTTCAAGACAAATTCGAGATGGTAGTCCTTCTCGGGGTCCGAAAGCGACCCGCATGTGAGGAAGGCCCCGCGCAGGAATGCACGTTTGCAACAAGTCTGTGTGCATACAAGCATCCCGGGCACTATATCGTTTTGCAAAGTATTATGTATATTTTGCCCCGGCTTGTCAACACTAAATAATCCTGAGCCCTTATTTTTTGTCCCGTCCTCTTGTTCTTTTGATCCAAAGTCTTGTTCTCTTGACCCAAAACCTTGTTTCTTTGAAACGATACCGTTTTTCCCTGATCCAAAGCCCAGTTTCTCTGAATCGAATCGTTGTTTCTCTGATCCAAAGGTTTCTTCCTCTGATCCAAGGGTTTCTCCCTCTGATCCAAGAGTTTCTTCCTCTGAAACGAAGCCCGGCCTCTTGATCTTAACAGTCTCAAATATTTCCGCAATCTCTTCTTTTTTACAGCGGAGTACAAACAGTCCGCGCCGATTTCCCTTCGGCTGCTCGCTTTCTTCCTTGAGCTCAAAACCGAACAGCTTCTTTATGAGTACCTGCGCCTTCATCCCCGCGACACGATTCTCGAAGCAGAGTGCATCCGGCCTCAGCTCGGTCCCACTCATACCTATAAGCGCCGCCAGCTCCGCGATCCTGCAGTGCCTCGCCTGTGGGAGGGTCTTAAAAAGTTCTTCTTTTACGTTATTTGAAAAAGACACTTCGTTCCCTCCTTCATTCTCTATGACTCATTTATATGCTTATGATTCCTTACCTGTTAGAACCGTTTTTTTGACCATCAATACCGTCTGCATTAATCCAATAATTATACTTCGGGGCCATGCCGTCTGATGCATTATTCCATGAATTTTACTTCGGGTTCAAGCATGACGCCGCTTGCTTCATAGACTCTTCTTTGGACTTCTTTAATAAGATTCATGATGTCCGCGGAAGTCGCGCCGCCCTTATTGATCACGAAGCCCGCATGCTTCTCTGAAACCTGCGCGCCACCCACACTGAAGCCCTTAAGTCCCGCGTCTTCGATAAGTTTCCCCGCGAAGTAACCCTCGGGGCGTTTAAAAGTGCTTCCCGCGCTCGGAAACTCAAGCGGCTGCTTTTCCTTACGTCTCGCCGAAAGCTCGTCCATCAGTGCGAAGATGCTGTCATGGTCACCCTTCGCCAGCTCAAACTCAGCCTCGAGCACCACAAGACCTCTCTCGTGGATGATGCTGTGCCTATATCCCAGTTCAAGCTCTTCCGCCTTCATTTTGAAAGGCTCTCCGCCCTCGCCGCTCATAACCGTAACGCCTATAAGTGAATCCTTTACTTCTCCGCCATATGCGCCGGCATTCATTACTACCGCGCCGCCCACGCTTCCGGGGATCCCGCGTGCATATTCGAGTCCCGTGAGGCTCCTCTTCGCACATTCCATGGAAAGCGTCGAAAGAAGCACTCCCGCTCCGGCCTTCACGATCCAAGTTTTCTCATCGTTGATTCCGGTTGTTCCATCTTTGATTTCGGTCACTTCGTCGTTCCCGGTTGTTCCATCTTTGATTCCGGTCTCCTCTTCGTTCCCGGTTGTTCCATCGTTGATTCCGGTCTCTTCTTTAATTGAGATCTCACGCATCTCGGACGTGAGTATCACTACCCCTCTGAATCCCTCATCAGGTGCGAGCACGTTGGTCCCGTTCCCCAAAATATAACAGGGAACGCCTTCCTGCCTGCACAGGTGAAGGAGCTCCCCGAGTTCTTTGCTGTTTCCCGGGTAAGCCGCCAAGTCGGCAGGTCCTCCCGTCCTGAAAGAAGTGCAGGATGAAAGGAGCACGCCCTCTTTGACCTTCATCTGCGGAAGCTTCTCTTTCAGCAAAGTAAGTCTATTGTTCATATCATCCAAATTCTCCAAAATTTGATTTCCGCCGCCTGATTCTCCAAACCTTGTCCAAATCTTACAGCGGGATTCTTGTTTTTTCATTTTCCGCCGCCTGATTCTCCAAACCTTGGCCAAATCTTACAGCGGGATTCTTGTTTTTTCGTTTTCCGCCGCCTGTTTTTCCAAACCTTGGCCAAATCTTACAGCGGGATTCTTGTTTTTTCGTTTTCCGCCGCCTGATTCTCCAAACATTGACCAAATCTTACAGCGGGATTCTTGTTTTTTCGTTTTCCGCTGCCTGATTCTCCAAACCATGACCAAATCTTACAGCGGGATTCTTGTTTTTTCATTTTCCGCCGTTTTTCGGCGCCCCGCATCAAGTTTTATGCCTTATAAGCGTCAAGCGCACTGTACGCCGCACCCCAGATTCCGGCGTCGTTTCCGAGAGAAGCGAGCTCGAACTTGGGATCGCGCAGAACGTTCATGTTCGAAGGCACGTAGTACTTCTTAATAGTGTCCGTGAGGATGGTGCCTGCTTTCGAAACGCCGCCTCCGATAAGGAACACCTCAGGGTCGACAGTAGCAGCGATCCCCGAAAATGCCTGGGCGAGGTAGGAACACATGATCTCAACAACCTTGATTGCAAGCTCATCGCCTGCCTTGGCCGCATCACAGATGATCCTGGCCGAAAGGTTGTCTGCATTCAGTGATGTGGGCGGGCAATCGTCCGATGCAAGGAACTTCCTGGTAACTCTGGCAAGACCGGTCGCCGAAGCGTACTGCTCGAGATGACCCCTGCAGCCACAGCCGCAGACATCCTCTTCGGCGGGGTTGACAAGGATGTGTCCGATCTCACCTCCACCGCCGTGGGTGCCACTGATGACCTTGCCGTCAACTATGATACCGCCGCCGACACCCGTGCCGAGCGTAACGAACACAAGATTACTGAATCCCTTGGCCGTTCCCTGCCACATCTCGCCGAGCGCTGCCGCATTGGCATCATTGAGAGCGGTACAGTTAATGCCTGTGAGCTCCTTCATACGGTCTGCCACGTTGAAGATCCCCCAGCCGAGGTTCGGGCACTTCATGACGGTTCCGTCCGACTTAACGGGCCCGGGCACGCCCACACCCATTCCGATCACATCGCCGCGGTCGATCCCGAGCTTACCGAGTGTATCTTTAACAGTCGCAGCTATATCCGCAGGCACTTTCTCGCCACCGTTGCCGCGATCCGTCCTGATCTCCCACTTCTGCACAAGCTCACCTTCACTTTTGAAGATGCCCAGCTTTACGGAAGTACCTCCAATATCTGTGCCTATAACATACTTAGACATAGTGTTCTCCTTATTCCTATTTCAGACTTCTCATAATCATGGTGCTATTTACTTCTATACTTTTTATATAGTGTATAGGTTTTTCCGCGTCGGTCAAACATTCCAAAAACAATTCGACGTCAGCGTTTTTGGAACGTTTCGGCCTGACAGGAAAAACCGTACGCAGAAATCCTAATACCCAGAGCATCTTCACAACTGAACGCCCGTGCCTCCGAAGGCGCGCTGGTACAGCTCCTTCGCCGCATCGTACCCCATCTTCTTCTGCCTGCAGTTTACGGCTGCAGACTCGCAGATGATCGCGAGGTTTCGACCGGGTCTTATGGGGATGTTGTGCGCAACGACATTGTTTCCGAGGAAGTTCACGTAGTGTTCCTCGAGACCCATCCTGTCGTACTCCTTGTCCCTGTTCCACTCCTCGAGATTGATGACGAGGTCGATCTGCTGCGTATTCTTAACACATTCAACACCGAACAGCGCTTTAACGTTTATGATCCCGATCCCTCGAAGCTCGATAAAGTGGCGCGTCATCTCCGGAGCCATGCCTATAAGCGTATCATCGCTGACCTTCTTGATGATGACTGCGTCGTCGCTCACGAGACGATGCCCGCGTTTGATGAGCTCAAGTGCAGCCTCACTCTTTCCGATGCCGCTCTCGCCGGTGATCAGGATTCCTTCGCCATAAACGTCGACGAGGACTCCGTGGATCGTCATGCTGGGTGCGAGCTGGACGTTGAGCCACCTGATGATCTCGGCCATAAAACTCGATGTCGACTTGTCCGTAAGGAAGATCGCTACTCCGAGCCTTGTTGCCTCATCGATGATCTCCTGCTCGACCTCGAAGCCGCGACAGTAAACAACGCACGGGATCCCGAGCCCGAGGACCTTCTTCATCCTCTCGAGGCCGTCCTCCTGCTTGAGCATGTACGAACGCTCCACGTTACCGATGATCTGGACACGCTCCTTGTCGAAATTCTCCATGAAGCCCGCAAGCTGAAGCGCCGGCCTGTTGATGTCGGGCTTGGTGAGGTAGATGTTGGTAATATCCACATCCGGTGTAAGATTCTTAAGTGAAAATTTCTCCACGAGTTCGGTCAAAACGACCTTGTCTTTTTCTTCCATCATATACTCCTCTTTCTGCGATCTGTCTTATCTCTCAAATCTTTCTCTGCTTTCTCTGAGCCTCACAGTCAGGCTACTCTTTCTACCTCACGTCAGGCTACTCTTCTCGATCCTAACAGTCAGGCTGTTCTTCCCGCCTCACGGATCCTCTCACAGCAGCAGATACAGCAGCGCACCGAGCGCGATGAACACATCGGCCAGGTTAAATATGATCCTTTTGATCGGCGCAACGCTTATATAATCGATGACGAACCCATGACGGATCCTGTCGTACGTGTTCCCGATCGCACCGGCGAGAAGCAGCGCGGCCGCAGGTCGCTTACTCTTGTTCTCGTCATCCCTGACCGTGAGCCACAGTAAAAAAACAACGGCCAATACCGCAACGATGCTGACCGCAAC
>JAEEGI010008906.1_pt1 | contig 22093 bp, 12 predicted proteins | sample 8958751 | NCBI WGS metagenome assembly JAEEGI01 (sample SAMN16246545, study PRJNA631951) | gut metagenome | biome: gut microbiome; feature: rumen; material: KS-attached | host: Bos | place: Iran: Karaj | collected 2018-10 | reverse complement strand
ATTATTTTTATTCTTCTCTTTTTCTTTCTATGTATTTATTTTTTCTAATTTAAAGAATTTATTTATTATTTTTATTATTTTTATTTTCTTTTTTTTATTATTTTTTTTTATTTTTTTTCATAAAAAATATTATATTAACATTATTTAATGTCTAATTTGGAACTCTCAAATACAGATTCTCCTAAAGTTATCCATTTTTCTAGTAATAATTTCTTATCTTTTGGTAAATTAGAAGATTCTCAAAATCCTATTTCTTCAAATCCTGTGAGTAATTTTGAATTAATATCTAATGATAATAAATCTATCTCTAACTCTCAAACTTCAAAAAAATCACCTAAATTTAATATTCTTTTAGAAGAAAATAATAATAATGATTTAAATGATATAAAAATATATTCTCCTATTATTAAATCATCTAAATATAAATCTTTTGTTTCAAATAAAAAAATTAACTGTGAATCTAGTAATTATCAATTTTTAAAGAAGAAAAAAAAACTTATGTCAAGTGAAGAAATTGAACTTGCTAAAATTAAAAAAGAAAAAGAAGATTTTAAAAAAGAAAAATTAAAAAATGAAAAAATATATAAAAAAAGTAAGAAATATATACCTATGACAATTACTCCTTCTCCTTTAACAATATTAAAACCTTTTCATTTATCAAGTTCTTATTCTTCTAAATATTTAAAAAACAGAATGAGTTCGACTGATTATGAAATTAATAAAATAAATAATAAAATCAAAGAGAAAATTAAAAAAAAATGTGATGAATTTCAAAAAAAAGAATTAAAATCTTTTTCAGAAAAAAAATCATTTAATTATTTATTCTATAATAATATAAGCAAAAGAGAAAATAATAAATTTAGTTCTCCAATTAATTCAAAAATTATTGAAAAAATTAATAATAATCCAATATTAGCTTTTAAAGAAAATAATTCTTTTTTTTCAAATAAAGAATCTTTTTCTTTGACATATAAAAAACAATGAGAAAAGATATAAAATATATTAAATTAATAAATCAAAAATTTTAATATAATTTATTTTAATAAACACACATGAATTTTTTACATAAAAGGAACATTTGACTTAAATATGATGATTATTTAACATTTAAAATATAAATTATAATAAAAATATTTTTTTAACTATTAAATTTATTGCCTTTTTTTATTTTAATATTTTTTTAAAGTGTTTAACATATTATTAAATAAATAATAACGAAAAAATATCAATTATTATAAATAACTAAAATTAAAAAATAAATTTCTAAAGAAATTTTAATTTTTAAATAGTTTTAAAAATTGCTTAATAATCATTAACTTTAATACCCCATAATTCGGGAAGATATTTAATAAAATAATTGACATTTTCTTTAGGCATTGTATAAAACATATTTTTATGAATTTCAATAAAATCAGATAAATCAATGAAAGGTTTATCCATTATTACAAATTTTATTGCCAAATCTAATTTTCTTTGAGCATATTCTTCTTTTTTATGGAAAATTTTAACTAAAGGATGTTTTTTAATATCAATGATACTCCATAAATATTCAGGAGAAATAGTTTCATTTTCTCCTTTAATTACTTCAAAAGTATCAGTTACATTTTCAATTAATTTTAAAGGAACTTCATCTCTAAAAATATTAGTAAATCTTTCTAAAGAAACTTGTTCTCCTGGATTTGTTCCTATAAATTTACATAATTGAGATTGTTCTTGAGAGGTTAAAAAAATTCCTAATTTTCCAAAAGCTTCATCTAATTTAATTTTTTGTATTTTTCCATCTCCAGTTCCATCTATTGTTGCTATATAAAAAAATACTTCATTTAATCCATATATTCCTTTATGTGATCTCATTTGCATTTTCATTTTTGCTTTTATATTTTCTATTGTATTAACTACATCCATTATACTTTTTAAAAATTTTATTTTTTTCTTTTTTATAAATATATTATGAAAATAAAATTTAAAAATATCAAATTCATAAATTTATTTAAAGAATATAATTTTTATTTTATCATTTTTATTGAACTATTCTTTGTCCATTTGCTGAAAGAACTCCACCTCTTTTATTATAATTGTCATCATAATTTTGATTAAAATTAGGATTATTAAAGTTTTGATTATTAGGATTATTGTAATTTGGATTATTAAAGTTTTGATTATTGTAATTTGGATTATTAAAACTTTGATTATTAGGATTATTGTAATTTGGATTATTAAAACTTTGATTATTAGGATTATTATAATTTGGATTATTAAAGCTTTGATTATTAGGATTATTATAATTTGGATTATTAAAGCTTTGATTATTAGGATTATTATTATAACTTTGAGTAGTAGGATTATATCTTCCGTTATTTACATAACTGTTACCTTTATAATTCTCATTTGTACCATAATTTTGATTTGGAACAACTTCTGTAGCTTTTTTCATTTGGTTAATGTATTTATTGTAATAATAATCATCTACCGGACAAGTAATAGGATTATGTCTTAATTTAGAATCTCCTAAATAACCACCTGAACTTTCATAATCAATTAAAGTTTTATGTTGTGAATCCCATCTGAAAAATCTATTCATATCTTTATCAAAATAGTCTTGTTGATTTTTAGCAAATAATAAAGAATCTCTGGCTTTATTATATAAAGGAACTGGTCTATTAGGATAAAAATAAGCAGGCATAATTAATTGTGGTCTCATATCTTCATTTGATTGATTTAATTTATTCAAATGATCAATTTCGTTTTGATTATCTAAATATTCTTTATATAATCTTTGATTTCTCAGTTTTTCCTCTAATTTTAATCTATCAAAATCTTTTTGATCATCAATAGGAACATAAGTATCATCTTCTTTTTGATTTTTTAATTTCTTCTTTTCATCAGCCATAATTTTATTAAATTCATAATCATTCTTTGCTTTAAAAGCATCTGGATTAATTGCATCTCCATATAATCCATTTAAATTAGATAAATTATCATAAATCTTATCATTTAAACCTTTTATATGATCTTTATATCCATTATCATTATCAAAATCTATATAATTTTTTTCATCATCTGGTTCCTTTAATATCATTCTTCTTTGATTTATTAAATCTAAATTATCTTTTTGATTTTGAAGTTCTTTTTGTTTTCTTGCATCTGCCATTTCTTTATCTTTATCTCTCTCATTTAAATTAGCTAATCTTCTTCTTTCTTCTTCAAGTTCTTGTTTTCTCTAAAAATTATAAAAATATTTTACTCTTAACTCTTCTTCTTGTTTTCTTCTCATTGATTCATCTTCATATCCTTTAACCATTCCTTTTAAAAAATTTTTTCTATCCATTTCTCCATAAGCATATCTATCATTCATATAATTTATTTTCCTTTGATATTCTTCCCATTCTTTTTGAGTCATATCACCATAAGGTCTTCTTAATGATGTTAAAAAATCCAAATCTTTTCTATATTGATTTATTTCTCTTTTTCTAAATATTTCTTCTTCTCCAAATTTCATTCCATATGGTCCCATGTTTCTATAACCTGAAGACATTGCTCTTTGACTTTTTGGATCTGTATTATTTCTATTTGGATTTGTATAATATTGATTTTGCTATATTTAGAAAGTTAAAATTGATTTTTTTACATTATTATTATATTGTCGGTTTTCCATTTTCATTTTAATTTTTTATTCATTTAGGTTTTTAATATTTATATAACTTAATTTATATTTTAATTTTTGTTTAATTATTAATCACTTAAATAAAGTTAAAAAGGTAATAAAAATGGAAAATGAAAATATAAAAAATGAAAATGAAAACTCAGAAACCAATGAAAAAACTGAAGAAACTAATTCTGAAAAAAATGAAAATCAAAATTTAATTGAAGATATAAATACAAATTCCAATCAAGAAAATGATTTAAATTTAAATAATGCAAATAAAATCCAATATGACTCATTAAATAACGAGAATAATGAAATTAATACAAATATAAATATTCAAAATAATAATTCTAATGAAAATGATTTTATTAACTATTTAAATAGTTTGGAAAATATTTCTGAATATATGGATGTTGAAGCCTATAATAAAGTATTTATTAATAGAATAGTTCCAGATATGAATATTGTTTTAAATACAAGTGTGTCTCCTAATGCTATTAATTATATCAAAAAATTATTCTATTTTATTTTAAAATATTTAAAAATTAGATTAAATTACTTAAAAATAATGACAAACGAAGAAATTTTTCTAATATTAAAAATTATTCTTCCAAACAATCAAATTTATGTTTTTAATGATTTTTATCAAAATGATATTCAATCAATAAATATTCTTGAACAAAACATTTTATTTCCTATTCTTCAAAATATATGTCCTCAAATGACTCATATTGGTAATTCATATAAAAAAATAATGAATACTTGTGTATTATATAAATATATTCTTGAATTTCTGTATCAAGAAAATTTTTTAAATAAATTTTATGAAGAAATTTTAATAAAACCTGAAATCGAAATGATTTTTTTTTATAATTGTTGTTGTAGTCTCTCTTATTGTTTTTATTATTATGATAAAGAATATTTGCTTAAAGATAATTTAACAATAAAATACATTAAATTAATGAATCAAAGATTTGATTATTTATTATTAAATGAAATAAAGGATAATAAAACAGAAATGGGAGTAATTCTCTTTAATAAATTAATGATTGATTTAAACATCACTAATAAAGTTTATTTAGATTTAAAAGATGAATATTTAGATGATTTTAAATGTTTTTTATCAAAAGATTTAGAATATTCATATAAATATTTAAAATCAAATAATTTAGAAACAAGAATAACTGGAATTTCTTTTTTATCAAATTTATGTGTTACTATTGAAAATAATCAATTATTTTCTCATTATGATAATTATCAAGAAATTATTGAATTAAAAAAGGAATGTTTTCTAAATTTTTTATTTAAAATAGATTTTTATAATTTAATTTTTGGAGAAAACATACATGAAGCAATTTTATCAAGAGCTTCTCCTTTATTAGTTTTTCTATATAAAAATAACAAATTATCTTCAGAAGATATTACAAATTTATGGAAATTTTATCAAGAAAAACATCAAAGTATTGGAGAAAGTATTCTTAAGGTTTTCAGTGAATTAATTCATGTATTTTCAAATGAACATTCAAATTTTGTTTTGAAAATTATTTCAGATATGAATTATAAAGATATCAATGAACATACATTAAAAATTTTAGAAAATTTTAATTTTGTTAATGTTAGAAATGAAAATTTATTAAGAATTTTATTTAAATTTTCAAATGAAAATTCTTATTATAGTGGATTAGCAGTAAATGTTATTTTAAAATGTAGGATTTTATTATGTAATATTTTATTAAAAAAAGAATATAAAAATGATTTAGTTAAATTTGTTAAAAAATGTATTTATGGAATTGGATGTAATAACATTGTTAATACATATTTATCTCTATTAGACACATTATTAAAAAATATTAAATTAAATGATAAAAAAGAAATATATCAAGCTTTTCATCAAAGTATTGAAGATTATACAAGTCTAATTAAATATTTAGATACCAAATTGACTTTAACTTCTACAATATTATATGCTTTAATAGATATAAAAAAAGAAATTTTATTTTTTTCTTCTGAAATTGATAATATACAAAAAAATATAATTAATAGGAAAAATGATGTAGAAAATCTTTTAAATGTAAATGATATAATGAATGATTATGATGAACATAGATTCAATTTAGAAAATGAAAATCCAAAAATAAATGAAGAAGTACATAATCAAAATAATAATATAAATAATAATCAAAATCAACATAATAATTTAGACTTAACTCAAAGTACAGAAAAAACTTTAGAAGATAATAATCAAATTGACATTGATAATGAAAATATTGATATGAATGAAAATGAAAATTCTTTTAGTTCTATTTCAACTGATATTTCAAATATTGAAAAAACTAAAAGAATTATTATTCAAAATTTTATTGATTCTTATCAAAAAGAATTACAATTAAAAGATTTTTCTTTAAAAGATAATTATGATTTTGTCTTTAGAAAACTAAAATTAAATTTTCAAGGTCAAAACTATTATTCTTTTATCACTCTTTTATTATCTTTTTTAAAAAGTTTAATTTTTACATCTTCTTTAACTTTAACTAAACAACAAATTGAATTTTTATATATTATATTAGTTAAACAAAGAGTAGATGAAAATGAAGCTAATATTTTTTATAATTTCTTTTCAGAAATTATTAAATATCAATTCTTATCAAAATCAAATTTTCTTTATGAAGAAAATATTTGCTATTTATGTTTAGATTTATTTTATAAAGATGATACTTTATTAAACGTAACTTATCCTGCTTTTGATTTAATTAAAAATTTCTTTATTTATATAAATTCAATTCATAATAATATAATGTTTAACACTAATAGTAATAGGATTGTTTCTATTAATAAATTTGATTGTTTAAGTTCTTTTAAGACAATTTGGAGGATTTATTTATTAACTACAAATGAAAAAATTGCAGAAGAATCTTTATCATTATTAAATAATATTGTTTCAATAGTTTCTAAAAATATTGATGATAGAAAAATGTTATTTGATGATATATTTAAAGAATTATCTATTTATCAAACTTATGTTTTAAAATATCCAGAATTTAAACTAATAATAAATAAATTATTAGGATTGTTATTTACTTTAAATGGAACAAAATTAAATCCAGTTAATGAAAATAATAATAATATAAATAATAATACAATAAGTTTAATAATTAAGAACAATTACTTTACAAATGATGGTAACGAAAAAAAAATAGAGGTTCCGAAAAACATAATTATAAGTGATTTAAAACAAAATATTATTGAAAATGTAATTTGTCCTAGTAATAATTCAAATTCAATACTAAATATTGATCAATTGAAAAAAAGTATATATCAAACAGGAATAATGCTTCAAAGTAAAGGGAAAATATTAAAAGATAATTTTAAATTATTTGATTATAATTTAGAAGATAATTCAAGAATAATAGTATTTAAAGATGATCCTGTATTTAAAGGAGGAGAAATAAATGAACAAATAATACAAAATGGATTAATGCAACTTAAAAATATTTTTGATTATATAGAAGATGAAGTTTTAATAGAAGCTTTAAAAAAACATAATGGCTTAATTGATGATACAATAATTTATTTAGCTGATGAAAACCAAAATCATATTGAAGATTTAAGAAGAGAAATTGAAGAAAGAAAAAAAAAGAAATTTGATAATATCATTGAAAATGAAAATAAAAATAATTTAAATTTCACTGAAGCTAATATAAATTTATTATTATCTTTATTAGATATAAATGATAAATCTATTAATTTTTTTGTTTGGAGATTATTTTCTGAAGTTCAATTTCCTGAATCAATATTGAAAATTATTTTGACAAAAAATTATCAAGAAATTTTTGATAGTAAAAAAAAGAAAAACCAATTATTACTTTTAATAAAATTAATTAATAGTATAATTTTTAAAGATGATTATTATACTTTAATCAATTTAGACTCAGAAAAAAGAAATGAATGGATTAATGATTTAATAAATAATAAAGAAAATATGAAAATTCTCATTAATTTTATATCTTCAATTTTAGATAAAACTGAATCACATTATGGAATTGAATTAAATATTTTATTTATTGTATTAAATTGGTTAAGTGAAATTATTTGTAAAAGAATAGATTATATTTCTGATAATAATTTAAAAAAACAATTATCAGATATTATTGCTGAATTTTATGAAAAAAAAGAAATTACCTTTAGTTTAATTAATAATAATGTTTTAAATAGTTTTAATGATATTTTAAAAGAAAATAAATTAGATGAAATTTTATGGAATTTAATAAATAAATTAGATGAAAAATTAAATAATAATAACGATGAATTAATTGAAAAAATATTTATTGATTTATTTAATATTTTAATTTTATATTCAGGAATGAATTTTGATATTATAAATCCACTTTTAATTAAAGAATATAACACAAATATAATAATTAATTTATTATTTTCATGTAAAAGAAAAAATATAAGAAAAAATGCATATAACTTTTTTTATAGTGTATTATATATTTTACAACAAATATCTTTTGAACAAGATAATATTATTAATGCCAAAAATTCAAGAGAAATTGTAGTATTACATATAATAAATAATTATAAAAAATTATTTAATACTGAAGTAGTTTATTCTGAATATTTTATTTTATTACTTGGAGATATGATTTCAAAGTCTGAAGAATATTTAAAAGATAAATCACTGATAGATTTTAAATATTTAACTCAATATGTAATTCAATCTATTGTTTCAATATCTGAATTAGATATAATTAACGAAGATAAATTAGAAAGTTATCTTCATTTATTAAAATTTTTATGTCGAGAAGATATTATCAAAGAGTGTTTAAAAGAAAATTTTGAGAATAATAAAAATAATTTATTACAAACTCTTTTAGATTGTTTATTTTCATTAAATTCATCTAATTCCTATAAAAATTTTTTATACAAATATAAAATTAATAGTGTAAGAAATCACTCTTATGATTTATTATTAACATTTCAAAAAATTAATCCAATATATTCTAAATTTATTCTTGATAAAGTAATGTCTCAATTTAATAATTTTGAATTAAATGAAAATTATATCAATGAAGTTGATATTCCATTTAGAGATAAAGAAGATAAATTAATTGGATTAAGAAATTACGGTGCAACATGTTATTTGAATAGTCTTTTTCAACAATTTTTTATGAATCCTTCTTTTAATCATATATTATATAAATTTGAAATAGAAAAGGAAAATTCAGAATTTTCAGTGATTTCAAATATGCAAATTGCATTTGAAAATTTAAGAGAATCATGGAAGAAATATTATACACTAATTAATTTTATAAAATCATTTAAATGTGCATTTAATGGAGAACCAATAAATGTAAAAATACAACAAGATTCAGATGAATTTTTAGCAATATTATGTGATGAAATAGAAAAAGAAGGTAAAAAATATAATATGGAAAATTGTTTAGAAGAGTCTTTTAAAGGAAAAATTTCAAATGAAATTGTATCTTTAGAAAAAGAATATCCTTATTATTCATGTACAGATGAACCTTTTGTAAAAATAACATTAGATATTAAAGGTCATAGAACTTTAGAAGAAGCACTTGATTATTTTATTAAAGAAGAAATTTTAGAAGGAGAAAATAAATATTTTGTTGATAAATATAATAAAAAAATATCAATAAGTAAAAGATGTTCTATTAAAAAAATGAGTAACACTGTAATAATTCATTTAAAAAGATTTGAATTTGATTATTATACTTTCACAAATAATAAATTAAATGATTATTTACAATTTCCTAAAGAAATTAATTTTAAAAAGTGGACAAAAGCTTTTTTAAATGTGAATACAAAAAATGAATCAAAAATAACAGAAGAAGAAAAAGAAAATTTAATAGAAAATAAATTAGAATATCAATTAACTGGAATTTTAGTTCATTCTGGATCTACTCTTGCTTCAGGTCATTATTATTCTTTTATTATGAATCAAGAAAATGGAGAATGGTATAAATTTGATGATACAAAAATTTCTAGTTTTGATATTAAGAATATTGAATATGAATGCTTTGGAGATGATAAAGAAAATAATAATAATAATAATAATTTTTATAATTTTCAAAATTGTCATAATGCTTATTTATTGTTTTATACTAGAAAAGAAAACTTAAATTGTAAGAAATTTAAAGATGAAATTAAAGTAAATGAAGAAGTTATTAATAAAATGAAAAAGGAGAATGAAGATTTTTTAAAAATGAAAATATTTGTAAATAATGATTTTTATAAATTTTATAAAAATTTAATTGAATATGAAGTTAAAATGGGAAACAAAGAATTATCAGAAAAATATGAAAATTATTTAATGAAAATAAAAATGGATAATGAAGTAAAAGAATTAGTAGATTCAGTGATTTATTCAAATAAAGAAAATTCAAATGGAAATCAGCAACCAAAAAATATAAAAGAAATATATGAAAAATGTAAAGAAGAAATAATTCTAAGAAATAATATATTAGAAGAAGAAAAGAACATAAAGATTCCAGAACAAATAAAAAAATTAGAAAAAATTCCTCAAATACCAGAAGAAATATTATCCAAATTTTTACTTTATTATTATACAAACAATAATAAATAATTAAATAATTATAATAATAAATAAAAAGGAAAAGTATTTATAAAATATTTTTTTAAATGAAATATATATTATAATTTATTTAAATTAAAAAATCATGAATAATATTCTTTCTATATTAGAATGTTGTAGTCATCCAAAAATAAATGTAAATAATGAAACATTAATTCATCAATCATCAACAAAAAAAGTTACTGAAAGACCTAAAGCAAATAAATTATTTGAAAGTAAAGCAAATGAAAATAAATTAAAGATTAAAAAAGAAAATCCATTTGAAAATAATAATGAAACAAGAGCATCAAATGAATTAATATCTCCTCGTTTTATTGAAGATGGAAAATATGAAATGAGTTCAAAACTTTCTTATAAATCAAAAGATAAAAATTTAAACGTTTTTTCATCTTTTATTTCATTTTCAAATTTCCCTATTCAAATGTCTCCTACGATTGAAAAAGATAATAAAGGAGTAATTGGTCCTAAATTATTATTATCTGGAGAATTATTTTATGGAAAAGAAATAATTATAAGTTGTGATGGAATGATTAATGGTTTAAGAAATAAAAAAGATAGTCAAACTTTTTTTGGATTAAATGATTCTGTCGATTATAAAGGAACTTTTTATAATGATTTTGTTATTAATTATATAATGGAAAATGATGAAGATAATCATAAGAAAAAAAAAAAATTTTCAACTGGAAGAGTTTTTAATATTACTTTTCAAAAAAACACAAAAGATTATAGTCTTTATATGATACATGATTCACTTATTATATATTATGAAATCAATGACTTTGTTTATTTCAAAAATGATAGAGATTATTATTTATTATTAGGAAATATATTTATAACAATAATAACCAAAAAAACAAATAATTTAAAAGGAGTAGAAATAGAAATTGAAAATGAAGAAAATAAAAATCAAATATATACATTTACAGAAAATGAATGTCCAATAACAATAGGAAGAACTAATTGTAAAATAACAATTCCAAAACCTTCAATTTCTAAAGTTCATGGAATAATAGAATTTTCAAAAGAATGTAATATGTTTTATTATAAAGATACTGGAAGTACAAATGGTTCTATTTTATTAGTTAAAGAAGATGATTATTTAAAATTAAAAGGAGAAATGAATTTTAAATTAGAAAATATTCCGTTTAAAATTATGGAGTTACCTTAAATATTATTTTTAATTATATAAATAAAAGTAGTAGTGTAATATTTTTTAATTATATAGAAATTATAAAAAAACTAAATTTGTTCAATTTTATATTCTGAAAAATATTTTTAATTAAAATACTTTATTTTTATACAAGAACTCCTCCACTTTCTTTATTATCTTTATTATCTTTTTTATCCTCACTTTTCTTAGCACTATTTTCTCTAAGAATATCACCATATTTCTTTTCAAATTGAGTTAAAATATCTTCTTGTTGTTTCATAGATTTATTAACAACATCTAAAGTTGCTTTAATATTTGAAATTTCAACTGAAAGATCTTTTTTAACAGTTGCTAAATCTTTTTCAACTAAAACTCCTCCAATTTTTCTAAAGCATCTTCTATCATCTGTTAATTTCTCTATTGTAGATGCTACTAAACTAATTTATTTTAAATTATTAAATTATATATTTACTTATGTTCTACTAATTCTTGTTCAATTTCTAATGCTTTTTGAAAAAAAAGAGTATATTTTTGCTTAGTTTCATTATATTTTTTAATTATTTCATTATTTGTTGGTTCTTTTGGTACTTCTTTTTTTTCTTCAGACATGAATTTAATATCAAATTTTTAAATAAAAATATTTTAAAAAATTTCAAAAAAAAAAAAATTATCAAAATAAAAATTTTTCTTTTTTCAAAAAAATTTCAAAAAAAAATTATTTAAACAACAGAATCTAAACTAGCATGAACTTTAGATCTTGATTCAGAGCAATTCAAAGAAGAATTTCTATACATTAAATTACCACATTCTTTAGTAAATCTAGTATTTTTAGGATACCATTTATCAGGTAATTCCAAATCATTAGGTTTCATTTTACCATAAGTTTCATTAGTTGTAATATATAAACTTTTTGGTTTTTCATGTCCTTCATTAGGATAATGAAAATCATCAGCTTTGAAAGGGAATTTTTTTGCAATAATTGCATTTTTATCATATTTATATTTTTCATTAACTTCACTATTGTGAGCAGCTAAATTTGGATTCATCATTTGTTCCATTTGTTGCATTTGTCCTCTTCTTTTACTTTTATAACATTTTTCCAAATATTCTAATTTAATTGCATCTTCACGAAGTTGTTCAAATGTTTTTTCTCCATCTACCAACCAACCTTTACCGTAATCTTCATATGTTGTATGATATATTGCATTGTCTATAATTTGAGGTTGCATTTTTATTTTATAAATTTTTTTTTATTTTAATTATTAACAAATAAAAATTATCACTATATTTAAAAAATATGAAATTATTATTCTATATATAACACTACTTAAATTAATTTAATTTCCTTTAGAATGTGCTTTTAAACATTCTTTGCAAGTGAAATTTATTTTAATTAATTCATCTTCACTCATATTTTTTAATTCTGGAACACATTTTGGATGAAACCATCCTCCATAAGAACCAACACATTCATCTTCATATTGACAACATATCATAAATTCTCCATAACATTTTCTTTTACAATAACAATAAATATTATTATCTTCATTATATTGTTTAATTACTTTTTCTCCATTTTTATCTGTTAAAATTTCTACTGTTACCATATTATTTAATACTATTTCTCTAAATTTATTTTCATTTGGAACTAAACTTAAATAAAAGTCTCTTTTATTATTATTATCAATCTTCATTTTTTCCCATGGAAAATCTTCACTTAAAGTGTCTTCGTAATTTATTGTTATATAATCAATTTCTGGTAAAATAGAATATTTTATTTCATTGTTTTCTTTTTCTATTTTCAAATTTATTTTCTTTGAATTTGATATTTTTACACATAATAATTGAAATGCTTCTATAAATTTTTTATCATAAGGAGTTAATTGAACTTCTCTTATAAAAGGAACATTTTTTTTATCTGATTCTGAATTATTTGTTGATGTATTTGATTGGTTCTTAATTTCTATTTGAATTAAATCTTTTATTTCTCCATTTAATTCTTTTTTTAATAATTTATTATTTGGATGAATTTCAATTAAATTTTTTCCATATTCTCTTTCATAACTTTTATATATACGACTTAAAAAATCAGAAAATTGTTTAATTTCAACAGCTTTATTCTTGTAAATTTTTTTTAAAAGTTTAACTAATTTTAAAGGAGGATGTTCAAAACAATAGAAATTATAATTAAGAACTTTTTTTTCATTTTCAATTTCTAAGCAATAACCATTAATTCTAGCACATTCAGGATGACATCTAAAATTACATTTAGGATAATTACATTTAATAGTAGGACCATAAAATCTTTTATTACAAATATTACATAATTCACAAAATTGTTCAAATTTAATAGTATCAATTAATCTAATTCCACTTTTTTCATCAAAATCAGTGAAAAAAATACTAGGATTCCATAAAGCACAAGATAAATGAACCCAAACATTTTCAATATTATCAAAAGAATCAAAAGGAATAACACAAGTAGAATTATTTTTATTAATTTCTTTTCCATTTCTTAAATCTTTTAATTTTTTAACAAAAACACAATCATTAGGCAAATTAGCTTGTTTCATAGCTCCTCCTTTACAAGGACATAAAATGCATTCTAAATTATATGATATATTTTTATTTTTAAATTTTTTACAAGAATCACAAATCCAATTTTCAACTGAATCTGTTAATATACCATAACAAGATTGATGGACTGTGACTGAACATTCATCACATTCATATATTAATTGATTATCATCTAAATCTCCATTATTACATATATTACAAATCCAATCTTCACTTTCTTTTGTTCTTTTTAATTCAGAAACAAAATCAAATATTTTTTTATCTGATTTTTTCTTTAAATTATTTCTTAAGGAATGAGATAAAAGATAAGAACAAAATTTATTTATTGGCTCTGATAATATTAATGAAGTATCTTTTAATAGAGAATATTCATTAAAGTAAAAGTTGAAATTTTTCTTTTGGGAATCTAAGAAAGAAAAAAAATCTGTTTTATCTATAAAAGAATTTTCTTTTTCAATATTTGAAATATAACAAATATTTAATTTTTGATGTAAATCTCTAATTTTGTTTTTATTTATTTCTGATATTTTCTTTAATTTTTTTTGAACAAAAGATTCAATTTCATTTAGTTTAACACTATTAGAATCAAAGGAAGAAGTATTAATTAAATGATTATTATTTTCAGATTTTTCTTTTTCAACAATTTGATATAAATCTTCAATTAATTCTATTTTAATTTTTTCTAAACTATTCCTTTTAATAGTTTCATTTTCTCCTTTAAAAGAAGATAAAATTTGAATAAGTTCTTTTTCATTAATATCATAAATTTTTTCTATATCTTTTGGAAAGTAAATTGAAGAATAAAGAAACCAAAGTGAATCTGAAAAAAGATGTTCTAAAATTTTTTGATTTTCTTTTATAAATTTATCATCCCAGTCAAAGGAAAAAATATGTTTGTAAATCCAAGATATATTTTCATACTCATTTTTTAACTCATTAGTTATCATTGGTCTAAAAATTGAATTATCAAATGGATTTGGAGAATAGTGTTTTTTACCTAAAAATGAGGGAAATAAAGTTTGACTGAATTGTCTATTATCCATCAATTTATTTTTTAATATAAGTTAAATATTTAAGTATATAATAATCCATTTTTATTTAAAATTTAAAAATCTTTTTTTAGAAAAGATATACTTTATTCCTTTAATTGCTTTATCATTTCCTTTCAATGTTTATTCGACTTTAAAAACTTTATATTTGATTTTATATTTTTCTAAATTTAAACAAATAAATTATGTACCAATAAATACAATTATTTATAATATGAGATTAGTTTTTTTTTATAAAAAAATTGAATGAATATAACATTCAGAGTTTATTAATTATATTTATTGATAGAAATAACCTTTGTATTTATAATTAATGATAATAAATTTTATTTTTAAAATTTTTTTAATTTATTTAAACAGAATTAGAATATAATTCTTTCTAATATTTTAAATTAAATGGATAATAATTTTGACAAAAACCAAAAATTAGGAAAAGATTTAAACGTTGCTGATGAAGTGTCAATAAAAACAAAAATTTTTAATTTCTATTTTTTTGTATTAAGGAAAAAAGACATAAATATGTTTTTTTGTTCTTTATTATTAATTTTAGAAACACTTCAATTAATTTCTTTTTCATTTTCAGAACCTCATTTAAAAAATTGGAAAATTAAAGAATCAAAAATGAAAAATATAAAATTAGTGGTAGGAGCAGCAAGAATTACTTCAATTTTAACATATATTGATTTTGATTTATATATAATAATCTTTTTTTGCTTATTAGTTTATATTTTTGCTCATTCTTTGTTTCTTACAATGTTAATTAAATTTAATAAAACAACTTCAAAATTTTATCAAATCGGAATTATTTTCACAAGATATTTTACAACTCCATTAACAATTTTTTTAATTATTCCTATTAATGAAATGATATTACTTCCTTTAAAATGTGAAAATAAATATGTAGATGTTGTTAAAAAACCTATTAAATGTTGGAATGGATTACATTATTTATATGCTTGTCTTAGTGTTATTTTTACTTTTGCTTTTTATTGTCTTATTATTATTAGTACAATGTTTTATTTTAATCCTTTTAATTCAAAAAAAACAACTACTAAAATTAATACTTCCAGTGATTCTTTTCTTTATTTTACTAAGGCAATAATGGTTTTAAAATATGTTTTTATTAAAGATGAATATATTAGTATTGTTATTATGTTAGTTTTATCTTTATTTAATTTAAAAAAAGGGTTTGATGAACCAACTTATAATAATTATTCTCTTGAATGTTTCTTATCAATAAGAAATGCTTCTTTCTTTTGGACTAATTTTGTATTAATTGTTAATAAATTAGCAGAAAATTCAAAAATAAATGGAACTATTTATTTATTAATTTTTGGATATCCTCTAATTGTTTTTTTCAGTATAATATATTATAGAAAAAAAAGTGAATCTTTTGTTTATGCATCTTCTAATTTTAATAATATTAATGAATATTTAACAAGAACAAAATATTTAATTAAATTAATTGATAATTATATTGATAGTAATAGTAAAACTGGAGGAAAACCAAATAAAAGTAATACTGGAACTAAAAATGAAATTTTATTAAAAGGAGTAATTCAAATTCATGAAGAAACATGTTTGAATGAAGAATGTCCTTTAAAAAAATTTTTAGAAAACCCAAATAATTTTGCAATTCAAAAAACAAGTTTACTTCATTATATAAATAATCATTTTTCTTTAGGAATAAAAAAATTTCCAAACAGTAGATTATTATTAATGATATTTGTTCAATTTAACTATGAAAAAAAATATAATTTGAATGCAGCAAAAACCTATTTAGCCAAATTAGAAAAACAAAAAAATTCATTATCAGAAGATTATGTTATTCATTGTATAAAACAAAATATTCAATCAGTAAATAAATTGAATGATATGAATGATGGAAATGAAATGATTAAAGTAGAAGATACAATAGAACAAAAATATCAAAGATTAAAATTCTTAGTTGAAACTTCAACTAAATTATATGGTGAATTTTGGGGAATTTTAGCTGCAAATTTGACTAATAATTTAAATTTAAATAAATTATTTGTTTTAGGAAATAAATTAAATAAATTTCTAAATGAAATAAATTCTCTTTGGGAAAATGATTTAAAAAATAAAAAAATTGATTTAGAGAATCAATCAGTGGCACAATTATATGCATATTTCTTAAGAGAAATATTAAGAAATAAAAAAAGAAGTGAAGAAATAACAAAAAAATTAAATGAAGAACAACATTATGAATCACGTAAAGTAGATGATGAAAAATTTGATATAAATAATTTAGATATATTATTAGAAAATCAAGATTATGTAATATTTTGTAGAACAAATGAAAAAGGAGAATGTAGTATAATTCAATGTTCAAATAGTATAATATATTTATTAGGATTTATAAAACAAGATTTAATAGGAAAAAATATAGAAGTTCTAATGCCTTCAATTTATATTGAAGAACATGCAAAAATGCTGTCTAATAGATTAAAATTAATGCATTCTCAAATATCATCTACACATAAAGAAAATTATAGAAGTTCAGATAAAAAACAAGTCTTTCTTTTACCTAAAACAAAAATAGGTTATTTGATTCCATTAAATGCAAGGTTTACTATATATAATGATGATGATTTTTCAAATACATATATTATAAAAAGTAAATTTGATGCTAAGGACACTAAAACAGTATATGCATTTTATGTTTTAACAAAAGATGATTTTAGTGTAGATAGTATATCATCAAGTGCAATTAATTTAGGATTATCAATGGATTTACTTAAAAAATATGTAATAAATATAAATATTTTAGTTAGAAATGAAAATAACACAGAATCAATTGCTTTAGGTGAAAGATATACAGAATTTGAAGAAGAACCAAGAAAAGTAACTTGGGTTTTTCCTGATATAATTTATCCTAAAAATGACACTCAAAGAGCAAAAGATGATGATATAAATGAATTAATAAAAGAATCTACTACAAAAGTTTATTTCTTATTAATTTCAAGAATGAAATATAATGATGAAGAAACTTTAGGTTATTGTTTTAGATTTACAGAATGTGATAATAAAAGAGGAAATGTAGATCCAAATGAATTTAAACCAAATTCAACTAAACATATTTTATTTGATGTACTTAGATTAAATTACATAAGAACAATTTTAGTAACTGAAAAATCAGATGATAACAAATTAATAGAAACAAATATTTTATATAATAATGATACAAATCAAGAAAATGAAGGAGGAGCTGATGATAAAAGTAGTGTAAATAAAAATGAGAAAAAGAAGAAAAATAAAGGAGAAGACGAAGATGAAGAATCAAATGAAGAAGAAAAAAAGAAAGAAAATCAATTAACAAAGGAAAAAATATTAGAATTTAATACTCGAAAATCAGAAGATGTGAAGAATTTTATATTATCTTTACCATTTTATGGAAATGAAATATCATTAGAAAAACATAGACCAAATAAGGAGAGATATCCAGTAGGAAAAGGACAAGAGCCAATAATAAAAATATCAATAAGTTCTTTTATAAAGAGAATAGAAGAAAAATTAAAAGCTCATCCAGATTTAAGAAGAAAAATGGAAACAAAAAATTCAGAAAATACAAATGCAGAAACAAATACATTAAATTCTCAACCATCAAATTCAATTTCTCCAAATTTATCATTAACAGCAAGTGATAATACAAGTACATCATCATTTGCAAATGAATTTTCAACAGATTCAAGTGCAGCATTAAGTAATATATTTAATGAAAAAAGTGTAACATATATCACATTTTTTAGTTTAATAATATTTTTAATAATATGTGTAGTAATTAGTATAGAATTTGCAATATCATTAACAACAATATCTGATTCTCAACAAAGAATGAGTTATATGGATAAAGCATTTACAATATTAAATACATTAGTATATACTAAATTTTTTATAACAGAAGCAATATTATCTCAAAATACAAGTAATTACTTAAGTAAAGAAGAAGATGTTTCAGTAGAAGATTATGTAAAAGAAATGATGACAGAAATGGCAGCTTGTAGAGCACAATTTTCAGAAACTTATTCTTATTATTCAAATGCAACTGTTACTTTTTCAAGGGAATATAATAATTATATTTCTAATACTCAAGTTTATATTATGACACTTTCTAATGGAGAAAAAACTATTGAACATCAACCTTTTAGTATTGCTATGAGTAGAATTCCTACTTCTATTTATTATGTTTCTAGAGTCACTGATTATTATGAAAATATTAATATTAATGATAGAAATGCTTATGAATTAATGATGAATTTATTAAATGATTATCTATTGGTTTGGAGAAATGTTACTGTTTTATTAGTTGATGATGTTAAAAGTCATGCTAAAATGAGTAAATTAATTTTGTTCTTTTTTATTTTTTCTTTCTTTACTTCAATTCTTTCTCTATTAGTTTTATGGAAATTAATCACGAAATTTATTGATGATAGAGAAAAACCTATTGATTTATTCTTAACTATTAAAAAGAAAAAATTCGAAGAATTGAAAAATTCTTCTGAATCTTTTGTAAATAAATTGTTAAATAAATTTTTTGGAAATGAAGAAAATGAAGAAGAATCAATGGTTGATTATTCTTCAAATATGAAACCAGATGATATAAATATTATTAAATTTAAAACAAAAAATGAGTATAAGCAATCTTTAAAATCTGCAAGTGAGTATTTGATAAATTATATTAAAATAGTTATTTTCTTTATAGTAATACAAGGTTATATGATATTTAAATATACATATAATACAAATAATATGAAAAGTATAAATAAATTTACAGATGTATTTAATGTAACTCAATATTGTCAGAGTGACAATATTTTAAGTTTAGATATAATAAAATCATTTTTATATGATCCTTTAATTCCAATATACAATCAATCAGAAACAGAAGACATTTTCAAATACACTTTCTTATCAATATCAGATACATTTGAAAATTTATTTATAGTTTCATACAATACAAGTTGTTTTCTTCATGGAAACTACATAAAAAAATTATATGATTACTTAAATAAAGATATAACATCAATAGCAACAAAAGTAGATGTACCAACATCATCAGCATCAGTTCAAACATATGATTCTTCAAATTATTTAGGAACATTAGAAAATGGTTTTAAATCTGTTATTGCAAGATATTTTGAATTAATAAGATATATTTGTGTCATTTACATTAATCCTAATACTAGAGTTAATGAATTATGGAATTCTCCTGAATTTAAAGAAATTAATAGTATTGCTAAAAATGTTATTAGACCTTGGTATAAAACAGTTGTTGCTCTTATGAATAAAGAATTCGAAGATTTTATCAGTCAAATTAAATTAGTTAATGTTTCTACTTTTATTGTTTTAATTTGTTCTGTAATTTTATTATATTGTTTAGTTTGGAAAAGTTATGAAGAAAATTTAAAACAATTATTAAAAACTAGTGTAGATTTAATTAATTTAATTCCTGAAGAAATTAAATATCAAATTGTACAAAAATTAAATGAAGAAGAAAATAAAAATGAATAATTATTTTATTTTAGTTGTTAAATTAGTTTGTAAGAAATAAATTGTTTATAAAATAAAACATTTATTATATTAATTAAATTAAAGGTTATTTTTATTTTTATTTTTTAAATATTTTCATTTGGAAAATATTCATAATTATCATCAATTTCATTTTGTCTTTTTCTTCTTTGCTTTTTATAAAAAACATAAGTACTAAAAGCTAATAAGCAAAAAATAATAAAAACTAATAAAAAAATAAAAAAATTGAGAAAAGAAAAAGGTTTTTTAAAATCTTTATATAATCCAATCATTTTTTTATCTTGATCAAAAACAAATTGATATTTTTTCATAAGAGGATATCCAACTTCAAATCTTTCAACATATTCCATAAAAACAATTAAGAAGAAATATTTATCTTGATATTCAACAATTAAATCTTCATAAGTTAAAGTAAAATTCATTTCAAAAGGTTTTAAATGAAAATTAATTTCAGGAAAATTTTTAATGTCAATACTTTTATTACAAATATAATAATAAGATAAATAATCAGTCGTTTTTTTAGAGCAATAAGAATTTTTCAAATAAAAATCAAAATAATTTTCATTTAAATATCTTTCTAAATTATAAGTAGGTGTAATGACTCCAGATTCTAATTTTAATTTAACAACAATGTCATTTTCTATTAATTTATTATTAACATATAATTCATCAAATGACATCGACCAAACCATACTTGCAGTAATAATTTCAGTTTTAACTGATCTAAAAGCTTCAGAATGACATTTTGAATCATATTCTTCTGGTTTTTCACCAATAATAATTTCTCCTTTGTAATTATCGATAAATTTAATTGTAAATACATATGAAGATATTAAATTTGCTTCTTTTAATTGTTCTATAAAATTTATTCCCTCATATTCTTTTTCTTTTTGAATTTGTTCCTTTAATCCTAAACCTAAAAGTACTGGATAATTTATTCCTTCATCTGAATTTATTTCATTTACTAATAAACACTTTAAATCCATATTTACTTTATCAAATTTAAAATATTCTTTACATATTTTTGACTTTTTAAAATATGAATATGGATTTATTATTGTTGTGTCATTTAATATTTTAAATGTTGAAGATTTTGAATGATTATATTTTTGATGACTTGAAACCACTTTTTCACTTATAATAAGTAAAGGATATTGTTGTAATCTTATCATAAAATCAGTTGAATTTAAAGGAGAACCTAAATTTATTTTTGTTACTAAATTATTCCATAATAATTCATCCATATATTCATCAAAAGGAATATTTTCATTTATTTTCTTTTCAAATGTTAATTTTATTCTTTTAAATAATAAATTTTTGAAAAGAGAAATAAATGTAATTAAATAAAAAAAAGTCATATTTAAATGAATTCTATTATTTAAAAAAAAAATAAATTATTTTAATATTTAGTTTGACAAAATTTTAAAAATCTTTATTGTAAAATAATTAATTAATCAATTATTGGGGATTGGGGATTGGGGATTGGGGATTGGGGATTGGGG
>JAEEGI010008902.1_pt1 | contig 22095 bp, 19 predicted proteins | sample 8958751 | NCBI WGS metagenome assembly JAEEGI01 (sample SAMN16246545, study PRJNA631951) | gut metagenome | biome: gut microbiome; feature: rumen; material: KS-attached | host: Bos | place: Iran: Karaj | collected 2018-10 | reverse complement strand
CCATATCGGTGGGGGACTTGTAGGGGCTTTCTCCGTAGATGCCTTCGAAGAGGGCCTTGAGGACGGGGAATATCTCAATGTCACGGTTGTAGTTGACGGCGGTCTTGCCGTAGGCCTCCAGGTGGAACGGGTCAATCATATTGACGTCGTTGAGGTCTGCGGTGGCGGCTTCGTAGGCGATGTTGATGGGGTGCTTGAGAGGCAGGTTCCAGATGGGGAAGGTCTCGAACTTGGCGTAGCCGGCCTTTATTCCGCGCTGGTTCTCCTGGTAGAGCTGGCTCAGGCACACGGCCATCTTTCCGCTGCCGGGGCCGGGGGCGGTGACAATCACAAGGGGACGGGTGGTCTCTACGTAATCGTTCTTGCCAAAGCCTTCGTCAGAGTCAATGAGGTCTACGTTGTTGGGGTAGCCCTCGATGGTGTGGTGGTAGTACACTTTGATGCCTAGCCACTCCAGGCGGCTGCGGTAAGCGTCTGCACTTGCCTGGCCGTTGTAGTGGGTGATGACCACTGAGCTGACCATAAAGCCGCGGGAGATGAATTCGTCGCGAAGGCGGAGGAGGTCCACGTCGTACGTGATGCCAAGGTCTGCGCGCATCTTGTTCTTCTCTATGTCTACCGCGCTTATGACAATTACTATTTCAGCATCGTCCTTGAGCTGGTCAAGCATCTTGAGCTTGTTGTCAGGCTCGAATCCGGGGAGTACGCGGCTGGCGTGGTGGTCGTCGAATAATTTGCCTCCGAATTCCATATAGAGCTTGTCGCCGAATTCGGCGATTCTTTCCTTGATGCGTTCGGATTGGATCTTAAGATATTTGTCGCTGTCGAAACCGTATTTCATAAGATTGAATGATAAATACGGGATACAAAAATAGTAAAAAATGTCTATATTTGAAAGACTAAAACTAATTACAATGGATACTCAGCAGAAATTTGTCATTACCATCAACCGCCAGTTCGGCACCAACGGACGCCAGATTGCAAACCAGATTGCCGCCAAGCTGGGCGTTAAGATAGTTGACCGCCAGATCCTTTCAGGTCTTGCCCAAAAGATTAACCTCCCGGAGGAGGATATCCAGAAAATGGAACGCAAGAAACCCACTTTCTGGGAAAGGGTTTCTTACTATTACAGGAATTCTCCGGCAATGATAAGCACCCCCAGCGTGGACCTTATGGGCTTGACATCTTCCCAGGTATACAAGGAGCAGGTTGACATAATGAGATCCATTGCAGAGGAGGAATCCTGCGTGGTTGTGGGCCGTCTTGGCTTCCAGGTGTTCAAGGACCATCCCAACCACCTGAGCATTTTCCTGTTCTCCAACGAGGAGGACCGTGTCCTCAAGGTTATGGAAATGTACGGCATCTCCAAGGCGGAAGCCCTCAAGCAGATCAAGCAGGTTGATGACGCCCGCGAGGAGTTCACCCGCGAATTCACCGGCAGGGAGCGCAACGACGCCACCAACTATGACCTTGCCATCAACGTCAGCACCTGGGGCGAGCAGGGCACATTTGATCTTTTAATGTCCCTGATAGAGAAATAGTCATATTGCTCCGGAGCCAGTCAGGGGCAACCCCTGACTGGCATCCTCCGCTTTGTCAAAAGCTTTCGGATATGTTGCGGGCGATGCCCTGGACCAGGCGGTTCAGGGCTTCTTTGCTTGCCCAGCCTATGTGAGGGGTGAAGGAGAGGCGCTCCGGGTGGGTAGTGTGGAGGAGGGGGTTGTCCGCCGGGAGAGGCTCGGACGTGAATACGTCCAGGCCGGCTCCGGCAATCCGCTCCCCGCTGATGGCATCGGCAAGGGCCTGCTCGTTTACGATGCCGCCGCGGCCGATGTTGATGATGATGGCGGAGGGGCGCATCAGGGCGAGCTCACGAGCCCCTATGAGCCCGTTGGTGCGGGCGTTGAGCGGGGCGTGGATGCTCACGATATCGGACGAAGTCATAAGCGTGTCAATGTCCACGCTGGGGTAATCCTTGCAATGAGAGGTGCCGGAGGTAGAGAAGTAGATCACTTTCATCCCGAAGGCCTGGGCCGCAGCGGCAACCCTCTGGCCAATGGTGCCCATTCCCACTATTCCCATAGTCTTTCCGGCCAGTTCCGTGAAGGGACGGCTGACTTCCGTGAAGATAGGGCTTGCGGAATAGGCGCCGCTTTTGACGTAGGTGTCATATGATGCGGTGCGGCAGAGCAGGTTCAGGATGAGCGCGAAGGTCAGCTGCACTACGGAATCCGTGGAGTAACCGGCGACGTTCTTGACGGGGATGCCCCGCTCCGCGGCGGCGTCCAGGTCAATGTTGTTCACGCCGGTGGCGGCTTCGCATATAAGCTTCAGCCGCGGCGCCGCGTCCATCAACGCTGCAGTTACCTTAACCTTGTTGATGATGAGCACTTCCGCTTCCCTGACCCTTTCAAGGGCCTCCGCAGGGGATGAATAAGGGTAACATACAAGTTCTCCAAGGGCTGCGATTGGCTCCAGGGAAGCCGCGCCCAATGTGGATGCATCCAGGAATACTATCTTCATGTCTCTCTTTTTAATACACAAATATACTCATTGTCCGTATATTTTGTTAAATTTGAAATCAGTATATCAATCCGTAAATCCATATGAAAAAACTAATCCTGGCTCTTGCGGCCGTCCTGGCATTGGCATCCTGCGCCAAGCCTGTCACCCATTGCGTGAATCCACTTACCTACACTGACATCCCTGACAATGACGTAATCAGGGTGGGCAAGGACTATTATATGGTAAGTACTACAATGTATTTCTGCCCGGGTGCGCCTATTATGCACTCCAAAGACCTGGTTCACTGGGAGATAATCAGCTACATCTACGACTATCTTGCAGATGACGACATCTACAACCTGCAAAACGGCAGGAACGCTTACGGCAAAGGCCAGTGGGCCACTTCGCTGCGCTATGTAGACGGCACATACTACGCCCTGTTCATAGCTAACGACCAGCGCAAGACATATGTTTACTATACGGATGACATTACCAAGAGCTACTGGAAGAGGAATGTGATAGACCGCCCGTTCCACGATGCATCCCTCCTCTTTGAGGACGGACACGTATACGTTGTCTGGGGTAACGGAGATCTCCGCATCACGGAACTCAAGCCGGACCTGACAGGCGTGCTGGAAGGGGGAGTGGACCAGCTGCTCATCTCCGCACCGCGTCAGGGAATCAACCTGCGTGCAGAGGGCGCCCATATCTATCACATTGGCGATTACTATTATGTCCTTGAGATTGACTGGCCTCGCGGCGGCGTACGCACGGAGACCTGCTGGCGCAGCAAGGAGCTCCTGGGCGAGTACGAGAGCAAGGTGGTGCTCCAGGGCAAGTTTGACGGCCGTAACGACGGTGTTGCCCAGGGCGCAATCTTCGATACTCCAAAGGGAGACTGGTATTCAGTTATGTTCCAGGATCACGGAGCTGTTGGCCGCATCCCTACGCTCCAGCCTGTGAAGTGGGAGGACGACTGGCCAATCCTTGGAGACGAGACCATTCCTGTCAAGGAATTTGACGTAAACCTCAAGCCTTTCGGAGAGAACAGGGTTTGGGCAAGCGACGAGTTTGATGCCACCGCCCTTGACCTGGTATGGCAGTGGAACCACAAGCCGGTTGACAGCGCCTGGTCACTTTCAGAGCGTCCGGGTTGGATGACCCTCTCCGCACTTCCTGCAACAAAGATTGCCGATGCCCGCAATACGCTTACACAGCGCTCCGTGGGCCCGGCTTGCGAGAGCGCCGTCAAGTATGACGTCTCCGGCCTCAAGCCGGGCGACCACGCCGGCCTGTGCGCATTCCAGAGCAACTTTGCAGCCCTTGAGATTGAGGTGGCGGAAGACGGTACAAAGGCTCTCGTGGGCCTGAACCGTCAGGAGGAATTCCTGCGCATCCCGTTCACCGGCAATGACGTATGCTTCAAGCTGATCTTCGATTTCAATACCGACAAGGCCAAGGTGGCATATTCACTTGACGGAAACAGCTGGACTATTCCTGATTACGAGCTCCAGATGCGTTACACCCTTGATTACTTCACCGGATACCGTCCGGCCATCTACTGCTACAACTCTACAGGAGTCCAGGGTGGCAAGCTTGCCGTAGACTGGTTCCACCAGGAGCAGAAAGGACTTTAAATGAATCGGTTAAGACTTTTTATTGCGGTGCTGCTGTTGACCGGCGGCACCGCATTTTTTCTTAATCGTTGACTAAGTGCCCGGAGCGGGACAGAATTGTGGTAGGGGAGGGAAAGAGTAAGGGGTGGGAAGTGCTTTCGGCGTCAAGCCTGCTTTGTTGCACTTCCCACCCCTTACTCTTTCCCGAGCCGGGTGGCCGGTTATGGTTGGTTAACTAGATCTGGACGTCGATGGACTGGAGGTCCTTGTCAAGTGAGGAACCGCCGTAGAGGATCTGGTACTTGCCGTGCTTGAGGTTAAGTCCGTCCTTGGCAGCGTCATAGAAGTAGAATGCCTCGTCGCTGAGCTGAACGGTAACGGTCTCTGTTGCACCTGCGGGAATGTTAACCCTCTTGAAGCCCTTGAGGGACTTGATAGGAGCGTCAGGATTGTCAAGAGCCTTAACGTAAACCTGGATAACCTCGTCGCCGTCCTTTGCACCGGTATTGGTAACGGGAACGGTAAGGGTCATAGCATTAGGCTTGCCGGCTACCTTGCCCTCTCCATAGCTGAAGGTGGTGTAGCTGAGTCCGTAGCCGAAAGGATACAGAGGCTGTCCCTTGAAGTACCTGTAAGTCCTGTTCTCCATAGAGTAGTCCTGGAAGTCAGGAAGCTGGTCAGAAGAAGCGTAGAATGTAACAGGAAGACGTCCGGCAGGGTTGTAGTTGCCAAAGAGGACGTCGGCTGCGGCAATACCGCAAGCCTGTCCGCCGTACCAAGCCTGGATAAGGGCGTCGTACTTGCTCTCAACGTTGCCAAATGCAATTGCGCTTCCGGATACGTTGATCAGGACAACAGGCTTGCCTGTTGCGTCAAGCGCTGCAAGGAGATCCTGCTGTACCTGAGGAAGCTCGATGCTTGAACGGTCGTGGCCTTCACCCTCGACATCGGAAGAAATACCGCTGACCATTACAATCACGTCGGCATCCTTGATGTTTGCCAGTACAGGAGTGAAGTCTGCGGGCCTGCGGCTGTAGATGTCAAATGTGAAGGATGCGGAGCGGGCCTCCGGCTGAGCGAGTTCAATTTCCACGTCATATTTCTGGCCTGCCTTTACAGGGAAGGTGGTAGGAGCCATTCCTCTGCCGAAGCCACCGAAGCCGCCGAAGCCGCCTCTGCCGGCAGGAGCGCCTGCCTGCTCGGCGATGGTCTTGCCGTTAACCTTGAAGGTGTACTTGCTGCTTCCGCGTACGCTGTAAACCATATCGCCAGTGAAATCGGAAACGAATGATCCGGTGTAGCGAGCGGAGAAGTTGGTCATACTGATGCCGTCAATCCAAGGGCAGTCCTCGTGTGCGAGGGCCGGAGAGGTGGTGTTGAGGTTGAGAGGCTGGGTGTAGTCAGTTGTAGCAGCTGCGTTGCCGGCCCACTCTGTTCCGTTGAAGTACTCTGCGTGGAGACCCTTTCCGCCGTTCATACGGGAGATGAAGTGGTTGGTGATGAAAGGATCTGTAAGGTCGCAGGCGCGCTCGTAGATGATCTTGGCACCGGGAGCAGCGTCCTTGATAGCGCCAAGGATGGTCTTTGTGTTGGCGGCGGTGGGGTATCCGTTGTAGTTTCCAAGGATGACGCGGGCGTCATCGGCATTAGGACCTACAACAGCGATGGTGATGTTGTCCTTGCGCAGAGGCAGGATGTTGTTGTCGTTCTTGAGGAGGACGATGGCCTCGCGGGCTGCCTTCTTGGCAAGCTCTGTGTGCGCGGGGCTGCTGAGGTCAGCCTCTCCGAGGTTTGCCCAAGGAAGGCTCTCCTCAGGATCGAACATACCAAGCTCGAAGCGTGAGGTGAGGATGCGGCGTACATTTACGTCGATGTCGGCCTCGGAGATGAGACCCTTCTCGACGGCCTCTACGAGGGCCCTGTAGCTGGTACCGCACTCGACGTCGGTTCCTGAAAGGATGGCGTCGGCAGCAGCGGAAGCAGCGTCAGGGTGAGTGCCGTGCCTGCTGGCAGAGTAGAAGTCTCCAATTGCGCCGCAGTCTGATACTACTATGCCGTTGAATCCCCACTTGTCGCGGAGGATGTCCTTGAGGAGCCTGTCGCTGGCGCAGCAAGGCTCGCCCTCGTAACGGTGGTAAGCGCACATAACTTCCTGTACGTTTCCTTTTTCAACGATGCTCTGGAAAGCGGGGAGGTAGGTCTCCCAAAGGTCACGCATTGATACGGATACATCGAACTGGTGGCGCAGGGGCTCCGGTCCGCTGTGAACCGCATAGTGCTTTGCGCAGGAGTGCAGCTTGTAGTATTTCTTGTCGTTGCCCTGCATTGCGAGCACGGTCTGGGTTCCCATAACGGCGCTCAGGTAAGGGTCCTCGCCAGGGGTCTCCTGTCCGCGTCCCCAACGTGGGTCACGGAAGATGTTTACGTTAGGGCACCAGAAGGAAAGACCGTTGTGCCAGATGCCGCCGCTTGTCTGGGTCACGCCCATCTGATGATGGTCTGTAGTGTTCCAGACAGCGCGGGCCTCGTCGGACACGGCTGTGTAGATTTCGAACTGCTGCTCGGCGTCAAAGGTGGCGCCAAGGGCAATTACCTGAGGGAATACGGTAACGTCGTCGTAGCAGATTCCGTGGCAGGCCTCGTTCCACCAGTTGTAGGCGGGGATGTCAAGCCTGTCAATGGAAATGGAACCGTTCTGCATAAGACCCACTTTCTCTTCAAGGGTAAGGAGTGAAAGCAGGTTGTCAACCCTCTTTTCCAGTTTGAGCTTTGGATTCTGGTAGGGGTATTCGTACTTTGTTTGCTGGCATCCTGCAAGCAGCAGGGAAGAAGCCAACATCAATAGGAGTAGAGTTTTTTTACACATAATATTGTGACAATTGTATGAAATAATCCGTTTTGGGGTATTATATACAAATTTCTAAAAAAAATTCTTAATAAAGAATACTGGATAATATTTTATAAATTTGTCACGGATTATGGTGCCTTGCCGGGCGGTTCCGGCAGGCTCAAAAGGGAAGCCGGTGCAAATCCGGAACTGTGCCCGCAGCTGTGAAATCCATAACGGTACCCTATCAGTACGCCATTGTCCCCAAGGGGATGAGAAGGCAGGGGCCGGGACCAGTCAGAAGACCTGCCATAGTCAAGTTGAACAAACGGGCTCGGGGACAAGTCCTGGTTTAAACGTAAATCTGATATGAAAAAAACTGCATTGCTATTGCTCTGTGGCGCTCTCTTTATGGGCGCCTGCCAGAAGATTGAACAGCACGAGATTCCATCTAAAGACAACGGCCTTACAGGCGTCACTGTAAACGTTGACAATTTTGCCAACCAGGCAAACAAGGTGTTCCTGCTCAACGAAGGAAGTATGGGCTCCAATAACTCCACCCTGGATTTCCTGCGCCTTCCCGCCGGCCTTTATATTACCGATGCATTTGGGAAAATGAACCCTTCAGTGCGCGGAGGCCTTGGAGATGTTGGTAACGACGTGGCCGTCATCAATAACGAATTGTGGATTGTGGTGAATAACTCCGGTTTGGTTGAAGTGATTTCCTGCGATGATGAAACGGAGGTCAAGGCCATCAGCGTTCCTACGCCGCGCAACATTGCCTATGATGCGAACTATGCCTATGTGACTTCATGGGCGGGGGCTTTTGCCCAGTATGAAGGCTATGACCTTGTAGATTATTCCAATCCCAAAGGCCAGGTATACAAGATCAACCTCAAGACAAAGGAGGTTGAAGGAACCGTGGAAGTGGGCTATCAACCGGAAGGAATCGCCTGTTACAACGGTAACCTGTATGTTGCAAACTCCGGAGGATTGACTTTGCCTCCTACCTATTCATATGACAATACGGTGAGCATAATAGACGCAGCATCCTTTAAAGTGACAAAGACCGTTGAAGTCCAGGTCAATCTGAAGAACGTCTATTCAGACGGCAAGGGCAATATCTATGTTACAACTATGGGCAACTACTGGGATGTGCATTCCGGTCTGTATATGTTCAAGGCCGCCAGCCCGGACAGTCCGGTACACATTGCTGATAATGTGAGCGTGTCCACCATCAATGGCGATACCGTATATTGCATAGGTACGGAAACCGAATTCCAATGGGGTGCGGACCACTCATACAGTTCATTCACGGTAAGGAACGGCGTTAAAACCGCACTGACCCTTAACCTGACACATAACACTCCTTATTCAATAGGAGTCCTGAATGAAAACACCATTTTTGTAGGCGAGCTTGCCCTGTCTTCTTATGAAGATGAGGGCGAGACCAAATGGTCCTCAGATTATTTCAATCCGGGATCCGTCACCTGCTACTGGCACGGTAACAAGCTTTGGACCGTCCAGGCGGGTGTCTGCCCCGGCCACTTTGCAATCTATTAGTGCGTCGTACGGGTCTCATAGCATTGATGGTATCCGTCTGCTGCAGCCTTTCAGCCCAGCAGACGGATACCCTTGTGGAGGCCAGGGTGTTCTCCTATAAAGTACGGCCGGTGGTGAGGCCTTCCGAGCAGGTGGCCTTCCTGCCGGGGCAGGTAAGGCCGTCTGCGCAGGTGAGCGAGCTGCTGAGGCGCTTCACGGGGGTTCAGGTAAAGGATTACGGTGGAGTGGGCGGCCTCAAGACCATCAACGTCAGGAGCTTGGGAAGCGAGCACGTGGGCGTGTTCCTGGATGGAATCCAGATAGACAACGCCCAGAATATGCAGGTTGACCTGGGGCGGTTCTCGGTGGATGGCCTGAGTGCGGTGGCGCTGTATAACGCGGTCAAGACCCAGCGCCTGCAGACGGCAAAGGAGTACGCATCGGGCGCAGCCGTTCATCTTGTAAGCGAGGAACCTCCCCTGATATGGAAAGACAGCGAATACAAAGTCCGTTTCAGAGGCGGATCTTTTGGGACCGTCAATCCGTCCTTTCAATGGAACCGCCGTCTGGGGAAAGTCCTCTTGAGAGTAGGGGCGGAGTTCCTCTCCAGCAATGGAAAATACAAATACGATTACTTTGGGACCCCGCTGACCAGGGAGAACGGCGACATCACCAGCCTTCGCCTGGACACCCGCCTGTCCGGAAAGCTGATGGGAGGGAAGTGGAACCTGCTGCTGTACGGGTATGGTTCCGAGCGGGGCTTCCCGGGACCGGTAATCCGCCGCTCGGAAGAGTTCCCGTTCAGCGCGGAGCGCCAGGCGGACAGGGACCTTTTTGCCCAGGGCGGCTGGACCAAGGACTGGACGGACCGTTATTCATCGGCCGTAAAGTTCAAATACTCCAACAATTACATACACTACAACACGCATCCGGAGAAAAATCCGATGGCTTTGCCATATAACCTCCATTACAAGCAGCAGTCTGCCTATATATCACTGGCACAGTCACTTGGCTTGAGCGACCCCTGGTCTGTAGACCTTAGCACAGACCTTCAGCGCAATACCCTGGATTCTGACGTGGGCCAGTTTGTAAAGCCACGCCGAACCGTATTCACCGGCGCCCTTGCAACGCTCCTTACCTGGGAGCGTTTCCGCGCAGCCGCGCACATTGCGTATATGGGCTCCTGGGACTTCTTCGACCAGAAGAACGCTGGCGGCTGGACGCGCGAGAACAAATTCAGGGATGCCTGGATGCCGTCGGTGAGCCTATTCGTGCGTCCGCTTTCCTGGTTGGAGGTCGATGCCTTTGCAAAGCGCACCTACCGCCTTCCTTCGTTCAATGACCTGTATTATTCGCTGATGGGGAATTCGGCGCTGGTGCCGGAGTCCGCGGCGCAGGCAGGCGCCGATATCCGGATATCGGCGCGCACCGGCGCGCTGGAATGGGAGGCACGCATATCGCCGTACTACAACCACATCGACCAGAAGATAGTGGCCATCCCCACGGCTTCCCAGTTCCGATGGACGATGCTGAACATTGGCAAGGTGGATGTTACCGGGCTCGACGCCAAGCTCCAGGTGGGGCGCGACCTGGGCTTTGCTGACAGGAGAGCGGACCTGACGCTCCGCTACACCTTCCAGCAAGCCCTGGACCACAGCTCACCCGGAAGCTTTACCTGGGGGAACCAGGTCCCTTACATCCCGCTTCACAGCGGGGGAGTGAACCTGGCCTTAATGTGGGAAAGATTGTCATTCTCCTGGGATACCACCGTGACAGGGGAGCGCTGGTCGCGCTCCGCCAACACTGACGATTACCGTATTGCCCCGTGGTCCATCAGCGATGCCACCATTATGGGCAAATTCCTTACGGGAGGCGTGACTGAGCTATCTGTAGGCATCACCCTCAACAACATTTTCAACCAGTCCTATCAGGTTGTCCAGGGCTATCCAATGCCGGGTTTCAACGCAATGATTTTAGTAGAATACTCCTGGTAAAAATTACATATATTTGCAGTATGAGAAAGTTATTGTTCACATTGTTGGTTGTCGTGGCCCTTGGGGCCGTCGCAGCTTTGACCTGCCCCAAAAAGCAGGACCATAAGGACGCATTGATGTCAGTTGTCAACGAATCCATCAATAACAGGCTTAAAGAGGATAACCTTGAAGGGCTTGGCTCAATAGTCGGATCCATTGGCAGCGGCATTACCGGTGCCTACCTGGACAACAGACTGGTGGTCAAGGACCGTTTCATCTGCTCCGTAGGTGAAATCCAGGACCTCAAGGGAGAAGTCAAGAAGGTATCCCTTGGACTTTTCGGCCACGTCTTTCCCCTCAACAAAAAAGACCTGAGGGAAGCCCTTGGGCAATGAAAAGAATAGAGGTGGTGGCGGCGGTGATAAGGAAGGGTGACAGGGTATTTGCCACCCAGCGCGGCTATGGTGATTTCAAGGACCGATGGGAGTTTCCCGGCGGGAAGATTGAACCGGGTGAGACACCGCAGGAGGCCCTGGAGCGGGAAATCCGCGAGGAGCTCTGTGCCGACATAGAGATTGAATCCTATGTGGATACCGTGGAGTGGGACTATCCGGCTTTCCACCTTACAATGCACTGTTTCATCTGCTCCCTCAAGTCGGAGTCAATGCATCTGAATGAACACGAGGCCGCCCGTTGGGTCAGTGCCAGGGATCTGGAATCCCTGGACTGGCTCCCGGCGGACCGTGGTCTCCTTCCTAAGATATCGGCTGAATTATTCTAGAGGCTTCTGAGCCAGGCCAGGGCGTCCTCCAGGGGTGTTTCCGTGGAGACGTCCGGGGCGATGGGGTCGTCGCAGAAGGCTTCGCCCGTGCGGGCTACGTCGCATCCTGTGGTCAGGACGAGGCTGGAGCCGTCGGGCATAGGGAACGGCTTGTTGGACGATGCGTATCCAGCGGTCGGAACCCCAAAGACACGGACTCCTTCCAATCCGCGGAAGCTGATGAGCACTACTTCTCCGGAACTCCCGGTCCATTCGTCAGTCAGGACGGCAACAGGGCAGTCTATGTGCGGCTGACGCGCTATTCCGGCAATCTGCACGGCATTGTCCAGCATAACCCATTGAGTGCGCTTGCGGGTGCGGAAGCGAATGATTTCTTCATCAGAGATGAAGCGGTGCACGGCGGCAATCATAGGGTACATATTGCCGCCGCGGTTGTCGCGCAGGTCTATGACCGCGCCTTTCAGCGGGGCATCGGCCGGCAGCGCGTCCAGGACCGCATTGGCGTATTTGACGCCCTCTTCGCTGTTCCCGGAAAATGGGGGCAGTTTTATTATGGCGATGCCATCGTCCTGGAATGAAACCTGAGGTGCAGGCCAATCCTCTGAGGTGGCGTTCTGTGTCACAGTGGCGGCGTCCTGCAGGAAGGAGTGCTTGCCGCCCGCCACTTTAAGGGCGGCTTCCACTACGCGGTGCGCCTCCTCCAGCGTGGCTGGGGCGGCGGCCAGCGCCTCGGCCTTGGCAGTGTCCCACTGCGGGCCTTCGGCAAAAAGGCCTTCCTTATCCATAATGCGCACTGCCTTGCGCACGTACGCCTTGTTTGAATCCGTGCAGGCTGTTGCAATAAAAGCCGCCAGTATCAGAATGAAGTATTTGAAAATATTCATAGATTAACTGAGACTTTCTTTTGGTTTCAAGGTGAGCACCAGGCTCAATGCCACTGCAATTGCAGCTACCGGATATGGCAGGAACTGTTTCCATTTTACAAGGAAATCCTTTATACCGGCAAGGAAGGAACTGTCGAATCCTTGGAACAGGGAAGGGTACAGGAAGACAATGACCATTGCAAGCATACCAACTACCAGACCGGTGGCCAGGGTGGCTATGAGTATGATGCGTGATTTCCTGTGCTGGCGGTCCACTTCCTTCTTGATGCCTTCCACCTGCTCCATACGGCGGCGGGTTTCCATCAGGAAGGTGGGGTCGTCTTTAACTACGGGCTTCGCTTGCCTCAAGATATCTTCTATATTATTGTCTTTCATAATTTTACGTGCTCTCTAAGATGGTTCCTTCCCATTGAAAGATTATATTTTACCGTCCCTGCGGGCATATCCAAGATTGCGGCTATCTCCTTTATGCTCTTGTCCTCGAAATAGAACAGCACAATGGCCGCCTTTTCCTTTTCAGGGATCCGGTCCAGCGCCTGGTAAAGTTGCTGGTAGCGGAAGCCGCCGTCGGCGCTGTCGCCTGACGGCAGGTTAAGCGCCTCGCTGCCGGCCGGGTCCACCCTCTGCGGGGTCTTCTTCCTGAAATTATCTATGTAGCAGTTGTATGCGATCCTGAACAGCCAGGTCTTGAACTTGGAGCGTCCAAGGAAAGACCCTGAAGAGACATAGGCCCGGATCAGCGCCTCCTGGGCTATGTCATCGGCCAGTGCGGAGTCTCCGCTGCACAGGGCTAGCAGGAACCGCCTGAGCGGCTCCTGCTCTGTCCGTACAAGGTCGATGAACTGCTCCTGGGTCATTTACTCCTGGGGCTTCTCGTTCAACTCTTTCTCTTCCGCCTCTATTTCCTTGGCAAGCATCTTCCTGCCGCAGAAGTAAGAAATGAAAAGAGCGATTCCAACTGCCAACAGTATGGCTCCCGGGGCTGCCGATCCGGCAAACTGGCCAAAACCTTTATCCTTTGGAAGCAGTGAGAGAACCAGGAAAGCGGTACCCATCAAGCTGGTGATACAAGCTCCGGTAAACCTGTCCATAAGGTCCTTCTTGATGCTCTTTGGCTTCTTGGAAGACTTAAGCATATTCTCATCGATGGGAATACCTGCCTCCATTGCCTTGAGAAGGATCTCCGTCTTGCGGTCAATCTCGTGCTTGCGGGCCCTGAGAACAAGCCAAACAATCAGGACGGGAAGGAGGACACATACTCCTAAAGCGGTCAGTAAATCAGTAACTAGCATAACAGTATTAATTAAAAATCATCTGCCTTATAGACGGACCCCGGTGACGAAAGGTTGGAAAAATTATTACTTTTTGTAGAAAACCGTATTGAAGAAGTCTTCCATCTGCCTGGCGTAAGGCTCACCGTATTTGACAAAGGTTGCCTTTGTGGCGGAATCCGGCTTCCAGTCATAATATGCGTGGGCGGCTCCGGGCACCTTTACATAATAGGCTTCCTGGCCGGCTGCCTTGAGGGCGTCGTAGTACTCCTGGTTGCCCTCGTCGCTTACTACGTTGTCAGCAGTGCCGCGGTTGATCCACTGCGGGATCTTGCGCTTCTTGGGGCTGGGGATATTCTCGATAGGGGCCCAGGCTTTCTGGGCTTCCAGAGGGAGGTCACGTCCATACCTCTGCACGCCTGCAAGGTTGAAGATGCCGTAATTGGGGGCTACAGCCTTTATGGCCAGCAAATTCTTGCGGGCTTTCTTTGCGCTCATTCCCTTGGGCATATAGGTTGGGAGATACTGGTATACTCCAGGAGTCTTGCCGAACCCTCCGTCACCCACAAGCTCTACCATATTGGCAACGGCTGCGCAAAGGTGTCCTCCTGCGCTGTCGCCGGTAACGGCGAGTTTCTTGGGGTCGAGGCCATATTCCTTGGCGTGCTCCTGGATATGGAGGATGGCGCCGTAGCAGTCCTCTATGATATCGGTCATAGTGTTGGGCTCGGCATCGCCGTCGGCGTTGCCAATCCATCGGTAGTCTATGCTGAACACAACGTACTTGCCGTCCTTGCAGAGCTCGCGCGCCAAGCCTTTCATTACATCCTCGCAGTTCATCCTCCAGCCACCGCCGTGGATGATTACCACGCCGGGGAGTTTCTTGGCTCCGTCAGGGATGAAGGCATCGTACTTGAGAGTCTTCACGCCAGGTTTTGCATATACCACGTCGCGGATGCACTTGTAGCCCTGGAGGCGCTCCGGCTCAACGAAAGACGCTCCTACGGAGCAGGTGGTGTTGACCGTCACTTCAAATTCCGGAGTATAGTACTCGTCATAATAGACAAAGCCGCCGTTCTGGGCCATATAGCCGCATTCAAAGGCGTATCCGGGATCAGGGTATGCCTTGATCTTGAGGACCGTGCCTTTTGGCAGTTCGATGCCGTCCGCTGGGATGGCGGGCGTTACTTCCACGCGCCCGTGGGTGCATTCTCCAATAGTAACTTTGAAAGGACCGTCGGGGTTGCGCACCGGTCTCCCGTTCTGTGCGGACAATGTCAAGCTTGTAAGCAGAATAATACAAGCAGATGCAAATAAATGAACAGTCTTCATATTAAAATAATTTGAATAAAGATTCAGAATTCGTAACTTAGTCAAAGATAAAATATCTTAATTAATTATTACTAAAAAATGGAATATAAAGAACTCGGCCTTACCGGAATGAAATTGTCCCGCCTGTCTTTTGGAGCCTCCTCGCTTGGTGGAGTTTTCAGGACAATCAAAGAGGATGAAGCCATACAATCCGTATACACGGCTGTTGACAACGGAATCAATTTTATTGACGTATCCCCTTATTACGGACATCTTAAAGCCGAAACCGTACTTGGAAAGGCTCTCAAGAACATCCCCAGGGACAAGTACTATCTGTCAACCAAGGTGGGCAGGTACGGGAAGGACGGGGTCAACACCTGGAACTATTCCGCCGCAAGGGCCAGGGCAAGCGTCTTTGAGAGTATGGAGCGCTTGAACATAGATTACATTGACCTGATAAACGTACACGATATTGAGTTCGCAGACTTGAGCCAGGTTGCATACGAAACCGTTCCCGCCCTTGTGGAACTAAAGAAGAAAGGCTACGTTGGACACGTTGGAATAACGGACCTTCAGCCTGAAAACCTCAAGTGGGTCATAGAGCATACAGAACCAGGGGCAATCGAGTCCGTACTGTGCTTCTGCCATTATTCCCTTAACGACACACTGATGCTGGAGTATCAGGATTACTTCAAGGAGAAGGGGATTGGAATGATCAACGCCTCTCCTCTTTCAATGGGCCTGCTTTCATCAAGGGGAATCCCTGACTGGCACCCTGCTCCAAAGCCATTGGTAGATGCCTGTGCAAAGGCTGCAAAATACTGTGAGGAAAAGGGCTATCCCATTGAGAAACTGGCAATCCAGTTTGCTATCAGCAACCCTGCAATCACCACAACCCTGTTCAGTTCCGCAAGCCCTGTCAATGTTCTCAACAACATCAAGAATGCGGAATCTCCCATCGACTGGGAAATGGTAAAGGAAGTTCAAAAGATAATCGGAGACCAGATGGGTGTCCGCTGGAACAATTCATAGTCACATATGGCAAAGCAAAAGAATAACAGCACGGCCCTTGCCCTGGGCCTTGTCTTTTCGCTCTTTTTCCTTTGGGCAATAAGCAGCAACCTTCTGCCTACAATGATCAGGCAGATGATGAAGACCTGTGAACTCAACACCTTCACGGCATCCTTCACGGAGAGCGCATACTGGCTGGCATACTTCATCTTCCCAATTCCTATTGCTATGTTTATGAAGCGCTACAGCTACAAGGCCGGTATTGTGTTCGGTCTTGCACTTGCGGCGTTCGGATGCTTCCTCTTCCTCCCTGCGGCTGCCGTAAAGCAGTATCCGTTCTATCTGGCCATCTTCTTCATCATAGCCACAGGTATGTGCTTCCTGGAGACAGCGGCCAATCCGTACGTAACTTCCCTGGGCGATGAGAAAACCGCCCCAAGGCGTCTTAACCTCGCCCAGGCCTTCAACGGCCTTGGCGCGTTCATCGCCGCAATGTTCCTGAGCAAGCTGGTGCTCAGCGGCCAGGAATTTTCGCGCGAGACCATCCCCGCCAATTATCCCGGAGGCTGGGAAGGCTACATCCAGGCCGAGGCCAACGCAATGAAGCCGCCGTATTTGATCCTGGGAGCCATCCTGCTTGTAGCGGCAATCCTCTTCATCATTGCCCGTCTGCCCAAGACCCCTGAGGAGCTCGCGCAAAAGAAGGACGAGAAACTCATAGATTTCTCCGTCCTCAAGCGCTCGCACCTCCGCAAGGGAGTGATAGCCCAGTTCTTCTACAACGGAGGCCAGACTGCCGTGAACAGCCTGTTCCTTGTTTATTGCTGCACTTACGCCGGAATAGACGAGGGCCGCGCCACAACATACTTTGGCCTCTATATGCTCTTCTTCCTGCTCGGAAGATGGATAGGAACCCTGCTTATGGGCCGTTTCAAGCCCCACAATATGCTTACGGTATATGCCATAGCAAACGTGGTTCTGTGTCTTGTAGTGGCCCTGTTTGGCGGAAAAGTGGGCATTTATGCTATGATGGGAATCTCCTTCTTTATGTCCATTATGTATCCAACCCAGTTCTCGCTGGCTTTGGAGGGCCTTGGAGACAAGACAAAGAGCGGCTCCGCTTTCCTTGTAATGGCAATCGTGGGCAACGCCTGCCTGCCTCAGCTTACGGCATTTGTAATGCACCGCAACGCTGCGGTTTACCACATAGCATACATCATTCCTCTTATATGCTTCATAGTTTGCGCATATTACGGATGGAAAGGATATAAAGTAAAAGACTAAAACCTGAACACTATGGATACCAAAACTACGGGATACGCCCAAAAAGACTTCGGTCAGCCTGTAAAGCGCTATTGCCAGACGCTGGACCTTGTAAACGACCCTGAAAAGATAGCAAAGTACAAAGCCCTCCATTCAAAGGAACTCCACTGGAAGGAGATCCGTGACGGAATAAAGGCGGTGGGCATTCTTGAGATGGAAATATACATCCTTGACAACCGCCTGTTTATGATAGTGGAAACCCCTCTGGACTTTGACTGGGATTCCGCAATGGCCAAACTGGCCACCCTGCCCCGGCAGGACGAATGGGAAGACACCGTAGCGGTGTTCCAGGCGTGCAAACCCGGGTCCACGTCATCTGAGAAATGGACCCTGATGGAACGGATGTTCTACCTTTATTGATTGAAACGGCCTCTTGGGAACTTCGGTTACAGGAGGCCTTTTAAGTCTTTATCCGTCATAGCGCAGACGCAGGAATCAGACCAGACGTTCTCTGCGGTTTCCACCATATCTACAAGAGTGTAGATTGGAAGGATCATTCCCATAACTTCCACCGGTGCGCCAATACCCGTCATAAGGGAAACAGTCAGGAAGAAGCAGCCCATTGGAACGCCTGCGTTGCCAACTGCGGCAAAAACGGAAATAAACACCCAAAGCAGCATAGCGGGAATGCTGAGGTTGATCCCTCCGCATTGCATAACGAACAGCGATGTTACAAGGATGAACGCCGCGCATCCGTTCATATTGATGGTGGTGCAGATAGGGAGTACAAAGCGGGTTACCTTGGGGTTGGCGCCAAGCCTGTTCTCCGCGGAGGAAAGCGTCACGGGAAGGGTGGCGGCGGAGCTCTTTGTGAAGAGCGCCATCATAACTGCAGGGCTCATCGCCTTGAAAACCCTCAGGGGGTTGATCTTCCTGAAGAGCAGGAAGAGGGGGAGTATGATGAAGAACTGTATGCAGTTTCCGGCAAGGATGACGGCGGTCCATTTGCCAAGCGATCCCAGGATTATGCCGCCGCTGAGCTGGGCGGAGAGCTGGGCCGCAAAGGCCGCGATTCCCAGCGGAAGCGTCCAAATGAGGGCCTTGATAAGGATGAAGAACAGCTCCTGGATGCCCTGGACGCCTTTAACCAGTATATCCTTGCTCTCGGATTCTTTCATAAATGCTATTCCCAATCCCAATGCAATGGCTATGATAAGGATTGACAGTACGTTTCCTGAAAGGAGAGGCTGGATTATGTTGTTTGGGATAACCGACACAATGTGGTCATAGAAAGTAGTTCCGCTTTCTACACCGGCAGACTGGGAAGACAGCATATGCTGAGGGATGCTCTCCGGGGCAATGATCTTGTACATAACCATACCAACAAGCGCCGCTACCAGCGTTGTAAGGAGGGTATAGGTGATAGTATGCAGGAATATGCTTTTTGTGCTTTTCTGCCGACCGAATGAAATGAGGGTTGTCATTATGGCAAGGGCTACCGTAGGTACGGCAAGGAACTGGAAAAGCCTTGTGTAGACCGTAGCCACAAAATTGCATACCGCATTGATGGCGTCACTCTTGAGAAGTCCCAGTACGGTTCCCAGCACAAGCGCTCCAAGCCACCATATCAATTGCCGGTTGGATTTTTTCATATTTCCGTCTTTAAGTCCATACAAAGTTAGAAAAGATTTTAAAAGAGCGGGAAATGTATTAAATTCACAATTGATAATTCAGAGAATCCATATGAAAAAGCAAAGCAGAAGGGATTTCCTCAAGACCACCGCCGCGGCAGGGGCCTTTGCCGCCCTTGGCGCAGGCGCCTTTGGCGCGGTTTCCTGCAGCCAAGAGCGCAGGAAAGGCACCGGTGGCCGAATGAAGCTCAGTTGGTTCCCATACGAACTGGAACTCCAGCACACCTTTACCGTGGCGTCCTACAGCCGCAACAGCACGCCTGGCGTGCAGGTGCGCATAGACTACGACGGACTCACCGGTTACGGCGAAGCCTCAATGCCTCCGTATCTTGGCCAGACCGTACAAAGCGTCACTTCCTTCCTTGAAAAGGTGGACCTTGGCCAGTTCCCTGACCCCCTCCAGATGGAGGACATCCTCACCTATGTGGATTCCCTGTCGCCCGTCGACACCGCCGCCAAGGCTGCTGTAGACATTGCCCTCCACGACCTGGTAGGAAAGATAATAGGGCAGCCCTGGTACAGGATATGGGGCTACGATCCAGCCAAAGCCCCTTCAACCACATTCACCATAGGCATAGACACGCCAGACGTGGTGCGCGAAAAGACCCTCGAATGCGCTGACAAATTCAATATCCTCAAGGTGAAAGTTGGTCTTGACAATGACGAAGAGATGATCAGGACCATCCGCCAGGTCACCAATCTGCCTCTTGCCGTAGACGCCAACCAAGGCTGGACAGACCGCTCCAAGGCCCTTGACGAGATTTTCTGGCTCCACGAGAACGGCGTCGTGATGGTGGAGCAGCCTATGTCCGTCGACAGCCTTGACGACATTGCCTGGATTACGGAGCGTTCCCCCGTGCCCATCTTTGCCGATGAGTCCGTGCAGAGGGTAGGGGACATCCCGCGCCTCGCCGGCGCATTCAGCGGCATCAACATCAAGTTGATGAAATGCACCGGAATGCGCGAGGCGCACAAGATGGTGGACGTCACCCGCGCCCTGGGCCTCAAGGTAATGCTTGGCTGTATGACGGAGACCTCCTGCGCGGTCTCCGCCGCCGCACAACTATCCCCCGCCGTGGACTTCGCAGACCTTGACGGCAACCTGCTCATCTCCAACGACCTTTTCAAGGGCGTTGAAGTAGTGAGCGGCCGCCTCACCCTGCCTGACCTTCCCGGTATAGGAATCCTGCCCCTGTAAAGCTGTAACTTTTATCTTGTTAATCAGCCCCACTTTGAAAAGAAATTCCTATATTTAAAGGAGTTTCTCCTAAACCTTTATCACCATGGGCGACGTCCACCAAAACCAATTGACCCCTGAAGGACAAAAAAACACTTCCTCCAGGGCCGCCAATTACCCCAAAGCCTACAGTTCCTTCTCTCCTGTCATCCCCGATACTATTAAAGGGAATGAAAAAAAAGTGATTGAGGAACTTGAGAGACTGCTTTCTACATTTGATTCATTGGAGAGAAGCGCTAAGTCGAGGAAAGATCTTAATAAGAGTCATAGTTTCGTTTCTTCCTCGATAGAAGGCACTAGGGACGTGCATTATGACTTATATAGTGTTTTACTTCTCATAAATAATTCCAGGAAGAAACTTCAAATAGCAAAGAAAACGGGTGACGTGCAAGTAATGGTTAAAGCTTTCACGGAACAGTGTCAGACAGCAAATCTGGTCAGTAACTATCTGGAGCAGTACGGCGTCAATATGGAAATTGGCGCCACGAATTGGATCGCTGGACTTAACTGGACCAAAACTATTTCTTTTGCTATCGCATCGGCTTCAGGTGCTATTCTTGCGGGAGGCAGTTTGCTTGCCGGTACTGTGGCTGGTGGTGCTGCTGGTTTAGTAGATAGTGCATTGACTGAGGCATCAATGTACTATAATGACTTGTCAAATGATATTCCTGCAGCGCTTGGTAATGTATTCTTAAAAACCGCCTCTGGAGCTTTATTTGGATTTGTCGGAGGTGTTATCGGAGCCAAGGTACCAGGTCTAAGTGAGATAGCCAGTTCGACTAATGAATTAATGCAAGTATTAAATTTAACACTGAATTCTTCGTTGAATTTTGGCATAGGAAAAGTGGAATCATTTATATGGGACTTAATAGGAGATGCTGCGGGGGAAGTTGTTGACGTAAAGAGAATAGATTTCGATTATACAATTCCATATAAAATCTATTCTTATATTTTACATAAACAGGCTCTCCTACTTTCCCCTGATATACAATATGATGATAATACTCATAAATACAAATACGATAGCAGCCTTATATCATATAAACTAAATGAAGAGTTGAGATATTCAAATATGGGAGAGTATCGTAATAATCCTAATATGCAACCGACATTTAGAGGAAAGACGCTTGTTAATAATGAAGAGTATGAGGGTAATTCTCGATTGGCGGCCTTTTTAAACCTAGAAAAAGAGACTCCGCAAGAAATAATTAATGAATGTTTTGAACAATTTGATAGATTAGGAAAGCAACTATCAGATACCCTGACGGCTATTTTAAATCTCTCTGATGAATTATCCTATGCCCATAATAGCCCTTATATAAGTATTATTAACGGAAGATATTTCAATTCTTCTACCTCAAATTATGAGTTGGATTCTATAAAAAATAAAGATTCAGCAAAGTATCGCAATAATAATCAAATGCAATTAACCTATGATGGCAAAGTTATTATACCTGACAATCAACGCTATAAAAATGAGATGACAGTTGCTGTTTTGAATAACCAGTTAATACCTCTCCTTAATAAGACGGTTAGTCTTTTTGTAAGCATGTTTGCTTATATCAGTGCAAGCGTTAATGCTCTTACTTTAGAATGATAATATTATGGGCGGAATACCTGAAAATACACATATTCCTGGGGAACAAAAACCTGTTAATTCCATTTCTGCTCAATATAACGTAGAGAAGGGATCAAGATCGGCAGTCATTGCAGGGATTCGTGCAGCCACTGGTGGAGAAGGCCCTGCAGATAAGAACCGGGACGTGGATTATTATCAGCAGGCCAAGGAGTTGCTTGAAAATAATAAGCTCTCTGAAAAGGACCTCGCAGAAGTGATGAATAATATAAAAGAGGTTGATTTTTACCACCTGATATGTATGTACGGGTATGAATTCAATCTGATCGCCAGAAATAACCCGGTTTTCTTCAAAAAAATCTTCTATTCACATAAAGAATCCTTCAAGAGGCTTAGATACACAAATTTTAAGATGTTTGAGTATATAGGCACTACGGTTGAAGACGACCAATTGCGTGACAAAAATGGTAATACCATTGATGAAGAAGGTAATATCATAGAAGATAAGACACTTGCACCTGATTACGATCCATATGCTGATTTTTATTATTTATATGATTGGGATTTTCAGACCATTGACAGTGATAGAGATAAGTTGTTAGGATTA
>JAEEGI010008900.1_pt1 | contig 22096 bp, 20 predicted proteins | sample 8958751 | NCBI WGS metagenome assembly JAEEGI01 (sample SAMN16246545, study PRJNA631951) | gut metagenome | biome: gut microbiome; feature: rumen; material: KS-attached | host: Bos | place: Iran: Karaj | collected 2018-10 | reverse complement strand
TCGATGTCGTAGCAGCTGCCCAGGAGCCTGACGGCTATCTCTACACGGCCCGTACCATCAATCCCGCACACCCCCATCAGTGGGCAGGCAAGAAGCGCTGGGAGACGGAAGACTTCCTGAGCCACGAACTGTATAACCTCGGCCACATGGTGGATGCCGCCTGTGCACATTATCAAGCCACAGGTTCCACAAAGTTCCTCAACATCGCCAAGCGTTATGCCGACTGCGTGATTAAGGAGGTGGGCCCCAATGCTGGTCAGGCCTGCATAGTGCCAGGTCATCAAATTGCAGAGATGGCTCTCGCCAGATTGTATGTCATCACAGGCGAGAAGCAATATTTAGATGAAGCTAAGTTCCTACTCGACTTCCGAGGCAAGACGGGTCGTAGAGACCTATATTCACAGAGTGACAAACCCGTAGTGGAACAGACGGAGGCCTGGGGGCATGCTGTACGTGCTGGCTATATGTATGCCGGCATGGCCGACGTGGCAGCCCTGCTGGGTGATTCCTCATATATCAAGGCCATCGACACGATCTATGAGAACATCGTTGGCCGTAAGTACTACCTGACAGGAGGCGTCGGAGCACGCCACCAGGGCGAGGCCTTCGGAGCCGACTATGAACTGCCGAACCTGACAGCCTACAACGAGACCTGTGCCGCCATCTCGATGGTGTATCTCTTCGAGCGCATGTTCCTGTTGCATGGCAATGCGAAATTCATCGACTGCCTCGAGCGTACCTTATATAATGGTGTAATCAGCGGCATGAGCATCGACGGTGGCAAGTTCTTCTACCCCAACCCCCTATCGAGCGACGGCCACTACCGTTTCAATGCCGATAACACGATGACGCGCCAGCCGTGGTTCGGTTGTGCCTGCTGTCCCTCGAACCTCTGTCGCTTCATCCCCTCGATGCCAGGATATGTCTATGGTGTCAGGGACAACAACCTCTACGTGAACCTCTTTGCTGCCAACACTGCCACCATCCAGGTGAATGGCAAGGACGTGACGCTGGAAGAGACAACCAACTACCCTTGGGATGGCGATATCAGCATCAAGGTGCTGAAGAACAAGGCCAAGACCTTTAACATGCTGATCCGTATTCCTGGTTGGGTGCTGAATCAGGTGGTGCCCAGCGACCTCTATTCCTTTAGCGACGACATCTTCAGTACCTATGAAGTGAGCGTCAACGGTCAGCGGGTGGATGGCGCGCTGGAGAACGGCTACCTCGTCATCAACCGTAATTGGAAGAAGGGCGACCTGGTGAGCATCCATTTCGACATGCCTGTCCGTACGGTGGTTGCCAATCCCCGTGTGGCTGACGACCGTGGTCGTGTGGCAGTGGAGCGCGGACCGCTGGTGTACTGTGCCGAGTGGGCTGATAACGAGGGTGTCAACCCCCATCATCTGCTCCTGCCCCGTCAACCGAAGTTTGAAGTCATACCTGCCTATTCCATCCTGAATACGGAGGGTAACAACAAATACTTCGACGTGACGGCCATCGCTGCCCAGGCACAGGATGTACACGTGGATCGTGACGGACGTATCGCTGCGAAGGACGTCTCTGTGAAACTCATCCCCTATTACGCCTGGAACCACCGTGGTGCAGGTAAGATGGATGTGTGGCTTGCACGAAGTCTTAGCGGACTGGAGGACTAATCTATGGAACGTCAAAAGATCACCTTCGATACCTTTGTGCGTGGCCTGATAGGGGCCATCATCGTGGTGGGCATCATCATGCTGCTCAATCGTCTGAGCAGCGTGCTCACGCCGTTCTTCCTGGCCTGGCTCATCGCCTACATCTTGTTCCCGATGGTCAAGTTCTTCCAGTACCGCTGTCGTATGAAGTATCGCATCTTTGGCATCCTGAGTGCCTTCATCGTCGTAGGCGGTCTGCTCACAGGTCTCTTCTTCCTAGTTGTGCCCCCGATGATTGAGGAGGGCATCCATGTCAAGGACCTCTTAGTCGACTATCTCTCACAATCGTCCACGTTCAGCAACATCCCTGATACCATCCAACGGTTCCTGCGTGAACACCTCACTATCGACGATATTAAGGGTATCGTCACCCACCAGGGCTTCCTCGAAGGCGTCAAGGCGGCAGTACCCAAGGTGTGGGAAGTCATCGTGCAGTCGTTAAATGTGGTCACTGGTATCCTCTCGATGACGATGATGATACTATATACCCTTTTCATCCTGCTCGACTATGAGAAGATCTGCAGCGGCTGGCCCAATCTGCTGCCTGCCCAGTATAGGCAGTTCGCCGTACAGCTGATGAGTGATGTGGAGGATGGTATGAACAAGTATTTCCGTGGTCAGGCCTTAGTCGCTTTTTGTGTCGGCATTCTGTTCTGTATCGGCTTTATTATCATCGACTTCCCCATGGCCATTGGCCTAGGCCTGTTTATCGGCCTTCTGAACATGGTGCCTTACCTGCAGCTGGTCGGCTTCATACCCACCATCCTGCTGGCCATCGTCAAGGCTGCCGATACAGGTGAGAACTTCTGGATCGTGTTGTTCATGGCGCTCGTTGTGTTTGCCGTCGTACAGCTGATTCAAGACACATTCCTCACCCCCAAGATCATGGGTAAGGTGACGGGCCTCAACTCGGCCATCATCCTCTTGTCGCTGTCGATATGGGGATCGCTGTTAGGGGTGCTGGGCATGATTATCGCGCTGCCGATGACCACGCTGCTGCTGACATATTATCAACGATATGTCATCAAGAGACAGAAGGCGGAAGTCAGTGGTCAAGAGACTTCAGATACCCCTTGATGGCCTCCACCAACTGGTCGTCTTCCTCTGGTGTACGGGCTGTGACGCGGAAACAATGATTGTCGAGTCCTCGGAAGTTCGAGGCATCGCGGATGAGTATGCCGTGGTGCTCTATCAGCCATCGTTTCAGTTCTGGCGTGTTCCCATGATCGAGATTCACCAGCATGAAGTGCGTGCTGGTGTCCATCACCATCAGTCCTCTGACGGCTGATAACTGTTGGTGCAGCCGTTTAGCTTCCTGCAGATAGTTCTCAAGGTCTGGGATCATCTGAGGATCGTTCTCAACCAGATATTTGCCGGCTTCTATGGCCAGGGCATTCACTGTCCAGGGCTGTCGTATCTGCCGCAGACGGTCTATAATGATGGGCGAGGCGAAGACATAGCCTAACCTTAGGCCAGGCACACAATATTTCTTCGACAGCGAGTGGAGAAGCATGACGTTATAGCAGTCCGTCAGGTCCTTGGGCTGGATCATCGGCGCAAGGGTATAGTCGGCATACGACTGGTCCACGACATAGAGGAATCGTGGGTTCTGACGGATGATGTGGGTGATGAGCAGTTTGTTCACCACGTTGCCAGTGGGGTTGTTGGGGTTACAGAGCCAGTAGAGCCTGTCTTCTGGCATCACCTCCAACTCGTCGTCGGCATTATACGACAACAGATGTCCGTAGGTGCGACAGGCATCCTCGTATTCTGTGAAGGTGGGCTGCGGAATGATGGATCCCCATCCGCGGTAGAGCTGAGCAATCAGATAGATGGCCTCTGTGGCGCCGCTGGTGACCATAATGGTATCTGTCGGCACGCCCAGGCTTTCAGCAATCATGGCTTCCAGACTGGTGGCCTCTGGCTCAGGATAATGGGCCACGACATCGAATCGCCCCATCAGGTGGTCTTTCAATGCCGTCAGGTCAGCCCCAAAGTAAACGTTGGAACTGAAATCCATCTTAATCTTTTCGCCGTATTGCCAGGCGTCATCTCCGTGTCCGAATATCATAACCTTTTCACCTTTATCGATAATGTCTCCTTGTCGAAGACAATGTCCTTTCGCTCAATGAAGCGGCTCAACTCTCCGCTTTCGGCCAAATCCTTGGGCGATCCGATCTTCACTCCACCCTCCTCATTTCTCACTCCTCGAGATTTCGTCATCAGCCAAATGGTGTCAGCCAACTGCAGCGCCAATTCCACATCGTGGGTAGAGAGGAAGATGGTCTTCTCCGCCTCACGACTGATGCGACGCAGCAATTGCAACATCTCCACTTTGCTGGGGTAGTCGAGAAAGGCGGTGGGCTCGTCGAGGAAGATGACAGGTGTCTGCTGGGCCAGGGCCTTGGCTATCATCACCTTCTGTCGCTCACCGTCGCTCAGCGTGTGGACCATGCGCAGACTCAGTGCTTCGATGCCCACCAGGGCGATGGACTCGTCCACCACACGCAGGTCGTCTTTCGAATAACGCCCCCAGAAGCCGGTATAGGGAGAACGTCCGAGGCTGACGAGTTCGCGCACCGCCATATTCCTCACGTCAGGTTTCTCCGTCAGCACCACGCCAATCATCCGACTCAGCTCCTTGTCGCTCAGCGTAGAGATTTCCCTCACTTCCTGATCGTCATTTCTCACTCCACTCTCCTCACTCCTCACTCCTCGGAACAACACCTCTCCCCCCGTCTTTGGCTGAAAGGCAGAGAGGGTACGCAGCAGTGTAGACTTGCCCACACCGTTGGAACCCAACAGACAGGTAAGCTGGCCGCTGAGGATGCTGCCGCTGATACCTTCGGCCACCATCTTCACGCCATGACGCGTCTGGTAGCCGATGCTCAGATTCCTGAGTTGTATGGTCTCGTTATTCATCTTGACGGTGCAAAGATAATCTTTTTTCTGGACAAAAGAACAAAAGAACAAAAAAATATGTACCTTTGCAATCGAAATGAGAAATATAGAAGCAAAGATGGCCGCATTTACCGATGCTGGCCTTTACGAGCAGGACGCTCATATCGACTTTGAGCCCGAGCCCATCATGGACAGCATCATCCATCAGATCGTCGCCATCTGCCAAGAGAAGGACTTAGGCCATCAGTTGTTGCTTTAATCGTTAAATAATCATAAAACTTACAGTTGCCAGACTGCAAAGGCATGCCTAAATTAATAAAAAGGTGTACCTTTGCAGTCCGATTATTGGGGAGAGACTTAGAATCCCCGGGATTGAAGTGTGAATAGCGGCGTCTTTGGCCGGGCGCAGTGGTTCGTGAATCGTCAGTCCAGAAAGCCCAGAGGGAATTATCCCGAAGGGGACGTTCGTTAGACTTGCAGCCGGGTTTAGACTCTCGGATGTGGGTTTATGTGCGTACATTAATAAATAAGTAAAACTGTTTTTTAGTAGTAAAATTAAACGAAATGAACACTTTAAGTTACAAGACTCTTTCCGTGAACAAGGAAACAGCAAAGAAGGAGTGGGTAGTGATCGACGCCACCGATCAGGTGGTGGGTCGTCTCGCTTCGAAGGTAGCCAAGCTGATCCGCGGAAAGTACAAGCCAACTTTCACGCCGCACGTTGACTGCGGTGACAACGTTATCCTTATCAATGCCGATAAGGTGGTATTCACTGGTAAGAAAGAGACTGACAAGGTCTACACCCGCTACACAGGCTATCCTGGTGGCCAGCGCTTCCAGACTCCCGCTGAGCTTCGCAAGCGCAACGGTGGTGTTGAAAAGTTCCTCCGCCACGCCGTGAAGGGTATGCTGCCGAAGGGTCCCCTCGGACGCAGCCTGCTGAACAACCTCTACATCTACGAAGGTACCGAGCATCCCCATGCCGCTCAGCAGCCAAAGACTATTGATATTAACCAGTATAAATAATAAGGAAAGATGGAAGTAATTAACGCAATAGGTCGTCGCAAGAGCTCAGTTGCCCGCGTATATGTTTCTGAGGGTACTGGTAAGATTACGATCAACAAGAAGGATTTAGAGGTATATTTCCCTTCAGCTATCCTGCAGTATGTGGTTAAGCAGCCACTGAACCTGCTCGAAGTAGCTGAGAAGTACGACATCAAGGTGAACCTCGATGGTGGTGGTTTCACTGGCCAGAGCCAGGCACTCCGTCTCGCTATCGCACGCGCTTTGGTGAAGATCAACGAAGAAGACAAGAAGAAGCTGAAGGACGCTGGTTTCCTGACACGTGACAGCCGTGAGGTAGAGCGTAAGAAGCCGGGCCAGCCGAAGGCACGCCGTCGCTTCCAGTTCAGTAAGCGTTAATCTGATTTACAATTGGACAATTTACCATTGGTCAATTGAGATTGGAAACTGAACAGTTTAGTATCTAAATCGCTGGGACTTGAAAAGTCAATTACCCTTCGATTGATTCTGGACAAAGAATTAAAAAAGAAAGTAAACAATTAAAAGAAAGTAAAAATGTCAAGAACAAATTTTGATCAGTTGCTGCAGGCTGGCTGTCACTTCGGCCACCTGAAGCGTAAGTGGAACCCCGCCATGGCTCCCTACATCTATACCGAGCGTAATGGTATCCACATTATCGACTTGCACAAGACAGCCGTCAAGATCGACGAGGCTGCCGATGCCTTGAAGCAGATTGCCAAGAGTGGCAAGAAGATTCTGTTTGTCGCTACTAAAAAACAGACCAAGGAAGTGATTGCCGAGAAGGCCGCCAGCATTGGCATGCCTTACGTTATCGAGCGCTGGCCCGGTGGCATGCTCACCAACTTCCCCACCATCCGCAAGGCCGTTAAGAAGATGGCTAACATCGACCGTCTGATGGCCGACGGAACATACTCCAACCTCTCCAAGCGTGAGTTGCTGCAGGTTACCCGTCAGCGTGCCAAGCTGGAGAAGAACCTCGGTTCTATCGCCGACCTGACCCGTCTGCCAAGCGCACTCTTCGTAGTCGACGTGCTGAAGGAGCAGATCGCCGTCCGTGAGGCCAACCGTCTGGGTATCCCCGTGTTCGGTATCGTTGATACCAACTCTGACCCCAACAACATCGATTTCGTGATTCCCGCCAATGACGACGCCAAGGACAGCGTGGAGATCATTCTCAACGCTTGCTGCAGCGCTATCGCTGAGGGTATCGAGGAGCGCAAGGCTGAGAAGGCCGACGAGAAGGCTGCTGACGCTCAGGCTGAGGTTGACGCTGAGGAAGTGAAGCCCAAGCGCGCTGCCCGTAAGTCTCGCAAGGAGGCTGCTCCCGCCGCTGAGGCTCCTGTTGCTGAGGAGGCTGCTGCTCCCGCAGAGGAAGAGGCTCCCGCAGCAGAGTAATTCATAAAGGTAAAAAAGTAAAAAGGTAAAAAAGTAAAAATATGGCAATTTCAATTGACGATATCAAGAAGCTTCGCGCTATGACTGGCGCTGGTCTGGCTGACGTGAAGAAGGCTCTGACTGAGGCTGAGGGTGACTTCGACAAGGCTAAGGAACTGCTCCGTGAGCGTGGCCTGGCTATCGCTGCCAAGCGTAGCGACCGTGAGACATCCAATGGTTGTGTACTCGTAAAGAAGGTGGATGGTTTCGCTGCCATGCTCGCCCTGAAGTGCGAGACCGACTTCGTGGCCAACGGTGCCGACTTCATCGCTCTGACACAGAGCATCCTCGACGCTGCCATCGCCGCCAAGGCTGCTGACCTCGAGGCTGTTAAGGCTCTCGACATCAACGGTCAGACCGCTCAGGAGGCTGTCACACAGCGTTCAGGTATCACTGGTGAGAAGATGGAGCTCGACGGCTACCTGACTCTCGAGGGTGACAACGTGGAGGTTTACGACCACATGGGTAAGCACACCCTGTGCACCATGGTCCAGACCAACAAGCCCGCTGCTGAGCAGGGTCACCTCGTGGCCATGCAGGTGGCTGCCATGAAGCCCGTGGCTCTCGACGCTCAGAGCGTTGACCAGAAGATTCTCGACGAGGAGTACAAGACCTCTTTCGAGAAGACCAAGCTGGAGCAGGTTGAGAAGTTCGTGGAGATGAAGATTAAGAAGGCTGGCATCAACCCCAACCTCGTTGACTCTGAGGATCATATCGAGAGCAACATGGCTAAGGGCTGGCTCACACAGGCTCAGGCTGACGAGGCCCGTAAGATCATTGCCGAGGCAAAGGTCGAGGGTGAGGCTCAGCTGAAGATGCCTATGATCGAGAACATTGCCAAGGGTCGTGTTCAGAAGTTCCTGAAGGAGAGCTGCCTGGTTGACCAGGAGTTCCAGTTCGGCGACGGCGACAAGGCTACTGTTGCCCAGTGGCTCGCCAAGCAGGACAAGGATCTGAAGATCGTCGCCTTCAAGCGTTTCACGCTCGTCGCAGACTAATCATCAGTCCATATACAAAAAAGAATCGGCATTGCTTGTGCAGTGCCGATTTTTTTCGTATCTTTGCCTCCAAATATGCAAGTGATATGAAGATTTTCGCTATTGGCATGAATTATGCCGCCCATAACCAGGAATTGCACGGGACGCTGAAACGCCCTGACGAGCCCGTGATCTTCACGAAGGCCGACTCCGCGATACTCAATCAAGGGAAACCTTTCTTCATCCCTGACCACCTCGGCCGCATCGACTACGAGGCAGAAATGGTAGTACGCATCAGTCGCCTGGGGAAGAACATCTCCGAACGGTTCGCACATCGCTATTACGACGCCGTCACCCTCGGCATCGACTTCACAGCCCGCGACCTCCAGAAGAAAGCCTCCGAGGCAGGACAGCCCTGGACTATCTGCAAGGGCTTCGACGGCTCAGCAGCCATCGGCGAGTGGATTCCCAAGGAGAAGTTCCTGGATATCCAAGGCATCCATTTCCATCTCGAGATCAACGGAAAGACCGTTCAGGAGGGTTGTACCTCAGACATGCTCTACCGCGTGGACGAAATCATCGCCTATATCTCACGGTTCTTCACCCTGAAGACAGGCGACCTGCTCTACACAGGCACTCCCGCTGGCGTGGGCCCCGTACATATCAACGACCGTCTGGAAGGCTGGCTGGAGCAAAGACAGGTGTTGTCATTCTGTTGCAAGTAGTTTTTAGCGGCGAAATTTGGCCGTTTCAGAAATTATATGTAAATTTGCGACCACGAAGATACTTATTATTAATGTAAACAAGACAAACTTATGAGAAAACTGATGATTGCATGTGGGCTGGCACTGGCAGCAATGACAGCACAGGCCCAGACGGCTATCCCTCGTGATGCGAAGCTGGAGGCGAAGGTTGAGAAGACCCTCTCGAAGATGACGCTCGACGAGAAGATCGGACAGATGCTCGAGCTGAACCTCGACATCATTGGCAAGATGACGGTCGAGAACGCCAAGGTAGACCGTGAGAAAGTAAGGTCCGTACTCCAGCAGTATGGCAGATCGACTGAGGAGGTGGAAACCATGCTGAAGATGACAGACCAGGAGATTATCGACAAGCTGGGTGCCTACCCTGTCGACATCTACCAAGGCGAGACCAAGCGCGTCTGGAAGCTCAACGAGGCCATGCTCGACACCCTCATCTCGAAGTGGAAGGTGGGCTCGATCCTCAACGCCCCTGGCTCCTCAGCAGCAACCGTCGACCAGTGGCTGCAGTGGATGCGCGTGATCCAGGAGAAGTCGATGAAACACCTCGGCATCCCTGACATCTACGGCCTCGACCACAACCATGGCGTCACCTATACGATAGGTGGCACGCTCTTCCCACAACCCATCAACCTGGGTGCGACGTTCAACACCGAACTGGCCCGTATGGGTGCAGAGATCACGGCCTATGAGAGCCGTGCTGCTGGCTGTCCGTGGGTGTATAACCCTGTGGTGGACCTGAGTCGCGACCCCCGCTGGCCTCGTGTCTGGGAGAGCTTCGGCGAGGATGCCATCGTCAACTCGAAGATGGTCGTGGCAGAGATCAAGGGTTATCAGGGCGACGATCCCAACCACATCGACCGTTACCATGTGGGAACCAGCACGAAGCACTACTTCGCCTACGGTGCCCCTTGGTCTGGTAAGGACCGTACGCCAGCCTATCTCTCGCCGCAGATGATCCGTGAGAAGTATTTCGAGCCCTTCAAGCAGGCTGCCCTCGCTGGTACGCTGACGATGATGGTCAACTCGGCCTCTATCAATGGCGTGCCTGTTCATGCCAGCTATGAGTATCTGACGAAGTGGCTGAAGGAAGACCTCCAGTGGGACGGTTTCCTGGTGACTGACTGGGCCGATATCAATAATCTGTTCTCTCGTGAGAAGGTGGCCAAGGATAAGAAAGACGCCATCCGCATCGCCATCAACGCAGGTATCGACATGTCGATGGATCCCTACAGCGTTGAGTTCTGCATCCTATTGAAGGAGCTCGTCAACGAGGGTAAGGTTTCCATGGCCCGTATTGACGATGCTGTGCGTCGTATCCTCCGCGCCAAGTATCGCCTTGGCCTCTTCGAAGAGCCAACCACTGGCGGCAAGGGCTTCGAGAAATTCGGCTCCGACGAGTTCGCTGCCGCCTCTCTCCGCGCCGCCGAGGAGTCCATCGTCCTCCTCAAGAACGAGGGTGGTATCCTGCCTCTTAACACATCTCTCACCTCTCACCCCTCACCTCTCACCTCTAAAAAAATCCTCCTCACAGGTCCCAACGCCAACCAGATGCGCTGTCTGCATGGTGGCTGGAGCTACACCTGGCAGGGCTCGAGAGCCGAGAACCTCTCTGAGAAATACAACACCATCTACGAGGCTCTCTGCAACAAATACGGCAAGGAGAACATCATCCTCGAGCAGGGTGTGACCTACAATGAGAACGGTGCCTATTACGACGAGAACGCCCCAGAGATCGACAAGGCTGTCGCTGCTGCTGCCCAGGCAGATATCATCATCGCTGCCATCGGCGAGAACTCCTATACCGAGACTCCAGGCAACCTCACGGACCTCTGGCTCAGCGAGAACCAGCGCAACCTCGTGAAGGCCCTCGCCAAGACGGGTAAGCCCATCATCCTCGTGCTCAACGAAGGCCGTCCGCGCCTCATCGCTGATATCGAGCCCCTCGCCAAAGCCGTGGTCGACATCTTCATCCCAGGCAACTACGGCGCCGATGCCCTTGCCAACCTGCTGGCTGGCGAGACGAACTTCTCCGCCAAGATGCCTTACACCTATCCGCGAGAGATCAACTCGCTGAACACCTACGACTATAAGGTGAGCGAAGAGGTGGGCACGATGGAAGGCGCCTATAACTACGATGCCAAGGTGTCGCTCCAGTGGCCCTTCGGCTATGGCCTCAGCTACACCACCTTCGAATACGCTAACCTGAAGGTCGACAAGGCCTCATTCACGGCTGACGATATCCTCACCGTCAGCGTCGATGTGAAGAATACAGGCAGTCGTGCTGGCAAGGAGGCTGTGCTGCTCTACTCCAGCGATCTCATCGCCAGCATCGTGCCAGACAACAAGCGCCTGCGCGACTTCACAAAGATCTCCCTTGAAGCAGGCGAGACCAAGACCGTCACCTTCCAGCTGCCAGCCAAGAGCCTCGCTTTCGTGGGTGCCGATGGTAAATGGACGCTCGAAGAGGGCGACTTCCTCCTGAAGATTGGCAACCAGCAAGTAGGTACCGCCTGCTCTAAGACCAAGATCTGGGATACTCCGAATATCTGATGTTTGCTACAAATATACAAAATGAAAAGACAATTATTGATGATGGCCATTGCCTGCTCGATGGCCGCACAGGCACAGAAGGCTCCCGTGTTTGAGACTTCTGCCAAAGACGAGATTGCCGCCAACCGTTACCTGGCGGGTAGTAACTATCTGGACTACGACCGTCAGCTGACGGACAAGGCGCTGACACCTGCCCCTAAGGGCTACGAACCCTACTACATGACACATTATGGCCGTCACGGCTCGCGTTGGCTGATTGTGGATAGAGACTACACCATGCCCATGAACACGCTTAAGAACGCCCGTGAGGCAGGAAAACTGACAGCGCTGGGCGAGGAGACGCTGAAGGCGCTGGAGGCCTTCCATCCCACGACGGTGAAGCGTCTGGGCGACCTGACGACCGTCGGCGAGCGTCAGCACCATGGTATCGGCAAGCGTATGGCGCAGCACTTCCCCGAGATCTTCAAGACCCCCAATGTGAAGATCGACGCCCGTAGTACCGTCGTCATCCGTTGTATCCTCTCGATGATTGCCGAGTGTGAGGAGCTGGCCGCCGCCAACCCCACAGCCCAGATACACAACGACGTGAGTGAGAGCCTGCAGTACTACCTGAACCAGCCCTGGGAGGGGGTTGTGAAGGAACAGGGAAAGACTGGCGACAGAGAGGTGGCAGAGTACTCACAGAAATACACCCATCCGGAGCGTCTGATGAAACAGCTCTTCAACGACCAGCAATGGGTATATGACAATGTGGCGGCTGGTGACTTTATGCGCCGACTCTTTGACGTGGCTGCGAACATGCAGAGCCATGATACGGACATCGAACTGCTGTCACTCTTTACTGACGATGAAGTCTATGACCAGTGGCGCATCCGCAATGTGGGCTGGTACCTCGATTATGGTGCTTCTCCCGTCTCTGGCACGAAGATGCCGTTCAGCCAGCTGAACCTCCTGAAGAATATCATCGAGACTGCCGATACCGTCACCCAGACACAGGCCACCCTGCGTTTCGGCCATGAGGTGTGCGTGATGCCCCTGGCCTGTCTGCTGGAGCTCGACAACTGTGGTATGGCTGTGGAGAACCTCGACGAACTGGATACTTACTGGCGCAACTATCGCATCTTCCCCATGGGCTGCAACATCCAGCTGGTGTTCTACCGTCCGAAGAAGGGCAAGGCTGGCGACATCCTCGTGAAGGCCCTGCTGAACGAGCGTGAGACCTATCTGCCCACAGAGACAGACAACTGGCCCTACTACAAGTGGCAGGACCTCCGTCAGTACTATCTCAACAAAATCGAGGCTTTCGAAAAAAATAGGAATTAAAGCCCGCAGGCCCTCCTCCCCTTTGGGGGAGGGATTCTTATTTAATCTTTGCAGTCATCGGACTGCGGACACCCTTATACGACTTCAGGTACGCCTTGGCACTTCCGAATGAAAGGAACATGTCGAGGCGTACTGGTATATGGTTCTGGTCGTCTGTGATATAGAAACGTACCAACTCCTTGCTCTTGCCGTCTTCGCGCTCATAGAACGAAAACACCAGGCAGCGGAACTTCTCTTTCGTGTCGTTCATCTTGAAATTCTCCTTGCCACGGAACTCGAGCCAGGAGTTGTTCAGGCGTCGCGCATCGCTGATGGGCATGGGGATGACCTCGCCCTTCTTGATCTTCGCGGCATCGAAGTTACGGGCCCGAAGGAAGATGGACATCATGTCGTAGATACAGGCCTTATAGGTGGAGGTCTTCCAGTGTTGTTCGCCGTCAGAGTCTATACGATGCTTCTTCAGCTGACAGTTGCCGTTGGGATAACTGTACCATATCTCGTCCACATAGTAGCGATCCCCCTCGAGTGCCCCCTTGCGGAAGTAGAGTGGCGAGAGATCGGGGTTGCAGTAGGAGAGCAGGGTGTCACGCATGACGAAGAACTTGTCGAGCTTCGAGTTGCCGCGTGTGATGAGGTATGACTTCCAGGCATCCTTGCCTTCAAACTTCTCCATCTTTGTATCCATCGAGGCCGAGCCAACTTTCATCCAGATGAACTTCCAGTTGAAGTAAAGGTCATAGTCGAGCTCTTCCCCACTCTTGAATGCTGTGTTATCGATGCCACACTGTGCATAACAGTTGTGAGAGGTGAGAGGTAAGAGGTAAGAGGCTGCCATTAAAAATGTCAGCACTATGGTTCTTGTCTTCATTTGTTTGCTTTTTTATCTGATTTGACGTTTTTATCCCTATTGTAAACGATGCCGAGTTTCTTGGCACGTTCGGCATTGCGGTTCTTCAACTTCTTCTGGGCATCGGGCTTCTGCTTCGTGATGGCCTGAGGCTTTTGCTGATAGAGAGGGGTAGCTGTGAGGTTCCACGACTGGGTGATGTCCCATTTCTCCTTACACTCCACCTCCTTGGAATAGTAATACACCTCCTCGGGCTGCAGGTCTTGATCGTAGTTGCCCGTGTCCCATACACCATTGCCGTTCCTGTCGATAAACGCACAGATATAATACTGGCCTGGCATCACGTAGTTGAACTTGGCCACACCTTTCGATGCCATTACGTCCTTCACGAAAGCACCTGACTTGTTGAGTAACTGTACACGCAGCGGCAGGGTGTCGCTCACGCCGCTGATCTTCATCATCAGCGTACCCAGATCGTCAAGGCTCTTCGTTTTGATGCCTTGTTTATATATATCCGACACCAAGCCGTAGATGTCCTCAAAGGCGGCGGAATCGATTTCCAAACTATACTCCGTGTCCACCCGCCAGTCGGCTGTGATCTCAAACTGTCGGATGGTGCCTGGAACGGGTTTCATCTCGCAGGCAGCCTCATACCACAGACTGTCGATCTGTGAATAGAGGTGTACGGCCGATGTGTCGCAGCGCACCAAGGGTGTCGGCATCTCGACGGTCACCTTCTCATCGGGCGTCATTGCCGAGGGAATGGTGATCTTGGGCATCAACGGTTTGACGGGGTAGATGGAGTCATAGGGTTGGTCGCGCTTTCGTTTCTTCTCCTGTTCCTTCTCCCACTTCTCGATCTCCTTGGCCTTCTCCTTCATCCGTTTCTCGTAGGGTGTCTTTGCCAGGACTTCGAGTGTATCCGTCTGGCTGACGAGATTCCCCAAGGTGTCAGTCATCATATAGGTTACTTCCATGCGGAGGGTGTCCTGATTCACGAGGGCCGTATCGCGCAACCAGTAGTGGATGGTGTCCTGCTTCTCACCCGTCTCGATGACGAAGGCGCTGTCGGCCTCGAAATTCAGACCTTTGATGATGGGCAATTCCGGATGTCCGTAAGTGAAGCACATAGTCATCTTCTCCGCATCTACACGCTCTGTCTTGACCAGGTAACGGTCCGTCTGCTCATGGGTAAAGGCCTTAAGCACAATATCGTCTGGCAGGAAGTGCGTATAGGGTACAGGGCGCATGGCATCGATATGGAGAGAGTCGCGCCAGATGGTGTCGATACGTGTATCTGGTTTCGACGAGGGTTCGAAGGTATCATGAGAGAAAGCGAGCATCTCGGCACGCTGTCCGAACTTGAAGTCGTTGTCCATATCCTGCAGGGCATAGGCACGATAGGTGCCTGGGGCTACACCCTTCACCACGAAGTGTCCGCGACTGTCTGTACGGGCCACACGCAGCATGGGTTTGGTCTTGAAAGCAGAGTCTGCCAAGTCGTCGTAGAGACCCACCATGATGCCCTTGATGGGCTCCAGGTTCGAGGCGTCGAGCACATAACCCGCCACTTCGAAAGTGTCGATCTTCTCGCCAGTGGAGAAGGTATAGGCATACGATCCGAGGGGATTGCCCTCGTTGTTGTCGCTGATGGCATCGCTGAAGTCGATGGTGTAGGTGGTGTTAGGTTTCAGGGAGTCCTGTAATTCAACCACCACCTTCTTGCCTGCGTCCTTGATCTCTGCCATCTCCAATTGGGGAGGGGAGATAATCACTTTGTTCGTGGCATCCTCCAGCTTGATGAACTCGTCGAAATAGATGGTGATCTTTTTCTGTGTGACGTTCACGCTCTGGTCTGCAGGCTCACACCTGACGACCTTTGGCGGATCATCGTCGAACCACCCACCGTCAGGACTGCCCATCTTGGCGCAGGATGTGAAGAGGTAAGAGGTGAGAGGTAAGAGGTAAGAGAATACTCCTGCCATCACCAGCATCCTCATACGATCTCTATTTCTATCTCTTTTCAACATTTGTTTCTTTTTACTTATCATTTCTCTCACTTCTCACCTCTCACTTCTCACCTCTCATTTTGAGCAGTTGTTCGATGGTGTCACGAGAGTTACTTAGACGGGGCACCTTATGCTGACCACCTAACTTTCCGCGCATCTTCAGCCAGTCGTTAAAGAGGTTGGGGCGAGCCTCGATAATCTCCAGAGGCTGCAGCGTGATATCCTTATAGCGCTTGGCTTCGTAGTCGCTGTTGATCTCCTGCAGGCGACGGTCAAGAAGCGTGGCGAACTGCTGCAGGTCATCAGGACGTTTCGAGAATTCGATGAGCCACTGGTGACGGCACTTGGCATTCGCATCCATAAACACAGGTGCTGCAGTATATTCAGAGACCTCTGCACCCGTCTGCTCACAGGCATATGCCAGACCCTGCTCTGCGTTATCTACAATCAGCTCCTCACCAAAGGCATTGATGAAATGCTTCGTGCGACCAGAGATGATGAACTTATAGGGGTTCGTCGAAGTGAACTGGATGGTGTCGCCTATCTCATAGCGCCAGAGACCACACGAGGTAGAGATCACCATCGCGTAGTTCTTGCCCGTCTCCACTTCCCAAAGAGGAACTGGATCACCCCCATCCATCGGGATGAACTCATAGAACACACCATAGTCGAGCATCAAGAGCATCGACTTGTCGTTAGGATCGTCCTGAATACCGAAGAATCCCTCGCTGGCGTTATAAGTCTCCATGTAGTGCATATTAGGCGAGGTGATGAGCCGTTTGTACTGTTCGCGGTAAGGCGTGAAGGCCACACCACCATGGAAGAACACTTCGATGTTGGGCCATACCTCCTCGAGATGCGTCTTACCCGTCATTTCCATCATACAGGTCAGCACGGAGAGCATCCATGAGGGCACACCAGACAGGTTGGTCACGTTCTTCGTCATCGCCTCCTGGGCAATGCGTTCACGCTTCACTTCAAAGTCAGAGAGCAGGGCCGTCTGCTTCTTCGGCACACGTACCAGATTCACCAGCGGATTGATGTTCTCAATGAGAATGGCACTCAGGTCGCCCACCAATGAGTCTTTCAGATTGTAGTTGGGTGCATGGCTGCCACCAAGGATGAGCCCCTTACCATCGAACATCCTCGACTTCGGGTTGTTCCTCAGATAGATGGCCACAGAGTCGCGACCACCCGCATAGTGGATCTTATGCAGACCCTCCTGACTGACAGGGATGAACTTTGACTTATCATTCGTTGTACCAGAGGATTTCGCATACCACTTCACGCGTCCTGGCCAGAGCACATCGCTCTCACCCTGACGCATACGGTCGATGTCGCCCTTCAGCTCTTCGTACGTATTCACTGGTACGTGACGGACAAAGTCATCATAGTCCTTCATGGCACTGAAGGCGTGGTTTCGCCCATACTCCGTGTCTTTAGCTTTCTCCAACAGATGTTTCAGCACTGCTCGCTGCAGCGCCTCACCCCCGTTTTGGTGATTCTCCAGTTCCCGCTGACGAGATACGAACACCTTTCCTATGAATTGAGTCAGACTCATCTTTTTCTGCGCAATAATGTCATTATTGGCTGCAAAGGTAGTGTAATTCGAGCGAAATACCAAAACTTTAAGATTTTTTCTCAGTTCACCACTATTTTCTTGGCTACTGACACAGCGTCAACTGATTGACTGACTTAAGTCAACTGATTCGCCGACTTAAGTCAGCTGATCGGTTGACTTAAGTCGGCAAACAGTATAGACGGTCTAAAACAACGCTTTACTCCGAGGTCGCTGTCAGTTAGTCCTCTTCTTCAACTTTCAGCGAAGGCAGCAGCTTCGGCCTCAGCGATGATATCCTCGCGGGTTTTCTCCTTTGGCTTGATGGAGAGGTCGGAGAGGTCGAATTCTTCTTCAGAGGTGAGGGGTGAGGGGTGAGAGGTGAGAGATTTGCTCTGGCTCTCTGTCATTTCTCTCACTTCTGACTTCTCACTTCTCACTTCTGAAATGATAAACTCCTGTTCTTGTTCTGTGTCAGGAACGGCCATAGCGGGTTCCTCTTCCATCTTTGTGCGCTCAGTCTTGGCGGCAAAGATCTTGTCGACAAACTGAGGCTCGCGCTTCAGGCGCTGCAGCGTTTCCTTCGAGGCATTCTGCTGGGCTTCCTTCTTGGAGTAGCCAGAGCCTTTCTCACCTTCCTGACCTTCGAGCAGCACCATGAAACTGAAAATAGGACTGCCGTTCTCGTCAGTCTTCTGCTTGAGCATCCGGAACTCCAGACGCACGCGGTTCTTCTGTGACCACTCCAAGAGCTTCGATTTGAAGTTCACTTCCTTGAAGGCCACCTTGTCCATATCGATATAACGTCCGAGTATCCGTCGCTCGAAGAACTCCAGACAGGCATCATAGCCGCGGTCGAGATAGATGGCTCCGACAAGGGCTTCTAAGGCATTGCCCTCGACATAGCTGTTGTGCGAGGTGCTGTGGCTGGCAGACAACAGGAGATTACCCAAACCCATTTCGTTGGCCACCTTACCGAGGGTCTCACGACTGACCAGCTTCGAGCGGGTTGTGGTCAGGAATCCCTCACGCTTGCCCTGAAAATGGCGGTAGACGATATCGCCGACTGCTGCATCGAGAATCGCGTCGCCCAAGAACTCCAGCCGCTCATTGTTCAGCGGCTTTCCCTTGTCATTGCGACGGCGCACACTCTTATGCAACAGAGCCTGCTTATAGTAGTCGATCTGACGGGGGTAGAACCCCATGATGTCATAAAGAGAAGAAAAAAGCTCCTTCTCCTTGCGGAAAGGGAGCCTGATATGGTCGATAATATCCTTAAGCCTCATACTTCTTGAAGACAACGCAGGCGTTATGGCCTCCGAATCCGAAAGTGTTGCTCAGTCCGGCACGCACCACGCGCTTCTGCGCTTTATTGAAGGTGAAATTCAAGTCGTAGTCGATCTCGGGATCACGGTCGTCATCCTCGTGGTTGATTGTCGGAGGAACGATATCGTTCTTCACGGCCAGCACGGTGGCCATAGCCTCAACGGCACCAGCAGCACCCAGCATGTGACCAGTCATAGACTTCGTGGACGAGATGTTCAGCTTATACGCTGCGTCGCCAAAGACCTCCTTGATGGCCTTTGCCTCGGAGATGTCACCCACATGGGTGGATGTGCCGTGGACATTGATATAGTCAATATCCTCAGGCTTCATGCCTGCATCCTCCAAAGCATTCTCCATCACGAGCTTGGCTCCGAGTCCCTCAGGATGAGAGGCTGTGATGTGATGGGCATCGGCACTCATGCCGGCACCAACCATCTCTGCATAAATCTTCGCACCACGGGCCTTGGCGTGCTCCAGCTCCTCAAGGATGAGACAGCCTGCACCTTCGGCCATGATGAATCCGTCGCGGCTGGCGCTGAAAGGACGAGAAGCCTTCTCTGGCTCGTCGTTGCGGGTAGAGAGGGCCTTCATGGCATTGAAACCACCCACGCCAACAGCACAGACGGCAGCCTCAGCACCTCCGGCAACGATGGCATTAGCCTTGCCCAGACGAATCAGGTTGAAAGCATCGGCCAGTGCATTGCTTGAAGAAGCACAGGCTGAAGCCGTAATATAGTTGGGGCCGTGGAAGCCGTACATAATCGAAATCTGACCAGCAGCAATGTCAGCAATCATCTTCGGAATGAAGAAGGGATTGAACTTCGGACCGTCAGCCTCGTGCTGACCATAATACTTCACCTCATCCTCGAAGGTCTTAATACCGCCGATGCCAACACCATAGACGACACCGATACGGTTCTTGTCTATCTGTTCGAGATCCCAGCCACAATCTTTCACGGCCTGGATGGCGGCAATCAAAGCGAACTGCGTGTAGCGATCCATCTTACGAGCCTCCTTGCGGTCCAGATAGTCATTGATATCGAGGTTCTTGACCTCGCATGCAAACTTCGTCTTAAACAGGGAGGTGTCGAAGAGTGTGATGGGGGCAGCACCGCTGACACCGTTAATCAGATTCTTCCACATCTCGTCTGGGGTATTACCCACTGGGGTCACCGCTCCAAGACCTGTTACGACTACTCTTTTTAATTCCATAAACTCAGATTAAAGCATAAGGGTTGCTTCGAGTCCGAAGCAACCCTTATGTTGTATGACTTCATTATTTTGCGTTCTCCTCGATGTATGCGATAGCATCACCAACAGTACCGATCTTCTCAGCCTTGTCGTCGGGAATAGAAATACCAAACTCCTTCTCGAACTCCATGATCAGCTCAACGGTGTCCAGTGAATCTGCACCCAGATCATTGGTGAAGCTGGCCTCAGCCTTCACTTCTGCTTCGTCAACACCCAGTTTGTCTACGATAATTGCCTTTACTTTGCTTTCAATTTCTGACATAATTGTAATACTTTAAATGTTAATAATGATTTTGCTATCTTGAAAATTTTACGGCCTTTTGCCGAAATCGGGTGCAAAGTAACACATTTTCTTTCACTTACGCAAATTTTTTTAAGAAAAACTGACTCCGAATTGCACATTACAGGGGGTAGTGTGCAAAAATTTTGCCTTTTTTGACTCTTTTTCTCTATAAAAAGATAAAAATAGATGAAAACTTTGACTTTTCGTTGGATAATTCAAAAACTTTCCGTAGCTTTGCCGAATAAAATCAAAAAAGTATGTCATTTACGGAACAAGCCAACCAAATTTTCAATCGGGTGATTGCCGACTATCACATCACCGATGATGTCGATACACCCATCCGTAATCCATATCCGAAAGACAGTATCGAGTACAGCCTCTATCTGAAATGCTGGATCGATACCGTTCAGTGGCATTATGAGGACCTGATTCGCGATCCGCACATCAATCCTGTGGAGGCCCTTGCCCTGAAGCGCCGTATCGACAAGAGCAATCAGGACCGTACAGACCTCGTGGAGGAAATCGACTCCTGGTTCCGTCAGCACTATAGCGAGGTGAAAGTGTTGCCTGAGGCTCGACTGAATACCGAGAGTCCTGCATGGGCCATAGACCGTCTGAGCATTCTCGCCCTGAAGATCTGGCACATGAAGGAACAGGTGGAGCGCACAGATGCCGAGGCCGCCCATATCGCCCGCTGCCAGGCGAAGCTCGATGTTTTATTGGAACAACAGCGCGACCTCTCGCTGGCCATCGACCAACTGCTCGAAGACATCGAGGCTGGGCGTAAGTATATGAAGGTCTATCGTCAGATGAAGATGTATAACGACCCCTCCACCAATCCTATATTATATAAAGGTAATAGTTGATGAAGAAGGAGCATATACTGGTAATCCGGTTTTCTGCCCTGGGCGATGTGGCGATGGCCGTTCCTGTGGTTTGGGCGCTGGCTACTCAGTACCCCGACATCCGCATCACCGTCCTAAGCAAGGCTTTTGCCCGTACTCTGTTCGACGACCTGGCACCCAATGTCAATTTCATGGAGGCCGACCTCAAACGCGAGTATCACGGCTTCAGAGGTCTCAACGCCCTCTATCGCCGACTGGTGGCCAAACAGTTCACGAAGATAGCCGACCTCCACGACGTGTTACGCTCCGAATATCTGCGCGCCCGCTTCAATGTAGGCAGATATCGGGTGGAGCATATCAAGAAGCACCGTAAGCAGCGCCGTCAGTTGGTGTCTCCGCGCCATCAGCTCCTACGTCCCCTACCCTCACCCTTTAAGAGCTACGCCGAGGTTTTCGAACGTCTGGGCTATCCTGTCGACGTCAGCCAGTTCCACAGTATCTTCCCTGAAGAGGGTGGCAACCTGAACCTGTTGCCAGTAGCCGTCGGCCCCAAGAAGAGCTTCGAGCAATGGATTGGCATTGCGCCCTTTGCAGCTCATCAAGGCAAGATCTATCCTCTCCAGCAGATGGAGCAGGTCATCGCCCTTCTGCTGCAGAAATATCCCAAGGCCCGCATCTTCCTTTTTGGACGGGGCGAACAGGAGAATTTTTATTTCAAGCGCTGGACAGAACAATATCCCCAATGCCTGTTTGTCGCCGAACATTGTGAGACGATGTACCAGGAACTCATTCTTATGAGCCACCTCGACGTGATGCTGTCGATGGACTCTGCCAATATGCATCTCGCATCCATCACGGGCACTCCTGTTGTCAGTGTCTGGGGAGCCACCCACCCCTTAGCCGGATTCCTCGGATTCAACCAAAACGAAGAGAACGTCATCCAGACGGATCTCAGCTGCCGTCCGTGCAGCATCTACGGCAACAAACGCTGCCGTCGAGGCGACTATGCTTGTCTGAACACCATTCCGCCAAAGCGGATTGTTGACAGAATATCAACCCTTATTAATAACTAAAACTTAATGTAGCTTATGAAGTACATTTGCGAAGTATGCGGTTACGTCTATGACCCCGCAGTGGGCGATCCCGATGGCGGCATCCCCGCAGGAACAGCGTTTGAGAACATCCCCGACGACTGGGTATGCCCCATCTGCGGCGTCGGCAAGGGCGACTTTAAGCCCGAGTAAGCACGCTCCAAGTAACATGGCAGGAAACTCCCACTTTCATGGC
>JAEEGI010008893.1_pt1 | contig 22104 bp, 11 predicted proteins | sample 8958751 | NCBI WGS metagenome assembly JAEEGI01 (sample SAMN16246545, study PRJNA631951) | gut metagenome | biome: gut microbiome; feature: rumen; material: KS-attached | host: Bos | place: Iran: Karaj | collected 2018-10 | reverse complement strand
GGGGCGAAGAGCACGCGGCTCTTCTTCACGTTGGCAGCCGTGCAGCCTTCCTCGGTGTCGGAGGGAGCACTGGTGATGCCCACCTTGAAGATGCCGATGCCATCGATCCTGATCTTCTGGCCCAGCTCGAAGTAGTGCTTCATGGCTGCTCCCAGCTCGTCGAGCACGGCCTTGCAGTCGCTTCGCTTCACCGAGGCCTGCATCTGGATGAAGTCGGCCAGCTCGGAGGTAGTGATGAACTTCTCGTCGTAGACGGCGCGTACATAGTACTTGCCGAACATCTTCGACAGCTCATTCGTGTTGCGATACTTTTGAACTTTTTGAGACATGGTTGTAAAAGTTTATTAAGGTTAATAACTTTGGTGCTTGGTGAGTCTTTTTACCTCACACCGTTAACACTTCACTGGGGTCCTCCGACGGCCTTCTTGTTGTACTTCTGCAGCCTCCTTGCTGTGCTCCTACGGCACTCTTCTTGTACTTCGACAGCCTCTAAGCACTACTCCGAAGCCGCTGTTGCACTATTCTCAGGCCCTCTCGGCAGACCCCTTGAGACACGAGCGCTCTCGTTCTCTTTTCCAGGTACAAAGGTACGAAAAATTTCTGAAATATGCAAATATTTTGGCAATTATTTTCAATGACTTATCACTTTTTTTTACCCTCAAAAACGCCCCTACGCTAACGCCCCATTCCGACGCTCACGATCATCTTTTCCGCCCTGATGCTTGCAGGGAAGAAAGAAAATGCATACCTTTGCAGACATGAAGCGCGAGGTCTATGAGAGTCAGAAAGCGTTCGCCGGCGAGAAGAAGCCGTCGATGCAGCGCCGCTGCGTAGGTCACGACTATACCGGGCGCATGATCTACATGGTGACGATGGTCGTCGAGGGCCGTCGCCCTCTCTTCGGCACGGTCGCAGGTCGCAGCGATGCCCCTCCCGGCAGTCCCGACGCTCCGCGTGTGGAGCTCAGCGAGCTGGGGAGGAGGGTGCGTGATGAGTGGATGGCTACGACCACCCATCATCCGGAAATAACCGTGGTCGCTCTACAGATGATGCCTGATCACCTGCATGGCATCCTCTTTGTAAAAGAAAAAACGGAAAAGCCCCTTGGCATGGCTATACGAGGCTTTAAGCAGAAGTGCAACCAGCATTTTAAGGAGCTCTTTCTCGGTGTTTCGTCTGTTGCGTTGACAACGCAACAAACGGAACGGCAACAAACGGAACGGCAACAAACGGAACGGCAACAAACTGAACGACCGCGCCCCAAGGACGACCGCGAGCACGGCCTGCTCTTCGCCCGCGGCTACAACGACAAGCTACTCCTGCGCGAGGGCCAGCTGCAGCGATGGCTCGAGTACCTCAGCGACAACCCACGACGCCTGCTCATGAAGCGCGAGCGCCCCGACCTCTTCCGCGTACAGCGAGGACTGACGGTGGCAGGACAGCCGTTCTCTGCCATCGGCAACCGCTTCCTGCTCGAGCGCCCCCTGAAGCTGCAGGTGCAATGCTCGCGCAGCCTCACCGACGACCAGATAGCCGAGCGACAGGCTTGGTGGCTCGGCCAGGCCCGCTCAGGCGCCGTGCTCGTCTCGCCCTGCATCTCCAAAGGTGAGAAGGCCGTCATGCGTGCCGCCTTCGACGAAGGCCTGCCCCTCATCATCCTCCTCGAGAACGGCTTCACCGACCTTGCCAAGCCCGGCGGCCAGCGCATGGAGGCCTGCTCCCGCGGCCAGCTCCTGCTCCTCGCTCCTTGGGGCCATCACAACGAGCGTCTCTCCATCCGTCGCGACCAATGTCTGGCCCTGAACGATATGGCCCGCCTCATCTGCGAGTCCCCTTCTCCGGCGGCACTTTAGCACTACTCCTGCGCCCTCCCTCTTCATCTCCGACGGCCTCCTTCCCGCTCTCCTACCCCGCTCTTGAACCCAGAGTCGAGACATAATAGTCGCTGAAGTCCTTACAGTCGGGGGGCAGCTGATGATGCTGGCCGCTAGTACCTTCCTTACTCTTATTGAGGCTGGTGCGGAGTGCTTCCAGCTGAGCCTCGTTGAAGGTGTCGGGCAGGCTGTCGAGCATGTTCGTCGTGCTGACGGAAATCACGGCAAATGGCTTTCGCAAGAGTGGTCAATTGGCCCTTGTTATCGCCAGAATGAGCCACAAGGTTGGCCATCATGCCCGTCGGATCCTTCCAAGCGAGGTCAGGATACTGAAATTCCGCGCCGCTGATGTGTGCACCAAGGATAGGGAAAAACATCGGAACCAGGGGTTCGTACATGTCTTTTGAGGCCTGTGAGAGGAGCAATTTACAAAATTCTGTGCCTTTTGCAGGCTTGGGCATCGCCGGAGCGGTGCCGCTAAACACATTATAACTCATTGTATACCAATAGTTTAATTGCCTAATATGATGAAATTAACATTTTTTCAGTCTCAAATCTCAAATCTCAGTTGTTTTTTAAGGTACCCCCACTTCTCATTCTTATATATTATTATATATCTATATATTTGATTATTAATTAGTTATAATCAAAATAGAGAGGAATCTCCGATGTGTTCAGCACCTTTTTTTCTAACTGAGATCTGAGATAACTGAGATTTGTGTGTGTCAGGTTCAGCCTTCTTCTACAAAGCCCGTGAGAACCCACAGCAGTTCGTTGCACACGCCGATGGCATACTGCTCTACGCTGACGTTCCGGCCCACATTCATGGTCTTGAAGTTAGGGTCTCTCGGCAGGAAAACGAGGGATTTTGCCTGGCCAAGTGCAAATTTTCGTGGAAGGGAAAGGATATTTGCAGAAAAATGAGTACTTTTGCAACGGCTGATGACCATCGAATGCAGCAAATGAAGATAAACGGACAGAACATATTTCTCAGGGCCATTAGGAATGAGCATGTTCCTTCGGAAGATGACTCGTATCCGTTCAACCTGCCCATCGTGCGCAACCTTAGGACCCTGGAGTTCGCGAAGAGCGTCACGTATATCGTGGGAGAGAACGGCTCGGGGAAATCAACACTCCTCGAAGCCATCGCCAACCTGCTGGGACTGAACGTGGAAGGCGGCACCAAGAACTTCAACTTCAGGACCCAGGAGACCCATTCGTCGCTCTACGAGGAGCTGCGGGCCGTGAGAGCCGACCTGAAGTATGGCAACGCGTTCTTCTTCCGGGCGGAGAGCTTCTACAACTTCGCCTCCGAGGTGGACAGGATAGCACGCGAGGACCGCTCGATGCTGTGCAGCTACGGCGGCATCAGCCTGCATGAGCAGTCGCATGGCGAGAGCTTCATGTCGCTCATCGCAAACAGGCTGCAGAGGAAAGGGCTCTATATCTTCGACGAGCCGGAGGCGGCCCTGTCGTATATGAACCAGCTGCGTTTCCTGGTATGGATGAAGGATGCCGTCGCCGCCGGTTCGCAGATCATCATCTCCACCCACTCTCCCGTCATCCTCGCCTACCCCGGCGCCGCGATCTACGTGGCGGAGGGAGGCCGGCTGACCCCTTCGTCATATGACGACTGCTACATTTATCGCGACATGCGTGCCTTCATCACCAACAAAGACCTGGTGATAAAGGAGCTGCTGGGGGAATAGGATAACATCGCCAAAAAACACTCCGCAAGGCACTCCTTTCCCCTTCAATCCTTCGAAAGGCCGCCAAGTATCTAACTCCCCTCCCGTCAAGGGGAGGGGCTGCCGCGACGTTTTCATCCAAAAGTAGGGGCAAAAAACTGCCATTTTCATCCAAAAGTAGGGGCAAAACGATGCTGGCAAAGACTAGGCAGCATCCTTTGGCTTGACGCGACGAATCTTCCAGCCGATGGCTGCGATGAGAATGGTCATCAGGGGACTGAGGATGTTGAAGAAGCAATAAGGGAGATAGACGATGGTGGGAACACCCAGAACGGTACTCTGGGTCATGCCGCAGGTGTTCCAGGGGACGAGGACGGAGGTGACCGTGGCTGAGTCCTCAGCCGTGCGGCTCAGCAGTCGCGGCTCGTAGCCCTGCTGCTCGTAGACGTTCTGGAACATGTTTGCCGTCAGCACGATGCTGATGAACTGATCGCCGGTAGTGATGTTGAGGAAGAGGCCCGTGCTCACGGTAGACGACACCAGCCCGAGACGGGAGCGCACCCAACTGATGACTACCCTCGTGATGCTCTCGATCATGCCGCTGGCCACCATAGCAGCCCCGAAGCACATGGCGCAGAGGATGAGCCAGATGGTGTTGAGCATGCCTGTCATGCCTCCCGTAGACACGAGGTCGTTGAGCTCGGCATAGCCGGTATCGACGGCAGTCGCTCCGTAGAAGGTGACGGCAAGACCCTTGGTGAGGGCAGCCACGTTGCTCAAAGATGCATCGTCGGCCACCTGCATGAGGATATGCGGCTGGAGGACGAGCGCCATGATGCCTGCCATGAGTGCCGAGAGGAACAGGACGATGAGCGAGGGCATGCGGCGGGCGATGAGCAGGGCTGTGAGCAGGGGCACGACGAGTGTCCACAACGAGATGTGGAAGGTGGAGGCGAGGCCCTGCGTGTACTGGGCTACATGAAGACTCTGGGCACCGCTACCCTGCCCCAGCCCCATCGCCAGGAAGATGATGAGCGTGAGGAGGAAGGCCGGCGTGGTGGTCAGCATCATATAGCGGATGTGAGTGAAGAGGTCGACGCCCGTGGTCGATGATGCGAGGATGGTGGTATCGCTCAAGGGCGACATCTTATCGCCGAAATAAGCCCCTGAGATGATGGCTCCCGCCGCCCAGGCCTCGCTGATGCCAAGGGCATGACTGATGGCCAGCAGGGCCACGCCGATAGTGGCGATGGTGGTCCAGGAGCTGCCCGAGAGCAACGACACGAGCGCGCAGATGACGCAGGCGCTGACCAGGAAGAACTGGGGCGAGAGCAGCTGCACACCATAATAAATGAGCGTAGGCACCACTCCGCTGATCATCCATGACCCGGAGAGCATGCCTACGGCAAGGAGGATGAGCACGGTGACGGCAACGCCTCCAAGCGTCTTCGTCATCTGCTGTTCGAAGGCTTTCCACGGTACGTGATAGCATATCATGGAGATACCGATGCACACAGCCATCCCCATGATCAATGCTACCTGGCTGCCTCCGCTGAGGGAGTCGCTGCCGAACAGGGTGATGACCGCTGCCAGCAAGCCGATGAGCACGACCAAGGGGATGGCTGCTACAAGGGGATGGGGCCTCATTTGAACGGGAGATACCAGTTCTTCTCGTCCTCGAGGTTGACGACAGGATTCTTGAAGGCCAGCTTACGTGCGAGCCATTGGCTGCCGTAGTTGCCGCCATAGAGACCCGACTGGTTCTTGTGACGGGCCATGCGGCAGAGGTCGAAGAAGCGGTTGCCCTCGAAGGCTGTCTCCAGAGCGAGCTCGTCGCAGATGATGTCCTCGATGGCGTTGATGGTGTCCTGTCGTGTCGTGCCCACGTTGAATCCGAAGACGTCGCGCAGCTCCTGCATCTTCAGCCCAGCCATGCGGTCGAGCTGATAGGGCGACACGCCCGTGTGATAGGACTGTCCGCCAGGCTGTGTCGAACCGGGATAGTCGCTGGCAGCCTTTCCGGCTCCGTGCGTATGGATGCCGAAGTTGTTGGCCGTAGTGAAGAGCGCGATGTTCTCGGTCGAGAGGAGCGGATAGGTGGTCTGCAGCTTCGTACGTGTCTCGTCTGTGATGTAGGGCATGTAGTAACTGCCGTCGGCATAGTATGACAGGACGAGGTCGGTGATACCGTCCTTGAGGATGGCAAATGCTGCATCGGGCATGTCGAGACGGTTGAAGCACTCGGCGAGTCGCAGCCAGACGGTACTGATGCGATAAAGCACGATGTTGGCATACTTATACTTGTCGATCCATTGGAGGGTGGAGTCTTCCTCGAGCTCCTGGTGCATGATGCTGCGGAGTCGCATGTCGCCAGCCTTGGAGATACGTACGCTATCGAACATATCGGTCTGGTTGGTGTGGGCTGCGTAGTAGTAGTACTCGGTAGAGTCGGACAGGGTGTTGAGGGCGTCGGAGGGCAGCAGCTGCACCTCATCGATATAGGGTGCGCCGCCACGTCCCGTCTCTTCCGGCGTGGAGTAGTAGTCGAAGCCCATCGTGAGCGGCAAGTCGGTAGTAGCGCCGTTCTGTCGTGTGACAGCCATCGGGATGTAGGTGATGATGTCGTCGACGGCATTGCTGCCGAAGATGTTGTTCCACGGACGGTCAGAATTGACGATGACGGTATACTGCGAGGGATCGGGCAGTTCGTCCTCGTCGTCAAGTCCGATGGTGCTTCCTATGCCGCCGCCAGGACCACCATTGCCACCGCCGCCACCAGCACCAGGTCGGCTGATACGCCGTGAGGTCATGCCAGCAATGTAGGGCGATCCCACCTGCTGCGACACCTTGGTCAGATAGGTGATGAAGTGGCGTGCTGACGAATCGTAGTTGCCCACTTCGAGATACATGTCGCCAAGGATGACATCGATGGGGATGAAGCAGAGGCGAGGCTGGAACGTCTTTGCTGCAGAATTCCAGTTAGGCGTGCCGATGCCTACAGCATTGTTGTAGGGGCCCAGCGTGGGCACCTTCGATCCGGAGTACTGCTCCAGGTCGGGTGCCAGCTCAGCAACAATCTGTTCGAGGGTGAGCTCAGGATAGTTGCGGTCGATCTGCGAGATCTGCGTCAGCGGTTCCGTAAAGAACGGCACACGCTCATAGTTGCGTCCCAGCTGCAGGTAGGCCCAGGCACGGATGGCCTTCGTGGCGATATACTTGTCGATGACGACGTTGGTCGATCCGTTGTAAAGGGCCGTGTCGCAATGAGCGAGGTAGTAGTTGCAGTTGTTGATGACGCGGTAGTAGACGTAGGCAGAGTCGTACTTGTTGGTGGTGTTAGCCGAGAAGTTGGCCAGCTGGCGGAGATTGTTGTCAGTATAGAACGTCGTCTTCACCAGGTCACCACGCATCTCTCCCTGCAGGACGTACTGATCGGCGAGCTCCTGCATGGCCTGCAGGATGCCGAATGAGTAGAACACGGAGTCGGTCTTCTGAGTGATCGACGGGTCGATGTTCTGTCGTGTACTCTCGCTGTCGAGCATGTCGGAGCAGGAGGTAAGCAAAGGTAAAAGGGTAAGAAGGTAAAGAGGTAACTTTATCAAACCCTTAACCTTGTGGAAAATATACTTGTCCATATAATATTACTTTTTTACTTTTTACTATTTTACCTTTTTACAGATTGATCTTCAGACCGGCAAAGAATGCACGGCTATGAGCCATGTTGCCATTGTCGATGCCCTGATAGAAGACGCTGTTGCCCAACGAGAACTCAGGATCGCTGCCCTTGTAGTGGGTGGCGGTGAAGAGGTTCTGAGCCTCAGCCCAGATGGTGAGTCCCATGAGCCAGTCCCATGTGCCGGGAATGGGCACGCGATAGGTCAGGCGGAGTGACTTCAGGCGGAGGTAGGATCCGTCCTCAATCCAGCGGTCGGAGAAACGGTTGTTGCCCATCGGGTCGCCGAAGTTGGCACGTGGCAGTTCGGCCTGCTGTCCCTCGTAGCGCCAGCGTCCTATCTCCGACACCTGCTGGTTGTAGAAGTTGCTTCCTGCGTTGAGCACCGAGCGCTGATAGTTGTAGACATCGTTGCCCAGCGAATAGTTGAAGCCCAGGTCAAGCGAGAGGTGCTTCCAGTTGACCGATGCAAAGATGTTGCCATAGATGTCGGGGTTGGGATCGCCGATGACGGTCTTGTCGGCTTCGGTGATCTTTCCGTCTTTGTTAAGGTCCATGAAGTGCACGTCGCCAGCAAGGAACTCGTGCGGGTTACCGGCATTGTCGACTGTGTAGAGATAGCCGTTCTGCCCAGCAGCACGTGCTTCTGCATCGGAAGCGAAGACGCCTTCAGTCTTGTAGCCATAGAACTGTGCGACAGGCTGTCCGACCTGAGTGATGATGTTCTGGTCGCCGTAGACGGAAGAGAGGGTGTTGAAGCCCTCGGGCAGCTTGGTCACCTTGTTCTTATAATGGCCAACGGATGCTCCCACCTCGATGCTCCAGTCCTTGGCGACGACGGGCTTCGTCGTGATGGTAGCCTCGAAGCCCTGGTTGCTCAGCTCGCCGCCGTTGCTCCAGTAGAGGTTGATACCTCCGATGGGGTTGGTGAAGGCCTTCTGGGTGAGAAGGTTGTCGGTTTTATGCTTGAAGTAGTCGAACTTCACGCCTACACGATTGCCGAACAGGTAGCTCTGCAGACCGATGTTGAACTTCTTCGTCGACTCCCATTGAATCTTGTCGTTACCGACGTTGGTGAGCTGGGTACCGATGGCGTTGGAGTTGTAGCGAACGGTAGTGTAGCTGGTGCGGGCGGCATAGTTGCTGATGCCGTCGTTGCCGCTGATGTCAAAGCCGGCATTCAGGCGCAGGTAGTTGACAAAGTAATTCTTGGGGAACCAGTTCTCGTTCGTCAGCACCCATCCTAGCTGGAGGCTGGGGAAGAGCGCCCACTTCACTCCGAAGAGTCCGAGTCCGCTGACGTTCTCGCCGAAACGGCTGTTGGCCTCACCCAGCAATGAGAGCGTAGCGAAGTAGCGGTTCATGTAGTTATAGTCGGCATTGCCGTACCATTGGATCTGCTTCCACACATCGTTGACACCCTGGATGTTGCGGAATCCTGTCCATCCGAGCGACGGGTTCTTGTCGTTGGTCTCACCAGTAGCCTGTACGGCAACATCGTTGCAGTCGAAGCTGAACGTGTTGTAGCGCATGCCTCCGAAGGCTGCTACTGTATGAGGTCCGTACTGATGCTTCCAGTCAAGCTGCAGCTTACCCAGAATATTGTTCTCGTTGGAGAACATCGACTGCGTCTTGGCATACACACGTCCTAGCTGTGAGATGTTGAACGAAGGCACGCCCGTGAACGGACGGAAGTAGCGTTGCGAGTTGCGGTCGAGCGTATAGCTGAACATGACCGTCAGCTTCAGGTCATCATTAATATTATAGACCGGCTCTACGCGAACATTGAAGAAGGTGTTCTCGGCATTGTTCTTGTTGTCGCCCTTACCATTGACGAGTACTGCTACGGGGTTAGCCAGCGCATAGGCGTTGGTCAACTGCGAGAAGATGTCGTCGTAGTCGGAGAGCAACTCGGAGAAGCCGCCCTGCCCGTTGTTGAGCAGCTTGTTGTACTGATAGGGAGACACCAGCGGCGACTTGATCAGGGCCAGGGCCGTGGGTGAGACTACCGTTCCGGCACCGAAGTCGGCAGGCATACCGTTGTCGAAGACTCCGTTACTTGTACGTGCGATAGAAATATCGAACTTCGTGTTCAAGTTCCACAGAATCTTGATGTCGGTATTGAAGCGGACATTCATTCGGTTGAAATAGTTCTTCTTAGCCGAATACTGCGCATCGACATAGCCCACGGAGAGGTTGTACATACCGATGTTATCACCACCCTGCACGTTGATGCTGTAGTTCTGGGTCATTGACTCGTGGTAGACGGCATCGGTCCAGTCGGTGTTGTTGTGGTATACATGATAGTAATAGCCCTCGGGATCGTCGTTGAGGAAACGGAAGTTGATCTTACGATCCTTCAGACCATCGATGGTTCCGAGCATCTCGGTAGCATAGGTGCGATACTGGTCGGCATTCATCAGCGTGGGCAGTTTGGGGAGCAAGATGAGTCCAGCCGAGACGTTGGCATCGATACGTGTAGCCATCGAGTGACCACGCTTCGTGTCGATAAGGATGACACCATTGGCACCACGTGCACCATAGAGGGCGGTGGCATTCTTCAGAATGGTCACCTTCGCCACGTCGTCAGGAGCAATGTTGGCCAGCATGTTCTTGGTCTGACCTGTATGCAGGGCATAGCGGTCGCGCTGCATGTCCTGCTCGATGCCGTCGACAATGATCAGCGGCTGGGCATCGGTGGTGATGCTGTTGAGTCCGCGAATAAACATCGCAGCACCTCCGTCGAGGGCAGCAGAACGCATGATGGAATGGACGTCGCCGCCCAGTTTGTTGGCCAGCTCATTGTCGATGGTGACACCAAAGCGCTCGATCGCAGCCTCAGCCTTTGCCGTATAGTCGGTACCCGTGGTGTACATCGGCTGGAAGCGGTCCTTGAGCATCTTGATGGCAATCGTCTGACTGGGATTGCCTGCCTCGATGGCGACTTGCTGGGAAAGGAAACCTGGAGCGTGGACATACAGCGAGGTGGCAAACTCGGGAACCTTGATGGAGAAAGTTCCGTCGTCCTCGGTCATAGCCGTATAGCGGATATAACCCAGGGCCTGCAACTGAATACCGACGAGGGGCTGCCCCGTGGCCTGATCGGTCACGACACCCTTCAGGGTGATGGTGGGATACTTGTCGGCAACAGACCTGCGCACGGGCTGCTTGATGTCTTCAACATCCTCATCCTCTTCCTCGTCCTCAGTCTGAGCCATCGCAGGAACGACGCAGAATCCGAATACGAGTGTACAGAGCAGCAGTCTACGACTTACTGCCTGCCAAAGATCAAATATAGTGCTCTTCATATTCATTTCTTTTTAGCTTCAAATTCTTCAAGTTCTACAGGCTTCAGCACGATGGCGGCGATGCGCACGTCACGGGTGTAGGTAGCCAGCTGCTCGTTGGAGAACACACTCAGGGGTGATGTGATACGTAAGGTCGGATAGTAGGCGCCCAAGCCGTTGTAGGCTACCGGGAACGTGAACTGACCGATGAATACGGAGTCGAGCTTCTCAGGATTGTTCACGAACGAGGTCTTCATGTTCAGGGCCGTCGGCTGCTTGGGGAGCGTTCCTCCCGAAATGAGACTGTCGGCATAAGCCTTACTGAACTTAAACGATGCCAAGACACCATTCTCGTTGCAATAGCTCAGCTCGAAGTTCAGGTTGTTCGGACGCGGATCGTTGCCCAGCTGACGCATGGCCGAGGGCAGGAACACCACATAGAAGTTGTAGGTAGTCGACAGCACTCCAGGCAGCGTGACGCAGAAGTCGGGCTTGGCACGATCGCCACTAGGCTCGACCCAGAGGTAACGATAGCCTCCGAAGTTACGACGCCTCACCTCGTCGCCAAAGATCTGGCTGATCAATGAGTCGGGAATGGACTGCTGGCGATGAATCTGCGCGTTGAAGAATGCTGCCAGCGTGTTGCGCGGCTCGATAGAAAGCTCGGGATTGTATGACTCCCAGGGATAGAAAGCCAGGCTGTCGACGATGCGTGCATAACCGTTGCTCATCTCCACGGGCTGCCCGACCATATAGGTCTCGACCAGGTCCTTCGGGTTGGAGAACTTGTTGCGGTTGGTGCTACGCAACGTATCGGAGGGTCCTCCCTTACCTACTAGCCATTGATTGTACATATTAGTATTGCTGAAAACAAGATTGTTCATCAGCACACGGCGCGTGAGGGAGTCGCTCAGGAACTCGGCATCGACGGTAACAGTCTTCGTCTTCGTATCGCCTGCTTTCTCGTAGTTCTCAGGATCGGGAACGATGGTCGTCGTAATGAACTTGTAGAGTTCCTTGATACGGTTGTAATTGCTGACGAAAGCCTTGTTCGTTGGCATGAGGAAGGTGTAGGAACTGTCCTCATTGGCAATCTGCGCATTAAGCTGCGCCGTCAGCGAGTTGCTCGTGACCATCACCGAGTCGATGTAGGTCTGCACACCATTGACCATTGGACCCTTGATACTGGCATCGGGGTCGAGATAAGTGCGCTGGTACTTGAGGAACTGCTGGCGCAGCGAGTCGACGCCCTGAGCCATGAAGATGTACTCGTAGAGATTAGGGAAGAAACGCGCAGCACCATTAAGCATGTGCATCAGTCCGTTGATGCTCGGCATGTTGGTGGCGGTGATGTCAACGCCATCGAACGTGTAGTTTCCGCTACCGGCGAAAGTAAACGACTTATCGTTGAGCGTGTGCACACGTTCGTTGAGCAGTCCGGTAGCAGCATGACCATACTCTGCCACATGGCTCTTGATGAACTGCGCCAGAAGGGCGGAGTCAGTAAGTGTCTCAAGGTCGGCACGGTTGAACGTACCATTTGCGGGTGCCCATACCGTCAGGTAACGGGTGTTGTTGAGCTCGCTGTCGAAGCCTGTCTTCTTCACCAGTTGTGCGAACTCGGAAAGCTGCGGATTCTGGGAAATATTCTCCCAAAGCGTCAGGTTGCCCGAGGGCGTGCTGTCGAGCTTGGCCTCGTTATAGTCGCTGAAGTCGGAGCACGATGTGGCAGCGAGCATACCTGCCGCCATCATCGCATATCCAAGATATTTATAGTGTTTCATATCCATTTGTCTTTATGGTTGTCAATATGAGATTAGAACCAGTCCTCGGAGTATGCGTCGTTGTCGACAATATCCAGCGGGACAAACTCAATGTAGTCGAACTGCCACTTCAAGTCGGTCTCATCAGAGATGACGTTCTTGATGCGGAACCAATGTTCCTCGCTCTGCTTGAAGAGCTGGCGGGTGAGGATTCGACGGAGTGAAGCATTACGGGCATCACTACGCATGTTGTGATCGGTGCTGTTGCCGTCGCCATACTCAGGATGGTCGACGTAGCTGAACAATCCACGCATGTAGCCACGGTTACGCAAGGCTGCGTCGGTAGCGACTCCAAGGTCGTCCTCCTCATAGAAATGAGTGGAACCGATACGCGGGTCGCTGATGGGGATACGCACGTCGAGCGGTATGTCGAGTGCCATCATCGACTGCAGCGACGGCGAGTTGCCCATGTAGAACTGCATCATTCCTCCATGCGACATAGGAGTATAGAAGATGCGGAACTCGTAGTTACCTGTCGGTATAGGAGGCAGTTTGATAGCCAGGTCGTAGTCGCCCCATCCCTGGAAGGTGTCGCTCTGCCAGGCATTGTAGGCACCCTTGATGTTGTAACGGAAGCAGTTGGCGCTGGTGTAGCTCACCACTCCATCGAAGTAGTCGAGCGGGAAAGCGACGCGGTTGCCGCTGCCGCCACCATTGAGTGCTTTCATCTCGGCATTGGTCGACATACGCATACCGTTGTTGATAAACTCAACAAGATAGGTGGTCGTGTCGAAACGCAGACGCTCGTGAAGCACGCCCTTAGGCACCTGTTCGTTGTAGACGAGCATGTCCTGCAGGCTGTGGATATAGCCGTTGAATGTCTGGATATTGGTGGGCGAGCCGTCGGTATCGCTTGGACGATTGATCTTCACGCCCTTGAAGATTACCTGGTGCATCTCCTTGCTGCCCATCGTCCCCAGCTCATCGGTGAGCGTATTGAAGGCGATGTAGCGGTTGATGAAGAGTGAGCGTTTCGACAACTTAGGCTCGGGCTGCCAGATCTTGAGGATGGTATTGGGCAGCATCGTCTGATAGTAGTCGAATGGCATCGCATCATTCACGAAGTTCCACGTCTTTGCCTTCTGCCACTTCTCGTTGTTCTCATAGACGAGATGATCGACCGGCATACCTGCGTAGAGGAGATGGTAGGCCACAAACATGTTCAGCGTGTTGAAACGGTTGGTGTAGTCATTACCGGTACTGATGGTGATGCCCATCTCGGCAGGATAGTCGTACCAACTGGCAGCATCGCCGTAGATGCGGTTGGCATAGGCGATGAGGTCGTCGATGTTGTTGATACCGTTCAGCTTCATCACCGAGTCGGTTTCGGCGAAGATGGTGTACATGATCAGGCACTCATCAGGATGATAAAGAGGATCGCGCGATGAATTGACATCATACCAGTCGGTGATGGTGTACTCCTTGTCCTTCTTGGTCCGGCGCAGCGAGTCGGCCAAGCCGGTCATCTGCAGGGCTTCGGAGAAGATGGTGAACTGGGGAATACGTTCCAGCTCCTCAGGCAGCAGACGTGTGTTACGAGGCACGACGTGGTCGAGGACGTGGACGATACCGTTGGTCACCAGACTATCGGCTTCGATAATCGTTGCCGCCTGGTTCAGTCGGATCTTTCCGGTCGTTCCGTCAGTCGTAATAGGAATACGGAGCATCGTGCTGAGGGTACCCGAGCCACCACCCATATCGATGGTCGTGGTCACACCCGTCGAGAGGTGATAGCGGGCGATATCGTTGCAGAGACTGTCGGAGAGTCCCTCCAGCGAGTTCTCAGTCATGCTGTTGTGTGGCACGACGGCATCAGGATCATTGTACAGAGAGTCGATATACTCAGCAACCGCCTCGTTGTTGGGAACGTAGCAAGTGTACTCGCCGTATGACGAGAGGTTGCGGTCCAGTCCGACCCGGTTCAGTATATAGGCAAAAGAGGACAGCTCTGCCTTGCGCTTGATGAAGTCAGTGGCAGTCTCGCCCGTAGCCGTAAAAAGGTCGGACTCGTCGGGCTCAGGATTACAACCTGTGAGGAAGGCCAGCCCGAAGCATGCTACGCCAATGGCGAGCGTGTACCTATTCAGTTTGATCAAGTTTTTCTTCATTGTTGTTCCTCCTTTATTTTAATAGTTCTTTTCATACTCAGCAGTTTCCCTGTAGACAGGATTCTGGCGTAGCACAGGGCAGACGATAATGTCGGCATTGGGAACGGGCATGTAGAGATAGCACTCATTGGCCATCTTTGCCTGTACGCCCGAAGCCTCAGCACCACGTCCGCGAGTGGCAAGGTTCAGCATTTCGCTATAGTTGGCCACAAACGGCTCTTCGGCGTCGTTAATCTCAGCCAAGGTTCTCGAATAATCGATACCTTCCACATGACGGTAGTTGTAGCGAAGCAAGTCATACCAGCGCTTCCCTTCGAAGCAAAGCTCACGCAGGCGCTCTTCCATAACCAAAAGTTCCATCTGGTCTTTGTTGTAGCCCTTGAAGGTGTTCCACTTCAGCGAGTCGGAGAGGTTCTCACGATAGAGCGAGCGTGTGTTGACAGTCTGCACCAGGGTGAACGGCTCGCGCAGCAGCTCTGCCTGAGTATCTGCATCCAGAGTCGTGTCAACCTGCTGAACGAGGGCCTCAGCCTTCATCAGCATCAGGTCGGTCAGACGATAGATGATACAGTTGCGATTCAGGCCACCGGATCCGTAAGCCTCACGAGCTGTTACGGCCGTCTTGTTGGTGATTGCATTCTCAGAAATCATCTTGCGCACATCGTACGACTCCTCACCGTCGCTAGGCAGGTAGCAAGCTGCATAGTAGCGAAGGTCGATGTTGCTGAACACCTGATTGAATCCTACGCTGGAATTGGAAGTGGCAGCACCGCCAAAAATCTGCGTAGCCTTTATAAAGCCTTCTCCAGACGCATCGGCAGCATTCTGGTGCTTGTACAGATAGGTGCCTACAGCAGTATTGGAGCGCGACTGCAGTTCGAAGATGCTCTCCTCAGCATTCTGGTTGAAGAAGATGTCGATATAGGCATCGGCAGCGTCAGCCAGCGGATACTCCTTCGCGACAATCTCATTACGTCCGCGCACGTGTTGGCTCTTCTTCGACTCGATGACCTTGTCGCAGTACTCCACACAGCGCTGATAATCAGCTTGACTATGCTTCACTGAGGCTCTCCAGAGATAGATGTCAGCCAGGATGGCGTTGATGCCGTCGTCGGTGAGCCATCCTACTCGGCGCCACTCGCTCGTGGTGTAGCTACGAGCGGAGATAGGGCTCTTGGCTGCTTCCTCGAGGTCGGCAATACAATGGTCGATAACAACGTCGGGAGCCGACTGGGTCACCATTCTGTCCTGACTGCTCTTTGTGTAAGCGTAGTCAATGTAGGGCACATCGCGGAAGTTGCGCACCAGATAGAAATAGCAGAGTGCACGAAGTGCGAGCATCTGCGAGCAGTCGACCTGATAGTCGCCCAACGTATAGTTTGGGTCGATGGACATCACTTCCTTAGCACGCTCCAATACGATGTTGCAGCGGTTGATAGCGGCGTAGACAGACGCCCACTCAGCGAAGGTGTTCGTCGTCTGAATATTGACAGCAGCAATCTCGGCGAGGGCATCGGGGATGTCGCCTGTCGGTGTTGCGGCACGCACGAACTCGTCCGACCTGAAGTCGCCCCAGATGAGCAGTCGTATCAGCACATTATTGTCCGCCATAGCAGCGTATGCAGCATTGACCATCGCAGACACATCTTCCTTTGTCTTCCAGAAGTCCTCATCCACCGTTTTGTCATCAGGGATAATGTGAGTGTCAACGCACGACACGAGCATCATGCTGGCGGCAAACATTAATATATACTTTTTCATAAGAGTATCCTTTCTTTTAGAATCCAATATTTAATGTCACAGTAAACTGCTTCGAGCGCGGAGTCTTTGAGTTGTCCCTGGCGGGCTGATAGCCGCTGGCAGAGACCTCAGGATCGATTCCGCTGTACTTCGACCAGACATAGAGGTTGTTCATCGAGCCATAGAGCTGCAGGTTGCGCAGTCCCAGCGACTTGATAAACTTGCTGGGGAACCTGTAGCTCACCTGCAGGTTCTGGAAGCGTACGAATCCACCATCCTCGACATAGCGGTCAGAGTTCTGGTAGTTGAAGCCGGCAGCATACATGGCTCGCGGCATCGGCGTCACATCGCCATCCTTACGCCAGCGGTAGTTCACAGTAGAAGCCTGGTTGTTCGTTCCGTACATCTGCTGGAGGCTCATGCGGGCCATATTGATGACCTTGTTACCAAAGCGGTAGTTGAAACGTCCCTTAATGGACCAGGGGCCATAGTTCAGCGTGATATTGAAACCACCCTGTGCCTTTGGCAGCGAGTTACCCAGGTAGACCACGTCGAGCGCGTTGATCTGTCCGTCGTGGTTGATGTCCTGATACTTGGCATCACCACCCTGGAAGTTGGTCTCCGAAGCGGTGCCATAGGCATACTTCATGCGCTGTGGCTCGTCGGTGTTGGTCATGATGACGCGTCCGTCGGCACCCACAGCCACAGGAGCCGTATAGGGCCGTTTCTCGAGATTGCGCTGAGCATACCACTCGTCGGGCAGCGTTCCGGAAAGGAAGTTGTTGATCCAAGCCTCATACTCGTCGCGTGACAGTCGGTTCTCTTTCTGATAGTTCTGCAGGTAGTCGTAGCCCATGTTGTAGGTACCCTGATAACGGAAACCATAGATCGAGCCGAGGGAGTTGCCTATCTGCACGCGGATAGGATAGGTTCCGCGAGCGCCGGCATCCCACGTCGTTCCGTTGATGTCCTGCAGCACGCTGGACTCCATTTCACGGAGCAAGTTGGTGTTCTGAGCGATATTGAATCCGAAGTCGGCTGAGAACTTACCAGCCTTGATGAAACGTCTGGCATTCATGTGCAGCTCCCATCCCTCATTAGTCATTCGGCCCACGTTGGCGTTCGACACTGACGTGAAGCCTGTGAAAGAAGGAATGCGAATACTGCGAATCATATCGGTCGTATTCTTATAATAGTAGTCGAAGGTGAACGAGAAGCGACCGTCGAGCAAATCGAGGTTGGCACCGATGTCATAGCTCCTGGTCTTCTCCCATCCGAGGTCGTCGAGTTTCAGACCGTCCATTGTGGCATAGTTGGCCAGGTCACGTGTTCCCTTACCATAGCTACCTGCCGACACATTATATGTATTATAGAAGAGGTAGTCGGAGTTAGGTGCATTACCGCTGACACCCCACGAGAAGCGCATACTCATGAGTGAGATGACTTTTCTCGACCACTGCATGAACGGCTCGTCGCTGATGTTGTAGCGGAAGGAGAACGAGGGGAAGAATGCACGCTTCTTGGCCGGTCCGAACTTCGAGTCGCCGTCATCAGCCACCGAGGCGCTGAGGCTGTAGCGTCCGTCGAGGTAGGCGATGTGTCCGTTGTAGACGAATCGCTTCGAGTTGGAACGGCTGTTGCCGCTTGACGAACTGTTGATAAAAGCTTCTACCGTCGGCGAAGTGATGTCGTTAGGCAGGTGCGACATTGTGATCGACTGGTTGCTGCTCTTCGACGTTCTCATCTCATAGCGGAAGAGCATGCTAGCCGTCCAGTCCTCATTGCGGAAATGCGGCGTATAGACCAGCTCGGCACGTGCTCCGATCGAAGTGCTGTTGAACTCGTAGTTCGTTGTCTTATTGTAGTCAGAGCCTGTCCATGAGCCGTTGGTGAGGGCTGCCGGATAGTAGGTCGGCCTGCTCTGGGAGTTGATATCGAAGTCCACACGTCCGTTGAAGGTCAGTCGGCTCTTGCCGGCTTCCTTGCCCAGGATCTCGTACTTGATGGCGAAGTCGGGGGTCAGACGATAAGTATTGTTCTTCGACCATGCGAGATTTCCTATGGCTACAGGGTTGCCGATGCCGTAGACACCCGAGAGGTCGTAGCTGGAGTACATGCCGTCATAAGGCGACGTGTTGCGGTTGGGCGCCGTGGGATTCATCAGGAAGTACTCTCCTGTGTCGTTTCCTTCGCCATCTTGACGGTAGATGCTCATGTTAGGCGCCAAGTTCTGGGCCTTGCCGAGCAGTCCGGAGTAGTTCTGGTCGTTATTGGTATAGGTCAGTGCGAAGTTTGTGCTGAAGCGTATGCGGTCGCTGACGTTATAGTCGAGGGCCATACGCGTAGAGAACTGCTGGAACTTCTGCTTGATGATGGTACCCGTCTGGTGCTTGTATCCGGCAGAGATGCGGAACTGTGCCTTCTGTCCGCCACCGGTGAGGTTGACATTGTAGTCCTGCAGCACACCGAACTTTGTCACTGCTCCTACCCAGTCGGTGTTGTTGTTCCAGTTTTCCCAGTCGGCATAGCTCTGGTCGTAGTTGAGCTCAGCCATGTTGGTGGTGCGGTCCGACTGCTGCGTGGGGTTGTAGAACTCCTCCTTCAGCAGCATCGTGTAGTCGTCACCATTCAGCAGCTTGTAGCCTTCGGGCTGCCAGGTGCCCGTGAACTTGTAGGAGAAGTTCACCCTGGGCTTGCCTCGCATACCACGCTTGGTGGTAATCATGATGACACCGTTGGCACCTCGCGAGCCCCAGATGGAGGTGGCGGCAGCGTCCTTGAGGACGGTGATGCTGGCTATATCCTCCACGTTGACGGATAGCAGCGAGGAGTACTGCTCCTCGTCGGCGTTGGCATAGTCGAAGTTCTCGTCGGGATTGTCGAAAATCTTGTCGTCGACCACGATCAGCGGGTTGGCGTTGGCGCTCAGCGTAGTGATACCACGAATACGCATCTGCGTACCAGCACCAAGGTTACCAGAGTTCTGCACGATGTCGAGACCGGCAATCTCACCCTGCAGGGCTTCGTCGGCAGAGGTGAAGGCCAGACCTTCGACCGATTCCATGTTCATCGTCTGCTGGGCGACGGCGATTTCCTTCGTCTGCATCATCAGACCTCCAGAGTTCGCCCTACGGCCTTTCACCGTGACTTCCTTCAGCACGGTATTGGCTGGCTGCAAGGTGATCTTGAACGATGTCTGTGAGCCAATGGTCACCACGCGCTCTTTGTCGCCGACATACGAGAACTTCAGCTTGTTCTTGGTGCTTTTCACTACCAAGGAAAAGTTTCCGTTGAAGTCGGTCTGTGTAGCAGAAACGATACGGTTGTTGGCATCGACTTCCACCACATTACCCATCATAATAGGTCCTTCAGCATCGCTCAACGTACCCGATATGCGCACGCCTTGGGCTAAGGCGAACTGGCTCACCAGCCCTAGCAATGCGGTAAATATGACTTTCTTAATATCCATTGTATGATTGTCTTTAGAGTTCGTTGTTTACGTTAGTTATTTGTCGAAGCGCCCACTCTCATCGTAGTACAGCGGCTCAGAGATCTGATGGACGGCGCAGAACGACGATGTCTCGATGCCTGTTGCTGTCAGCTTGGACGAATTGAACCAGTAGTCGCGCGTCATCTTATTGACTATCTTCGACTTATCGTCAGCCTTGACGGTGACGCTATGTCCACCCTTCATACGGTCGGTGATGACAATCTGTCCGTTGCCTCCTGAGAGCAGAACCTCCTTCGAGACACCAGTAGCATCCGAGCTCAATGACTGATAGCGTCCACCCTCGACGGTGTTGTCGGCATAGACCGAGTTCGTCACGAAATGGTAGCGTATGAAGTCGCGTATTTGCGTGATCATCTTCTTCGCGCGAGCTTGATTAGCCTGATCCTCAGCATCGTCTTCGTATTCAGGATCGTCATCAGCGCGATTCTCGTTGTAGTTCTCCACCTTTTGCATATACTTCTCGAACATAGCTACGACATCCGCCCATTTGGGAAGTCCTGCTGCGTAAGCTTTCTCCATAGCAGTGTTGTCAGGAGCGAAGAGCGTATAATTATAGGTATTGAACATCTTCACGTTGTAGTCTAGGCAGGCATCGTTTGTCTTGGTGCTGCCCAGCTTGTAGTTTCGTGTGAAAATGGTGTAGGCATCCTGCTCTGTCGATCCCGTTGCTTGGTTGACAGCATCCGAGATACCAGCCCACGCGAGCAGATCGGTAGCATCGAAGCCCGTACATGCCAGCAGGAACTCTGAGAACTGCTCGTTCTCGCTCAGCACCTTATAGACGCTCTTGTGAGGCGGCTGGATGACGCGCGAGATACGGTAGGCGTTACCATTCTTCTCACGATAGATGGTCTTGATGAGTGGTGGTGGCAGCGAGTCGGGATCCTCAATCTGTGATCCAGACATCACGCGTCCGCCCTCAAAATTGCCGTCGACGAACACTTCGCCGCCGTGCTTTGTCTTATAATAATGGTTGTCGCCGATGACCTCGCCGCTTTTCAACACAAGTGTGTGGAAGTTCAGGATGTCCACCATCTGCGACTTCACCGTAGAGATGTTGACATCGCGACCGTTCTCACTGAGTTCTCCCGTCTGCGGATTATAATAGTAGCGGGTGCACTTCACGAAGGGCTGGCGCGTAGCCAACGTGTCGTAGTAGAAGCGAAGCATGTCGGGACGCTGATTGCCCTCTTCGTCGACGTGTCCCAGCGAAGCGGGGTCGAGGTAGTAGAGGTCGAAGGCGGCATCCTCAGGAATGAAGAATGCGTAGTTGGCACTCATAGCCATGAGGTAGTATTTGAAGTCGACGCCCAGATAGTCGCCGTTGCTGTGTCCGTCCTGCACGGCCCAGTTCATCACTCTCATGTCGGGATACTCTGACGAAGGAGCCAGCACAGCACGGTATTCATCAGGCACGATCATATCGTTGATCATATAGATGACACCGTTGTTGGCTATCGTGATGTCGTACTTGCCGTCGGCTTTGCGGTCGAGGATATCCAGGGTCAGTCCCATGTTCTCCGAAGCATCGTTGGTGACATTGGGGAACTTAGAAGGCACGGTCTGCGTGAAGCGAGGCTTCATCAGGTTTCTGACGAACGAGGCAAGCACCTCGGGCTTCTTGGAGTGCAGCGAGTCGATGTTCTCCATGAGGTTGGCCTCGGTGTTCTCCCTGTCGCCATAAATCTCCATCAGGTGAGAGCCTCCGCCACCAGGGAGGAAGTACTGCTTGACAGCATTGTCGTCGGGCACGAAGAAGGCGCCGATGTCCTGAATGGTGATGTCGACGTTACCGGCATTGGCAACAGCGGGATAGTACTGGTTCCAACCTGGGTCATAGCTCAGCACGTGGTTGGTCGACTTGTCTGTTCCGTTCGGATCGCGAAGGAGCTGGTTGCCACCCTGCGAGCGACGGCTGAGATAACGCACCTGATAGATGGAGTCCTTCTGCGGACGGCCGTTGGCTACAGCCCAGTCGTTGTAGTTACGCGTGGTCACTGCATCATAGAAAGGAACGGCATAGTGGTCCAGAATACGGCTGAAGTACTTGGAGTTGGCCTGCTTGCGCAGCACCTGAGCCATGTTTCCCGGCGGCACGAGCACATCCTCCATCTGGTGGATGTATCCGTTCTGACAGGTGACGTCGCCCTTGATCACACGGTCATTGAACACGTAGGCCGTACCTTCAGTGAACGGCGTTCCCGTGATGATGGCGAAGTCGCTCTCGTCACCCAGCGTGGTAATGTCATTGTTCAGCATGTACTCACGTGTTAGGTGCACCATCATCGGACGCGTGTTGTCGTTCACCACGTCGATGCCCTTTTCATAAAAACGCTCCCAATAGGGATTGCCCTTAGGCATACCGGCCAGTCCGGCAATGTGCTGGATCGAGTCGATGAT
>JAEEGI010008892.1_pt1 | contig 22106 bp, 10 predicted proteins | sample 8958751 | NCBI WGS metagenome assembly JAEEGI01 (sample SAMN16246545, study PRJNA631951) | gut metagenome | biome: gut microbiome; feature: rumen; material: KS-attached | host: Bos | place: Iran: Karaj | collected 2018-10 | reverse complement strand
CGTTTGGTGAGGCTTTCCGTACCTTGCCTTTCGTGCATCCAGCCCGTTATAGTGATGGTGCTATCCCTGTGATTTCGTATCGTGCTAACCCTTGGCGTACGGTTACTCAGCAGGGTTACGACTTTATTACCTCGAGTAAGATTCAGACCTTGTTCAGTGTGGAGCAGGATTTGAAGATGATTCTGCCAGGATTGAAGGCTAAGGGTCTGTTTAGTTTCGACCGCTGGAACCGTAGCCGTCGTAGTCGTACGGCTAAACCAAGTACCGTATTCCCCGCTACTGGACGTGATGAAGAGGGTAACCTGATTTACTCGCAGCATGAAGCTGGCGACGAGTCGCTGGGCAACGAGCAGGGTAATGAATATGGTAACACCCGCGTGTATTTCGAGACCGACCTGATGTATAACCATCGTTTTGGTAAAACCGATGTGGATGCCATGTTGCTCTACAACCAGCAGGCCTATGATGATGGTAGTATTCAGGACTACCGTAAGCAGGGTATCGCCGGTCGCTTGTCGGCCACCTATGACAACCGCTATGTGGCTGAGTTCAACTTCGGTTACAACGGTTCTGAGAACTTTGCCAAGGGTAAGCGTTTCGGTTTTTTCCCTTCTTTTGCTATTGGATGGTTGCTCAGTGAGGAGCACTTCATGGAGAAACTGAAACCTATCTTCCATAAGATCAAGTTCCGTGCCAGCATTGGTCAGGCCGGTGATGATAATATTGGTGGTCGCCGTTTTGCCTATCTGGGCACACTTTTCACCAACGAGGAGGGCTATATTTGGGGAACCAATGGTCAGAAGAACTATGATCGCGATGGTGTCAAGGGTATCACCGAAGGTGAGATTGGTGTTGATAACCTGACTTGGGAGACCGTGACCAAGAAGAACCTTGGTATCGAGGTCGGTTTGTGGAATATGCTCGACCTGAATGTGGATATCTTCAGTGAGAAGCGTAAGAATATCTTTATGGAGCGTAGCATCATTCCCACTCAGACTGGTTTTGTGAAGGCTCCTTGGGCTAACTTCGGTCAGGTATCAAACAAAGGTTTAGAGGTGACACTCAATTTCCACAAGCAGTGGAACAAGGACCTGTTCACTTCGGCCTATGGTAACTTTACTTATGCCAAGAACCGTGTAGATGAGAAAGACGAGCCCGAAGCATTGAAGGGAACCCATCGTTCGGCTACAGGTCGTTCAATGAACGAGTTGTGGGGATTGGTTGCTGAGCGCTTATTCACCTACGACGACTTTAATGCCGACGGAACCTTAAAGGATGGTATTCCTACACAGGATGGTGTGGGTGCTGCCATTCTGCATCCTGGCGACATTAAGTATGTAGATGTGGATGGTGATGGTGCTATTACCGAGGCCGACGAAGGTTACATTGGTGGTACTGAAGACCCACGCATCGTGTATGGTTTCGGTGGTGTGATTAGCTACAAGAACTTCGATTTCAATTTCTTCTTCCAAGGCACAGGTGATATGTATCGTGTGATTGGTAATCAGCCTTACTTCCTGCCTGGTGGTGGTACTACTACGGAGGGTAACGCCTACAGTTATAATCTCGACGATCGCTGGACAGAGACCAATCAGGATCCATATGCCTTCTGGCCCCGTCTGACCTATGGTCCTAACGTGAACAACTACCGTCGTTCTACCTGGTGGAAGAAAGATATGAGCTTCCTGCGTTGTAAGACTCTTGAGGTTGGTTATACCTTGCCCAAGTCTTGGTTGCAGAGTTTCTATGTGAAGAGTTGTCGTGTGTATGTCAGTGGCAATAACCTGTTCTGCCTCTCGTCGTTCAAGCTGTGGGATCCTGAATTGGGTACTAACGATGGTTTGAAATATCCAATGAACCGTTCAGTGATGTTCGGTATCGACATTAACTTTTAGTTTATCGTATTATTGTTATGAAGAAGAAACTTCTATATATTTTCTGTGCGCTTAGCGCCATGAGTGGCTCGTTAGTGTCGTGCTCCGACTATCTCGACAAGGAGCCTGATACCGAGCTGACCACCGATATGGTGTTCGAGAACCGTGAAAAGGTCTATCAATGGTTGGCCTATGTCTATAATGTGATTCATACGCCTGACAAGTGGGAGCTGAAGACCGACGGTTACGAGGTGTTTGCCGATGATATGACTCCTTCAAAGCGTTGGCAGCAGTGGGATTGGAGCAAAGTTATTCCAAAGATTTTTGGCCAGTGGACCATTAACTCACAGTGGGATGCCAATTACTGGCAGATGATGCCCCGTTATATCCGTCATGGCTACATTTTTAATAATATGGTAAAGGCGATGCCCGATCACGACCTGCCACAGTCGGAGGTTGACAATATGAAGAACGAGGTGAAGTTCCTTACCGCCTATGGCTGGTGGCAGTTGGCCGAAAACCATGGTGGTATCCCCTTCAAGCCCGATTATATTGCACCCACCGATTTTGATTTGGCAGATTTGATGGTAGGTCAGTCTAAGTTCGACGATGTGGTTGATTACTGTGATAAGCAGATGTTGGAGGCTGCTATGGCACTGCCTGCTGTATATGACGATCCTTCGAAATATGGTCGTATCAACCGCATCATGGCGCTCACCGTTCGTTCGCGCATGTTGCTCTTTGCCGCCAGTCCGCTGGTGAATGGTAACCCTTGGTACAAGGATTATGTGAACAACGAAGGTGAACAGATTTTTAATCCTACCTACGATCCACAGAAATGGGTGCGTGCTGTAGAAGCTTTGAAACTCTGTATCGACGAGGCCGAGAAAGCCGGCTATGCCCTCTATACCGAGCAAGGTCCTAATGGTGAGATCGACCCCTTCATGAGTACCTATAACGTGCACATCAAGCGTTGGAGCGAGGGTAACCACGAGATTACCTTCCCTGTAACTAAGAATAATAGTTATAATTTCTTCCTGGTTAAGGTGAGTGTACGTGAGTATGGTGGTGGTTGTGGTCTGGGTGTTTACCAGGGTTTGGTTGATGCCTTCTTCACCAAGAACGGACTGCCTATCACTGATCCCAACTCAGGCTATGTAGAGGATGGTATGTCAACCACTATCGACGATCGTTCGGATATCACCAACTGGGAGTATGGTACAGGTAAGCCCGGACAGGTTACCGACCGTGGTACCTATAATATGTACTGCAACCGCGAGCCCCGTTTCTACAATGCCGTATCGTTCCATGGCGCTTGGTTGGCAGTAGGCAATCGTAAATACGATTTCTTCTATAACGGTCGTGATAATATCCAGACATCATCACCCCACGATGCCCCACAGAATGGTTACCTGGCTCGTAAGGGCTTGAACGTGCTCGATAATAACCTTACAGGATCAATTACCCCACGTCAGGGCTTCACCTATCGTCTGGCCTTCACCTATCTCGACTATGCCGAGGCTGTGAACGAGTGCTACGACAACAGCTCTTCGCGCCAGGAGGCTCTGAAGTATCTGAACCGTATCCGTGAGCGTGCTGGTGTGCGCCAATACACTACTGCCGATGTGAGCCCGATGGACGAGAAGTTCATCCATGTGGATGACACCCAGGCCGAGCTGCGCCGTGTGATTCGTGCCGAGCGCCGTGTGGAGCTGTGCTGCGAGAACAACCGCTGGTATGATATCCGTCGCTGGAAGGAGGCAGAGAACCTGCCCGAGATGTGTGGCGACGACTATGGTATGAACTTCCAGGGTAGCACTCCTGAGGAATTCTTCAAGCGCACTGTGTTCCAGACCCGTATCTGGAAGCGCCAGTACTACTGGATGCCTATCTATATCGACGAGTACGAGAAGAACCCCAACTTGCGCGAGGCCCCATTCTGGGTAAACGAAAATGGTAATTAAGCTATAAATGAATACGATTATGAAGAAATATGCAATGATATTCAGTGCCTTGTGCACAGGACTACTGTTCACATCGTGCAACAAGGACCCAGAGTATTTCACGCTGGAGGAGAACCCCGACGAGATGCACGTGAAGAGCTCGGTTGAGGAGATTACCCTTAGCAAGAGCTCGGCCGACCAGACGGCCGTCACCTTCAGTTGGGATGCGGCCACAAGTGTCGACCCATCAACCGAAGGCATCAGCTACAAGCTATGCCTATATCCCACAGGTCAGAAGGATAGTCACTCGGCCTACATGGAGTTAGGAAATAATCTGTCTTACTCGATGACTCACGACGAACTGAACACGCTGCTGAGTCAGTGGGCGTTGCCAGGTCAGGCTGTCAAGGTTACGGCACAGCTGCTGGGAATGTTCAAAAACGAGCAGCATTATATCAAACCAGAGGTTTCGATAGTAGAGTTCACTGCCACAGGCTACGAGAAGTACTCGCCTTATCTGTACATGCAGATTACCACCGATGATGGCAAGCAAATGACTCAGCGCTTGGATCAGCGCCAGCTGGGTACCGGTATCTACGAGGCCACGTTGAACATGACCGCCTGCAAGTTCCACTTCACCACCACACCAGAGGCTTATCCTGCCTATGGTATGGCCGAAGGCGAGCAGTTGGAGTACTATACAGACGGTGATGTGCGCGATTTCCGTTTCGATGGCAATGGCAAGCGTACGGTTATCGTGGATACCAACGTCGGCTTCAACGACTGTCGTGTACTTGACATCGTTCAGTTGCCCACACCAGGACAGATCTGGATTTGTGGTAACGGCTGTTCGGTAGGTTGGAATACAAACACCTCTAATGGTCGTTTGGAGATGGTAGGTAGCGCACGCGAACCCTACTATTATGCTTGGACTGGCGATTTCAATGCTGGTGGTGAGTTTAAGATTGGTGTTGGTAATGGCTGGGGCGATCCCTTCTTCTTCGCTCCCGACTATAATGCCGATCCATTAACCGACCACCGTTTGTCAACCTATCGTTATCAGGACAATGGTGGTGACGTAAAATGGGTGCCTTCTGTGAGCGGGCGTTACACTCTTACGCTCTGTTTGTTGGCTACAGATATGTGGACTAAGTTCGAACCGGCTAATTAGTAAGTAGTAAAGTAATATTTCGGCCGATGGGCAGTTAGTAGCTCTCTGTGAGCTATTAATTGCCTGTTGGTTTTTATGGCGTTAATTATTGTTATATTTTGAATTGAGATGGTGCGTGGTTGGGTTTTTATCTTTAACTTTGGCTGCGATTAACGAAGACTCAAACTAAAATGAAGATTAGGAAACCTATACTAACATGTTTATTGGTATTTTTAATGGTGCCTGTTAAGGCTGCAATTGATAAGAATACTGCCGACTGGTTAAACAAACTGGATGCCAGTCTTGCCAAGCGTGACTATTATGAGAAACAGCGTATCGACCGTATTGAAAGTCTGAAAGAGGGTATGGCTAAAGCCAAGGCCGAAGGTCGCGAATTTACCCAGATGTACGCCCTATACAACGAATACAAAAGCTATCGCTACGACTCAGCCCGTCACTACTCTTATGCTTGTTTGGGATTAGCCACTCGTCTGCAGAATCCACAGTATATCGCCCAGTCGCAAGAGGCTATTGCTTTCTCGTTGATATCGGCTGGTATCTTGAGCGAGGCTCACGATGTGATGCTCTCGATAGATCGTAGTGCGCTTAGCGGAAAACTTCTCGAGGATTATTATGAGATTAACAGCTTGCTGTGGCGCAATATGGCCGATTACATCAAGGAAGAACCCTTTTATACCAAATATATCAACAGAAGTAATGGGTATCTCGACTCGCTTAAGCAGATTGTGCCGCCCAATTCCTGCATGTGGTGGTCGGTTACTGGTACGCGCCAGTTGCGTGAGCACGAGCATCAGAAAGCACTCGAGTCGCTGCAACATGTACTTGATGGATGTGGTGACGACTTGCACATGCGTGCCAAAGCGATGGCAGAGATGGCATGGGCTCATATCTTGTTGGAGCATGAGGATAAGGCTATAGTATGTTTCGCCCAAGCGGCTATGGCTGATAACGAAACGGCAACACGTGAGATAACCGCTCTTTATCATTTGGCTCGTCTGATTTTTAAGGAGGGTGAGCATGAACGTGCCAGCGTGTATGTGCATCAGGCTTTAGAGGATGTAAACTTCTACGGAACCCGACTCCGTAAGGTGGAAATCAATGATATCCTGCCTATTATCGAGCAAGATCGCTACGATGGTATGCGTGGTCAGCGTAACTGGCTGTTTGTGGCAACGGCCCTGTTCGTTATCCTGTTGTTGGCATGTCTATGGAGCTACTGGACTATCCGCCGTAAGAACCTAAAGCTTACCGAGGCGCGTGAAACCATTGCCGGGCAGTTGGAGCAGCTCAAGCTCACCAATCTGCAGTTGCAGGAGGATGATAAGATCAAGAATGCCTATATCGGTCGTTCATTCTATACCAATGCCGAGTTTATTGCCAAGTTGGAGAAACTTTATCTGGCTATCGATCGTAAGATAGCCGCGCGACAGTACGAGGATCTGCGCTCTATGATGAAGCTCTCTACACTTAATGCTGAGCGTGAGAATATGTATGAGGCTTTCGATCAGACATTCCTGAAATTGTTCCCCGACTTTGTGGAGCGTTATAATGCGCTGTTCGAGGAGAAGGACCGTAAACAACCTGCCAACGAGCAGTCGCTCACATCCGAGATGCGTATCTTTGCCCTCATCCGATTGGGTATCAACGATAGCGAACGCATTGCCAAGTTCCTGGATTACTCGGTACATACGGTAAATACGTATAAAACCAGAATAAAGAACCGTTCGACGGTGGACAACGAGCAGTTTGAACGACTGATTATGGAAATTTAGTCGGCATACTGCCCAATATTTCCGTTATACAAACAACTAACTTGACTTAAGCGAACTGGCTGATTATCAGCATTCTCTTTGATATGTTGCATATTATTCATTATACATTTACTTGCTTCCTTTCGTGTGTGCTTTATTTGCAGTACTTTTGTGCATGAAATAACAAAAACGTATTTTATAAAATGAAACGAATTCTAACTTTATTATTCATTTGTCTGAGTATCAACACCGCGTGGGCACAGGAGTTGAATCCGGTGGCTCATCCCGATGCTGTCGTACGCTCTGGCAAGGCGCGTTTTACTGTATTGACGCCCGAAATGATTCGCATTCAGTACAGCGACCGTTCGCTGTTCGAGGATCGTGCTACGTTTGCTATCGTGAACCGTCGTTTACCCGTACCTGCTTTTACGGCAGTAGAGAAGGATGGCTATCTTGAAATCAAGACGTCGGCCCTTACGCTTAAATATAAGATAGGTGGCGTGATAGATGGGCGCCATCCATCAGCCGAGGTTCTCAGCATCTCGATGACACTTAACGGCCGTCGTGTATTGTGGTATCCTGGCAAGGATGATGCGCTGAACCTGAAGGGAACCACCCGTACTCTCGACGGACAGATTGGTGATAACAAGCGCCAGGAACTGGAGAATGGTTTGCTGTCGCGTGCTGGTTGGAGTATTATAGATGAGTCGCCATTGACCCGTCGTGGCGATGGCTCGAACACATTTGTATTCGACAAGCAGGTGGATGGTATCGACTGGGTAGCTGAGCCCGTTGACAAGCAGGCCATCGACTGGTACTTCTTAGGCTATGGTCATCAGTATAAGAAGGCGTTGGGCGATTACATCAAGGTGGCCGGTCGCCAGCCCATGCCGCCACTCTATGTGCTGGGCTATTGGTATAGCAAATACCAGCGTTACACCTCGGATGAGTTTATGGAGATTGTGAACGATGTAAAGCACTTCAACATCCCGATGGACGTGATGATTTTTGATATGGACTGGCACACCCAGGGGTGGACCGGTTGGACTTGGGACCGTACGGCTATTCCCGATCCCGAAGGTCTTATCGACTGGATGCACCAGCACGGTTTGAAGGTATCGCTGAATCTGCACCCAGCTGATGGTGTGGACGATGATGAGGATTTCTTCGATGATCTGCGCGAGGATATGGGACTGGATAAACAGACCAAGCGTGTGCCCTGGAACTTGAGTGATGGCCGCTTTTACCATAATATGTTTAAGCACATTATCCGTGCCCGCGAGCGTCAGGGTGTCGACTTCTGGTGGCTCGACTGGCAGCAGAACCTCACCAGTAAGTATGTTGATGGACTGGGTGAGACATTCTGGTGCAACCATGTGTTCTATAACGATATGCGACTGAATCGTCCTGACCGTCGCCCATTGATTTTCCATCGTTGGGGCGGCCTTGGTAGTCATCGTTATCCTATCGGTTTCTCGGGCGACTCGTTCACTACTTATGGAACCTTGGCCTGGCAGCCTTACTTTACTGCCACTGCCTCGAATGTAGGCTTTGGCTACTGGGGCCACGACCTGGGCGGACACCAACAGACTGGCGGCAACGATCCCGAGATTTATCTGCGCTGGATGCAGTTCGGTGTGTTTACCCCTATCTTCCGCACCCATGCTACTAACTGGGAAGGTATCGAGCGTCGCATCTGGAAGTACTCTAACTTCCCCTCGTTGCTCGAGACGGTTAAGTTGCGCTATGCGCTGATGCCTTATATCTATACCGCAGCCCGCCAGGCTTATGATACGGGCGTTAGTCTGTGCCGTCCGCTCTATTATGAGTGGCCTGAGGCCAACAATGCCTATCTGTTTGAAGATGAATATATGTTTGGCGACGATATCTTGGTGGCTCCAGTGGTTACCAAACCCGAAAAGGATGGAACTACGGCCCGTCGTACCTGGCTGCCCGAAGGTCGCTGGTTTGATGTGTGCCGCAACAAGGTGGTTGAAGGTAATCGCACCTTTACCGATCGTTATGCCATGGAGGAGATTCCTTACTTCTTCCGTGCTGGTAGCGTGATTGTGAATAATCCACCGATGATGAACCTCAGCACACGTCCCGACCGCTTGATACTGAAGGTGGTACCTGGTGGCAACGGACAGACCAAGCTTTACGAGGACGAGGGCGATACCGAGGGCTATAAGCAGGGTGCTTATACCACCACTACCATCAGCCACGAGGGTAACACGCTCACCATTCTTCCCCGTGAGGGAAAATTTGCGGGCATGCCTGAGAGTCGTTCGTACACCGTAGAGTTCCTGGCTGTTAATCGTCCTAGCACCGTGGTTATCAACGGTAGTCAGGTGGCTGAAAGCGAATGGAAATACGATGCGCAGCGTCGTTTGCTCACCATAAATGTGACTCGTACATCGTGTGATAAGAGAACTGTGATAACAATTAAATAAAGTAAGTGTGATGAAAAGAGTATATATGATGATGGCTGCATTGGTGGTGTGTATTGCCATGTGTGCCCAGCAGTATCAGGAGCTGTGGATTACGGGTTCCGCTGTGCCTGGTGGCGCCCAGAAGCTCACCAAGGTTAGCGATAACGATTTTAAGTATGCTGGTCGCCTCCAGGCAGGCGAGTTGCGTATCAGTACCGCCAAGAAAGCAGGCAAGGGCACTACTTATCTGGTGGCTAACACCCCCGATGCCAATATCGTTAACAAAGGTATCGACTATACCCTCACTACCGATGCCAAGCAGGCTACCTGGCAGGTGGTGGTAAGCGAGGATCGTTACCGTTTCCATATCGATACCGAGAAGAAACAGTTACGTGGCGAACTGTTCCAGCCTTGGGGCGAGCTGTTCTTAGCTGGCGGTGCCACCGAGGTGGGCTGGAAGTCAGAGGGCCATATGCTTCTGATGAAACAGGACTTGAACAATCCTTGCATCTGGACTTGGGAGGGCGAGCTGAAACGCCATCCCGAGGTTGAGGAGCCTGCCAGCTTTAAGTTCCAGGGACAAGACCGCTGGCATCCCAAATCCATCCATCCTTATGCGACCGATACGGATATCCTGAAAGATCAGCGCTTCCATACCGGTGGTGATGATACCAAGTGGACATTATCAGCCGATGGGCGTTATCGTATCAAGGTAGATTTGTTTAACGAAACCATCCAGGCAGAGTTAGTGAAATGAAAAAACAATTGGGTTAATTAATAGTTAGTAATCATGACTGTAAGAATCAGTTTTATCCTTAGTAGTCTGGCCATCGCATCTGTTGCGATGGCTCAGTCTGCATTTATCACCAACGATAGTGTGGCTGTGTTTTATCCTGCCCATTACGATGCTAAGCAGCATCAGCCTTCGCCAATTTTTGAGCAGGAGCCTGCAGCTGTTAATCCGTTGGATGCCAAGTGGCCTCTGCGTGTTGTTTTTAGTCAGCAGAATGGTCATAGTATAGCAACCATCCGCGTGACCGACGATGTGGATTTCTATGGCACAGGCGAGGTGACTGGTCCGCTGCGCCGTAACGGTCGCACCATCGAGTTGTGGAATGTTGATACCCCTGCCTATGGTGTTGATGGCGGTACCCACCTTTATCAGAGTCATCCGTGGGTGATGGGATTACGTAAGGATGGTACAGCCTTTGGTATCATTGCCGACAACACCTGGCGACAGAAGATTACTACCGCCGACCACGAGGTAACCTTTGATAGCGAGGGCCCGGCCTTCCGTGTGTTCATTATCGAGCGCCAGAGTCCACAGGCTCTCATGCAGGCATTGGTGGGTCTCACTGGTACCATGTCGCTACCTCCCCTGTGGTCGTTAGGCTACCACCAGTGTAAGTTTACCTACTATCCCGACAGTAAGGTGATGGAGGTAGCCGATTTGCTGCGTAAACACCGTATCCCATCAGATGTAATCTGGATGGATATCGATTATATGGATGGCTATCGCATTTTTACCTTCGATCCCAAAGGATTCAGCAATCCAAACCGTTTGAACGATTATCTGCATCAGAATAACTTTAAGTCGGTGTATATGATCGACCCCGGTGTGAAGGTAGAGAAAGGCTACTTTGTTGACGATCAGGGTACCGCAGGTGATTATTGGGTGAAAACACGCGATGGCAAGCCTTTCGAGGGCGATGTGTGGCCAGGTGCCTGTCACTTCCCCGATTTTACCCGTCCCGAGGTACGTACCTGGTGGGCCACGCTATATAAGGACTTTATGGCTAAGGGCGTGGATGGTGTTTGGAACGACATGAACGAACCCGCTGTGTTTGGACAGAAAGAGAGCACCATGCCACGTGATAACCAGCACCTGAATGGCGATGGCGGCGCTGCAGGTCCACACCTGCGTTTCCACAATGTGTTCGGCTTGAACATGGTACGTGCCAGTCGTCAGGGTCTGCTGTTGGCTAACCCGCAGAAACGTCCGTTCATTTTGTCGCGTTCAAACTTCTTGGGTGGTCATCGTTATGCGGCTACCTGGACAGGTGATAATCTCTCATCGCCCGAGCAGATGAAACTCAGCGTGCCCATGACACTTACGTTAGGCTTGAGCGGTCAGCCCTTCAATGGTCCTGATATCGGTGGATTCTGCGAGAATTCTAATGCCGAGCTGGTGGCTCAGTGGACAGCCCTGGGTGTTTATTTCCCCTTTGTGCGCAACCACAATACCAAGGGTACTATCGATCAGGAGCCATGGGCTTTCGACGAAAAGGTGCTCGATGTGTGTCGTACAGCCATCAACCGCCGTTATATGCTCATGCCTTATATCTACACCTGCTTCCGCGAGGCCAGTGTGGATGGTATGCCCGTGATGCGTCCGCTGTTTATGAGTAATCCTAAGGACTTGAGTTTGCGTAACGAGGACCGTGCTTTCCTGTTGGGTGCCGACCTGATGGTTCGTCCACAGTGGGCAACTGATGTGGCTCAGCCTGATGGCGGCAGCTGGCAGAAGTTGACACTCGAGACCAATACCGATAGCTATCAGGCCGAACTGCGCCAGCGCCCTGGATCAATTATCCCTCTGGCTAATCTGGCTCAGAGCACAGCTGAGATGCGTACCGACTCGCTCATTCTGCTGGTATGCGTGGATGCCAACGGACAAGCCGAAGGACAGTTGTATGAGGATGCTGGTGATGGCTTTGACTATCAGAAGGGGCAGTATCGCCTGACTGAAATGAAGGCCGTTAAGCTGAAAAACCAGCTCAAGGTAACCCTCACTCAGAAGGATGGACAACTGGCTCCTGTTCAGCGTCAGTTGCGTATCGGCTACGTAAATGGTGGCAAAGTAAAGTACAGTGCCTGGAAAACAGGCGCAGCAATAACCGTTCCCATCAAATAATTACAAAAAAGGCAGAAACGAGAACATCGATTCTGGCGAAATGGGCTACTTTTGCGGCACCAACCCATTAATTAACATTCTATGATTATGAATTCTAAAAAGTTTTTATCTGTGGCTGTTGCCGCATTGCTCTCATCGGGAGCTTTGGCGCAGACCGAGAAGAAGGCCTATATGGTTGCCGATGCCCATTTGGACACGCAGTGGAACTGGGATGTACAAACCACTATTCGCGAGTACGTAAAAAGTACGCTCGATCAGAACTTGATGCTCTTGAAGCAGTATCCAAGTTACATCTTTAATTTCGAGGGTGCCGTTAAGTACAGTTGGATGAAGGAGTATTATCCCCTGCAGTTTGCCGAGTTGAAACACTATGTAGCTAATGGTCGATGGCATCTTACCGGCAGTAGCTGGGATGCTAACGAAACCATCGTGTGTTCGCCTGAATCATGGCTGCGTAACATCCTGTTAGGTCAGACATTCTACCGTCAGGAGTTTAATACCGAGAGTACCGACGTGTTCCTGCCCGACTGTTTTGGATTTGGCTACACACTGCCTACATTGGCGGCTCACTGTGGTCTTATCGGTTTCTCGTCGCAGAAGTTGCTATGGCGCACCAATCCTTTCTACGAGGGTAACAAGCGCTATCCTTATACCATTGGCCTGTGGCAGGGTATCGATGGCAGTCGTATCATGATGGCGCACGGTTTCGGCTATGCCGATCGTTATAACGACGAGGATCTCTCGAAGAACGAGCGACTGTTGCACGAGATTGCCGAGAGTCCACTTAACCAGGCTTACCGTTATTACGGCACTGGCGATATCGGCGGCTCGCCTACCATCGCTTCGGTTCGCTCTGTCGAGAAAGGTATTGCTGGCAATGGTCCTATCAAAATCGTAAGTGCCACCAGCGACCAGCTTTATAAGGATTATCTGCCTTTTGACAAGCATCCGGAATTGCCTGTGTTCGATGGCGAGCTGCCCATGGATGTGCATGGCAACGGTTGCTATACCTCGCAGGCTGCTATGAAACTGTATAACCGCCAGAACGAGCATTTAGGCGATGCTGCCGAGCGTACGGCTGTAATGGCCGATTGGCTGGGGGCTGCCCGTTATCCTGCCGCTGATATGACCCAGAACTGGCAGCGCTTTATCTGGCACCAGTTCCATGATGACCTCACGGGTACCAGCATTCCTCGTGCTTACGAGTTCTCGTGGAACGATGAGCTGCTGGCGCTCAAGAAATTCTCGGATGTGCTTACACACAGCGTTTCGGGCATTGCCCGCCAGATGGACACACGTGTCTCTGGACAGCCTGTTGTGGTTTACAACAATGAGACTACCCCCGTCCGTGCCATCGCACAGGTTGAGCTGAAAGATAACCGCGATTATCGTGTAACTGATGCTAATGGTCGTAGCGTGGCTTCGCAGGTAATAGAACGCGATGGTAAGCGCGTGCTACTGTTCGATGCCGCGATACCTGCTACGGGTATGGCTGTTTATGGTGTAAAGGCTGCTGGTAATAAGAATATGGCTGCTGCTACCACAGGTCGTACCATTCAGTCGTCGCGTTATCAGCTCACAGTTGATGATTTTGGCGATGTGGTTTCCCTCATCGATAAAAAGAATAACCGCCAGCTGGTGGCTAACGGGAAAAGTCTGCGTCTGGTGGTGTTCGACGACTGTCGTTCTGAAGCTTGGCCTGCTTGGGAAATCCTGAAGCGCACACTCGACAAGGCTCCGCTGCCTGTTCACGACGCTGTTGAGATTTCTATCCAGCCTGGCTCTCTGCGACAGACTTTGGTTATCAAGAAGAAATATGGCGAGAGCGACATCATTCAGCGCATCCATCTGTACGAGGGTGCACAGGCCGATCGTATCGATTTTGAGAACGAGGTTGACTGGCGTTCGCTTAATGCCCTGCTCAAGGCTGAATTCCCACTTAGTGTGGCTAATGCTGAGGCTACCTACGATATTGGTTTGGGTAGTGTGCGCCGTGGTAACAACCGTGATAACAGCTTCGAGGTGTATGCCCATGAGTGGACTGACCTGACCGACCGCAAGGGCGATTATGGTGTTACCCTGCTTAACGATTCGCGCTACGGTTGGGATAAGCCCACCGATAACACCCTGCGTTTGTCGTTGCTCTATTCGCCACAGCCTGGTCGTAGCTATACCTATCAGGCCCGTCAGGATTTTGGTCACCATGTGTTTACCTACAGCTTGGTGGGTCACGAGGGTGCACTTAATGCCGTTGAGGCTGTACATGAGGCCGACCGCCTGAATAGTCCGCTGCGTACGTTCCATGTCGACCGCCATGCTGGTACATTAGGTAAGCAGTTCTCATTCGTCAGCTCTGATAACAAGAATGTGGTGGTTCGTGCTCTGAAGCGTGCCGAGGTGAGCGATGAGTATGTGATACGTGTGTACGAGATGAGTGGCAAGGGTGCCCAGCAGGCTCGTATCACTTTTGCTGCCCCAGTGGTTAAGGCTGTTGAGGCTGATGGTACCGAGCGCACCATTGGCGAGGCTGCTACCGATGGCGGCTCGCTGGTAGTAGATATCAAGCCTTACAGCGTGAAGACCTACAAGGTGCTGTTGGCTGACACAAAGCAGCAGACTGCTTCCGATGTGCAGCAGCTGGCTCTTGATTTCGATCGCCATTGCTTCAGCTTTAACGAGTTCCGTACCTCGGGCAATTTCGAGGGTGGCTGCAGCTATGCTGCCGAGTTGTTGCCCGACGAGGGTATCACCGTAGGCGATATCCCCTTCACCTTTGGCGAGAAGGATGCTGCTAACGGTGTGACCTGTAAGGGACAGACCATTCAGCTGCCTGCTGATAAGGATTACCGCCACGTATATCTGCTGATGGCATCGGATAAGGACGACCGTCAGGCTGCGTTTACTGTTGGTGGCAAACAGCAGCAGGTGAGTGTACCTTACTATACAGGCTTTATTGGCCAGTGGGGCCACGATGGTCAGACCGTGGGTTACCTCAAGGAAGCCCAGGTGGCTTGGGTAGGCAGTCATCGCCACTCTGGTGCCGGCGACGAGCCTTACGAGTTTACCTATATGTTCCGTGTACGTTTGGATATACCGAAAGGTGTACGTCAGATTAAGTTGCCCGAGGATGAGCATGTGGTTATCTTCGCGGCTACAGCCGCCAACGATGTTGCTGATGTAACCGTTGCAGCACCATTGTTTAAAACCTCAATCCTGCCCAGCACACTTCAGACAGCTGCCGCTGCCAAGCCCCAGGTAAACCTGCTGCGCGAGGCTAAGGTTACTGCCGTTTCGGGCCAAGCAAACGACGGTGAGCGTGCCGACCTGCTGATAGATGGCAATCCTGACACCAAATGGTGTGATCCGCAGGCCGCTCCTAACTATGTGGTATTCGACTTTGGTAAGCCCACCACGATTACGCGTTGGCGTCTGTTGAGTGCCGCTTGTGAGCAGTCGGCCTATATCACCCGTACCTGTCTGCTGCAGGGCCGTAATAGCGATACCGAAGAGTGGCAAACACTGGATATGTTCGAAGGCAATCGCAACAACTATACCGATCGCAGCTTCACAGCTACCAGCGTGCGCTATCTGCGACTCTTTGTGATAGCTCCCACACAGGGCCAGGATTCTGCCGCCCGCATCTATGAGTTAGAGGTTTATTAAATACAAAAAAGAGAGCTGATGTTTGTCAGCTCTCTTTTTTCGTTTGTGACCGCAATTATTTCTTTGTATTTGGCAGGTCGGCTGTGCGGGTAAGTTCAAAGTCCATAGCCGAGAACCATTTGGCGTGGCAAGTTTCTCCTGTGAATTCTGAATCCGACGATATGCCGTAGGCTATTGAGTCACCTGCTACCACTATGCTATCAATGGTGATGGGCTTCCATCCCATTCCGTTTTCATTCTCGTTAACGGGGATGGGCTGCAACAACTTTTTATTGCCCATGGCATAAACAAAAGTGCCAGGACCCTCGGCTCGGGCATAGCATGTAAGCTCGTAAATACCAGGCTCGACCTTTTCCTTGCGCTCGGCTTGGAATACCTCCTCGCAGCGATTGTTAAACACATCCATAAAACGAACGTTGTCGAACTCCTGACTATCCAGGCCATAATACGTGTAATGATCGCAGTTCTTGGCTTTTATCAGATTCCAGTTACCACGGCGCAGGAAATCGGCATCATTCTCATTCATTTTTATCCCCTGATAGGTGGTGGTTGTATCTATTTGGTAACGATCCTGGTAATAGTCATAATGATAATTGGCAATGGTGATCCCCAAGGGCACTGCAATGCACACGGCGGCAACCCAAAGCACGATGTTTACGATACGTTGAATAACACCCATAGGGCGGATCTTGCCAGTGAGTGAGAGTACCAAGTGGATAATGGCATAGATGGGCAGAAGCAATACCAGGAACAGGGCGATTACAAAGATGATGAGCATCTTGGGGTTACTAACCCATGCGCCTTCCAGTCCCATAGCTCCGAGGCTGAACGGTAGGGTGCTGTTTAATGGCAGCACCATCGCACTAACCGTAGCAATGAGCACGCCGAAGAATCCGAGTGATAGGGCAATGCACACGACGATTGAAATGATAACGACAAAGGCTACAACTATTTTCATAAGGATGATGAACAACAGACGCATAAAGCCGGGACGCTGCACGTGCTGCTTTTCGCCCTCAACCACTACATCTGCCAGGTTCTGCGGCGTAACATCCTTGCCCTCCATCTGCAACAGCTGCTCGGGTGTTCTGGCTTCGGGAATGACGAGTGCCAACACAAGATAGATAAAGATACCCACGCCATAGCAGAAGGTAAACAATATCATCAGGAATCGCCAGATAACAGGGTCGGTATTGGTATATACAGCAATACCAGACATGACACCTGCCAGCATCTTATCCTTGGGGTTGCGATACAGTTTTTTGCCAGCTGTACGTGCGCGTACATTCTCATAAATCTTCTGTCCAGCCGAACGGGCCTGTTCCTCCCAGTTGGTGCCGTTGCTTTCATGTTGCTTCTCGCCATCCTCGCCTGTAAGCTCTTCGGGCTTGCCGATACGGGTGATGATTTCCTTTACATGCTCGATGGTGATGGCCTCGACGCCTTGCTGGCGCAGTTCGTCGAAGAGTTCGGCGATGCGGCTCTCGATGTCGTCCACAATCTCATCGCCCCCCTCCTGTTTGCCAAACGATGAACGGAGCGAGTTAATGTACTGCTGCAGCAGCTCGTAGGCATCCTCGTCTATCTGAAACAGACGTCCACACAGGTTGATGGTAATATTCTTCTTCATTTTGATTCTAATAATTTTGGTGTAACATTCTTTAGATAATTAATGGTGTTAGTGAGTTCCTGCCAGGCTCCATCCAGCCCTTCGAGAAACTTTTCGCCCTCTTTGCTCAAGGCGTAATACTTACGAGGCGGTCCTTGGGTCGACTCCTGCCATTCGTACTGCAGTAAACCATCGTTCTTAAGTCGGGTTAATAGTGGGTAGAGTGTACCCTCCACCACCAGTAGCTCGGCATTTTTCAGTTGTTGGATAATGTCGCTGGCATATGAAGGACGATGCTTCAAGAGTAGCAGTACACAGTACTCAAGCATGCCTTTACGCATTTGCGACTTTGCATTTTCAATGTTCATATCTTTACCGTTTTAAAAGATTTCTGCGGCAAAGATAAGCAAAAACCTAGTACCTTGTATAACAAGGTACCAAGTTTTTGCAAGGAATTATATCTATTTAACAATTTGGCCGTTATTTGAGAACGAGTAGGGGAGGCTGTTCTCATTAGTGCCTCGCTGCTGATTGGGTTTCGACGACAAACGATAATCGATACGACCACCCTTCAGCAGGTCGGTGTGTTCCAGGTAGTTCTTGTCATAGGTAGCACCATTCACGCTCATCTCGCTTACGTAGCAGTTCTCCGTGCTGTTATTATCGGCATTGATAACCAGTGTATTGCCGTTGGCCAGATGCAGGGTTACTTTATTAAAGTAAGGTATGCCCAGTGCATACTGCCCTGAACCTGGACAAACAGGATAGAAACCGAGGGCTGAGAATACATACCAGGCCGAAGTCTGTCCGTTGTCCTCATCGCCGCAGTAGCCATCAGGTGCGGCCTGATACATGCGGTCCATCACCTGACGAACCCAGTACTGTGCCTTCCAAGGCTGTCCTGCCCAGTCATACAGATAAATCATGTGTTGGATGGGCTGGTTGCCATGGGCATAGTTGCCCATATTCATGATCTGCATCTCGCGAATCTCATGAATCACTGCACGATAATAGCTCTCGTCGAAAACAGGTGGCAGGTTGAACACAGAGTCGAGCATATTCACAAAGTTCTCCTTTCCCCCCATCAGACGAATCAATCCAGCAGGATCGTGGAAAACCGACCAGGTATAGTGCCATGAGTTACCCTCGGTAAAGGCATCACCCCACTTCAGGGGGTTAAACGGACTCTGGAAGGTGCCGTCCTCATTTCTGCCGCGCATCAAACGGGTTTCCTTGTCGAACACTTTCTGGTAGTTCAAGGCACGCTCCTTATAAGGTTTTAGTTCTTTCTTAGATTTGCCGAGTGCCTGTCCTAAACGATAGATACACCAGTCGTCGTATGCATATTCTAAGGTGCGAGCCACATTTTCCTTGATGCCTACATTATAAGGCACATAGCCCAGTCGGTTATAGTATTCAAATCCCAGTCGGCCTGTGCTTGATACCTGAGGATGAACGGCATTGGCACCGTGCTTTACAGCCTGCCAGAGTGTCTCCACATCGTAGCCACGCATGCCTTTCAGATAGGCGTCGGCCACCACCGAGGCCGAGTTGTTGCCCACCATGCAGCCGCGATGACCAGGACTGGCCCATTCTGGTAGGAATCCACTCTCCTTGTAGGTGTTTACCAGTCCCTCCTGCATCTGCTGACTCATCTCAGGATAAACCAGGTTGAGTAGTGGGAAGAGCGAACGGAAGGTATCCCAGAAACCGGTATCGGTGAACAAACGTCCACTGTGTACCTGTCCGTCGAAAGGACTGTAGTGTACAATCTCACCCGCCTTGTTTACCTCGTGGAACATACGTGGAAAGAGAACCGAACGATACAAGCAAGAATAGAAGGTACGCAAGTGATCAACATTGTTATCTTCAACTTCCAGACGACTTAGGATAGTGTTCCAACGCTGACGACCGTCATTGCAGACGGTATCGAACGAACGCCCGGTGACCTCCTTCAGGTTCTGTCGGGCCTGCTCGGCGCTGATGAACGATGAAGCTACACGTAGGGTCACAGTCTCGCCACGAACAGTCTGGAATCCAACTACGGCACCGGCATGATTACCTTCAAAAACACGTTTGTCGACCTGTATCTTGCCATCAGCTACAGTTGAGAAGAATGTGAACGGCTTATCGCTCTCAATCACAAAGTAGTTCTTAAAGTTCTCAGGTACGCCGCCACTATTCTTGGTGGTATAACCCTCAATGTGGCAATCGTCGATAATGCGTACCATCGAACCCTTATCAAAAGCATCTACTACGATGCGTGATTCCTTGGAATCGGGATAGGTGAATCGCATCACAGCGGCACGCTCGGTGGGTGTTACCTCGGCTGTGATATCGTAATCAGCCAGATATACCTTATAGTAATACGGACGGGCCGTTTCGGCCTTGTGCGAGAACCAAGAGGCACGCTTGTCCTCATCGAACACGGTGCCAACAGTGGGCAGGATGGCAAACTGTCCGTAATCGTTAATCCAGGGTGAAGGCTGGTGGGTCTGCTTCAATCCGCGAATCTTACTTGCGTCGTAAGTGTAAGCCCATCCGTCGCCCATCTTTCCTGTCTGAGGCATCCAGAAATTCAAGCCCCAGGGGAGTGCGATGGCAGGGTAGGTGTTGCCAGTTGAGAGTGCGTGGTTTGACTGTGTGCCTACCAGCGTGTTAACATAATCAACAGGCGTAGTGGCTGCTATAGCACTGCCCCCAAGGAGCAGTGCCAAAACCAAAAGACTCTTTCTCAGATTCTTTCTCATACTAACAATATTACTTTACTAACAATCTCATCCAATAACCACCAATAACTGAGCGGGCCTTGAAGCCAACCATCATTCCGGTCTTTGTCTCGTGCCAGTCGCTGATGGGAACACGCGACTGGGTCTCGTCTATATATTTGTAGATAGGTTCCACAAACTTCAGGAAGGTATCCTTATCGTTGGCCATCGCTGCACTCCACATAATCCAGTCGGTCTTGGTATAATCCTTACGGATGTCGAGTGGCAGACCGTAGGTATTCTGCTGCTTCAGGTAGTAGCTTACCTCGCGCTGCATCACCTCATCGCCAAACAGGTTGGTGTTCCACAGCTTGTCCCAGATCATATTGTACTTCTGACTCCAGGTGTTCTGACGGTCGAATGCCAACTTGTAGTGATCGCCCTCGCGAGCATCGGCCTCCCATTTCTTAGCCATCTGGCGGGCGCGGTTCATATAGCGGTCGGCAGTAGCGGCATCACCCTTTATGCGGGCCATCAATGCGTAGCCTGCCACGCCCATAATGGCTTTAACCGAGAGGTTACAGTTGTGAGGCCAGTGACCAGCAAAGTCGTCGGTACACAGCTGGTTAGAGGGATCTTGTCCGTTCTCTACCAGATAGTCGGTCCACTGGGTCAGAATGTCCCAATAGGGCTTTACGTAATCGATATTACCGTCCTGGATACAGAGCTGGGCAGCCAGGGTCAGCATGTTACCTGCCTCTTCGATTGGCATGTCGCCACCATATACCTGTCCGTTAGCAATGGGGTAGGTGCCCAGGTCGTGAGCAGCAAAGGGCTTGGTCCAGCGACCAGAGCGACTATACTCGAAAATACTGGTCATCATGGCCTTCTGCAGGTCAGGGTTGTAAGCCAGGAAGAGTGGGGCCGAAGGATAGGTCAGATCCACGGTGTTCACACAGCCGTTAGAGTTATTCTCCTTCGAGAAGTACAGCAGGTGTCCCTCGTTGTCCTCGAACAGCTTGTGTGCTGCCAGCACGTGACGATAAGAGCCTGAGAGAATTTCGGCATAGTGGGCGTTACCCACCTTCAAGGCATCGTCGTAAATCTGTTTATCCATGGCGCGGCAACGCTGCATGATGCTCTTGTAATTACGGTTCAGCTTATTGAAAGCGTCGAAGATATCCACCTTGCCACCGTGTGCCCAGTAGGCCTTGTAGCGCTGGTACATATACTCGATATCCTCTACCTCGTCGTAGCCTATCAGCGAGAACGATGCCTGTGGCTGCTGGTCAACCTTGCCAAAGTTATGCACATAGGCCAGCACAGGGGTGTCGTTCTGCTTGTACGCACGCACCAGCTGCTGTCCGCAGCTCAGGTCGCCCTTGGTCATGAAGCCATTGATAATGTTGTTGTAGCTGTCGAGCGATACCTTTCCATTGAAGTCGGCTACATACAGATAGCCCCAGTCGATGCCGATGCCATCGCCTTTCTTGGTGAGGATGGGCTGGTCGATGGTTCCTGTCTTGAGATATTTTACACCATTCACAGATACCACCGATGACTCTGTGGGCTGATGAGACTTGTTGGTGGCTATTTGTGGATTTGCCAACAATGCAAACTGCACATCATGCTTCTTGCGGTCAAGGCTCTTTACCTGATAAGAAACATACGAAACGGGGGTAGAGAGCAGGTCGAGATCGTCAATCAGCATGGGCGATGTGAACACTACATCCAGTGCTACCGGACCGCAGGTAAATGTGTAGTAGGTTGACGTGGCCATCACGTCGACGCTCTTCTGTACAGCAGTCTTAACCGAGGTGGCCTCGATGCCGATGTTGGCATACAATCCAAAGTCAGCATAGGCACCGCCCGCGTTATTATACACGTGCAGGGCCATCACGTTACGTCCCTCGTGCAGCAGCTGCTTCTGCTGGGCATTCAGACGAACCGACTCATTGAATACGGCATCCATACGACCTGTTGCCACCTGTGTGCCGTTGATATACAGCTCGCAGGCATCATCGTGTGAGTACAAGGCATA
>JAEEGI010008890.1_pt1 | contig 22113 bp, 13 predicted proteins | sample 8958751 | NCBI WGS metagenome assembly JAEEGI01 (sample SAMN16246545, study PRJNA631951) | gut metagenome | biome: gut microbiome; feature: rumen; material: KS-attached | host: Bos | place: Iran: Karaj | collected 2018-10 | reverse complement strand
ACAAACAAAATAAATTATTGAAAGATTTAAGTAATTTAAGAAATAAATTAGATAATATTTATAATTTAATTTTAAATGAAGATCAGAATGAAGATAAAACTTTTATAAATTTTAAAAAATTTAATCAAATAAATTCTTTGGATAAAATATTAAAACATAATAAAATTTGTGATAAAGAACCAAATAAAAAAGAATTAATATTATTATTAGACGATAATAAAAACATTTGGGAATTATCATTAGAAAAAGATATAACAGAAGAAAAATTAAAAAATGGAGAAATTAAAATAAATGAAAATAAAGAAGATAATTTAAATAATTTTGAAGAAATAGATGCAGAAATTTCTATAAATAGTTCTTTTATTGAAGAAGAAGAAGGTGGTGATTTAAATAATAAACTTGATAATAGTCTGAGAGTAAATTTAAATGAAAATTTTTCATCATTTAATCAAGATTGATATTTAAATAAGTTATTATATAATGTTATCATTTTTTAATTAAATAAAATTTATTTGATTTTTAAAATATAATATTTAAAATTACTTTCAATATTTTTTTCTTTTTCAATTATACTTAATCACTCTAATTATTACATAATTGTTGAATTAATATATTTCTAATTTAATCTCCTATATTACAACAAGAATTTTCACTCTTCCAACTACAATCATAGTATACTCCATTTAAAAGTTTACATTAATTTTTGAAAAGTAATTAAAAAACTTTACCATGATTTATTTCTTCATAAGCTCTTGGAAACTATTGAATTAATCGAAAAAATAATTTCTTATAATCTCCTTTTGAATAAATTCTTATTTATTAATAAAAAAAGAATGAATACACATATATAATATTAAAATTTGAAAAAATTATAAAAAAAAATAAAAAATAAAAAAAAAAAAATGAAACAAACAGAGGTATTAAAAAAGCAAGAATCATCAAAATTATCTCAATCCCAAAATGAAACAAAACATATAACTATATCAAAAATCCCAAAAAACGTAAATCAATACAGTCACTTAATAGATTGTTATTATATAACAGGTAGTGATATAGAATATATGCTTGCATTAAGACATTATGATAAATTGGGTCCAGTCTCAAAAGATTTAAGTACAAATTCTCCTTCATTTTATGATAAAGATTTAGAAAAATATAGAAAAAGAATAGAATTAACAAAAGATGAAAAAATGAAATTAAAAACAAATTTAGCTGTTTTTGATCATGTTATTGATCATAAAGCTGGTCAACCTGCTAATAGATCTATATTAGATTTTGAAACTATGTTAAGAAAAAGTGAAAAAGGTGTTATTAAAAAAAATATTAATCCTAATCCTTGGAATTCTACTTCTTTTCCAAAAACTAAAAATTTATTTGATCCTTTTTTACCTCCTATTTTAGAACAATCTAAAAATAATTTAGAAAGAAATAAAGATAAAATTGCTAGAAAACTTATTCAAATTAATACAGTAAGATTAATTTTTTTTATTTATTTAGTCTTCTACTATTAATGGAGAAAAAGTTAGACAAAGAAAATTTGATATGTCTCCAAATATAACTTTAAGAAGTTTAACTGAACATTGTCCTAGTTCAAGATATAATAATAATTTTGGTATTAAAAATATTGGTTCAATTTCTCATTTACTTAATTTTGATAATATTAATGCTACTACTCTTTGGGGAGGAAATTTAAGAGATTATGGAAAAAAAATTAAATTTAAACAATGGAAGATATAGATTAATTCTTTAAAAGTGAAAAATCAATAAACTTAATTTGAAATTGTTTATTTATTTATTTTTTGTTAAATAAAAATAAATTTCATTTTTTTAATATCATTAATCTTCTTTTAAATGGGAATTTTCATTATTTTCATTTTTATTTAAAGAATTATAAGGAAGAGGATTTAAATAATTTGTTTCAAAATCATTTTGAGTTAAAACAAAATTCATTCTATTTTTAATAAAATTTCTAATTAATTTAGGATTACTTCCTTTATTTATTTCTATTTCTACTTCTATTTTATTATCAATTCCTAAATAGTTAAGAGAATTAACTTCAATATTAAATTTTATTTTTCCTTCATTTTCAGTCATCATATTATAATCATAATTAATTTCATATTTTTTTCCATATAAATTCAATTTACTTACTCCTAAAATTTTATTATTTGATTCATTTGTAATTATTAATAAAACTTTTTCATTCATTTCTCCTGGAAAAGTATTTGAATGACTCCAACCTATTTTTTTGTTTATATCATTTGAACTTCTCAAAATTTTATTTTTAAATATTAATAAATCTCCAACTTCATAATGTTGAACTTCAATATCACATTTTATATCATATAATGGAATATTTTTTAATGCTTCCTTTTTATCCAAATAATTGTTTATTGATTCATATTTATTATTTACATTATGAAATTCTTTTTTTAAATCTTTTATTGATTCTATATTTGAAAAAGAATTTAGATCTTCATTAGTTATGTTTGGTAATTCTAAAAACTCATTTTTTATTATTGTTATGTTTGTTTCTTGATGTATTATTTGTCTTGCTTTGATTAAAGTTTTTAAAGTATTTAAATTATATTTTTTTACTTCAAATAATTCTAATTCTTCTGAAGTTTTTTTATCTTCTTCATTGATTTTTTCATAAAAATACCATGTATTATTACAAGAAATAACCATATTAATCATATTATCAAGTAATTCAATACTTTTATGAAAAACATAATATAAATCTTCATAATTTTCCTCTAAAATTGTACTTTTATTATTTATGAAATGAGAATATAAAATACAAATAGCTTTTTTATTTCCATAAGAAATATCTTCTTTAATATTATTTTCTATATTTGGATAATATTTATTATATTTATCATATAAATCTTCTACATATTTCTTTTCCATTAAATTATTTTCTTTATAAAAATATTGTTTGAATTCTTCAGCTAAACCAATAATAAATGGAATTTGAAATAAAGGAGTTTCTTCATTTAAAAAATAATAAAATATTGATTGATCAATAATATATAATCCTTCATTATTAAATTGATTTGAACTATTAAACCATTTTAAAAACCATATAGGACCAATTATAACTAAAGAAATTGCAATAAATATTAAAAATCCATTTGCAAATTTCCCTTTAAATAAAAATTTAGGAAGTCCTAAATCTATTTTGATAAAACCTGGTCCATCTGGATTTCCATATTTTTTATAATTTTCTTTTGCTATTGGATTTGTTAAAGCTCTATATGCTTTATTTATTTCCATAAATTTTTCTCTTGCATTTTTCTCTTTTGATTTATCTGGATGATATTTTAATGATAATTTTTTATATGATTTTTTTATTTCTTTTTCATTCGCAGATTCTGATATTTCTAATATTTCATATGGATTAAAATTTTTATTTGTTTCATTTGCAACTTCTTGACATAATCCAATAAATAAATATAATAAAATTACTATAGTTATTATATATATAAAGAAAGTTAAATTAATGTTTTCCTTTTTTTTTTTTGTTAAATAATTTTTTATTCTTTCTTTACATTTTGAACATTTACAAATATTATTTTCAATTTCATTTGAAAATGATATATCATAAAATAATCTTTTATAAATTCTGATAAATAATCCAAAAATAATAAAAAGTAAAATTGAAGCAATAAAAGAATATGAAGTCACATCATTTTCTTCTTTTGAATTATTACCCATTTCTTATTTATCAATATTTAATTATTTTGAATTAGTTTACTAATTTTTATTAACAATTTAAAACGATAAAACAGAAAAAATTATTCTAAAAAAATGAAAAAACTTTGTAAATTTCTTTGTTTTTTTTCAAGAAAAAAATTTGATTATATAGAAATATCTCATAATGAAATTAATTTAAATATAATAAAAGGAATTCAAAGCAATCAAAGTGAGAAAGAATTCAATCTATCACAAGCAGATTCATTTTCAATGAAAACAGAAGAAGATGAAGAATTTTCATCATTAAAAGGAAATATAGTATTTCCAGAAAAATATATAAGTGATTCTGAAAAAAAAATAAATTTCAAATTTACAGATGAGAATATATTAAATTATATTGAAAAACAATTAAATAATAATTCTGATTTTGAACCATTAATATCTAAAAATGGATTTGATTTATACATCAATAAAAAAGGATCAATTTTTAATAGAAATTTCCCAGCTATAAAACAAATAAATAAAATAAGTAAAAGTGAATTTCCAAAAGGAACAACAATTCAAATTTTAGATTTTTATATGAATAATCCAGAAGCTCGTTTACAATGGGATAAATCATTAAAAGATTATAAAATAATTGAAGGAGATAAAAGTAAATATATATTATATTATATATGTAAATCTCCAATGATATTTGTATCTGAAAGAGATGTTATAGATAAAAGATATGATTTTTATTCAAATAATGCTTTTTATGATTTTTCATCTTCAACAAATGATAATTTTTTACCAGAAGGAAAAAATATAGTAAGGATAAATGATATTTGTTCAGTATTTAAAATGTATGAAGAAGGAGAAGATTTTAAATTCATTTCAATTACTCAAGTTGATACTAAAATGAATGTTCCACCAGCTATGTATAGTATTACTATGCCTGGAAAATTAAAAGAATGGTATGATAAATTAAAAAAGCATATTAATGAAAATTTTAAAGGAGAAGTTAATGAAGATAATAATATAACTAAAGAAGAAAATAAATTTGATGAAACTATGCTTTTAAATCAATAAAATTTTAATATAAATTAATTAAATTGTAATCACATAATAAAGACAATTATAGATAAATTATTATTTTATTCTAAAAAAATTGAAAAATAAATTTTTTTTTAATTTTATGATAAATGTTTACAATAAAAATAGAAATTCTTATCCTACACAAAAAGAACAAAAAGCCATAAAATTATCAACAAAAAGTCTTTTTTATCCAAAAAGAAATCAAAATATTTTAAGTGTTAATCCAAGTTTAATTTTATTTCAACAAAAAGAAAAAAATCAATTGAAAACTAATTTATCAATAAATAAAATATTAAATGATTCTAAATTTGATTTAATAGAATCAAAATCTTGTAGAATTTGTTTTGAAAAAGAAACAAAAAATAATCCATTAATTAATCCATGTCAATGTGAAGGTTCAATAAAATATGTACATCAATTATGTTTAAAAAATTGGTTTATTAAAGCAAAAATTCAACCTCAAAATGCAAAATGTGAAATTTGTAAATTCAAATATTATATTAGATTTTATAAAGATAAAAAATTTGATAAAATTTCTTGTAAAAGATTTACAATACATTTAATTATATATTTTTTTGGAATGTCACTAATATCAACTTTCCTAATTTTCTGCATATATAGATTTTTTTATGATGATAAAATGAATGTGAAAAAAAAAAAAAAATTTTTAATAATTTCTTTTAGTTCATCATTTTCATTTATTTTTTTGTCATGTATAATAATAACATTTTGTTCTTATAATACATATATAAAAAAAACTTTCCAAAATTTTGAAATTTTAAATAAAAATAAACATAGTTTAAATTCAAGTTTTATGTCCTTTTCTTTATCCAAAAATAGTTCAATACCAATTCCTTTTTCCAACAAAGCAAAAATAAATAATTTTTTTTTTAATAAAATTAATCTTATTAATAATAATAACTGAAAATGATATATATTCAGATTGTATTATATATGAGTGTTATTTAATAATAAAATTAATTATTTATTTATATAAGGTAATAGTAATTTTATAATTTATATTTTTATTTTAAATTAATCTTCAAATAAATTTTTTAATTTATTTTCAAATATTTTATTTCTTGCTGATGTAAAAGCAACAAATTCTGTTAATTTACCTTGTTTTTTAATATCTGCAATATCTAATTCTTTTCTCATTGGTTTATAATACAATCTATCAGTTAATTCACTTATAGTTGTATTTCTTGTTTTATTTCTACTTCTATCAGATGTTTGAATTGTTCTTGTTCTTCTTTTTATTATATTTTTTTCATTTGTTAATATCATATTAGGTTTTAAATCTTTTTTTTCTTTATAAGAAGTTATAAATTTAAAAGAACCATATTCTGTCTTTGATGAAATTGTATTATATTTTGTTTCATTATTTAAACTATTTACTTCTTTTTCAATATCATCATATATTTTCTTATAATCTCCATTGTAATTAATATCATTTAAATATATTTTTTTTTGCCTTTCTAAATCCATATTTTTATATAAATTTAAGTCTTTTAAAAGAGGAGAAAATTTGCGAGATTGTCTTTTTGGAATATAAGGTGAAATATAATTTAAATTTTTACTATCTTCATTTATAAAACTTATTTTTCCTTCTAAAGTATCTTTAATCATTGATTTAATATCTTTATAAGGTTCCATCAAAAAATTAAAATTCATTACTAATTTTTCTAATTTTAACAATTGTTTATTTGTATAATTTTTTAAATCAATAATATGATATTTTATTAAGAAATCTTTAATTATTTTTAATTTATTTTCAGGACTTTGATATAAATAAAAAGATAATTTTCCAAATTCACCTAATAATTTTTGATGTCTACCTTTTTCACTTTTTGAAAAATATTCATTTTGACATGTTGTTATAGATGGAAAAAAAAGTGGAATATTATCTTTATTTTTTCTTCCAAAAAATCCTTTTCTTACACAATCAGTATAAAATTTTTTTAAATCATTTTTCTTTTCTTCTGAATCATCTCTATTAATATTATTTTTATCAAATAAATTTCCAAAAGAAGAAAAAGTATTATGAAATTTTTCATTTGACACAAATTTTTTCTGTTTATTTTTTGCTAAATTCCATAAAAAATTTGCTTCTTTATAAGGATCTGCTCTATTATTATATATAAAATTTTGACTATTTACATGTCTAAATGTCCTATAATTATCATTTGATGTTTTTTGAACTTTTTGTTTTTTTTCTTTTTTCTTTTTTTTTGAACTTGAATTAAAGGTTAATTTTCCATTTCTGAAAAGATGTGTTAAATATAAAAAGGAATTTGAATAATTTTTTTTGAATTTATTTATATCATATGTACAAGATGAATTTTGTTCTAAAATATTTTGATAATTATGTTTATATCTTTCCTCTTTTAATTCATTTGTACAATTATCACATACTTGAGCTGACATTATTAGATTAATAAAAATATTATAAATAATAATTAAAAACTTATATTTATTTTTAAAAATTTAATTATTTAAATTATGGGATTTGTTTCTACTAAATGTAAATCTCTTTCAAATTATATGAAATCAATGATACAAAATGGAATTTGTCCTAAAAAGAAAAAAAATTCATCATATATTCCAATGGAATTTGATGATGATGAACAACATGCAACAATAATGACTTCAGAAGAAATTGATAATTTAATTCAAAAACATAAATTATATGAAAATAAACAACCAAATTTAAATGAATATAAAATTATAAAAGGTAATGAAGATGAAGATAATACTAATAATCATTTAATTGAAGAAATTAAAAAAGAAATAAATGATGTGAAAATTGATAAAAATGATAATGAAAATAATAAAGAAAATGAAGAAGAAGAAGATGAAAATTCAGAAGAAGAAATTAATAAATTAAAAAATGATATATTAAATGTTGATGAAGATTAAAACTTTTTATTATAATTTTCAGTTTTATAAATTATATTTATTTTTCTCAAAAAAATAAAATATATATATAAAATATGCTATTCCATTTTAAGTATATATTTTTAATAAGTAATTTCTAATTTTTAACAAATATTTGTTTCATCATATTTTATATTTTATAATTTAAAAATTGTTTTAAAGATTTTTTAAAACATTTTACTTCTTTCTAAATCTTCTCCTAATGAAAATTATTTAATTGTTATTTTAAGAAAACTTCATTAGTATTATCTTCCAATAAAATAGTTGTATATGGTTTATAAGATTTATAATTTTATATCAATTAACAATTGAACAAATATATTAAATTCCTTTACACTAATGATAACTTTATATTTTTCCATATTATATTTCTAATTTTAAACTTATTCATTAAATTTATTTATTAAATAAAATAATAAATAATTAAAAAAAATTAAATTTCAATCAAACATAAATCCATTTCTCCAAATGTAACCAATAGAATCAGAATCATAACTAACTAATCTTCCATCATTTAATTCTAAAACTCCCATAACAATTTTTTTATGATCTCTTAGAACTTCAGATTTAATTAATCCTTTAGGTCCATTAACCCAAACTCTAACAGTTGAATCTGCACTTGCAGAAACAATTCTTCCATCTTTTAACACAATAACACTATTAACTAATTTTCTATGTGCAATAAAACTTTGAACACATTTAAATTTTTCTCCTTTTTCTTCCCAAACTTTAATCGTACAATCACTTCCAGTTGAAATTAATTTACCATCTTTCATTAAAGCAACAGATCTTACTTTATTTGTATGTCCATTTATTATATATGTACAACTAAATTTTTTTTCTTTTTCTCTCCAAATTCTTATTGTTCTATCACCTGATGCTGAAGCTATTCTTTTATTTAATATATCTTCTACACAATAAACATCATCTTCATGTTCTAATAAAGTTTGTTCACATGAAAATGTATTGTTTATTATTTCCCAAACTTTAATACTTTTATCTCTACTTGATGTAATTAATCTTCCATCTCTTAATTGAATCATCCAAGTAATTGTATCACTATGATCAGATAAAGTAGATTCACATTCATAAATTTCTTGATTATTATTATTTATTTTTTTTTTATATACTCTAATTGTATTATGACCTTTAGTACTAGAAAATAATCTTCCATCTCTACTTTGAAATAAAGTTACTACTTCACCATAAGATTCTCCTATTGTTACTGTATTTTTAAAAAATCCTTTTTTTTCTTCCCAAATTCTAATTGTATAATCACCTGAACCTGTACATATTCTTCCATCTTTTAATTGAATTGCACAGTAAATTGCTTTTTTATGACCATAAATTTTATCTACATTTACAAAACCACGAGATACTTCTTTAAATTCAAATTTATATGATAATATTTGAGATATTAAATCAATTAAATCTAATGATTGTTTTTTCATTGAAGAAAGAAATGTAAAAAATTCAGGATTTAAAATTGTCTCTATCTTTTTTAATTCATATTTTATATCCTTTAAAAATTTCAATTTAAAAATATCAGTAATAGTCTTACGATTCGTATATTCACAATAAAAATCAGAATAAAACATTTTTATAGCTTTAAATAATTTTATAGAATCTGAATATTTTTCTTTAATTTGTTTTATATATTCAATTTTTAGCTTTTTAAGACTTTCAATTACATCATTTATTGTTTTAACTGTATTATTAATTGTATTTTCCACCTCATTATAAAACTTTTTTATAGATGAATCAAACATTGTAGTAAAATCTTTTAGTGAATGATATTCAAGAGGAATTCCATCTAAAAACTTTTTAAAACTATTAACATATTCTCTATATTCAATAACTGCATGTTTAGAATGTTCAGATAATTTAGAACATTCTGGACAAACATATTTCTGACAATTTTTACAAAATAAATGCTTTTCTTCATTAGGATGAATTTCACAAGATTCTATTTCTTTATCTGACTCATTTAAATTATATTTTAAATTAAAAATATCATATATATTATCTAGAGTCATTTCTAAACTTCCTTCCTTACATTTACATTTTACTAATATTTTTTCTACATTTAGTTCATTAATATGGTTTTGAAAAATTAAATAATAGAGACAATTAACACAAAATATATGGTTACATGTAAAATTAAATTTATTTTTTTCTAGAAATTTAGATGATTTACAAATAAAACAACAGGAATTATCCATATAAAATTAAATAAATAAAATACAATTATTTTTTTTTCAAAATTTAAAAATAAATTTTTTTTTTAAATTTAAATGATAAAAAATTAAAATTTAAAAGTATAAAGTTGTTAATCTTTCTGTTATCTTTTTTTATTTATGAATGTTTATATTATAATTTTAACATATCTTTTTTAAAGTTTTTAAAGAAAAATAATATTTTTGAATTTAAAACATTTAAAATAAAATTATATCATTAATGTTTAATCTAGTAGATTTTTTTAAATTTATTCTCTGACCCTATCATCAAAAAAAATATTTTTTTATAATTATATTTTAAAATTATTTAATGAACATAAAATCATTGTTATATCATCATGTATTTTTCTCAATTTTTTTGCTTCTTTTATTTCTAACATTTCATCAAAACTGATTCCTGCATCTTGAGATGCTCTAATTAATATTTTATCTAATAATTTATAAGATATTTTTTCTAAATTTATGTTGAATATCTTTTCTTTTTCATAATTTCTTATTATTTTTGAAACTTCTGAACTTTTTAAAAAATCCCATAAGCCATCACTAGCCATTAATATATATTTATCATTTTCATTTAAATTAATTATTTTTATTTCTGGAATATGGTTAATATATGGTCCATCAAAATCTTTTATTTCTTTCTTATACTTTTCCTTATTTTCTTTAGTTTGTGTATGTTCATTAAATTCTTTAAATTTTAAATGAAAATCTCCTAAAGATCTTGTTGGTTGTAATCTACCTTTTACATAACAAGCTTTAGGATTATTTTTATGACATTTATAAATAATTGGGTCATTAGGCCAAATTTTAATTAATCTATCTTGTTCTTCTTTCTTTCTCGCATTAAATACTTTTGTTAATTTATTTACTAAAAAATTTTCACTATTTTTAGGTAAACTAAACATTCTTGCTTTACTATCACCTAAATTTGAAATATATAGTTTATTATCATATATTATTCCTATTAATGCACAAGAACCTAATGTTGCTTCTCTTCCTTCACCTCTTAAATATTTTTCATATGAAATATCATAAAATTCTTTTTCAATTCTTAAAAATGCTTTTAATATTGCATTTTTAATTTTTTCATCTGTGGATAAATGTTTTGGTAATTCATTATATGAATCTATAAAATAATTAAATAAATGATTATTTGCATATTCTGATAAAGAATATCCTCCATGACCATCATATACACTCATAAAAAGAGCATTATTTTGGTTTTCCAATGAAAATTGTTTTAAAGAATAACGATCTTCGATTGGGTCATTTGACCTTAATTGTAAACCAAAAGCAGAATTATTTATTTTAGATGATATTGTTTTTGGAATTAGTTTTTCTATTCTGTAATTATATGGTAGATAATAATATTTATTTCTTGAAAAAAATTTTGCTGTTTGATAAATAAAATATCCACTTCTTATTATTGAAGATATATCAAAAAAATTTTCCAAAAAATTTTTCATTTTTTAAATTAAAAATACAATTAAATTTTTTATAAAAAAAAATAAATTAAATATATTATTTATTTAATTGTTTTTATTTTTTCTTCTTCTTTTACTATATCCATTTACAAAATCCCACATTATTTTATAGTTTGCCCTTAACCCAGTTATTCCTTCTTCTTTGCTATGAATTCTAAAACATTCTTTATAACTATTTTGATAATATTCAAAAGCTAAAATTTTTTCAGTTTCTCCTTGTTTAAATTTAACATTTTCATTACTTTTAAATTCATGTTTAATTAAAGGTAAAATTAAACTATCTTTAACATTATCATCACTTTTTTTTATAAATTTCTCAATAAACAATTCTTTTCTATCATTTTGATTATTTATATTAGTACTTGAACTTAATTTAGGTAAAATTGAATGAGTACTTTTTGCTTTTTTATGAATGGGATTTTGGAATAATTCAGAAATATCTTTTCCATTTGCAACACTATCAATAACATTTCGACTCATTTCATTCATTCCAATTTCTTCTCCATGAGGACAAAAATCTTCATCTATTTTCTTTTTCATTTCTTGAATAAATCTTCCTTCATATGATTCATTTATTATATTATCATCTTCAAAAACTTTAAATTTCTCTTTTTTTGGTTCTATTTTTTTAAATCTTTTTTTTTTTACTGGAATTTGAGTTTTAAATAAATTTCTTTTATCATTTTTTTCTTCTTCCATATCTTCAGCAGGAATTGGAGCATTTTTATTATAATTTTTTAACATTGAAAAATCTACTTCTACTTCATCAGCTATTTTTAAAAATTCTTGCATTTCTTCTTTTTTTAAAGTTTCCCAATCTAATTTAAATTTCCAAGGAGCTATAGTAATATTATTAATCCCAGTATAAATCTCACCTATGATATCCATATTTTTATCCCAAATTTTAATTTTTCTATCTTTTGCAACAGATATTAAAGAAAAAGGCTCATCAACTTTACTTAAATATATGATTTCTTCATTATGAATTTTACTTTCATAAATAACTAAATTTGGGTAAACTGCATAAAATGGTCCCATAAATTTTTTTTCTTTTTGTAAATTATGAATTAAACTAGTTTCTGCATGCACTTCTTCTGTTTTTAATATATTAAAAGTAGATTGAACTTTACTTTCTTCCATTATTTCAACTTTATATTTTTTAAATATTGGTAATAAATCAACTAATTTTAAAAATCCTTTATCATCTCCAATAATTAAATAAGATTTATTATTATCTTCCTTATTATCAGGTACATACTTTAATAAATCATCATCAAATGAAATATCTTCTGGTGGATTTGTCAGAAAGTCATTTGCATATTTTACTTTTTTATTTTCTAAATTACCAAATTTATGATGAAAAAATAATAAACAAGAAATAGGATTTTGAACAAAACCACTTTCTTTATGAAAATAATGCATAGTTCTAAAGAAACATTGTCCATTTAATTCAATATTTGGTTTAGTACCCCATAAGAAAATAGAACCATTTGAATAAGCAACTGCTAAAACTGGGAAAGGATCTAAAAATTTTAATTCAACAGCATTATAATTTCTATAATTTTGAATATAACATGTTTCTTCCATTTTTGTTAATTCAAAATTCCATAAATTAACAATTCCATCGACAGAACCGGTTGCAAAGTTATTATATCTTCTTGAAAAATCCATACATAAAATTTCATTTTTTTTATCTCCAATATTATGGGAATTATAAATTCCTCTTAATTTAACAGATTCTTCAGGATCTTTCTCATTATACATATTAATAATAGAATCTAATCCAGTTGTAACTAAAATATAATCTTCATTTGCTGTTCCTGGTAAATTCCAAAAAACAAACATTGAATTTACATCTTTTGTATGATGAGTTTTTATAGTACTTATACCATCTCTTTCAACTTCATATTCATTTATTGGCTTTATTAATGAACCATTTCCTGCATTAAATTGTTGAACTGTCCCATTTGAAAATCCTAAATATAATAAACGATATTGATAATCAAAACAAAAACAACGAATTTTTGTTTCATTATCAAATCTTTCTTGTTCTAAAAATTTTTTAAAAACATATATTAAATTCCCATTCACAGAAGAATATACTCTAATATCTTTCAAAGTGGCAACATAAAAATTCATATGATATTTATTAAATTCACATTTAATAGGATAATTAATTTCATTTTTTTCTTTACTTACTTTTGATATTTCACTTTCTCTGTATTTTTGATCATAATAAATCATTTTATTACCATAAATAACAAACCTATTATATTTCTTAATATAAAGTAATTGATTAACGATTATTTTTTTTTGATCAACTTGTAAAGTTTGTAAACATTGTCTTTGTTTAGCATCCCAGATTTTAACAATAGCATCTTCATCAACAGAAACACACATATAAGAATCAGCTAAAAATTTAACACATATAATAGGAGCAGAATGACCTTCTAATTTTCCTTTAAAAGAATCATCAAGACTTAAATCTGTAGAATATATATTTATATGATATTCAAATCCAGTTGATAAAATTAACCCATTTGTATCTATATTTGGATTATATGCTAATGTTCTAACTCCACCTTCGGTTCTCCAAACTTTTAAAAAATCATTTTCATTTAAATTAAATAATCTAATTTTTCCATCCATACATGCCGTTAATATTAAAGGAGGTTTTGATATTTCTATAACATCAAAAATTTCTTCTTGATGTCCTTTACCATAATTTGGACTTCTATAATCAATTGGATTTTCAAAAAATACATTTCTGTGCCAATGACCTTGATTATATAAACATTTTATTCTATCACCATCTCTTTCAAAATCTATATCTAATTCATATAAATAATAATATCTTTCATTTTCTAATTTTCTACCAGTACTAACCCAAATATCATGATCTTTTAAATACCATATTCTTTTTTGAAGTGGATTTGTTGATAATTCATATATACATTCTGCATGAAGATCTGTTGAAAATGTAAAAAATGCTATTTTATTATTACTTAAACATAATGCTAAAATGTTTATTGGTGACATAAACATTGATAAAACACTAAATGTTAATGATTTAACATTTTCTACTTTAAATTTCTGTTTTTTTTTAACTCCACTTTTCTTATTTTGTTGTTCTTCTAACATTTTTTTCTGAAAATAATTTTCAATATCAAAAATCATATCACATTTTCCATTTTTAGGATTATAAATTTTTAAAATTTTACTATTATATTCAGCGATAATAATCTTATCAATTTTAGGATAATAAATAGCAGAAATAACATCTTTTTTATGAATAGTATAATCTTTAACTTTTTCACTTATCATATACCTTTTATATTTAATCATTTCTTTTTCTTTCATTCCTTCAGTATCATTTGGATCTGAAGAATCATTTTCACCTTCAACTCTATCTATCATAAATTGTGTAAATTCACTCCATTGCATTATTCCATCTCCACTTAAATCAGTTTCACAAAATAATTTATATAATCCATATACTAAATTTATTTCATCATATGGATCACTTAAATTTGTTGGTAATTCTTTTTTCATTAATTTTATAAATGTTAATCTATCTAATCCATCTGGATATTTCTCAAATTCTTCTTCAATTTTATTTATTTTTTTTAAATCAATTAACATCATTAAATTATTTATATCATATCTATTGGGATCTAATATAAAAAAACGATTTCCTCTTACTATTTTCATTCTATTTTTTGTATAGGGAATTATCTTAATGTCTTCATTAATTTTTGGTTTTTCATCATCGGTTTCGTAGTCAAACATTTTTTAATTAAAATTTTATGTTTTTTTTATTATTTTAAAAAATATGTTTTATTTTTTATCTTTTTAAATGAAGAAGAAACATCATAATTATAAATTTAATGGAAATAAAAAGCATAATCACAAAAATAATAAAAAAGTAATATTAATGCCAAAATCTCCTAAAAAACAAGATAATGAAGAAGAAGAATATGAAAATGAAGAAGAAGAATTTGAAGAATTTACAATAAAATTAACAATGTTATATTTTGATCAATGTGACCCTAAAAAATGTACAGGTAAAAAAATGGAAAGATTAGGTTTATTATCAGAAATGACATTTTATCCAAATTATGGAGGAATATTATTAACACCAAATGGGAAAAAAATATGTTCAATAGAAGATCATGATATAATAAAAAAAAAAGGAATATGTGTTATTGATTGTTCATGGGCAAAATTTAATGAATTGAATTTAAATTTAAATAAAATTGAAACAAGGGCATTACCATTTATGGTAGCTGTTAATCCAGTAAATTTTGGTAAAGCTTTTAAATTAACGTGTGCTGAGGCTTTTGCTGCTTCTTTATTTTTAGGAGGATTTGAACGTGAAGCTAAATTCATCATGAATCATTTTAAATGGGGTGAAAACTTCTTCAATATTAATAAAGAATTATTTGATAAATATAAAGGAATTACTTCACAAGATGAATTAAAAAGTATTCAAGAAAAATATATTAATGATGAATTAGAAAATAAAAAAAAAAGAAAATTAAGTGATGGATTAGGTGATTTAGAAAAAGAAATACGAGAAGAAGAGGAAAGAGAAAAAGAAGAAAATGAAGAAGAAGATGAAAAAATAGATATGGAATTATTTAAAAATATAAATATTGATAAATTGACTGAAGAATTAACAAAACATGATATATAAAAAATAAAAATATTAATTAATAATAGAATTTGAATATAATAAATAATTTAAATTTTAATAAAAACCTCTTTTTAAATAACTGAAAAAAAATGTCTGAGAATAATTTTAATTCACTTAGATTACCAAAAATAGAGCATCATTTTAGAGATGAATTAGAATTTTATAAAATGAAAAAAATAGATAAACATCTTCGTCGTAAACAATTTGAACAAAAACAATCAGTAACAGAACCATCAATAACAAATGAAGATAGAAAACAATATATTGGTTTATATAGAACAACAGAAACTTCGAATGATCTAGAATTATTACAAAAAGATTATAATAATCCTTTATATGAAAATAATGAATTTGGAAAAACTAGATATAGTGATCCAAATTCTTTTAAAGTTTTTTATAATAAATTACATAAAGATAATGAAATTTTTAGAAAAGGCGCAAATACACTTTCAACTCCTTCTTTTAATTTTGTTAGAAATACAAATAAATATAAAATTGTTCCTAATCCTATTGGAGTTGTTAAAAGAAAAGGAGATAATTCAAAAGTTGAATTAAATAATAGAAGAGTAGGTGATAATTATATTCAATGTTTATCAAATTCTATAAGTGTTGCAGAACATATTTCTGAACTTGATTTATGTAAAAATAGATTAAGTGATATTTCTTTTATTCCTTTATTTACTACTATTATCAATAATAAATCTTTAATGGGTAAATTAGTTTCTTTAAATATTTCTTATAATAAAATGGGATTTACTGGAGCAGAAATTTTAAGAAAATTTTTAAATGATGTTGATTGCACTATTGAAACTTTAAATCTTGAAGGATTATATTTAGAAAATTCAAATATGAGAAATATATTAAATGCAATTACTAATAGTTTAACTACCAAATTAAAATATTTGAATATAGGTCAAAATTCTATTGGAGATGATATATCCCAAAATTTATCTACTTTAGTAAATAAATGTATTAATTTAGATGTTTTAATTTTATATCAAAATCAATTTAGAAATTATGGAGCAGGATTAATAATGTCTGAAATAAAAAAACACCCAAAAATAAAAATATTAGATTTTTCATGGAATTCAATAGGAGATAATTTAAATGAAGAAATACCATCATTATTAGAATTACAAAAATCAGACCCAGACAAAAAATTTTATAATGCATATTTATATGAATTATCTTTAACTGGTAATTACAGAAAAGCAGGAGCATTACCACCAGTTAAAAAAAGTATATCATATTTTACAAATCAATTATGTGAATTATTTCATAATAAAAAAACTCAAATGTTACATTTAGATATATCATATAATAATATAGGAACAATTGACTCAACTGCAATAAGTGAACATATAAAAGATAATCATACAATTTTAGGTGTTCATGTTGACGGAAATGATATGATTGTAGATGAATTAGGTTTTGTTTTTCCAATTAATAAAAATGATTATAAAGAAGATCACTTTGCCAATAGTCAAATTTTCTATAGAATTGGGCCTGAACATCCATTAATAAAAACTAATATATTAAATGTTAAAAAATTAAGAGGTAAAAATAATTGTTGGATATGTGAAGGATGGAAGGAAGTTAAATTTCAATATAAACCTCATACCAATGAAAGAAATGTTAGTTCATCTGTTGTGAAATTATATTTAAGTTTTGAAGGTTTTAAACCTTTTGATACTCAATTTACTCGAGAAGGGTTTATTTGTCATAGAATGTGTCCTCCTGGAATTTTTAATTATTATTTAACTTTTAATGATGTTCCAGTTGAAAATTATGGTTCAAATAAAACAACAGAATTAAAAGAAGCAATAATACATACTCAATCAATAAATGAAGATGAAGATGATGATGATGAAGAAGGAGAAAGAGAATTAAAGCAATTTATCATTACAAAATTAGGAGAAACTAAAGTAGATATTAATCCTGATGTTATTTCATACCCTGATTATGTTAAACAATTTAAATATTGTGTTCCAAGACCAGAGAAAATTAAGAAGATTAAAAAAAGACCTAGAACACCTTGGTCTTTCCCTATATCTATTTGGGCTTATTATAGATATAATTATGAAGGTGAAAGTGATGATTTAATTTATGATGCTTTTGAATATGATTATAATAGAGGTCAATATAGTAGAGATAAAGATTTAACTGAAGAACAAGAAGTTGAATTAAAGAAACTTTTGAGAAGTAGATGGAAAAAAATTTTGGACACTTATAAAAATTTATCTGCTTATTTAGGATGGAAAGTATGGCAAATTGGTCAAAATCAAATTACTGAATTTGCTTCTTCATCTCCTGGTTTATTAGATAATAAATATTTAATTAATGATGTTTTAGTTAAAGTTACAGAAGTAAAAAGTAATTTATTAGATAAAGAAGAAAGAAAAAAAAATCCAAATGTTCCAGATAATATTATTAGACATCAATTTATGATGTTATTAGTAAAAGTTGCAAAAGATAAATATTTTAGAACTAAACAAATACCTTCAATAACAGAGTCATTAGAGTATTCATTTAAAAATCACTTTGATGCATACTTAAACCAATTTGATAACCATAAATGGAGAATGGAAAGATATTATAATGAATTTACAGATAATGTATTAAAAGCATATATTCCAATATTTGATGCAGTATTTATGAGTAATGCTCCAATCAAAAAAATGGGTAATAAAGATTCACATTGGATGTGGCTTGAAGAATTTACAAATATATGTACAGCTTTAATGGATACAGATTTCCCTGTAAAAGACATTCCATTAATATTTAATTTATCAATGAGAACAAAAGTAAATGAAATTGACTCTGATATGCATTATAATATGCAATTTCCTGAATTTTTAGAAGCCTTTGCAAGATTTGCTGATAAATTAAGTCCTATTCCTCTTGGTGAAGAAAAATCAGGTTGGACAATGAAAATGAGACAAGAACAAGATTTATATATTAAAATTGAAACTTTAATCCCTTCTTTAACTAAGTTAATAAAGGGTGATTATAGATATGTTAAAGATAAATTTCCTATGCCTCAAAGAGATGAAGAAGGCTATCTTATTATTGATTATGAAAGTCCATTTTATAAAGGCAAATTACCTATGCCCAGGAAAAAGAAGAGAAGGACCACAAGAATTGTTCCTGCAAATTAAATTAATAATATTTATTTTTATAAAAGTATATATATATTATGTGGAAATTTTTTTTTAAAATATTTTTTATTCAGTAATTCATGAAATTAAAAGTCTAATAGATTTATTTTACTTTAATTATTATATTTATATATATATTACAATATTCTAATTTTCATCATCTTCATCATCTGAAAAAACAATAACATGTTGATTTACTTTTTGCCCTAATTGAGAATATGAAATGTTTGTATTCATTTCTTTTAAATTTTGTGACTCATAAGATGTATTTAAATTAGATTTATTTAAATTATTTTTTATTCTATTTATATACTCTTTAATTTTATTAATTAATTTTGGCCTTTTTTCTTTAATAATTTTTTCAAAAGAATTTCTGTTGCATGTCCATTTATGTATATTTCGAATTTGAGAGCAAAGCTCAGAAGTTTTTTTATAATTATACTCTGAATTTATTGCTTTATGTTGAATTAAAAACACTGGGACTGAAATCCCTTTTAATAAATTTTGTCCTATAATTCCGAGAAAAATAGGAGAAAATATTATAGCACATTTTACAGAATAATTCATACATATAATTAATGCAGAAATGGCTCCGATTTCTCTTCCGAATATTATAATATTTTCAGAATGATATTTAAAGTATTTTATGACATAATTATATATTTTTTTACAGTTTAAATAAAAATTACATTTTTGAATTTTTCCTGAACTTCTTCCAAAACCAGAATAATCAAAAGTTAATAAATCTGAACGAAATTGAATGGTTAAATCAATTAAAGTTGGAATTAATTCTCCTATATCTCTTTTATTCTCATGACAATAAATAATTAATTTTCTATTTGACTCATTTTGAATATATTTATTTTTTAATAGAACTAATACTAATCCATTATCTTTTCTAACATTAATATAAAAATTTTGTAATGAGATAAAATGAGGAATATTCTTAAAATCAAAATATTTATAATTACATAAAATTTGAAATATCTTTTTATTTTCATTACTATCTAAATAATTTTGTATATTTAAATCATAAGATGGTTTTGGAGCCTCTAATAAAATATTTACACCATGTTCATCTAAATAATTTAAGTCTTCTGAAATACACATATTTAAAAAAGAATATATTTTTGAATTAATCAATTAATTATAATGAAACCATATTAATAATACAATATACAATTTAGATGAAAAAGTATCATAGGATTTTTTGTTGTATTGCAACAAAGAGGAAAAAAATTTATTATCAATTGAATTATTAAAAGAGCATGATTCTCACATACAAAAATTAGATAAGTTATATGACATAGAAAAAACAATTAACAATATAATATAAAAATCAAAATATATACACTATTCAAGAAGTAACAATTGATAATAAAGAAAGAATCAAAGTTTTAAATGGATTTATTGAAATGTTGAAATAGATTTGATGAATTACAAAAATCTCCTTTAAAATGTTCATATCAATTAGATAAAATAAGATTTGAAAAAAGGATCAATAAATTTTATTAATAAAATACTAAATTGGAAAAACATTTAAATAAACATAACTTTCAAAATGATAAAAGGAATGAAGGTTCTCCAATTAATTCAAATTTTTTATTAATTAAAACAATTTATACGCAGAAAAAATTAGAATTAAAAAAATATATCAACTTTTATTAAATTTATATATGAAACTAAAATAAGATATGTTTGGGATAATATTTTAAAAAGATAGGTATAATTGATGGTGAGCCTCTTAAATTTTATATAATTAATAATTGGGGCAAATCTCCTATTTATATTAACTAAAAGAGATAACATTGAAAAAAGATTTATTTTTCAAGATAATGATATAACTTATGTTTTTTCTACTTTAGTTCCACATTCTTCTTGAAAAAAAATTTTATTAGAGTGATTAATTAGATTAATTTTTATAAAATTTAAGAAGATAATGAGAATTATAACTTTTTTAATATGAATTAAACTATTTTTAAAATGAAATTCCAAAATTTTTTTTAATATTACTTTATCAATGACTTTAAAGGATTGATAATAATTTAAAAAAACTTGTAATTCATATAAAATCTCTGCTAATGATGTTATTAAAGAAAATTATAGTGAAAATTAAATGTCAGAAAATTTAAATTTTTATTGGTAAATCACTTATTTATATATTCATTTATATATAAAAAATATAAATTTTTTAAAAATTGTTTTTAATTAATATATTTTGTATAAGAATTCTTTTATAATCTGAATAAATATAATTTCCAAAAATATTCAAATAATATTTCTAAATCTGAATAACTAAATTCAAAATTTTAAATTTATTATATTATTTTTATTTTTTAATATTAATTATATCCTTTTATCATAAAGCAAATTATTAATATATATAATTCTATGGATATAAATCTAATTATTATATAAACATATAATGATTTGATTAAAATTCAAATATAAAATGGATGATATAGTAATTGAAATTCCATTTAATCAAGAAGAAGATTTTTATATAATATGTCATTATTGTAATATCTTAAAAAAAAAAGAAAATATAATATCATGTACTATTGATGATTGTTATGAAAGTTTCTGTGCCGATTGCATAATTCAATATTTTGCGGTTGAAAATGATTTTAAAGAAATGAAAGAAGAATCAATTGAAAATGGATGGGCTTGTTTTAAATGTCAAAAATTATGTAATTGTAAAAAATGTAAACCAATAAAAGAGGATAATATATGTAATCAGCAAAAAAAAAAAAAAAAAAAGATAAAAAAGAGGAATGTAAAAAAGGAAAAAAAAAGGAATGTATTAAAGAAAAAATATTTAATAAATTTAA
>JAEEGI010008888.1_pt1 | contig 22116 bp, 10 predicted proteins | sample 8958751 | NCBI WGS metagenome assembly JAEEGI01 (sample SAMN16246545, study PRJNA631951) | gut metagenome | biome: gut microbiome; feature: rumen; material: KS-attached | host: Bos | place: Iran: Karaj | collected 2018-10 | reverse complement strand
TGATCACGATAAGTGGTCTCGCGACGGGCAAACACCACGGGCAGGCTGGGCAGCAGTTTCATACTGATCTCCACATTGTCGCGCACCTTGAGGCGCGAACCATTAGGGGCACGCTCAAAGTCCTGCACGATGCTCATGCGGTCCACATAGTTGAGGTTGATGTCGTGCGGAACACCCATCGACACACGCTTGATGAACATTGTGGTATCCTCGAGCGAGACATAGAGGCGGCCCAAGAAGCCGAAGGTCTGTGGCGTGAATGGCACAAAACTCAACACCGCACAGCGCTCCCCATCAACATAGACCGTGTCGTTAAGGTAGAACTTGTAGAAATCCACCGCAATGCGTGAGAGGGGGCTGACAAAGCGGTTGGTCAGCAGGGTGACATCGTTCTGGAAAATATCGACCTCGCCCATAAAGTCGTCGAGCACCTTCTTGATGTTTTCCTGGTCGATGCGCTCATCAAGGCCAGCGCTGCGAGTTCCCAGAATGACCTGGCGGTGCGTGTCACGGTTGTAGTAGTCACGAGCCACGGTCTCCTTGATGGAGAAGGGCAGCACACGCTTGCCGGTGAGCAGCGACGTGTCGGCATACTCCTCAACCCACTTTTGTTCCTCAGGTTTTCGGATGACGTCATCGATGTCACCTAATCCTATAAGCATGCGCTCATACTGACTGTAACCGTAGTACGGTAAGCGACGCGGATCGTTGTCGTCACGCCGCTGCCGCAGCTGGCGTATCATGTCCACCGCAGGGTTGTTCTTCTTGCTGTATTTCTCCTTGCCCTTGCGGACAACCACCTCGTCGAGTTCCACGCCGGCAGCGACCATGTCGATGATCACCACACTCCCCTGCCCTGCCTTGATTTCGATTTCCTTAGGCGAGTAGCCCATTGCCGTGACACGCAGCCGTGAGAATTTGGCGCGGGTGTTGATGGTGAAACCGCCCTTGTCGGTGGCCAGGGTGCCCTCGTTGGTACCCACCAGCGCAATCGATGCATAAGGGATGCCCTCATGGGAGACCGAGTCCCGCACGAGTCCCGTGATCTGAGTCATCGATACCTGCTGTCCCCATGCCACGGCAGCCACCGCCATGGACACGAGCATAAACACTATGTAACGCCGGATTACCTTCACAAGGGTGCAAAATTACATTTTTATTTATAGAGCCACAAAATCTAGTCTGTTAAAGTTGCCGATTTTTATTCATGTGACAGTGCCAAGCAGGGCAAAGAGGACACGGCACACGGTGGCCGAGAGGCAGCAGAAGGCCGAAAACCGAAAAATAACCAGCAGTGGCACCGTATTGCGGTGTTTTTTTTGTACATTTGCAGCCGTTTAAAGCACCAAGTGCCGATGTTGAAGATAAAGAGGTTATACACATTCATGTTGTCAAGATTCCTGCCACGATTCTTGATGACCTTCTGTATCTGCCTGTTTATCGTGATGATGCAGTTCCTGTGGCGCTACATCGACGAGCTGGTGGGCAAGGGATTGAGCATCGACGTGGTGGCCGAGCTGTTCTTCTATGCCGCCCTGTCGATGGTGCCGTTGGCACTGCCATTGAGCATCCTGCTGGCTGCGTTGATGACCTTCGGCGACCTGGGCGAGCATGTCGAGCTGACGGCCCTCAAGTCGTCGGGCATCTCGCTGACCACCATCATGAAGCCGCTGGCCATCCTGATGGCGCTGGTATCGGTGGCCGCGTTCTTTTTCCAGAACGACGTATTGCCCAAATCACAGGTGAAGATGTGGACACTGCTGTTCTCGATGCGACAGACGTCGCCCACGCTCGACATTCCCGAGGGTGCCGTTTACAGCCAGATTCCCGGCTACAACATCTACGTCAAGCGCAAAGACAAAGAGCGCGACATGCTGTACAACATGCTCATCTACGACGTGTCGGTGGGTACCATGTATCCCCGCATCGTTGCTGCCGACTCGGGCCGCCTGAGCATGACCGAGGACAAGCAGCATCTGGTGCTGACGCTCTATAAAGGAGCGTGGTACGAGCAGATGCAGGGCAGCACCAACGGCATGAACGGCATGAGCGGTGAACTGTACCGCCGCGAGACGTTCCACGACAAGGAACTCGTCATCCCCTATGACGCCAACTTCACCCGCATGGACGACGAGACGATGAAGTCGCAATATGTGGGCAAAAACATCGACGAGCTGCAGCAGACCATCGACTCGGTGAAGCTCAAGGTGGACTCGGCGGCGACACTGATTGTAAAGCAGTTGCGTTCCCAAACGGTGTGCGGTGTGCCCCTACAGCGCACCACCTACCAAGACGGCAAACCCATTGTTGAGAAAGCCAAAGAGGTGAAACTTGACAAACCGCTGGACATCAACAAAATGATTAAGGAACTGCCCGAGAACGAGCAGGAGCAGATCGTCAATCAAGCGTTGACGCGCGCCACAACGGGCATGCAGGATGTCCAATTCCAGGGCTACACCGTCAGCGACGACAATTACGTGATCAGGCGTCACCAGATAGAGTTGATGAAGAAATTCACCCTGTCGCTGGCCTGCCTCATCTTCTTCTTCATCGGAGCCCCGCTGGGAGCCATCATCCGCAAGGGCGGACTGGGTATGCCCATCGTCATCTCGGTGCTGCTGTTCATCGTGTATTACATCATCGACAACATGGGGTACAAACTGGCGCGTGACGGCCGCTGGGAGGTGTGGCAAGGCATGTGGCTCAGTTCGGCAGTACTGCTACCGCTGGGCGTGTTCCTTACCCACAAGGCGGTCAACGACTCGGCCGTGTTCAACCCCGATGCCTGGCTCAACTTCCTGCGCCGCTTCACTGGCCTGCACCAGACGCGCAAACTCGAGGCCAAGGAGGTCATCATCAACGAGGTGGTGCCTGCCGATGCCCTGACACAGATTGCCGACCTGAAGGCATCGTGCCAGCAGTTCCTGGACCGCTATCCCGCACGCCAGCGCTATATCGACTACTGGCAGCAGGGCTATGACAAAAAAGCCATCAAATCCCTTGCCACAGAAGTGGATAACGTGGTGGACTACCTGTCCAACTCACGAGACCAGATGGTGCTCAACAAGGCGATGGACTATCCCGTCATCCGCCAGTTGCTCACCTATCAGCCCGTGACCAACAAAACAGTAGGAACCGTTCTGGCCGCACTCTGCCCCATCGGATTGCCCGTGTGGCTCGTGGGCATGCGCCACCAGAAGAACCTGCGCCGTGACATCCAACTCACCATCAAGACTTGTGACCAACTGACTGCTATCCTGAACGGCGAATACAACCGCGAGATGGAGTATAACTAGGTTATTAGTTAGGAGTTATTAGTTAGGAGTTAGGAGTTTTTGAGTGAGGTAGATTAAGACTATCAATAAAAAATCATGGAAGAAATCAGACTAAATACTATCGACGAGGCCGTCGAACAACTGAAACGAGGCGAGTTTGTCATCGTCGTTGACGATGAGGACCGCGAGAACGAGGGCGATTTTATCATCGCCGCCGAAAAAATCACCGAAGAGAAAGTCAACTTCATGCTGCGCGAGGGCCGCGGCGTGCTGTGTACCCCCATTACCACCGAGCGCTGCCATGAACTGGAACTGAACATGCAGGTTGACGACAACACCTCGATGCTGGGTACCCCGTTCACCGTGACGGTGGACCTGCTGGAAGGCTGCACCACCGGCGTATCGATGCACGACCGCGCCATGACCATCCGCGCACTGGCCGACCCCAAGAGCAAACCACAGGATTTCGGCCGTCCGGGACACATCAACCCGCTGCGCGCCGTCGATAAGGGCGTGCTCAAGCGTGCCGGTCACACCGAGGCCTCAATTGATCTGATGCGCATCGCCGGGCTCTACCCTGCTGCTGCACTCATCGAGATCATCAACCCCGACGGCACCATGGCCCGCCTGCCCCAGCTGGTGAAGGTGGCCGAGAAATACCACATGCCCATTATCACCATCAAGGACCTGATTGCCTACAGGCTGCGGACCGAGAAAGTCGTGGAAGTGGGTGACGAGGTGGACCTGCCGACGCAGTACGGCCACTTCAGGCTCATCCCCTTCAGGCAGATCAACAACGGACTGGAGCACATCGCCCTGATTAAAGGCGAATGGCGCCCTGACGAGCCCATCCTGGTGCGCGTCCACTCATCGTGCGCAACAGGTGACATCTTCGGGTCGATGCGCTGCGAGTGCGGCGAGCAACTGCACGTGGCCATGCAGATGATTGAGAAAGAGGGCAAGGGTGCGCTCGTGTACATGAACCAAGAGGGCCGCGGCATCGGCCTGATGAACAAAATCAAGGCCTACAAGCTGCAGGAGAACGGCTATGACACCGTCGATGCCAATGTGCACCTGGGTTTCAAGCCCGATGAGCGAGATTACGGCGTGGGCGCTAACATCCTGCGCATCCTGGGCGTTACCAAGATGCGGTTGATGACCAATAATCCCGTCAAGCGCGTAGGTCTGGAAAGCTATGGCCTGGAAGTGGTCGAGAATGTGCCTATTGAGGTCACGCCCAACCGCTACAACGAGTTCTACATGCAGACCAAGAAAAACCGCATGGGACACGATTTGCATCAGGTATGAAGTTTAAAGTTTAGACGCCAAATGCGGGAATTTGAAGAGATACGGGAATTTGTTGAGCGGGAAATCGTTCCCCGCTATGACAGCTTTGATGCCGGACATGGCCGCGACCATGTCCAGACCGTGATTTCACAGGCATTAGCCCTCGCTGAGTTCTATCCCGAAGTGGACCGCTGCGTGCTGCTCATCGCTGCAGCCTATCATGACCTGGGGCTGGTGAACGGCCGTGAGCATCACCACACCGACAGCGCCCGCATCGTGCGCGAGGACCAGCGGCTGCGCCAGTGGTTCAGTGACGAGGAAATCAACACCATCGCCGATGCCGCCGAGGACCACCGCGCCTCGAGCGGCCATGAGCCGCGTACCCTCTATGGCCGCATCGTTGCCGAGGCCGACCGCATCATCGACAGCGAGACCATCGTGCGCCGCGCCCTGCAATACGGCATGCGCCATGAGCCAGGACTGGACCGCGAAGGCCAGTACCGCAGGCTGATGGAGCACATGCGCGAAAAGTATGACTACGGCGGCTACCTGCAGTTGTGGATACCTCATGGAGAGAATGCGCGACGACTTGAAGAATTCCGCCGCCTGTTAGCCGATGAGCAGGCTTTCCGCCTGCTTTTTGATACCACCTATGATACATTGAATAATTACATAAAACAATCTTAGTCATGAAAAAATCATTTTACACCTTATTGACGATGCTCATGGGTCTAAGCGCCTGGGCAGATATCCCCGTAGGCTATTACTCCAATGCCATTGGCAAACAGAACGAGGAACTGATGACCGCCCTTGAGGGCATCATCTACACCCACACCCTGCTGGGTTACGACTATATGTGGACGGCCTACGACATGACCGACATGGGCAGTGACGGCTACTACATCGACATGTACTCCGACTGCAAGTACAACAACCAGTCGGCACACGTGGGTGGTGCTTCCTATGTGGGCGAGGGCCTCAACCGCGAGCACTCATTCCCCAAGAGTTGGTTCGGCGGAGAAATCTCCCCCATGTTCACCGACCTGACCATGCTCATCCCCACCGATGCCTACGTTAACCAACGTCGCGGCAACAACCCCTACGGCGTGTGTGCCGGCGGCATCACCTACACCAACGAGGAATTGGGTGTTACCATGAAGGGAAAACTCGGAACGAGCACCTACGAGGGTTGCACGTCCAAGGTGTTTGAACCCGACGATGAGTACAAGGGAGACTTTGCACGCATCTACTTCTATATGGTCACTTGCTACAAGAGCGACCTGGGCAACTGGCCCGGCTGTGACCAGTTGGACTACCAGAAAAACGGCTACAAGGCTTTTTCGGACTGGTCGATGCAGCTGCTCATGGAGTGGCACCGCGCCGATCCCGTGAGCGTGAAGGAAATCAACCGCAACGAAGCAGTTGACAGCATACAGGGCAACCGCAACCCCTATGTTGACCACCCCGAGTTGGCCGAATACATCTGGGGCACCAAGCAGAACGAGTCCTGGACAGGCGAAGACACTCCCATCGATCCGTTTATCAAGGAAGTTCCTGTCATGCAGCCTGCCGACGAGAACGAAATTGGCACCACCTCGTTCCGTGCCGACTGGACAGCCGTTGACCATGTATCGAGTTATACCCTCAAGGTCAACCGTATGGTAGAAACCGGCGCCACCCTGCTGATGTCCGAAACGTTTGGTAATGTCGTTGCCACCTCCGACGGCAATAAAGATATCAGCGAATCACTTGACGATTATACCGACAATCCCGGCTGGACCGGATTTAAGCTTTACACTGCCGCAAACCACGGTTTGAAATTCGGCAACAGTACTGCTGCAGGTTACCTGATCAGCCCCGAACTGGTATTGGCAAGCACTGTAACCGTCCAGTTCAACGCCAAGAACTGGATCAACAAGAATGGAACTAGCGACAAGAGCTCAGTCATCGTGTCGTGCGGCAACGTGAGCCAGACCATCCCGCTGACAGACACCGCAACCGACTACACCGTAGTGCTCACCGGCTGCAGCGACGACAACATCAAGCTGTCGGGCACTGGAAGCAGCAAGCGCTTCTATGTTTACAATGTGGACATCTACAACGGTGACCTGACCACGACGCCTCCCCGACGTGAAGTGGTTGAAGAGGGCGACTCTACCTGGAGGATGGTGAGCGGCATTACCGACGACCACTATACCGTGCAGGCATTGGCCGAGGGCTACTATGAGTACATGGTCAAGGCCATCTACACCGACGGCACCGAGAGCGTGTGGTCCAACATCAAGCACGTGACCATCACGGGCAACGGCGATGAGCCGCTCATCGGCGACGTGAATGGCGACGGCGAGGTAAGCATTGCCGACGTGACTGCCATCATCGACTACCTCATCGGCCAGAACGACGGTATCAACAAGCCGGCTGCCGACGTCAACAATGACGGCGAGATCTCCATTGCCGACGTCAGCGATATCATCGACATGCTGCTTAATCTTCAATAAGCATACCGTTCGCCTGCCTACCGCAGCATCATCCAGTAACGCCTCGGCCATCATCGACAAGAAATGGCCGAGGCCGTGCTGGAAACGGTAAGATGCCACGACAGCGTGGAATGGACAACATCATCAACAAATCAACAAAGGCAAAAGACACATGAATACGGACTCAAGTACCCTAAAGGCCACATTTGTTGTGGCGATGATGACGGTAGTGGCCTTATCGGCCACGGCCTACCACCTGCAGGACGGAGAACTGTCGTGGAACGCTTCGGACGGCGAGCCGGCCACCATTGGCCAGACCAATCAAGACCACCTGTTTGTGCGCAACTACGCTGATGATGGCCCCGCATGGGACAATATCCTCAGTTTTGAGTCGGGCAAGACACAACTCATGTGGTTATGGCTTGACGACGACCAGATTTACCAGACCGACTGGGTGCAGGCGCTCACCCCTGACCTTGTCACCGAGGACGGTGACCTCTATAATGAAATCACCTATTATTCCTTCCAGTTTTTGCTGTACGTACCCCGGTCACTCAAGCTGGTGAAGGTTGTAAACGAGGAAGGTGACATGATCGGCTACGAGCCCGGGCCGCGAATGCCCATCGAAGGCATTAACCTAACCTGGGGAAGAAGGCCTTATACCAGGGTTATCGACGGCGTTGTGTATAATGTCTACACCATCGTCCATTTCAATACCAATGCCTATTGCGTGCATTTCTCCTCAAGAAACCCCAACATGTACATGAAGAACGGGGCTCTGAGGAAAGATGACGGCGCGCTTGTGGGATTCTACATTGAGAACACGCATCAGGACCTCGCCGAAGGCCGTCTGGGCGACATCATCATTGCCAACATGGAGTTCGGCATCAGGGAAACCCGTGACCTGGATACCAACCACCAGCGGTTCTTCTATGGCAAGGGCGGGAACGAGCAAACGCAACGCTACCTGTACTACACCCGTGTGGCCACCTTCGGCAGCAAGGGCTATACCGGGACGGACAAGCTGCTGGGCGATGCCAACAATGACGGGGAAGTCTCGATTAATGACGTGTCGTGCATCATCGACTTGCTGATGGCCGGCCAACTGGAAAATTTCAACGCCGTGAACGCCGACATGAACGACGATGACGAGATTACCATCAACGATGTCGCCATGCTCGTTGACTTGCTGCTTCTCGAGTAACCGTTGCGCGTTGACAACGCGCAATACAGGACAGCACGGACAACACGGACTATACTAACGACTGTGAGGGGCTTGCCAGTTTAGGGAACTGGCACGGTGTTTGCTATATTATTTAGCGACATCAACTATCAATGACATTCAACATAGGAAACACAAAATGATACAGAACCAGCACCAAGAACAAGAACAGTACTGGAGAGAGGATATTGCCGTGCCCAAGGCGGGTGCGGACTTCCCTGAAGAGGAAGACGACGAGGACGATCTGCCCGGTGGCAGCGGAGGCTCCAACTTTGGAGACAGCGACAACCCCAGCTACCGCGAGACACGTCAGCGACGAAATGTCAGTACAGGTGACAATTCGACCACTCCGGTCATCGACAAATATGGAAAAGACATCACCCGTGAGGCGGCCGAAGGTCGCCTGGATCCCGTTGTGGGCCGCGAGGTGGAGATTGAGCGACTGGCACAAATCCTGAGCCGCCGCAAGAAGAACAACCCCGTAATGATCGGTGAGCCCGGTGTGGGCAAGAGCGCCATCATCGAGGGCCTGGCCAAGCGCATCGTTGAACGCAAGGTGGCACGTCCGCTGCTCGACAAGCGCATCGTGTCGCTCGACATGGCAGCCATCGTGGCCGGCACCAAGTACCGTGGCCAGTTTGAGGAGCGCCTCAAGGCTGTCATCGACGAGGTGAGCGCCAACAAGGACGTGATCATGTTCATCGACGAGATTCACAACATCGTGGGCGCAGGTAATGCCAGCGGCTCGATGGATGCCGCCAACCTGCTGAAGCCCGCCCTGGCACGCGGTGAATTCCAGTGCATCGGAGCCACCACCCTCGACGAGTACCGCAAGAGCATCGAGAAAGACGGTGCCCTGGAACGTCGTTTCCAGAAAGTGCTCATCGAGCCCACCACGCCCGAGCAGACACTGGAGATCCTGCACCACATCAAGGGGATGTATGAGAAACACCACGGTGTGAACTATACCGACGAGGCCCTGCGTGCATGCGTGATGCTGACCGACCGCTACATCAGCGACCGCTTCTTCCCCGACAAAGCCATTGACGCGATGGACGAAGCCGGCTCACGCGTACATATCACCAAGGTGGAGATTCCGCCCGAAATCGAGGACCTGGAACGCCGCATCGCCGAAGCCCAAGAGAACAAGTTCAAGGCCGTCCAGGCCCAGAACTTTGAGAGCGCTGCAAGCTACCGTGATCAGCAAGATCAGCTCAAGAAGCAGCTACAGGAAGCCAAGCGCCGCTGGGAAGAGGAACTCGATAGCCGCCGTGTGACCGTCAACGAGGGCCACATCGCCGAGGTCGTGGCCATGATGACCGGCGTGCCCACCCAGCGCATCGCCCAAAGCGAGGGCATCCGCCTGCTGGGCATGACCGATGAGCTCAAGAAGCAAGTCATCGGCCAAGACGAAGCCATCGACAAGATTGCCCGCAGCATCCGCCGCAACCGCGCCGGATTGCGCGACCCGAAACGTCCCATCGGCTCATTCATGTTCCTGGGCCCGACCGGTGTGGGTAAAACCCTGCTGGCCAAGAAACTCGCCCAGTTCCTGTTCAACAGCGATGACGCCCTCATCCGCGTGGACATGAGCGAATATATGGAGAAGTTCAACGTTTCCCGCCTTGTGGGAGCACCTCCGGGCTATGTGGGTTATGAAGAGGGTGGCCAACTGACCGAGAAAGTGCGCCGTCACCCCTACAGCGTGGTCCTGCTCGACGAGATTGAGAAAGCCCATCCCGACGTGTTCAACATGCTTCTGCAGGTGCTTGACGAGGGCAACCTGACCGACGGCTTGGGCCGCAAGGTGGACTTCAAGAACACCATCATCATCATGACCAGCAACATCGGCACGAGAGAGCTCAAGGACTTCGGGTCTGGCGTGGGCTTTAACACCGGTGAACTGACTAAGGAGCGCAGCGATTCAGTCATCCGCAAGGCCCTGAACCGCCAGTTCTCGCCCGAGTTCCTGAACCGTGTGGACGACATCGTGACCTTCGGCACCCTGAACCACGACTGCATCCTCAAGATTGTGGATATCGAACTCGCATCGTTCTACAAGCGCGTCGAGGAGAACGGCCTGAAGCTCGAAATCACTGATGCCGCCAAGAATCTGGTTGCTGACCACGGCTTTGACATCCAGTACGGTGCCCGCCCGCTGAAGCGCGCCATCCAGAGCGAAATCGAGGATCCGCTGAGCGAGATGCTGTTGCGCGAGGAGGCAAAGACCGGCGACACCATCGTGATTGATGCCAAGGACGGCACCATCGACTGCCACATCAAGAAGGCCAGGAAACCGGCCAAGAAGGAAACGGAATAGTCCATTAGACTGGCTCAACTTAAAGGGACGGTTCTCATTTGCGAAAAAGTCATGCAAATGAGAACCGTCCCTTTTTACGATACCCTCCAATGGTGCTCTAGAAGGGATAGCCGATGGCGAGGTGGAAGGCTAAGCCGTCCTTGAATTTGGGAATGTTGTAGTAGCCCCTCTTGTCGGTTTTATAGGGTGCATGGATGCCGATACCCAGATCGGCACGCACAACGAGCATCGACATGTCGAAGCGCAGACCCAGTCCAGTACCCAAGGCCAGCTGATCGAAGAAATTCTTCATCTTCAACTTGCCTTCAGGGCGACGTTCATCGTCCTTAAGGAGCCAGATGTTGCCCGCGTCCAGGAAGACAGCACCCTTGAAGTAGCCCAAGATGGGGAAACGGTACTCGGCATTGGCCTCGAACTTGAACGTACCCGTCTGGTCATAGTAGGTGTAGCGGTCGCGATAGGCAGGATGATAGCCACCTGGACCTATCGTGCGCACGGCAAAAGCGCGCACCGAGTTGGAACCACCGACGTAGAACTGCTCACGGTAAGGCACCTCGCTGCTGTTGCCATAGGCATGGACCGCCCCCATGAACACGCGTGTTGCCAACACACCCTCGATGCCCAGTTTGCGGGTCCACACCACCTGGGCCTGTGCCTTGACGAACTGGGAGAACGGGGTGCCGAAGAGTTCCTTTGTCCCCTTGGACTTGAAAATCGACCACACGCCAGAGACGATGTTGCCGGCCTCGGCCACACCCGCCGTAAGTGTGATATGATCCATCGGAGTAATATCACGGTCAAAGGTGTAGGTGTATTCAATCTTGGGGACAAAGACGTCTATGAAGCTCTGAGCCAGTGCAGGATTGTGGATCATCGCCGAGTCAAATTGCTCCGAACGGCTGATGACCTTGTTGTAGGTGAGTTTGAAAGGCGTGAGCAGATGGCTGGAATAGCGGCTGCCATGCCACTCCCATGTGGCGGCCATATTGAACTGGGCCATCTTGAAGAAGCCTGGGCGATTGAGCAGGTCGGCACTGAGCAAGAAACGGGTCCAGTTGGTGTAGCGACGCGAGGGATACAGGAACTTGGGCGCCAACAAGCGCGGGAAGTCCAATTTGCCTTCAATACCGAACTCATAGGAGTCGAAGTCGCCTCCCTTGTACTTGCCGCCGCCAGTCTGCCACTCGTAGTCGCCATAGATGTCGACCGAGAACTTCTCCCCTGCCCCGAAGGCATTCTTGTGTCGGGCGCCCACCTCGACACCGGGGCCGATGAAGCTGTTACTCTTGGACGTGCCATGCATCTCGAAGGTCACCTCCCAGGGTTTGTCGAGCTGGCAGTAGATGGCCAGGTCAAGCAGTCCCTCGCCCTCGGGCGTGATGGTGTCGAGCGGGATTACCTGGATGTCGACGGTGCTGAAAATGCCCAAACGCGACAGGGCCGCCTGGGTGCGGTCGATGCTGTTGACGCGGAAGAGGCGTCCCTTGCGGGCACGGATGCAAGACGGGATGACGCGGTCCTTGATATAGACCGGTTCATATCGAATCAGGGTACAGTTCCTGGTCTCGACCGTATCGGGCTCACCGACGGCATCATCGTTGACGACCGATGCCGTGATGTTGTTGGTGCGGTAGCGTATCCTGGCATTGTTAGGGATATCGCCTGAGGGGATGAGATGCATGTGGATGATGCCCTTGTCCTGCACGCTGTCGGCCAGGTACTGGATATATTCCGGTCTGAAGAAATAGTAGCCACGGTCGCGGACAAAGTTGGTGATGTCGATGCGCACGGCGCTCAGCGAATCGAGGCAGTAGCGGCTGCCCGTCCCGAAGTAGCGGTTCTCACGCGCCAGCGAGTCGATCATCATCATGAGCGGATCCTTGCCACCCGTGTACTCCACATTGCCGATGGTGTACGGCGGGTTGATGTTCACGTCGTAGGAGACCTTGGCCTTCTTGGGATTGCTCTTGTCGGGAAGGAGTTCATAACTAGCCGACGAGGTGAAATAGCCGTTGTTGCGCAGGATAGTATTGATCATGTCCACACGCGCCTTCGGGTTAACGCGGCTGATGAGCACCGGCTTGGCAGCAAAGTGCTTGAAAAGCCACCCCTTGAATCCCGTTGCATCCTCATCGATGTTATTGTAGATCATCAGACCAATGGGGAACGGCGTGCGGAGATAGGGCGAATAGAGCGGATTGTTGGGACGGACATTGATGGCCGTGAAGATGTCGGTCTTCACGCCCTCGTCTACCTTGACACTGTCCTCGTGATACTTGAGGCGTTTCACACCAGTGTACAACACATCATTCTCGCCCAACTTCTTGGTTGTCGAGCACGAGGCCGCCATCAAGGTCACCACCGCGGCAAGGACGAGGCGGACACAGATCTTACGGTTTATTGCTCTCATCATCATCTTCTCTACGGTTTACGGTGGGTTTATCGATGCCCTTGTCGTCGAGGGGCACGGTGAACGTCTGCTCGGGCTGCTGTGACTTGGACATGGCGTCAATGGCACCTTCCTGCAATTTGAGTTCGGCCTTGCGGGCCTTCTCCAACGAATCACGCAACAGGTACTCACGTGAGTGCTTGAACTTGAAGAGGTTCTTGAGGTTGGTGAGCTTGCGCTTGAGCACATAGGCCACACCCGTCTCGACAACCTGGCCCTCGAGCACATTCTCGTAACTCGAGTGGCGGAAGAGTTTCAAGTAGCGGTTACCAGAATTGCTCAGGTAATACTCCAACGAGATGTCACTGAACAGGTTGTTGGCGACATCCTCCTGGGCATCAGCCTCGGTATTGTACTCGCCACCCACGACAATCTTGAAGCGGTCGTTGAACAGCGTCTTAGCCAGGCGGTAACTGTAGCTGGTCTCGGTGCCGCCACTGCGGGCGCCCACATACTGGTTGATGCCGAAGGAAAGGTCCACGCCAGGCAGGGTTTGAGCCGCCCAGGTGTTGAGCTGCGACTGCAGGAACGAGAACAGTGCCGACGAAGCCGACAGGTTATTGATATTGCCTGCGCTGTTGGTGCCCGAGTAGGTATTGTAAAGCAGCAGGTTGATGGCTGCCTGTGAGCGCTGGTTGTCACTCATGGACTGCAACTCGTTCTTCACGGTCATGTCGCTCTCACTGTTGAGGTCAAAGCCCAAGTCAATGCTCGAGAGCGTGCCTCCCACTGAGGCATCGATGATGAACTCGACAAGACGCGTGCCCTCATTCTCACTGGTAACACTGGTCTTGACATGCTCGGTGCCCTTGATGTTGAGCTGTGGGTTGAGCATGTCACCAGTCCAAGTGATGGAGCTGCCGCTGTTGATGTTGAAGTTCTTCTGGGCGATGAGTGGCGGCGTGTAACGCACATTGCCGCTCTCGATGATGTAGGAACCCGTCAGGTTGTCGCGTCCGGCGAAGTCTAGCGAGTACTTGAGGCGTCCATTGCCGTCAATGGTAGCGCGGTTCTGTCCGTCCTCCGACAGGAAGGCATTGATCTTGGCACCCTGCTCGACATTGAGATTGACGATGATGCTGTTGGCGCTGCTACCACGTCCCGTGACGAGGATGGTCTGGCCTTCAGCAGTATTGTTGAAGTCGGTGAAGGTCACCATATTCTCATCGACAGCGGTCGAGAGCTGGGTGATGTCATTTTTCATCACATAGGTGATGTTGGAACCGCTAAGCAGCGTGGCATCGGCCCTGACGCTCATCATGTCGCCATAGGTCTTGACCGTGGCATTGATGTCGGCCAGTCCCTTGCCGAAGATCTGCGTCATCTCATCCTGCTTGCTGTCCATGAACTGCACCTCGCGGCCGGTGGCCTTGAGGTCGATGGCCATTTTGTCGAGGTCACGCAGGTCAACATGACCGTTCAGAGTGACAGGGCTGCGGTTGGCGCCAATGAGTTTATAATCAGTGAACGTAATGACGTTGTCGTCGATGGGGATGCGGTCACTAGAGAGCCTCAGGGAGCTGCCGTAACGAGGCAGGTTGACGGTAGCCGAGTCGGCCGTCAAGAAGCCGTGGACGTGCGGATTGTCGGTCGTGCCGCTGATGGCTACATTGCCCACAGCATAGCCCTCAAGCCAGATGTAGTTGCCCGGGATAAACGCATTGGCACGCGTGAGCGGGAAGCGGTTGAAGCGGGCCTCCATGTTGAGCGGTGTGGCTGCAGTGACATCATTGAGCGACCCCTGTACGGTGATGGCCTCCTTGTCATCGAGCATGAGGTTGGCCGTCAGACGTGTGGCTGCAGTTGCCGGGTCGAAGTCAAAGTCGGCATTGAGTTTGACATCGCCCTCGGGCTTGCCGTTATAGACAAAGTCCTTGATGTCGATGATGCCTTCACCGTCGGCATTTACTCCATCCCAGTTGATGTCCACGTCGGCGTTAAGGGTACCGCTGGTATTGCTCAAGGCCGGTACAATCTGTGTCCACTCCTGCAGGCGCAGGTTCTCAATACCCAGTTTCACATTCTCGGTATTTTCTCCAGGCAGTCGTGTGGTCAACAGGGTGACGCTGCTGCTGTCGCTCTTGAGCATCAGGTTAGCATCAATCATGCGCGTGCGGTAATCCACATTCACATGATTGTCCTCGTTGAAGGTCCAATGCCGATAGCCGATAACAGGATCCTTGCCGAAGAGGCGCATACGCACCTCATCGTCGGCCAGTCGAGCATTCACGCCCAGCCGGTAGCCCGTCTCATGCTTGATGTTCTGCTGATGCAGCATGAAGTCGAGTGCAGGCCCCTTGAGGCCACCCTCGATATCAACCTGTGCAAAGTCGTCCCAAGTACCGGGGCGGTTGCCCATGTGGGCATTGAAAGCAAGGTACTTGTTGTTAAGTTCGTTGGCATGGATGGTGATGGTGTCGATGTTGGTCGTGCCATAACTGATGCCGTGGGCGCGGCCATCAACATAGATGCTGCTGTCGCGGTTCACCTCGCAGCTGACGTTGCGGAAGTCCACCTCGTACTGCTGCAGATAGCGCTGCACGAGACCATCGGCGCCCATGTGCATGTCGAAGTTGAAGCGCGGCATGGGCTCCTTGAGGCGCTCGACGTCAAGGGAGCGGTCGTTGTACTGGCGCTGGAACTCGGTAGCGGTCTTCTGGAAATCCTCGATCAGCGGCATCATGGCACTGGGTGCATTCAAGTGGGCGTAATTGTCCTCGTTCTCGACCGTGATGCAGGTTACCCACGGGGTGCTGTGCAGCGTGGCATGTGCATCATCGGCCACGAGCAGGCTGCTGTCAAGGCGCCAGTCGATATCGTGCAGCGTGAGGTCGGCATCCCACACCTGGGTGCGCAGGTTGATGTCACCCTCGGCGTGCAGGCGAGTCGAGCCAGCACACTGGCCGTTGTACATACCCAGGCGGTGGAGGTCCAAATTGCGAATATTGCCGTCGGCAGTGAAGACGTAGTGGTCGTTGCAGATGGTGCCATGGGCATTGGCATCAAAGTCGCAACCCTTATTGGCACTGGCAGCATACACGTCGGCATAGCCACCGCGCAGTTTGCCACGGGCGCGGATGTTGCCGTAGTGGTTACCGTTATAGCGCACGCTGGCGAGGTTGACAGTGGCATCGGTCCAAGTGGAACCGCAGTCGGTGAAGTCAAAGCCATGCCCACGGGCATTGACGCTACCCGTCAGGTTGCGGACGTCATAATCGGGCAAGAACGACTTGACGGGGAAGTTGTTGAACGAGGCATCCACGTCGTAGTTCTCATTGCACACGTCGTAGTAGCCATCGCCCCTCATCGAGCCACCGCCCGTCGAGATGCGCAGATTGCGGGCAATCCACTTGCAGCCCTCCTTGTTGATCTTGCCGCTCATCTTCATGGGCGGGAGCTTGACGTCTTTCAGTCCCAGCATCTTGTTGAGGACACTCGGATCACGCAGGTCCACCTCGGTATCGAGATCGGCCTTCATGCGGTCCATATCGATGGGATTATAAATCGTGCCCTTGCCCTTGACGCGGCCCACGCCAGGCACGTCGGCATCCAGCGAATGGATGTCGAGACGCTTATCGTTGCCACGGGCCTTGGCCTTGATCTTCAACGGCTTGTTGTGGGGCAGGTCCTTGAGGGCCTTGCGCGCCTCGGGGACGAGCTTCTCGACCTCGTTGAGGTCGATTTTGCTGTCGGTGTCGATAGTGGCCTTGCCGTTGGGCTTGCCATCAAGCATATCCTGATCGACATGGGCATCGAGCTTGATGTCGCTACCCTTGGTCTTGAGCTTCATGTCGTTGAGGTCCAAGCCATTCTTGTCCATGCTCACGGTGCCACTGGCATCCTTGACCTGCAGACCGCTGCGCTCCTTACCAGAGAGGTGCTTGACGGGCACCTTGAGGTTGTCGCCGTCATACTCAAAGTTGTCGATGGCAGCGTTCACATCCTCAACCTCGATGTTGTCGGGATCAAGCGTGGTGCCCGGCTTATTGGGCTTTTTGCCCGTCTGAGAATACTTTCCCTTGCTGTTGTTCAAGCGCACCTTGTCGGCCTTGACCTTCCAAGGCTTGTCGTCGTCATCCTTGTCCTTGGGAGTATCCTTGGGCATGGGATGGTCCTTGCGGTATTGCTTGGCATCCTTCTCGCTGGGGTGCTCATACTTCACATCGGCATTATCTACATCGAGCTCACCCACGTCAACGGTCTTCTCTCCCGTATCCACCTTGACATCCTTGGCCTCGGCATGGCCCACCTTGGCATCCAGGTTGTCGACGGTGGGTTTCATGTCCATCTTGAAGTCCACATCATCGGCAGTGACCTTCTTGGCATTGACTTTCCAGGGTTTGCTGGGCTCCTTGTTAGGTTCAGGTTTCTTCTTCTCCGGCTTGTAGCTCATCTTGGCCTTGCCGCCCTTGAGCGAGGCATTGCCCACGTCCACCTTGTTGTTGTTCAGGTCCACCGACGTGGCATCGATTTTGGCATCATCCACATCCACGTCGAGATCCATCGAGCCGTCGTCGGATTTGATCTGGCTCTTGGCGCCCTTGAGCGAGGCGTTCTCGACTTCTACCTTCTTGTCAAAGAGTGGCTTGGGTTTCACGTTTCCCTTTACCTCGTCGGCCTTGAACAAGGTGTCACCGTTCTGGTCGATCACCTGGATATCGGTAGCCGTCACGTCAAGCGGGAACTTCACGCTCACGTCGCCCACGCTGATGTCCATGCCGGTCTTCTTGCTGGCATACTCGGCAGCTATGTCGGCCGCCTTGTTCTGCACCCAAGGGATATATGCAGCAAAAGGCAGCGTCGCCACCATGCCCAAGAGTCCACTACCCACCCAGGCAGCGATCTTGGAGAACATATTTCCCTTTTTGCCAAACATCGTTCAGTTGCCAGTCACACGGGCGTCTCCTAGGCATTGCCGCAGAAAAAGCCCAGTAATACATATTAAATGGCAAAGGTAATGCATGTCAAGCGGAATGGCAAGCAAAAAACCATTTTTTTAAGATTATTGATTATGAGAGGGGATGGAGGGACTGGAGAAGCTGGAGGGGCTGGACATTCTGGAGGGACTGGATGGGGATGGAGAGGTGTTTCTAAAAGGGATAAAACACGGCTGCCCGCGGGACCGTGACGGTCGGGCGGGCAGCAGCGTTATAGAAGGGTGATGGCTCTCGGTTTAGAACCACTTGAGGTAAGCGAAGTCCTGGCGGTGAGGCAGCAGGTCGTTCCAGGGATAGGCACGGTAGGCGTAGCGGAAGACACCGTTCTCGTGGAAGGGCACCTTGCAGTTGTAGGTCACTACGTCACCATCCTGTCCAACGACCTCGAAGGCAGCCTTGCGGTAGAACTGCGATTGGCCATCATCCTCACGGTAAACCACCAGTTCGAGTTTCACATCCTGGCCCAAACCAGCGGTGTCGAGACGCATGGTAACGTCGATATCGGCATTGCCACTGGCGATAGCCTCACGGTTGCCCATGATTTCACCCACGAGCTGTACATCGTCCCAATGTGCTGCCACATTTTCCTTCCAAGCAACGATTTTCTTGGCGAGGGCATAATTGTCGGCCTTCAGCTCGGCAGCGCGCTTGGCCTGCGGGCAGTAGAACTTGACGAAATAGTCCCTCATCATGCGCGACATGGTGTAGTTGGGCGCGATGTGAACCATGGAGTTCTTGATGTACTGGATCCACTCGGGAGAATAACCCTTGCTGTTCTTGGCAAAGTAGAGGGGGATAATCTCGTTCTCGAGCATCGAATAGATGGTGGCCGAGTCGAGTTTATCCTGCTGAGCCTGCTCGGTATAGGTGCGCTTGCTGGTCAATGCCCAGCCGGCACCCTCGCGATAACCCTCATACCACCAGCCGTCAAGTACCGAGAAGTTGAGCAGACCGTTCATCTCAGCCTTCTCACCAGAGGTACCCGAAGCCTCGAGGGGACGAGTCGGGGTGTTGAGCCATACGTCAACACCGGTGATGAGTCGCTTGGACAGCGTCATATCATAGTTCTCGAGGAAGATGATCTTGCCCAGGAACTCCGGCATCTTACTGATTTCGATGATGCGTTTAATCAGGCCCTGGCCAGCACCGTCGGCAGGGTGTGCCTTACCGGCGAAGATGAACTGCACGGGATAACGCTCGTCGTTGACAATCTTCTTGAGGCGGTCCAAGTCATTGAAAATGAGGTGGGCTCGCTTGTAGGTGGCAAAGCGGCGTGCGAAACCGATGAGCAGTGCATCGGGGTTGATCTTATCGACAATGTTGGCAATGCGGGTGGGATCGCCCTGGTTCTTGAGCCAGCTCTCCTTGAAGTCGCGTTTCACGAAGCGGATGAACTTCTGCTTCAAGGTCATGCGCATTTCCCAAATCTTCTCGTCGGGGACATTCATCAGGGGAGCCCAAGAGGATTCCAGCTCCTGATGCTCGAGGAAGTCATCGCCCAGCACCTGCTTGTAGAACACCTTCCACTCGCTGGCGGCCCAGGTGGGCATGTGCACGCCATTGGTGACGTAACCCACATGAGACTCCTCGGGGGCATAGCCCTTCCAAATGGGGGCAAACATCTTCTTGGACACTTCACCGTGGAGCCAGCTCACGCCGTTGCTCTCCTGAGTGGTGTTCAAGGCGAATGTACTCATGCAGAAACGCTCGTTGCTGCCGGGATTCTCACGGCCCATGTCCATGAGTTCCTGCCAGCTGATGCCCAGACGCTCGGGATATTCACCCATGTATTTGCCGAAGAGTTCCTCGTCGAAGTAGTCGTGGCCGGCGGGCACGGGAGTGTGAACGGTGTAGAGCGAGGTAGCGCGAACGACCTCAAGAGCCTCGTTGAAGCCCATACCCTGCTCCTGCACATAGTCCACCAAGCGCTGCAGGTTGAGCAGTGCGGCGTGGCCCTCATTGCAGTGATAGATGTCGGCCTCGATGCCCAGTCGCTTGAGCAGCAACACGCCGCCGATGCCGAGCAAATACTCCTGCTTGATGCGGTTCTCCCATTCGCCACCATAGAGCTTGTGGGTGATTTCGCGGTCATACTCGCTGTTGAGTTCCATGTCGGTATCGAGCAGGTAGAGGGTAACGCGACCCACATTGGCCTTCCACACGTTGGCATAGATGGTACGTCCAGGATAGGGTACCTCGTGAACCAGCTGGCGTCCATTCTCGTCCAATACCGGCTCGATGGGCAGCTGGTTGAAGTTCTGTGCCTCGTAGTTGGCAATCTGCTGGCCGTCCATCGAGAGGGTCTGGGTAAAGTAACCGTAACGATAGAGGAAACCCACGGCAGTCATGTTCACGCAGCGGTCGCTGGCCTCCTTGACATAGTCGCCGGCGAGGATACCCAAACCACCCGAATAAATCTTGATGGCGTTGCACAGACCGTATTCCATGCTGAAGTAGGCAATCGAGGGAATGTCGGTGCGCAAGGGCTTCTTCATATATTCCTTATAGAGCTCATAAGTGCTATCGATGCGCGCCATCATTGCCGGGTCGGCCTGGATAGCGGCGATTTTCTCGTTGGAAAGTCGCTGGAGCATCTTCACGGGGTTTTCACTGGTGGCACGCCAGGTATCGCGGTCCAAGTCATGGAACAGGGTTTTGCCCTCGGTGTTCCATGCCCACCACAGGTTGCGTGACAGTTCGTTGAGTTTGCTGAGCTTACCAGGAAGCTCGGACTTTACAGTGATGGTCCTCCACTGAGGATCATTGCTGTTGCTTGCTTGAAATTTCATAATTGTACTTTGTAGTTATGATGTTTTGTTTGATTTTCTGTTTTTCATGCGCTGGGCAGCCTTGTCGAGGGCTTGGCTGTAAGCCTCGTCATAGCAGGCGATGAAGTTGTCCCACGAGGCAGCCTTGCTGGTCGTTCGGTTGGCATTGCGGATAGCGCGATTGTCCTTATCGCTCATCACATACAAGTTCATCATACTCATCGCGATAGCCCTGAAGTTCTCTTCGTAGTTGCTGTCGGTGCGGTGGAGCACCTTCACGCCGTAACGGTCAGAGTCATCACCGAAACGGTCGAGCACCCACTGGCCAAAGCCAGCCAGATCGGTTGTGATGGTGGGAACGCCAAAGGCGGCACTCTCGAGCGGAGTGTAGCCCCAGGGCTCATAGTAAGACGGGAACACCGCAGCATCAAGTCCTGCCAACAGGTCATAATAGGTCATATTGAAAATGCCGTCGTTCCCGTTCAGGTAACAAGGCACGTCAATGATGGTCACCTTGTCGTTGGGCTCGTTGTGGAACCCCAGCACATTGATGCGGTTATAGATGGGATCACTGTCCTGGTTGTGGAGGTGATGGGTTATAACCGGGTCAAAGAGGCGGTGATGATTGTCGGCATGCAGGTTCTCAATCAGGTCGGCGCGAGGCGACTTCATCCAGGCGGGCACAAGCACGAGTGCGACCACCTTACGATCCTTGCTCGATACAAACTTGAGTGAATTACGCAGCGAGGCAACGGAATCCAGATACATATCGATGCCCTTGTTGCGCATCTCCAGTCGTCCTGAAGTGGCGACAATCAACGTGTCATCGGCATAATGTTGCCCTGTAAGACAAGACGCCACTTTCAGAATCTGGTGACGTGCAGCCGTCCGCTTGGCGTTGAACTTGGCGCCCTTGGGGACATAGTTCTGTTCAAAGCCGTTGGGCGTTACCATGGGATAACGCTCCAGCAGCTGGCGGCACTCCCGAGCAGTAACATCGCTCACCGTCGTGAAGGAATCAGCGGCATGGGCTGCGGCCTTCTCCAGCGAGTGCTTGGACTGCAAGTTGAGTTCCGACGCCATCTGATCACCATTGTAGCCCTGCATATAGTCGTATAACGGCTTGCCGTTACCGCAGATGCTGCGGCCAATGCTCGTGGCATGGGTTGTGAACACTGTAGCCACCTGAGGCAGATGCGTCTTGACATAAAGCAGTCCCATGCCCGTCGTCCACTCATCGAAGTGGGCAACGACTTTCAACTTGGAGTCATTTTTCCACTTGACGATGCTCTCGATGACAATGGCAGCGGCATAGGCAAACATGCACGACTCATCATAGTCACCATAGCCGTGAAGGGAATCCACGCGGTAGCGGTTCCAC
>JAEEGI010008887.1_pt1 | contig 22116 bp, 20 predicted proteins | sample 8958751 | NCBI WGS metagenome assembly JAEEGI01 (sample SAMN16246545, study PRJNA631951) | gut metagenome | biome: gut microbiome; feature: rumen; material: KS-attached | host: Bos | place: Iran: Karaj | collected 2018-10 | reverse complement strand
TCATCTCGGGCCATTCCACCAGGCAGAGCGCTCCGCTGTCGAAATATTCGAACAGGCCGATGTCGAGCGCCTCGGAGAGACGGTTGATGCGGTAGAAATCGAAATGGAAGACGGGATGACCCGCCCCGTCGCGGTATTCATTGACGATGGTGAAGGTGGGACTGTTCACTACATCGCGGACGCCCAGTTCTTCACAGAGTGCCGTGATGAAGGTTGTCTTGCCCGCCCCCATCGATCCGTAGAAGGCCACGACGTTCGCCGGACCCTTGTGGGCGAGGAAGGCCCGCGCCGCGCGCGGCAGGTCGTCGATTCCGTTGATGATGATTTCCGTCATAATTTACAAAGTTAACAATAATCACAATTATTTGGTATTGTCCCGTCCGTAAAAAACGGCGACCTTTGCCGTATGAAATGCAATCTCAATTGCAGCGAATGTGAACTGGCTGCGGGGAAAAGGAAGCGTATCCTGGTCGATGTCATCGGTCACGAGCCCGACGGCGGGATGCTGGCGTTTTCCGGCCGGCAGTCTGTCACCGTCGAGTTCGGAGAATATGTGGTCTGTTTCGTGAACTATTGTGGAGAACACGTCCACGTCGGCAGGAAGATTCTTTCCAACAAGCCTTCCGTGGTGCTGGATATCATCGATTCGATGTCCCTGGAAAACAACCTCCGACTTACTTCCCGACTGATCGACATGGACTCCAGGGCCGTGCTGGCCTTTTCCGGCTACGACCGTCTCCTGGCTACCGGGCATTCCCTGGATTACAGAACTCTCGGTGAGATGATGGGTTTTTCGGCGACGGTCCTGGATCCGTCCGAAGAGAGTTTCAGCAGGCTGCTCTCCCTGATTGTCGAAACCTTTAGCCAACCGGTCAAAAAACACGTCCACGTGCCCTATGGCCAGGATGTAGACAAGGCCATCGACCGCATTACCGCCCTGATCGCCGATTCACCGGGTCTTTCAGACACGTATCACGACCGCTATCTGGCCGTCCGCCTGCTGGAAGATCCCCAGTACATCACGCCGGCGCTGGAGGGCTATCCGTTGGCAACGCGGATCGTGGAAACCGCCCGGCTGGAATCCGCGGCCCTTGCCCGGCAACTTGGTGAAAGCCCGGAAACGCTGATCCGGAAGGCCCGTCACGGCTATGTCCACGGCGCCCTGGTCGAGACCCTTCATCACAGTTCCGACAATTCGGACCACACGCTCCTCCAGAAGATCGATGCCGTGCTGACCAATCGCCTGATCGGCCTTCCGCTGCTGCTCGTGGTACTCTGTCTGGTCTTTGAGGCTACCTTTGCCCTGGGTGCCTGGCCGCAGAAATGGATTGAGGAGGGCGTGGACCTCCTGTGCTCCTGGCTTACGGACGTATTGCCGTCAGGCTGGCTGTCCAGCATGCTGGTCGACGGAATCGTGCAAGGCTGCGGCGCCGTCATTTCCTTCGTGCCGAACATCTTTATCCTCTTCATCCTGCTTTCCCTGTTGGAAGACACCGGCTATATGGCCCGCGCGGCCTTCCTGATGGACAAGATCATGCACCGGATCGGTCTTCACGGCAAGTCTTTCGTGCCGATGCTGCTCGGTTTCGGCTGCAACGTGCCGGCCATCATGGCAGCCAAGTCCATTGACAATCCGAAGGACCGGACGCTGACGATGCTTATGATCCCGTTCATGTCGTGTTCTGCCAGAATCCCGGTGTATATGCTGTTTGTCGGTGCCTTCTTTGTCAGCTACAAATCGCTGGTGATGATCGGACTCTATCTGGCGGGAATCCTGTTGTCGATCCTCTTCGCCTTCGTGATGAAGCGGACACGGTGGTTCCGGAAGGAAGCCGACGACTACGTGTCGGAACTTCCGGCCTTCCGCAAACCCACGTTGCGGAGTACCTGGAATCATGTCTGGGAGCGGACTTCGGACTATCTGCACAAGATCACGACCGTCATTCTGGCCGCCTCCGTCATTATCTGGGCGCTGGAATATTTTCCCCGGGAACGGACCAAGGACGGCAAGTACAAGGAAGAATCCTATCTCTGCGATATCGGCAAAGGCATGGAGCCTTTGATGAAGCCGCTGGGCTTTGACTGGAAGATGAATGTCTGCCTCCTCACCGGCCTCCCGGCCAAAGAGGCGATCGTCAGCACGATGGGCATTCTTTACCACACCGAAGACAGCGAATCCCTCGCTCAGGCGATGACCGAAGGGGAGGGAATGAACCGGGCGGTTGCCCTGGCTTTCATGCTGTTTGTCTTGTTGTACTTCCCGTGCGTCGCGACGATCTCAACGCTGCGGAAGGAAGTGGGCTGGAAATGGGCGTCATTCTCGGTCGTCCATTCCCTGGTGCTCGCCTGGGTCGTCGCGTTCCTGGTGTTCCGGATCGGAAGCCTGTTGCTCTAATTCCCGGTAAACTTGCCGGCAAAGAGGATCGTGCCCGTACTGTTCTCGGTAATCAGATAGAGGAACGGGTGGTCGCAGTGGAAGTCGATGACGCGCGGCGGCTCGGCTACGGCGGTGGCGCCGACCATGCCGGCACTGCTGACGGCGGCGGCTTCGGTGCCTTCCTCATCGACCCTGATCACGGCGTCCTGCTGCACGAAACTGAGCCAGAGGGCGTCATTCGACATCGGCTTGAAATCGGCCATCGGCCCGAACGACCGCGGCATGCCCATATCGCAGAGAATGTCGTTGAGTTTGATGTGATATTTTGACTCGAAGGGCGGCAGCCAGACGTTGACCGGCGAGCGATAGCCCATCCGGGTACGGATTTCGTTCCAGTTTTCCCCGTTGTAGGAAGCGATCACGTCGGCGACCGTGTACCCTTTTTTCGGCAGCAGCACGATCATCGAGTAGGAGCCGTTTCCGTAGGGTAGGGTGACCCGCTGGCAGATCTCGTCTTCCCCGTAGCCGAATTTCCGCTCCTTTTCCATCATCTTTATCTCCTTCTTTTCGCCTGACTCCAGGGTGAAGGTCCGTTCCCGCGTGTACTTCTTATTGAACGGATACATCCAGGTTCCCTTGAAATAGAGGGCGTTGAGCAGATAGGCGAACATATCGGAACTGACGTCTTCAAGCACGGATGGTATCAGGCCGTTCGTCTGCTTGCTGCACCAGCCGTTGATGACTTTGAGCGACTGCATCTTCTGGCCGAAGTCGAGACTCTCCACCCCGGCGTCGTAGAACTTCTCGACCCGCTTCCTGTATGGGACCTTGATTTCCATTTTCTTGTTGAAAAAGATGGCGTTGGCCAGTTTCAGCTGCGTCAGCTTGTCAAGGTTGGGGAGTTCTGTGAGCATCTTGCGGCAGTAGGCGTCGACCGCCTCCGACTGTCCGGCCGGGTAGCCGAGGGTTCGGCATATCTCGTCGGCGGTTTCGCCATTGGCGCCGTCGAGGACCAGGCCGAGCAGGTACTGCAGGCTGACCGGCGACACGAACCAGTCGCCCGATTCACACGAATCGATCTGCTTCAGAAAACGGAATGCGAAATCGTTGCCGGCTTCCGCATAGGCCTGCTGTGTCTCATCCAAGTCGATCCGCTTGCGGTCGTTGTTCTGTGCACGGCAGGATCCGAAAAAAGGAAAACTGATCATAAGGGCTAGAAGGAAAAACTTTTTCATAATCGTGGCAGAAAGAAATACAAGCGGAAGGTTCGGCGAATATCGTGCCGAAAACAAGCAGCGCCCCTCGAGGGGGCGCTGTCGGTTGTCAGTCATTGTTCAACTCGCGGATGTCGACCTGGTCGCGGTGGGAGGTTCCGAGGAGCCATTCGCTGTACCAGTCGGCCATGCGCCAGAAGAAGTACTCGTTCATGTCGCCGAAGCCGTGACGCTGGCCGGGGAGGACGAGCATCTCGAAGCGCTTGTTGGCACGGATCAGGGCGTTGACTACGCGGATGGTGTTGCTGGGGCTCACGTTGTCGTCGATGTCGCCCGTAACCAGCATCAGATGGCCCTTGAGGTTGCCGGCGATGTCCTGGTTCTTGTCGATGCTGTACTTGAAGGTGGTATCGCCCGAAGCCGTAATCTCTTCGAGGATGCCGTGGTGCTGCTCGCTCCACCAGCGGTTGTAGATGCTGTTGTCGTGGTTGCCGGCGCAGGAGACGGCGGCCTTGAAGAAGTCGGGATACTTGAGGATGGCTGCGGTGGACATGAAGCCGCCGCCGCTGTGGCCGTGGATGCCCACGCGGTCGATGTCGATGAACTTGTAGCGGGCGGCCAGCTGCTGGATGGCATACTTCTGGTCTTCGAGACCGTAGTCGCGGAGGTTTCCGTAACCGAAGTTATGGTACCACTTCGAGCGGTTCGGGTGACCGCCGCGGTTGCCCACGGTGATCACGATGAAGCCGATCTGGGCGAGGCGGTCGGTGCGGGTGAAGCCGCGCGACCAGGCTTCGGAGTTGCCCTCGACCTGCGGGCCGGGGTACACGTAGTCGATGATCGGGTAGGTCTTCGTGGAATCGAAGTCGAACGGCTTGTACATATAACCGTAAAGGTCGGTGACGCCGTCGGCGGCCTTTACCTTGAACGGGGTCGGGAACTTGTAGCCGGCCGCGAACAGCAGCGAGAGATCGGCTTCCTGCAGCGGGGTCTTGCGGCCCGTGCCGTCGTAGAGGGCACTCTGCGGCGTGCTGTCGACGCGGGAGAAATTGCTCACGAAGAACTTCGCGTCATCGCTGAAACTGATGGAATTGGAATTGAAACCGGGATCGTCGAGCTGTTTCATGCCGGTACCGTCGAAGCCGATGCGGTAAACGTGGCCGTTGTAGGGATTCTCGTTCTTGTCCACGCCCATGGCCTGGAAATAGATGACTTTGGCGGCCTCATCGACGGCCAGCACGTTCTCCACGTGGAAAGCGCCGTCAGTGATCTGGCGCTTCAGGGTGCCGTCGGCACCGTAGAGATAGAGCTGTGCCCAGCCGTTGCGTTCACTCCACCAGATGAGGTCCTTGTCCCCGTTGACAAAGCGCGGGCTGCGGGTCTCCACATAGGTATTGAGGGTCTCGTGGACGACGGTGCGGGCGCTGTCTTCCGCCACATTGACGCGGAGCAGGTCGGCACGCTTGAGGTCACGGCTGCGGCGGATCATATAGAAGCCGTCGTTGTCGCCCATCCACACGCTCTTGCGCCAGTCGTCATAGCGGTCGGCGTTCTTCATCGTGCGGCGCAGCACGTCGGTGTCCTGGTCCTTGTAGGCCGCTACATTGATTTCCTTGCAGCTGCCGTCGGCCATGTCGAAGATGTACAGATGGTCCACCGGGCCGGGCTCGCCGGGCATCTGGTACTTGTAGGTCTGCAGGGTCGGACGCGGCTGGGCCACGGAGTTGATGACCCAGAGGTCCTTGACCTTCGTCATATCGTATTTCGTCACGGCGAAGCGCTTCGAGTCGGGCGACCAGAGCACGTAGTTGGCCGTACGCTTGGTGGTGTCCTTCGTATCGGCGCCGCGGTAGTTGCTGCCGCCCCAGTAGAAATCTTTCGTTCCGTCGAAAGTCAGCCGGTGGTCGACGACGGTGGAGTCCTTTTCGTCCTCCATAAGCTTTTTCACGTCGTCGATGGTCATCCAATAGATGTCAAAACCCTTGGAATAGACGGCCTTGGTCCCGTCGGGCGAAATGCAGGCCCACATCGGATAGTCTTTCTCCTCCTCGTTCTCGGTCACGTCGACCAGCTTGCCGGTGGCCAGGATATACTCGAAGCGATAGACTTTCTTTTCTTTCTGGGGCTTGCCTTTGGGCTTGTCGCCCTTGTCGTCGTCTTTCTTTTTCTTGTCTTTCTTTTCCACCATCTCGGTACTCTGGACCTCGAAGGTGAACTTGCTGTCGTCCTTCAGTTCAAGTTTGCGGAGCGGCAGGTGCTTGGCGTCGAAGGGGTCCTTGACAATGGCGGAAACCTCCATCGCGAGACGTTCCATGTCGAAAGCCTTGGTCTGGGTTTTGGCGACGGGGTCTACAATGTAGTATTCCGTACCTTCGGAGGTCTTCCATTCATACCAGAACTTGTCGGAGTTCTTGAACCAGTTGGGGCGGATGGCGGTGCTGAACACCATATTGCCCACCTTCTTGGCGGAGAACTGGTCGGCCAGGGCGTAGTTCGGCTCCTGTGCCGAGGCTCCGGCACTGCAGAGCAGGGCGGCGAAGCAGAATATGAGCAGTCGTTTCATATAAGAAGTATTTGATTTGTTGTCAGTTGTTGCGGGGCCATTCGCCCACTTCCATGTCTTTGAGCTGGCCGTCTTCGATGCGGAAGCGGAGGGCGGTGCGGACGAGGTGGAAGCCCTGGATGCCGGCGGCGCCGGGGTTGAGGACCATCATGTCGTAGTGCTTGTCGCGCACGACCTTCAGGATGTGGGAATGGCCGCAGACGAAGATTTGCGGACGGTAGGCTTCGATCAGGCGCAGGGCGCGGTAGTCGTAACGGCCGGGGTAGCCGCCGATGTGGGTCATCAGCACGCTCATACCGTCCTGTTCGAAAAAACGCATTACGGGATGATAATCACGCACGTCATAGCCGTCGCAGTTGCCGTACACGCCGACCAGCGGCTTGAACGTAGCCAGTTCCTGCATCGTCAGTCCGTCGCCGAAATCTCCGGCGTGCCAGAGCACGTCGACCGGCTCGAGAAACTTTCGTACCTTCTCATCGAAGTAACCGTGTGTATCCGATATCAGCCCGATATAGGCCATAAACTTAGAGTTTGATGATGATTTTCTTGCGGTAGAGCCACATAGCCATGCCGAGGAACACGGCCACATAAATGAGGGCATACATCAGCGAAGCACGCTCATTGTTCCCGAAAATGCTGACGCAGCAATGCTGATAGAACCAGCTTAAGCAGTTCGTGAGTTTTCCGTCAGTCGTCGTCCAGTGGATCATCCGGCCGAAAATCTTGGAAGTAAGGCCGGCCATCACGAAAGCGAAGAGCGGATTCATACCCATAGCCCGGAATGGAGTAAAGAACTTCTGCTTGCCCTTGACATCGATGAACCAGATGAAGAACGCCAGGCAAAAGATGGCCCAGCCGCCGGCATATAGCACATAAGAACCCGTCCACAGCGGCTTGTTGATGGGGAGCCAGATGCTCCAGATGCATCCAAGCGCCAGACAAATGGCGGATGTCGTAAAGAGTTTGGCCACGGCTTCAGTTTTGTTTTCCGTGTGCCTGATCATCTGGCCGATGTAATAGCCCAGCAGGACGGTGCCTGCGCCGGAAAGGGCACCGAGCAATCCTTCCGGATCAAAGGGATATCCCTGATAGCCATGGTACATGTGGTTGTCTCCCAGCAGGGCGAGGTCGATTTTTCCGGCGATGTTGCCTTGCAGGGTTGCCCAGCCCGGTTCGGTTCCAAAAAGGTATAGGATCAGCCAGTGGAGGCAGGTTACTGCGGCAATGCCCCACAGGATGCGCTTGGGTGTCTTCAGCAGCAGGGCGAGGAATCCGCCGAGGATGTAGCACATGGCGATGCGCTGCAGTACGCCGAAGATGCGGTAGTGTTGGATCCAGTACACCCAGTTCTGCCCGAAGGTCCACGATGCGTCGTGGGGGAAGATGGGGTAGAATGGAAACATGTTTAGGAGGGTGCCTACAAGAAAGATGAGGATACCGCGCTTGACCAGTTTCCAGGCACTTTTCTTATTGAGGCTGTCGCCGTATTTTGCAAAGGAGAAGGCCATCGCCACGCCGACGCAGAACAGGAAGAATGGAAATACCAGGTCGGTCGGCGTGCAGCCGCTCCATTCCGCATGCTTCAGCGGTTCGTACCGGTGCTCCCAGGTCCCGGGGTTGTTGACCAGGATCATCCCGGCCACGGTCATGCCCCGAAGCACGTCGAGGGCGACGTATCGTTGGGTATTGGTTTGAGTCATAACATACAAAGATACGTTTTTTTGATGTATCTTTGTCTTGCGATGGAACTCTTCTATTCAAAAACGGTTTCCGATGGCGGACGTGTGCTGGACGCCGAGGAATCGGGGCATTGCGTAAAAGTGCTGCGGCATCGCCGCGGCGACACCATCCATGTGGTGGATGGCCACGGAATGCTATATGACTGCACAATCACCGATGCCGACCCTCGCGCCGTAACGTTCGAGGTCGTTCGTCAGGTCGAAAACTATGGCAGCCACGACTACTGGCTGGAAATGGCGGTCTGCCCGCCCAAGAACATCGATCGCTTCGAGTGGTTTGCCGAGAAGGCCACGGAAATCGGCGTCGACCGGATTTCGCCCCTTTTCGGCGACTATTCCGAACGGAAAGTATTCAAGCCGGAACGTATCGAACGCATTCTGGTCAGCGCTGCCAAGCAATCCCATAAGGGCACTATCCCCGAGCTTGTCCCCGCCACGACAGTCAAGGAGTTCCTGCAGCAGCCCCGGGAAGGCCTCAAGTTCATCTGCTACTGCGACGAAGCCACCGGGAAGGTCGATATCAAAGAAGCTTTATCCCAGGCCCCCGCACTTCCGAAGATTACGATAATGATCGGCCCTGAAGGCGATTTCTCCCGGGCGGAAGTGGCGCTGGCGCTGGAGCGGGGCTGGCAGCCCGTGTCGCTGGGCGACAGCCGTCTGCGCATAGAAACGGCGGCCCTGGTCGCCACGGCCGCCGTCTATCTGCAGTTTACCCGGTAACGTCAGAATTTCGGGACATCGAAGGTCTGGGGCATCACGAGGATGTTTTCGAGGAATTCGGTCACTTCGGACTTGATTTCCATTCCGGCGACGGAAACGACGCTCTTGAGCGGGAATCCCTTATAGACCCACGCCGAACCCTTGGCTTTCTGCCCCTGGATTACAGCCTCGTAGGTGTACTTTGTGCAGGTCTTGCCGAGAATCTCTTCCGTACCGGCTTCCCGGACATTGTATTTTGTCTTGATTTCTTCCGTCAGATTGTTGAAATCGATGTCTTCCTGTGCTTCGGCAGGGATTTCCTGCACTTGTTTCATCGTATAGTTGACCATCCAGGTCTTTCCGTCCTTGATGATCGTGGCCATCTCGAGATCACCCATACCCGGAACCGTCGCCTTGGTCTTCGAGCACTGCAGTGCGCCGTAGTTGTCGAAATACAGGGTAACCTGCTGTGTCTGTCCCATCACCTCGGTCGTGGTTTTGGCCATGCCCGACTTGATGGCAAACTTCTTCGTGCCCTCCTGGGCCATTGCGCCGCATACCACCATCAGCATCAGCGCCAGTGTAAGTAACTTTTTCATATACAGTATTAAATGTTTGTTTTCGCCTGTCATTGAATCCCGCTCAGTTGCGGATGACCTTGATTTCGCCGTGAAGCCCGACGGCGATAATCTGGGACGGCTCGCCGGTAGCACCTTCTTCCAGATAGGGATCGGCTACCCAGTCCACGGCCTCGATGATCCCGATGGGAATGTCTTCGTAGCAGGCCGGGGCCGGCTCTCCTGAGATATTGGCTGAGGTCGAAACAATCGGCTTGTGGAACCGCCTGATCATTTCCACGCAGAAATCGTTCATCGGAATGCGGATACCGGCACTGCCGTCTTCAGCAATGACATTCGGGGCGAGCCCTATGGCGCCGGGATAAATGATGGTCATCGGTTTATCGTTGACCTCCAATAGGTTGATGGCAACCTCGGGAATTACTTTCACGTACTTTCCGAGCATGTCGGCATCAGCGACCAGCGTGATGAGACTCTTGCTGTCGGAGCGCTGTTTGAGTTCGAAGACACGCGCGACCGCCTCTTCATTGGTGGCGTCGCAGCCGATGCCCCAGACCGTATCGGTCGGATAGAGGATGATACCGCCTGCCTTGAGCGTTTCCACGGCCGCCTTTACTTCTTCGAGATCGATTTCCTGTTCCATATCAATATGCTTTTTTTCTGATTTCCTCCGTGGAATTGTCTTTGAAAACATTGGCGCCCACGCCTCAGGGGGAGGGGCCCACAAAGTGGGAGGGTGGTTTTCAAAGACAATCCCACGAGGGAAATCAAGGTTGTTTGTCAAAATAAATGAATGTCGTCACGGGATAGTGGTCGGACCAGGGGACGCGGTCGGTCTGATGCCGGTCGGCCGTGTACTCCTGCGGCAGCAGGATGTAATCAAGCCGCAACATCGGCCAGAGAATGGAGTAGGTGCCGCCAAAGCCCGTCCCGGCCTCCGCGAAACTGTCTTTTTTCGTCTGGATGAGTTTGTGATACGTGTACGAAATCGGCGTGTCGTTGAAATCACCGCAGACCAGATTGGGATACGGACTCTCCGCTTCGCTCTGGAGCAGCGTCTCCACCTGCGCGGAACGCCGTCGTGTGGCTTCCCGAACCCGCTCGTGCACCTGCATCACCTCATCGGTGAACGACTCTTTGTGGAACAGACGCTTGATCAGGCTTGTGAAGGAAATGCTGTAGCTCTCCAGATGACAATTATATACCCGGACCGTACGGCCGTTCACCGCAATGTCCGTCACGAGCGACAGGTTGCGGCTCTCCGGAAACGTGAGTGCCCGGGACTGCCGGATGGGATACTTGCTCAGGGTTACGTTACCGAAATACCGGCTTCCCTTGAACAGATGCTTCGCCCGATAGGGATACTCGGGCAGATAGGTGCTCAGCGAAGCCGTGTCCTTGACCGCGAATTCCTGCAGACAGACCACGTCGGCGTCTTGCTCCGCAAGATATCGCTTGATACCGGAAACCGATTCGTTCGACGTCACCCGTCGTCCGCCTCCGTCGTAGCGCCCGAGATTGTAGGAGAGCACCTTGATGGATGGTCCTGCCGGCTGCTGGGACTCCCTCCCGAACTTGACGAAGCGGTCGGCCACCAGAAGCGTCGGGAGCAAGGCCACGATCGGGATGAGCAACGCTCTCCGGTACCGGAACAGGGCAAATAGCAGGATCAACAAGTTGATCAGCAGGATCGGGATGTAGTACAGTCCGAAAAACATCGTGACCGGATAATCCGTCGGATTGAGGAACAAGGCCAGATAGGAAATAAGCAGCGCCCCTGCCGCAACAAGGGCCAGCAGGGAAAACAACAGGGAGCCGAAAGACCGTTTGTGCTTTATTGCCATTCCGAATACAATTGTCCTTTCTTTTTCCAGAACAGCAGCAGGATCAGGCCGAAGAGCATTCCGCCCAGATGGGCGAAATGCGCTACGCCGTCGCTGGTGCCGAGAATCCCGGTGACCAGTTCAATGGCCGCGAAGATGATAACGAACCACTTGGCTTTGAGCGATACGGGCGGGAAAACGAGCGTAAGCACGTAGTTCGGGTAGAGCATTCCGAAGCCCAGCAGCAGACCGTAAATCGCGCCGGAGGCGCCGACGGTCGGGATATTGGACGCCCCTTGCAGGAAGAGAACCAGTTCGTGACAGCCGGCCGCCCCGAGTCCGCAGACGAAATAATACAACAAGAACTTCTTGCTGCCCCACATCCGTTCCAGTACAGGACCGAACACGATGAGCGACCACATATTGAAAAAGATATGGGCGAAACTCCCGTGCATGAACATATGCGTGACGAACTGCCACCAGCGGAAGAAAGTCGATCCGATGGGGAACAGGGCGAAATACTGGTACATCGGGTCGCCGATCAGCTCGCTGCCAAGGAAGACGATAATATTGATGATCAGCAGGTTTTTGACTGCGGGGGGTAGATTTCTCATAGTTTCTTCTCCAATTCTTCGAATGTGACGATAGCCATGCACCGGCGTCCGTCGGGGGTCAGCTGCGGTTCGCGGCAGGCGAAGAGCTGGTCCACCAATAATTGTGCCCCGGCGCCGTCAAGCCTTCCAGGATCGCTTGCGGCGGCGGAAGCTGCCATTTTTGCAGCGAGAAGATGATTCGGGTCTTCGGGTGAAGTCTCATCCTTGAGCACGGCAATCAGTTCGTCGAGGGCGGTACGGACCTGTTCTTCCTCTTCGGGATAACCTTCAGGAAGGGCGTTGACCACGACGGTATTGCCGCCGAAATCCTGGATGTCGAATCCCAGCCGGGCAAGCAGGTCGGGCTGCTCGAACAAGGCCAGGAAATCCTCGGCACCGAGCTGCACGGTGACGGGGAACAGCGACCGCTGGCGGATGGGCTGTCGTTCCGCAATCTTCTCCAGATAACGCTCATAGAAGATCCGCTGGCGGGCGCGCCGAATGTCGATGACCATCATTCCCGATTTAACCGGCGTGACGAGATAGCGGCGCTGCAGCACGAGCAGGCTGTTCAGGGCCGCGACAGATTCTTCTTCGAAAAGCCTTCCGTAGCCGGGTACCGGAGGAAGGGCCGCTCCTTCGGGAGCAGGTGCCGGAGTTTCCGTGAAATCGGGGAAAGAAGGTTCTTGCGGTGCGTCGAACGGATTGAAGAGCGGGCTGTAGTCCGTCGGGGCTTTCCGGATTCCACCGCTGGTGCGGGGTGTGAAGACCGGGATGTCGGGCGCGCCTTTCACGTCGAAGTCGATGCTGGGCGTAAAGTCGTTCTTGCCCAGGGCTTCCCGCACGGCGGCCGTCAGGATCTCGAAGATCAGACCTTCATCTTCGAACTTCACTTCGGTCTTGGCCGGATGGATGTTTACATCCACGCGTTCCGGTTCGGTTTCCAGAAAAAGGAAATAGGCCGGCGTATAGTCTTCGGGAACCAGTTTTTCGTAAGGCTTGCAGATGGCCTTGTGGAGGAATGGGGAACGGAAATACCGCCCGTTGACGAAAAGGAACTGGTTGCCTGTGCTTTTGCGGGCGTCTTCGGGGTTTCCGATGAACCCGCTGACACGGACCAGGGATGTATCGGCGCGGACCTCCACCAGTTCCTTGGCCAGATTCATCCCGAAAATGTCGAGAATCCGTTTTTTCCGGGTGGCGGCGGGCCGCAGGTTATGGATCTCTTTCCCGTTGGACGTGAGTTTGAATGCGATTTCCGGCCGGATCAGGGCCACACGCAGGAATTCCTGGATGATGGCGCGCAGTTCCGCGTTGTCGGATTTCAGGAATTTTCGTCTGGCCGGAACGTTGAAGAAAAGGTTGCGGATGGCGAAATTGCTGCCCTGCGGTGCTGCCGTCGGCTGCGTAGCGGGCGTCTTGCCGGGGCCCGTCTCGACCTGCGTGCCTACTTCGTCGTCAGCACGCCGTGTCCTGAGCGTGACCTCCGCCACGGCGGCAATCGAAGCCAGCGCCTCGCCGCGGAAACCGTAGGTCAGAATCCGCTCCAGGTCTTCGGCCGTGGCGATCTTGCTTGTGGCGTGCCGCTCGAAGCAGAGAACGGCTTCTTCGGGTGTCATTCCACAGCCGTCGTCGATGACCTGGATGAGGGTTTTTCCGGCATCGAGTACCGAGACGAAGACGCTGTGTGCACCTGCATCCACGGCATTTTCCACCAATTCCTTCACTACCGAAGCGGGACGTGAGACTACTTCGCCGGCAGCGATCAGGTTCGATATGCTCTGAGGGAGGACTTGCAGCATCAGTTTACCAGCATCAGGATAAATCCCTTCGACAGATAATAGGCCGCGAAAGCAATGGCGACAAGAGTCAGGGCAAGAATGATTTTCTTGACCCAGCTCATCGCAGAATTCTCCTTCTCCTTCGAGAGTCGTTTCTCCTCGAACGTCTGGCGGAACGAGCCGCGGATATACATGCCGGGAATATAGCGCTTTCCCGTCTCGTCGGTCAGCCCCTCTTCCCTGGCGATGGCTTCAATCTCCTCGCCGGGCATCGTCTTGCCGTATTTCTTGTAGAGTTCCTCGAGTTTTTCCTTGCGCTCGTCGTAGTAGCGCGGTTCGTAATGGAATACCCGATGCTCGGGGATATGCCAGAATTTGATACCGAAAGCCATTGTCGTGTCGTTTGCTACAAAGGTAATCATTTTTATCTTTGCTGCGCAAACAACTGTTTTGACGCGCCTTCCTACGCGGACTGCCGTTTGCGGAAGAGCTGACCGATCAGGAAGAAGAAGGTCGCGACGGCCATTCCGTTGAGGGCCGGGAATCCCCATTTCACCAGATTGGCGACCACGGCGCCAAGCACTACGCCCACGATGGCCAACCAGTTCACCGTCTTTTCAGGAACGGTGTCCTCGGCGTACGCCTTACGGTTCATGAAGTAGTGGAGGATCAAGATTATGCCGATCGGCGGGAGGGTGCAGTTGAGCACGTTGAGCCAGCTGACGAAGTTCCAGTAGAGCCACACGGCCGCCACGGTGCCGATGATACCCGAGATGATGACCATCGTCTTCTTGGTCAGGCCGGTGATGTTCGACAGGCCGAGGCCGCCCGAATACAGTGCGTTGTCGTTGGTCGTCCAGATGTTGAGGCCGAGGACCAGCAGGGCGAAGTAGAAGAGGTTCAGGTTGATCATCACGTCGAAGATGTCGTTGCCGCCGGCGTAGATGCTGGACACGGCGCCGAAGAGGAACATCAGCGAGTTGCCGATGAAAAAGGCCACCACTGTGGTCCAGAGGCCCACGCGTGCATTTTTGGCGAAGCGCGTGAAGTTAGGTGTCGCGGTACCGCCCGACACGAAACTGCCCACCACCAGGCCGGCGCCGGCGATGACGCCGAGCGTCTTTGTTCCCTGAGAGAACTGCTCGATCAGCCCCATGTCACCCTGACGGACGGCCATGATCATGGCCGTGGTGCCGAGGATGGCGACCAGTGGCACGGCGATGTAGCTGATGATCGTCAGGCTCTTGATGCCGAAGTAGGCGCTCGCGGTCATCAGGATGCCGGCGATGGCCACCAGCAGGTAGCCTTGCCAAGGCATATGGTCGGGCGTCACTTCGAGCCCCATGATCTGCTTGGCCACCGGGATGGCGAACATCGCCAGACCAACGCCGAACCATCCGATCTGCGTGAAACTGATCATCGCGCTGGGAAGCCAGCTGCCTTTCGTTCCGAAACTCCGGCGGGCGAGCATGTCGAGCGACAGGCCGCTCTCGGCGCCGATGAAGCCCAGGGAGCCGGTATAGGCGGCCAGGATGAGACCACCGATGAGGAGGGCCCACACGAAGTCCCACCAGTCGAGACCGGCAGCCAGTTGCTGGCCCACCCACATGCTGGCGGAGAAGAAGGTGAAGCCGAGCATCACCATAAACATACTCAGGTTCGATTTCCGTCCGGCACGGTCCACCGCGCGGTCGGTGTAGTCAACGTCAGTCTTTTTCATATTGCTGTTTCAGATTGTTGATCGATGCGATGCGGCGTTTCGCAAGGTCCTTCAGGTCGAACGGGCGTTCGAAAAGCGCCTGTTCGGCCGTCCAGAGGTCTTCCAGCCCGGGAAGTCCCTGCAGGTGTGTGACGGCCAGCCAGTCTTCGAAGGGCAGGGGGCCGACGTAACCGAGTTTTTCCTCGACCAGTGCCCGCACATCGATGCGGTCGGCGCGTTCGAGGATGCCTTCCCAATACTCCAGCACTTCGTCGAAGTGGACGGGAAGCTGATATCGGCGGGCGCCTCCGTCGTAGATGATACATTTTTCGAACAGGGCTTCGGGATTCTCCTGCACGATGAATCGGCGGAACTCGGGCGCCACCACGCCGTCTTTCCAGCCGAAATCGATATCCGGATGATTGATGCCGCTCACCCCCTTGTCTTCATAGACGGTGAAGGCCCCTTCAAAGAAAAAGCAGTCGATCCCCTCGAAACCGGCGAACATGGCGCGGAGTTTCGCGGAAAGATCTTCCATCAGCCGGAAGGCGCGCGTACCGCCGATCGTAAAGAAAATGATGCGGCGGATGCTGCCGCCCTCCTGCAGGAACTTGCGCATCAGGTGCTCGAAGCAGTAGTGGAACGTGTCGCCGGTCGCCAGGATGTCGCCGACGGCCAGCACACGGTTGCGGGTAGTGTAAATTTTGTCGTATTTGATTCTCAACCCCTTGATCACGTGGTTCTCGGCAACCCGCTCGCAAGAGACGAAATGCATGTTTCGTACGTTCATGCCGCATCGGAACGCCGCCTCTTCCAACGGATAGTTGAGCCCTCCGCGCAGGATGGTAAAAATGTCGAGATCTTTGCCCAAACCGTTGGAACGAAGGTAGCGGAAGGCGTCGATCATCTCGTCGAGAAGGGCCGTGTAGCAAGGAAATCCGACGATTTCAGGAAAAGCTTCCAACGTGCGGCTGCCGGGTCCGCTGAGGAGAAAATAACGGTTGCTCAGTCGCGGGATGCGCAGTTCATAAATGCCCGTCCCTCCCGGCAGGCCTGCAGGATGCAGACTTGAACCATCTAAAAGTGTGTCCATTGAAACCCCGATTAGATTAAACCGGGATACAAAGTTAAGGATTGTCAAGTAATGACAACAGGTCTGCGGGAAATAGATATCCCCAAGATTTCCACACCGCTACCGGCCGGCCTTGTCCAGGACCAGGGTACGGTCGCCGAAAACGGCCTCGATCTCAGGCTTGGAAGAGCGGCGCAAGGCCTTGCCTATACGGAGCATCAGCGTGGAGTCGCGTTCCCGGGCCTCGGCGATCTTGCGGTCAAGGTCGTGCACCTGCGGATCGAACCCTTCGTCGAAGAAACCGGCGCGGGCCTTGAGTGTCAGGACGCGGCGGACCTTTTCGTCGAGCTCTTCGAGCGGCCAGACGCCGGTTTCCACGGAATCGGCGATGGCGTCGATAGAAAGTTTCACGTCATCAGGCATCAGGATCATGTCGCTGCCGCTCCGGTAGACGGCCGTGTTGACCTCGATCGGTGTCCGCCCTGCGGCCACGCCCTGCATGCCGACGGCATCGGTGATGACAGTGCCGCGGAAGCCGTGCTCACCGCGCAGCAAGTCTTTCATACACGGGGCCGAAATCGACATGGGCACGCCGGTGGAATCGATGACCGGAATGCTCATATGGGCCACCATCACCATTTCGACGCCCTCGTCGAAGAGGGTGCGGAACGGGGCGAATTCGACGCTGTCAAGCCGGGCGCGGTCGTAGTGGATGACCGGCATTTCGTAATGGGAGTCCACCGTTGTGGCGCCGTGGCCGGGATAGTGCTTGGCGCAGGCATAGATGCCTTCGTCCTGCATGCCATGCATATAGGCGGCGGAGAAATCTCCGACCATCTGCGGGTCGCTGCCGAAGGAGCGCTGCCCGTCGGAAGGGTCATACGGGTCGGGGCAGGCGTCCGCCACCGGGGCATAGTTCACGTAAATGTTCAGGTCGCGGAGTTCGCGGCCTACGTTGCGGCCCATCTGGTAGAGCAGCCGTTCGCCCCGGCGCCCTTCGAGCCGGCCGAGGATCCGCTGGCGGGGATAGGGGAGATACTCCGCGAAACGCATGGCAGCGCCCCACTCGGCGTCGGTTGCCACCAGCAGCGGCAATTTCGCCAGGGACTGCAGTTCGTTGGTCCGCTCGATGAAGGGGCCGATTGGCCCGCGCATGATGATCAGGCATCCTACGCCATAGTCCCGGATGAGGGAATCCTGCAAAGCGCGGGTAGCGTCACTCGGTTCGCGGCTGATCTCGATGACGAAGAGCTGGGCCACTTTTTCGCGGATGGAAAGTTGCTCCATCAGTGCGTCGACCTGAGCTTGGTGGCGCAGATCGGCCGAATTGTCGTGGCATCCGGCAGCGAACAGGATAACCAGCAGGACGACGAGGGTCAGGGGGCGTTTCATCAGCCGAGCAGCGCTTTCACGGCGGCGGAAATGGCGCGTCCGTCGGCCACGCCGGCCAGACGCTTGGATGCGACGCCCATCACCTTGCCCATGTCTTTGATGGAGGTGGCGCCGACTTCGGCTACGATTTCGCGGACCTTGGCTTCCAGTTCTTCGGGCGAAAGCTGTTTGGGCAGGTAGCGTTCCATGACGGCTGCTTCGGCCAGTTCGTTGTCAGCCAGTTCCTGCCGGCCGTTGTCGACATAGACCTGAGCGGTCTCCTTGCGCTGTTTGATGAGTTTCTGGATCATTTTCAGCACGTCGGCGTCGGTGACTTCCTTCGATCCGCCCTCGGCGGTCTTGAAGAGGAGAATTTCATTCTTGACGGCGCGCACGGCGGCCATCGCCACGGCATCGTGAGCCTTCATCGCGGCCTTGATGTCTTCCTGGATCTGTTGTTCGAGTGCCATATAATGATATTTCTAAACAAGGCAAAGATACAAATTAATCGTATCTTTGCGCCATGTTCGTGACACGGAAGTCCATATTGCTCCTGACCCTTTTCTTCCTGCTGGCGTTCCCGCGGCTGGCGGATGCGCAGCAGCTCTATGCATATCGCGATTCCGTCAGGGAGGGATATGATTTCCTGTTGTATGTCCCTCCCGGAGCGGACACGGTGCGCTCGCCGTTGCCGACCGTTCTCTTTCTGCACGGGAAGAGCCTTTGCGGAACCGATCTGAACCAGGTGATGCGCTATGGGACGATCGACGCTCTCAAGCGGGGACTGCAGCTTAACGCGGTCGTCATCGCTCCGCAGACCGACATCGTGGGCTGGCAGGCTGAACGGCTGGATCGGATCGTTTCGTATGTGAACCGGAAATTTCCCTGTGACACCAACCGCTTTTATGTCATCGGGATGAGCATGGGTGGCTGGGGCACGCTGAAAATGGTCCATTCCTATCCGGAAAAAGTGGCTGCGGCGGTGGCAATGTGCGGCGGATATGAAGCTTCGTCAATTTCCGGGCTTCCGGAGGTCCCGCTTTGGATCATCCACGGCTTTCGGGATACGGTTACGGCGGTATCTTACTCCGCGTCGCTGGTGAAACGGCTCTACGACAGCGGATTGGGAACCCGGCTGATTTACGACCAACCGGCATGCGGCCACGCCGAGCTGGCACGGATGTTCTATCTCCCGGAACTCTATGACTGGCTTTTTTCCCACAATCTGCAGGACATCGGCCGTCCCGTCAACCTGGGCTATACCTACACGGAGGAGAAAATGAACGCGGCCTATTCCCGACTGGATCCCGAAAAGGCAATCAACCTGGTCCCTCAATTGCCGCCGTATGTTCCCGACCGGCTTTCCGGACCGGAACCCGAGCCTGAACCGGAAATCCATTCCTGGGAGGATATGCCTTCCATGTTCGACTGGGAACATCCGGTCTTCGTCCGGCTGCGGGAGCAGTGGAAACGGAACGCAGTGCGGGAACGCTGATCAGATTCCGGATCCGGCCGGCGTGAAAGGTTCCAGCCGCCCGGCGACCACTTCGATGACGGTTTTCTCCGTTCCGTCGCCGGCCGTATAGCGGTTGTTTCGCAGGCGTCCGACCAGGCTTACGAAGACCCCCTTCCGGATTTCCTTGAAGTCCATGATATTCCTCCCAGCCCAGGCTGCGATGTTGTGCCAGGTGGTTTCTTCCCGGAGTTCTCCGTTTTTGCCCCGGAAGGCTTCATTCGTTGCGAGGGAGAAGCGGGCGACCTGGGCGTCGCCGATGCTGAACACCTTCGGATCGTGTCCCACACGACCGCGGAGTTCGACTCTGTTCAAAAATTCAGTTTCAATCATTGTTGTTTGTGTTTGGTTGTTCGTGACTGCAAAGAAAGTGAACGGAACGGCCCGTATCCAGCCGCTAAACGTTTATAAACGGATAAAGGACCTGGCGGAAAGTTGGATTTTCCCCTTATTTCCCGAGAATCGGTAAATCTCATCTCCGAGTTTTTTCTCGGGCCTCCCGTGCTGTATCTTTATGGAAAAAAAATGTCCCGAACCTGTCTCCGTTGTGGAGCGCCCCTTCACGGGCGCATCGACCAGAAGTTCTGCAGCGACGACTGCAGGACGGACTATCACAATGAACAGCGGAGGCTGCGCGAGAAAGAACTGAGGGAAGTCAACCGTATCCTCTCGGGCAACTGGCGGATCCTGTCGGAGAATCTGCGGAATGGCCGGGCCCGGATCAGCGTTCCGGAACTGGCTTCCCAAAATTTCAATTTCCAGATTTATACGGCAACCCAGCGCCGTTTTCCGGGCCGCCGCACATACTGGTGCTATAACTGCGCCTATACGGTATCCCGCTCCGGAATTGTCCGTATCAGCGAGACGGCCTGCCGGAATAATCTGTATCTTTGAAGTATGAAAGAGACGCGAATCAACCCGCTGCTTGTGCCGTCGGACTTGCCTTACGGCGCCCCGGTCTTCGACCGGATTGAAGAATCAGATTATCTTCCCGCCTTCAAGGAGGCCATCGCCCGGAACCGGGCCGGGGTGGAGGCTGTCCGGGACAATCCGGAAGAACCCACTTTCGCCAATACGATCGAAGCGCTGGAATGGGCCGGAGAGGATTTGGACCGGATTTCCGGAATTTTTTTCAACTTGACCGAAGCCTGTACGGACGACGCGCTGGACCGGATTGCGGAGGAAGTTTCCCCGTTGTTGACGCAACTGAACATGTCCGTTCTGCTGGACGAAAAACTGTTTGCCCGGATCAAGGCCGTTTGGGAGCGGCGTGCGACATTCGCGCTCGATACGGAAGCCGCCAAATTACTGGAAGAGACCTGGAAAACCTTCTCCCGTCACGGCGCGAATCTGCCCCCTGACAAGAAGGAACGTTTCGCGAAGGTATCCGAGGAACTTTCGCTGTCCACGTTGAAGTTCGGCCAGCACGTACTGGCCGATACCAATGCCTTCACCCTGCACCTGACCGAAGAGGCCGACTTGTCCGGATTGCCGGACTATGTCCGGGAGATGGCATCCGCCGAGGCGGCCGGTCGCGGCCTGCCGGGCTGGCTTTTCACCCTGCACCAGCCCAGTTACGGCCCTTTCCTGAAATTCAGCGACCGGCGGGACCTGCGCGAAAAGATATGGCGGGCTTATAATAAGAAATGCATTGGAGGTGAAAACGACAATACCGCCCTTCTCCGTATAATCGTGACTTTGCGTACGGAGAAGGCCTGCCTGCTTGGATACGGGACTTATGCGGATTATGCGCTGGAAGACCGGATGGCGAAGCGTCCCGATGCCGTACAGTCTTTCCTCGGGCGGCTGATGGAACCGTCGCTTCCGGCTGCCCGGCGGGAATTGGATGAGATCGGAGAATACGCTGCCGGGCATGGATTTGTGGGTGAACTGATGCCCTGGGACTTCAGTTACTGGGCGGAAAAGTTCCGGAAAGAACGTTATGCGCTCGATGAGGAACTCCTCAAACCCTATTTCCGCCTCGATGCCGTCCGTGAAGCGGTTTTCGGCTTGGCCGGCCGACTGTACGGCTTGCGCTTCGATTTACGGAGCGACATTCCGGGCTATCATCCTGACGTACAGGTTTACGAAGTTTCGGATGAGACGGGGCGCTTCCTGTCGTTGCTGTATCTCGATTTCTTCCCGCGTGAAAGCAAGCGCGGCGGGGCCTGGATGACCTCGTTCCGGGAACTGGAGGTCCGTAACGGCGTGGAGCGGCGCCCCCAGGTCTCTATCGTGACCAATTTCACCAAACCGGCCGGATCCACTCCGTCCCTGCTTACCTTCGGAGAGGTGACGACCTTCCTCCATGAGTTCGGTCACGCCCTCCACGGAATGCTGGCGGAGGGCCGGTACAAGTCGCTGACCGGTACCAATGTGGTACGCGATTTCGTGGAACTCCCTTCCCAGTTGATGGAAAACTGGGCCTATGAACCGGATTTCCTCGAGACTTTCGCCCGGCACTGGCAGACAGGGGAAGTGATTCCGCGGGCGTATATCGACCGTATCGTGGCGGCGAAGAATTTCCTGGCCGGCTATTCCCAGGTCCGGCAGCTCCAGTTCGGTCTGGTCGATATGGCCTGGCACACGTCGGCCGCCGGACCGGCCGCCGACGTGGTAGCTTTCGAGCAGGAGACGCTGCGCCCTTCGTCCGTCCTGCCGCAAATACCGGGTATAGCGTTCTCCCCCTCGTTCAACCATATCTTCTCCGGAGGATATGCGGCAGGATACTATTCCTATAAATGGGCCGAAGTGCTGGAGGCGGATGCCTTCGCTTTCTTCCGCGAAAAAGGCATTTTCAGCCGTGAAGCGGCTGAAGTGTTCCGCCGTGAACTCCTTTCACGAGGCGGGAGTGTCGATGCGGACGTGCTTTACCGCAATTTCCGTGGCCGGGATCCCGAACCGGATGCGTTACTGGAGAAACTGGGACTTGTAAACAGATAAAAAATCCGTAATTTTGCCGTTGTAACAAAAAACGCTGGATAATGGACCGTGCATTCTATCTATACAATACGCTGACACATCAGAAAGAGTTGTTCAAACCCGTGCATCCCGGAATGGTAGGAATGTATGTGTGCGGACCGACGGTCTATGG
>JAEEGI010008885.1_pt1 | contig 22118 bp, 20 predicted proteins | sample 8958751 | NCBI WGS metagenome assembly JAEEGI01 (sample SAMN16246545, study PRJNA631951) | gut metagenome | biome: gut microbiome; feature: rumen; material: KS-attached | host: Bos | place: Iran: Karaj | collected 2018-10 | reverse complement strand
CAGGTTTGCAAAAAGCATGCCCAACTGCCAAAATGTCATCCTTTTGTCACCTTTTTACCTCCAATGTCACCCCTGAACCACTACGGAGCCCATACGGAGTCCCTTCGGCATTTCAACGATAGCTCTTCAGTAGTCTTCAGTAGTATTTCAGTGGTCCACTGAAGAACTACTGAAGAACTGTCGAACCTGCTCGGCAGGGGAGTCGATGGGGCTTTCATGCGGTTTAGGACGGGTTTAGTAGGGGGTTAGGGCGGGCTGATGGAAGGCGGGGGATGGAAGCAGGTGTTGATATTTTTTTTGAGTGGCGACACAATAATATGCTTGCGGTGGCGTTAAAGGCTTAAATTATTTAACAATAAAGGTATGAAAAGCATAGCAATACTCACGGGCGGCGGTCCCGCTCCCGGAATGAACACTGTGGTGGCCTCGGTGGCCAAGACTTTCCTGCGCGACGGTTATCGCGTCATCGGCTTGCATGGCGGTTACAGCGCCTTGTTCACCGACAAGCCCCGTATGCAGGACCTGGACTTCCTGACGGCCGACGAGATTTTCAACAAGGGTGGCAGCATCCTGAAGATGAGCCGTTTCAAACCCACCCCCGAGGATTTCGAGCAGCGTTTCAACCTGAAGCTGTTCACCGAAAACGAGATCAAGCTGCTGGTCACCGTGGGTGGCGACGACACCGCTTCGACGGCCAACCGCATTGCCAAGTTCTTGGCCGACAAGCACTACCCGATTGCCAACATCCACGTGCCCAAGACCATCGACAACGACCTGCCGCTGCCCAACTCGAGCCCCACTTTCGGCTACAACAGCGCCAAGGCGCAGGGTTGCGTGCTGGCCACCGCCGTGATGGAGGATGCCCGCACGAGCGAGAACTGGTTTGTGGTCTCGGCCATGGGCCGCTCGGCCGGCCACCTGGCTCTCGGCATCGCTGGCGCCTGCCACTATCCGATGGTCATCATCCCGGAGTTCTTCAACAAGACCGAGATTACCGTCGACAAGATTATCAACATGGTGGTGAGCTGCATCGTGAAGCGCAAGCTGATGGGCATCAACTACGGCGCCGCCATGATTTCGGAGGGTGTGTTCCACAGCCTCAGCGACGAGGAAATCAAGAACAGCGGCATCCACTTCAGCTACGACGAGCATGGCCATCCCGAACTGGGCAAGGTGTCGAAGGCCCACATCTTCAACGACCTGCTGGAGCGCAAGGTGAAAGAGCTGTCGTCGCTCGCGAAGGCGAGCAACGACCCACTCCGCAAGGAGTTGAAGGTGAAGACGCGTCCGGTGGAGATCGGCTACGAGATTCGCTGCCACACGCCTATCGCCTTCGACCTGACCTATTGCTCGCTGATGGGCATGGGGGTGCACACGCTCTTCAACCAGGGTTGCACGGGCTGCATGGTGTACGTGGACCAGCAGGGGGCCGTGTCGCCGCTGTACCTGAAGGACCTGCAGGACCCCGAGACGGGCAAGATTCCGCCGCGTCTGGTGAATGTCAATTCCAACAAGGTACAGTCCTATGTCAACGACATCATGGACTACATCACCCCCGCCGACTACGAGGCGGCCAAGAAATACCTGCCGAATCCAGAGGTGTATGACTTCAAGAAAATCCTCAATTGGTAAATGTAAAATGAAGAATGAAGAATTAAGAGTTGGTAGTTGGCAGTGGGTAGTGGGTAGCAATACAGTCATTGTCATAGTCATAGTCAAAATTATTCTTAATTCTTCATTTTTCATTCTTAATTCTGCCCAAGCGCAGAGCAAGCAGCAGCTGGAGAAGGACAAGGCGCAGGTGGAGCAGGAAATCAAGCGGCTCAACAGCGACCTTATCAAAGCCCGGAAGAACAGCAAGGCCGGGCAAAAGGAGCTGAACCTGCTGGAGCAGAAGATACAGCAGCGCACGCGACTTATCAACCACATCAACGGACAGCTCAACGTGTTGAGTCTCCAGATGGTGCAGACACAGGACAGCCTGACGCTGGTGCGCTCGCAGGTGGACTCGTTGAAGACGGAATACGCCCGTGTGGTGCGGGTGCTGTACGGCGAACGCGGCTCGCTCGACAAGCTGGTGCTGCTGCTCGACACGAAGAGCTACAATACGGCGTACCTGCGGACCAAGTATTTCCGTGACTACTCGCGCTACCGCCGTCGCCAGGCGGCTTTCATCCGCCAGAAAGAGGAGGAGCTGAACGAAGTGGGGGTGCAGCTGGCGCGCCAGCAGCAGGAGACGACCAGCCTGCTGGCGCAGGAGCGTCGCCAGAAGGAACAGCTGTCGCAGGAACGCAAGGAGCGCCAGCAGAACCTGAAGGAGAGCAAACAGCAGGAGAAAGAGCTGCAGCATCTGATTGACAGGATAGAGAAGCAGAAACGTCAGCTGCAGCAGCAGATACAGAAGATAATCAACGAAGAGATAGCCAAAGCCGCCAAGGAGAAGAAGGCTGCCGCGGGCGCCGGCGCAGGCAAGAGCAACAGCGCAACGGCCACGAGCACTGCCGATGTGGCGTTGAGCAACGACTTCGCCTCGAACAAGGGCAAGCTCCCGTGGCCTGTCTATTACACCAAGGTGGTGCGCGAGTATGGACGCTACACCCATGCCTCCGGTGGACAGAACATGAACAACGGCATTGATCTGCAGTGCAAGAGCGGAGCCTCGGTGCAGGCTGTCTTCAACGGCACCGTGAGCCGCGTCTTCACCTGCCCCAACGGTACCCGCGGCATCATCGTCCGCCACGGCGACTACATGTCGGTCTATGCCAATATGGGCAGCGTCACCGTCAAAGAAGGCTCCAAGGTGAGCACCAAGCAGAACCTGGGCACCGTATACACCAACGAGGAGGGCACGTCCGAATTCAGTTTCCAACTCTGGAAAGGCACCGCCTCGCAAAACCCGCGCACATGGCTGAGGTAAAGTTTACAGGTTACAGTTTATTGTTTACGGTTTAAGGTGAAAGACAAGGTATACTTCATATCGGACGCCCATCTGGGAAGTGGCGGTGATTCGCTCCAGCGTGAGCGTGAGCTCTGCCGCTTCCTCGATGACATCAAGGACAGCTGCCGTCGACTCTTCCTGTTGGGCGATATGTTCGACTTCTGGTTCACCTACCACTATACGGTTCCTCGGGGACACACACGCCTGCTGGGCAAGTTGGCCGAACTGGCTGACCTTGGGGTGGAGCTGCACTTCTTCATCGGCAACCACGACATGTGGCTCTTCGACTATCTGGAGAAAGAGATGGGCGCCGTGATGCACAACGACCCCGAGGTGATGGTGATTGACGGACGGCGTTTCCTCATCGGTCACGGCGACGGGCAGGGTCACCTGGACAAAAACTATGACTTCCTGCGCCGCATCTTCCGCAGTCGTCTCAACCAGCGACTATTCGCGCTGCTTCCGCCATCATGGACTTTCCCTGTCGCCAACCGATGGAGCGACACAAACAAGGAGAAGCACGCCCGGCAGGATACGCTGCACTACCTCGGCGACGACCGCGAGGGCATCGTGCGATACTGCCGTGAACGTCTGGCTACCGAACATCTGGATTATTGCGTCTTCGGTCACCGTCACACACCCTTGGTGATGAATCTCAATCCTCCGACCTCCGACCTCCGACCCCTCTACGTCAATACAGGCGACTGGCTTCTCAACCGCAATTACGCTGTCTTCAATCCCGAAGACAATTCTCTTAAACTTTATGACCTTCAGAAAGGCGAGATTACAGGATGTTGACGCCATCATGACGCTCGTCCAGCAACGCATCGACTGGATGAACCTTGTGGGACTGCACCAATGGAACGAAACCGACTACTTCGGGCGCTATCCCCGTTCCTACTGGGAGAAGAATATCGGCTACTTCCTTATAGGAGAAAAAGAGGACAGGGTAGCGGTGGCCATTGCACTCTACACCGAGGATGTGCGCTGGACGCGCGACGGCGAATACACCGGCGGTCTTACTGGCAACGCCTACTACCTGCACCATCTGGTCACCGACCCAGCCTGCAAAGGCGTAGGTAAACAAATGATGCTCTATGTCGAACATTACGCCATAGAGCATCATATTACTTTGCTTCGTCTCGATTCCGCCGTGGGCAATCTGGCCCTTGAAAAATACTACACCGCTTTAGGATATGTCCCCTGCGGCACCTGCCACGACCAGCTCTATCACGGCGTGCTCCGCGAGAAGCTGCTCTCCGAAGGCCGCTGAGGGGTGAATAGCACGGCGACGCCGATGCTGACGGAAACTTCACCCTATTAAACGCAAAAGCCCCCCGAAAGGTGACATCGGGGGGGAGGGGTTACTGTCTGGAGAGTGCCGACCGCAAGTGCTCGGTGGTGTTCTTGAAGTGCAGGGTGTGTGGGTTGTCCGGATAACGTTCCTGCAGGCCTTCAAGCACCAGGTCGTACCATTCGATGCTGTTGGGGTCACGCGTGTCGATGAGCAATCGGTTGTTGAAGGGCTTGTAGAGCGCTATCAGCGTGCTCAGCGAGCCGCGGTTCTCCTGCAGGAAGCGGTAGATGTAGTCCTGTTGCTCCTGGAAGGTGGCCGTATAGATACTGTCTGTCTCGTCTTTCTTGTCGAGCACCTGCTGCTCGGTGATCTGCTTATCGAAGTAAAGCTGGGCATAGCGGTTCGTCGTGTCCACCAACGCTTTCAGCACTTCGTTTCCGTCGTTCGAGAACTGCTGCAACAGCCACAGCAGGCCGCTCTCGGGTGAGCCGTCGACGGTGTAGCTCACCGACAGGTTGTCGTAGCTGCCGCCAATCTTCAAGTGCTCGCCATAGTCGGGCAGGGTGACGATGTAGTTGTCCGCCGTGGTGTGCAGGTTGTACAGAGAACGGTAGGGCATCTTGTAGCTGTACTTGAAATGCCCCTTGCTGTCCATCGGGATGCTGTCGATGAACAACGGCCCGTCGGGCGCAATCTCTTCGAGCCATAGGGTGTGGCCCGCCCCGCCCTCAAGCGTTCCGCTGATGGTGAAGGTGTCGTGCTTGCAGCCCACCAAACCCATTAAACCCATTAGGAGGCATATTAGCCCCATTAAACCTATTCTCTTCATAACAAATAATTGATTAAACACAGCGCCGTCATCGCCTCCACCACCACGGCGGCGCGGTCGATGTGGTAGCGGTCGTGTCGGCCGCCGATGCTGACCGTCTGCAGATGGCCGTCTTCATGCAGGCACTCCACGGGCTGCGGAGTCGACACCACAGGGTGGAACGCTACGCGGAATTCAATCGGCATCCCGTTGCTGATGCCGCCTTGAATACCGCCGCAATGGTTGGTCTGGGTCAAGGGGTGGGAAGGGAGGCCATTCCATTTGTCAGCATACTCGCTGCCCCTCATCTGTGTCGCTGCAAAGCCGGTGCCCATCTCGAAGCCTATGGCTGACGGAATGCTCATCATGGCGGCCGCCAACTGCGCGTTCAGTTTGCCGAAGATGGGCTCGCCGATGCCGGCAGGCACCCCTGTTACCCGACATTTCACAATGCCGCCATAGGTTTCGTTTTCCTCCGTCATGGACAGTGTGCGTTCGGCCTCCGTGTTTATGTCGACCTCCGGCATCAGCTGCTGGGCTATGGCGCCCGCCACCACCCGCACCACTGTCTCGCGGGCCGATGCACGGCCTCCTCCTGTGGGTTGGTGGCCGTACTTCATGTAGTAGGTGTAGTCAGCATGTCCCGGGCGGAACAGGTGAGCCAGGTGGGCATAGTCCTCGGGGCGTGCGTCTTTGTTGCGGATGAAGAAGGCCAGCGGTGTACCCAGTGTGATGCCGTTCTCCAACCCCGAAAGCCATTCAACCGCATCCTCCTCTTGACGCGGAGCTCCGAAGCGGCGGCGTTCCAGCTGGAGCCGCACAAGGTCCATGTCGAGCGCCACACCCGCCGGACAGCCGTCGATAACAGCACCTACGGCGGGTCCGTGGGACTCGCCGTAGGTGGTTACTCTGAATCTATCTCCAAAAGAATTGCCCACTACTTTAAACGTTAATCATTAACCGTTAATCGTTATTTTGGATTGATTTCCAGCAGTTCCACCTCGAATATCAGCGTTGAGCCCGGCGGGATGGAACCGGCAGGCTGTTCGCCATAGCCGAGGTTGTAGGGGATGTAGAGCATGTATTTCGAGCCTTCGTCCATCAGTTGCAGTCCTTCGGTCCAGCCGGGGATGACTTCGTTGAGGCGGAAGTCGATGGGTTTGCCGCGATCCACACTGCTGTCGAATTTCGTTCCGTCGATCAGCGTTCCGGTGTAGTGTACCCTCACACGGTCGGTGGCCTTGGGTTTCTTGCCGTTACCGTCTTTAATCTTGCGATACTTCAAGCCGCTGGGTGTAGTGTAGACCGACTTGTTGTTGCTTATCTGCTGCAGGTACTTGGCTCCGGCGTCGATGTTCTCCTGCACTCCGGCACGCTGCTTGCGTTCGAATTCCATCTGGAACCGTTGCAGCAAAGGAGCGGCCTGGGCGTCAGACAGCTGGCTGTAGCCGTTGGCGTCGTCCAGCATGGCCTGCGCAGCCATCTTCGCGTCGATGCCCAGCTGGCGCTGTGTCCAGTTCGTGTACATGTCGCGTCCGATAGCGTACGAGGCCGAATCGTTGAAGTTCTTCATGGCAGGGCGGGCAAGCTTTGCCTCAAGCTCCGCAATGCGGGCACGCGCAGCGTCGAGCTGTGCCGTCTGTGCCATCAGCGAGTTGTAATACTCCTCCGACATCGTCACCTTGCCCTTCTTGATTTTCACCTGCTGGGCCGAGACAATTGAAAATTGAAAATTGAAAATTGAGATGGCAACAGCCACAAACAATATTTTCTTCATTCCTTGATTATTTTACACTAATCACAAGCCACTGACCACTTATTTATACTCTTTCACCTGCACACCGTCGAGAACTTCCTTGCCACAGATGGCGAGGGCCAGCATCTCGTTCTCACCCTTGTATATCTTAACGGGAGCAATCCAGCCCACGCGCTCCTCAATCATGGCCATCCAGGGTTTGCTGTAGGCAATACCGCCGGTGAGGATGATGGCGTCAACCTTACCTTTGACCACGGCTGCCAGACGGCTAATCTCCATCGACACCTGATAAGTGAAAGCTTCCACCAGCAGTTGGCACTTCTCGTCGCCGGCCAGGGCTTTCTTCTCGACTTCGTAGGCATCGTTGGTGCCGAGGTAGGCCACGAAGCCGCCTTCGGCAGTGACCATCTTCTTCAGCTTGGCCTCGTCGTACTTGCCGCTGCAGGCCACCTCGATGAGCTTCGAGGCGTTGATGGAGCCGCAACGGGTGGGGGAGAAGGCACCGAGGCCGCAGAGGGCGCGGTTCACCTCGGTCACACGGCCGTGCTCATGCACGCCCACGCTGACGCCGCCGCCCATGTGGGCGATGATGAGGTTGAGGTCTTCGTAATGCTTGCCGAGCTCACGGGCATAGAGCTTGGCAGTCATCTTCTGGTTCAAGCAGTGCCAGATAACGCCTTCACGTTTGGGGTCGAGGTCGAAGACGGGGTGACCCGAAATTTTGGCGAAATCCGGGCGCTCACCCACAAGGCCGGGGTCGGCAATATAGGCGCACGGAAGGCCAATCTCGGTGGCGATGGCATCGCTGATCAAGGCGCCCAGGTTGCAGGCGTGCTTTCCCTGAATACCTGCGTGGCATTCCTCTTTCATTAGCTCGTTGACGCGGTAGCAGCCGCTCTCACAGGGACGAGTCAGACCGCCGCGACCCATGACGACGGCAATCTCGTCGGTGCCGACACCATGGCGCTTCACCATGTCAAGGATGGCCCCTTTGCGGTATTCAAATTGATCGGCCACCTCATGGAACTTCTGGATTTCCTCGATGGGGTGGGAGAGGTTCTCGGTAAACACTTCGTTCTCACCATCATAAATGGCAGCCTTCGTCGATGTGGCACCTGGATTGATTACCAGCGTGTACTTTCTTTTACTCATGTCAATATATGTTTTTTGTTATTATTTTCCGAGTGCAAAGATAGGAAATAAAAATGAATCCCCAGCAATTATTTTCAAATATTTTTTCAACACATCGTCAACTCCCCCTTCATCCATTCCACCACCACCATCGCCATTTCTTCGTTGACAAACAGCCGTTCTTAAGGGATAGTCCTGGAACAAATTGAATATGAACAAGAAAGTAATCGGGAGGTTGGGTACGGCTCATCTTTTTTTAATGAAGACATAATAATATTAGTCGTTTGTCGTTACAGAGTACATGAAAGTAAGGATTATCGGGATTGTCGTGTTGCTGTGCACGTTGCTCTATATGCCTCGTGTAGAGGCACAAGAAGGGGACGCGGAGTTGATAACACGCCGCTACAGTGAATCATACGACAGTCTGCTGAACAGTTATTATATGCGACGTTTCGCGCACCACCACCTACGTAGCAGCAGCACGTTTTCGTTGGAGGAGTTCGACGCGCTTCCCGATTCGGTGTTCGAGGCCCGTATGCGCGCACTACACACGGTAGTGCCGATGGCGATGAACAGCGAGGTAAGGGCTCACATCCGTCTATATCTCCGCATCATGTCGCGCCGTCTGGACCTGACACTGATGCACCGGGAGAGGTTCTTCCCTCTCTTCGAGGAGGCGTTGGACCGCTACGGAGTGCCGGACGAAGTGAAGTACCTTACGATAGTGGAGAGTGCACTGAATCCCGAGGCCACCTCGAGGGTGGGCGCCGCCGGCTTGTGGCAGTTCATGTACAACACGGGGCGGGTATACGACCTGGAGGTGAATTCGGTGCTCGACGAGCGGCGCGACCCCGTGAAGGCCTCCTATGCGGCGGCGCGTTATCTGAGCGACCTGCACCGCGTGTTCAACGACTGGACGCTGGCGATTGCCGCCTACAACTGCGGTCCGGGCAATATCAACAAGGCCATCGCCCGCAGTGGCGGGAAGCGCGATTTCTGGCAGATCTACTACAATCTTCCGCGGGAGACCCGTGGGTATATTCCGTCGCTGATAGCGGTGATATATGTGATGAACTACTATGAGGCCCACGGTCTGCGGCCCGGACGGTTGGAGATGCCTGTGCGGACGGATACGGTGGTGGTGCACCGCGATGTTTTGATGCACTATGTGGCACAGGCGACGGGTCTGGAAATGGAGGCACTGCGGGCGCTGAACCCGCAGTACCGTGTAGACCTGGTGCCTGCCTCATCGGGCAGTCTGGCCATTACGCTGCCGACAAACAAAGTGGAACCGTTCCTGCGGATGCAGGACAGCATTAGCAAGTGGTCGGCCGACAGCCTGCTGCGCCGTCCTGTGAAAGTGACGCCGGCGGGCAAGAGTAGCACCAAGGGCGGCAGCGGACACTACTACACGGTGCGAAAGGGCGACACCCTCTCGAGCATAGCCCGCAAGCATGGCATAAGCGTGGCGACTCTCAAGAAGCGCAACGGGCTGAAGGGTGACAACATTCGTGTGGGACAAAAACTGAAGGTGTAGATAAGTGAAAATTGAAACTCAAAACTTACCACTTAACACTCAACACTTAACACTTAACATTCAACACACATGAAGAGAATACTCAAGATAATCACTAACAAATATGTCATCGCGACGCTGGTCTTTGTGGTGTTGATATTCTTTCTGGACGAGTACAACCTGATGGTGACGAACCGTGTGAAGAACGAGGTCCGCGAACTGCATGCCGAGGAGGAGGAATTGAAGCAGGCCATTATGGAAGACAGCCTACACAATGCGTCGCTGCGCGACAACCTGGATGCCATCGAGCACTATGGCCGAGAGAACTACTATATGAAACGTTCCAACGAAGATATCTTTGTAATTAAGTAAGGTGTGAAAGGGAGTGAAGGGGAGTGAAAAGGAGTGAATGGGAGTGAAGGGGGGAGTGAAAGGGACGATAGTTCTTCAACGTGAAGTCTGACGTCACTTTCACTCGCGCCGATGAATGTCGGCTCACTCCTTTTCACTCCAAACATGTAAAACTTGAATTGATGAGCAACTTTGGATGGGCAAAGTTACGAACAAACGGGCTAAAAACAAAGAAAAACAGGATTTTATTTTGCTTTTAGCCACGGTTTTCGTACCTTTGCACACAATTTCAAACATTTACTATGGGAATATTAGGAAAAATATTCGGTCGCAAGGCGGCCGAGGGCGAAACGAAGATAGGCGGCATGGAAGACTTCATGATGCTCATCCGTGTCTACTTTCAATCCGAGATAGCATCGCTGCTGCACATCACCAACCTGGCTGCGCTGCCCGATTTGCGCATGTTTAAAACCACGCTGAAGGTTCCCACCCAGCAGGGACGGCTGGGCGTGGGCGAGAAGGCACGCTGCAAGAAGATGCTCAAGGAAATGTATCAGATGGACGACCAGTTCTTCAAGGAGATCGACCAAAGCATCGGCCGCCGATGCAAGAAGCTGCAAGACGTGCAGAACTATCTGCTGCTGTTCCAGGCCTTCGTGCAAGACCTGATGATGCTTACGGGCAACCTGATGAAGTTCAAGCTGCGCATGCCCAGCTTCTTCAAGAAGGCCCTCTACGCCATGACGCAGAAGACCGTGCACGACATTTTCACGAAGAACGACTATAAAGACGCTGGCGTCATCAAGACCGTGCTCAACGTGCGCGAATACAACAAACGGCTGGGCTTCTCGGAGAAATGGTGCACCGATTTCGTCCACCGCGTGGTGATGCTCGCCAAGAAAGAGCCTCGCAACAAAGACAACGAGAAATGACAAGCTGAAACGGGCGCAACAGCGGCAAAACAAGGCATTTTAGCCCACAAAAGGTTAAACCTTGTTAAACTTATTGCCGTTTTGCGACCGTCATTCCTCATATCTCACGAATATTGCCTAACTTTGTAGGATAAAACCGTGGTCATGAACCAAAACGAGAAAGAATTAGCAACGTTCCAGACACGTGTCAGGCAGATGATCCTCCGTTTCCAGGAGTTGAAACAGGAGAACCGAGATTTGTATGCCATGGTGGAAGAGAACGAACAGCAGATTGAAGAGCTGAAAGCTAAGCTCTCGCAGAAGGAGCGCGACTACGAGTCGCTGAAGATGGCACGCATGCTCCAAATATCGGAGGGCGACCTCGAAGGAGCCAAGGAGCGGGTGGCCAATCTCATCCGCAACCTGAACAAATGCATCACCATGCTCAGCGACGAGAAGTAGCAGCGGCACCATCACCAGGCCGCTCCTGCACCACAACACACACCAACGATGCCGGAAGATAGCACAGAGAAACTCAAAATAAGGTTGCACGTCTACGACGAAGACATTGCCATGGTGCTGCACAACCGCGAGGATGAGCAGTACTATCGAGCTGCGGCCAAGCTCATCACAGAGCGCTATGGGGCCTACGCACAGGCCTACAAGGGGAGGAAGAGCGATCACACCATCGCCCTGATGACCCTCATAGAGATTGCACTGCGATACGAGAAAGAGCTCAGCAAGAACGACACAACCCCCTATGACAATATTCTCCGACAGCTCACTTCCGAAATCGAGGACACGCTGAAATAACAGAGAATATTAACATTATAAATCTTATGAGTCCAATACTAACAATTATCATTGCCGCGGCTGCGCTCATTCTCGGCGCCGCCGCCGGATACTTCCTGTTCCTCAAAGTCGTAAAGGGGAAGTATAACGAAATGATTGAGGCAGCCAACAAGGAGGCCGAGGTCATCAAAGAGAAGAAACTGCTTGAAGTGAAGGAGAAATTCCTCAACAAGAAGAGTGAGCTGGAGAAAGAGGTGCAGCAGCGCAACCAGCACATCCAGCAGAGCGAGAACAAGCTGAAGCAGCGCGAGCTGAGCCTCAACCAGCGCCAAGAAGAGCTGGGACGCCGCAAAAACGACCTGGACAACCAGCAGAACCGCATCGACAACGAGAAGAAAGCACTCGCACTGAAGCAGGAAGAACTGGGCAAGATGCAACAGAAAGAGCGCGAGAAGCTGGAAGAGCTGTCGGGACTGAGCGCCGAGGAAGCCCGCAACCGACTGGTGGAGAGCCTGAAGGACGAGGCCAAGACCGCTGCCGCAAGCTACATCAACGAAATCATGGACGAGGCCAAGCTCAACGCCAACGCCCAAGCCAAGAAAATCGTCATCCAGACCATTCAGCGCGTGGCCACCGAGACAGCCGTGGAGAACAGCGTCTCCGTGTTCCACATCGACAACGACGACGTGAAAGGTCGCGTCATTGGCCGCGAGGGCCGCAACATCCGCGCCTTGGAGGCTGCCTGCGGCGTGGAAATCGTGGTTGACGACACGCCCGAGGCCATCGTCATCAGTGGTTTCGACCCCGTGCGCCGCGAGACCTGCCGCCTGGCCCTGCACCAGCTCGTCGCCGACGGCCGCATCCACCCCGCTCGCATCGAGGAGGTGGTGACAAAGGTGAAGAAGCAGCTCGAAAACGAAATCATCGAGACGGGTAAGCGCACCGCCATCGACCTGGGCATTCACGGTCTGCACCCCGAACTGATACGCATCATCGGAAAGATGAAATACCGCAGCAGCTATGGGCAGAACCTGCTGCAGCACGCCCGCGAGACAGCCAACCTCTGCGCTGTGATGGCCGCCGAGCTGGGCCTGAACCCGAAGAAAGCCAAGCGCGCCGGATTGCTGCACGACATCGGTAAGGTGCCCGACGAGGAGAGCGAGATGCCACACGCACTCTACGGTGCCAAGATTGCTGAGATGTACAAGGAGAAGCCCGACATCTGCAATGCCATCGGTGCCCACCACGACGAGATGGAAATGCAGACCCTGCTGGCACCCATCGTACAGGTGTGCGATGCCATCAGCGGTGCACGTCCTGGCGCCCGCCGCGAGATTGTGGAGGCCTACATCAAGCGTCTGAACGACCTGGAGGCCATCGCCATGAGCTACCCCGGTGTGACCAAGACCTACGCCATCCAGGCTGGTCGCGAGCTCCGCGTCATCGTCGGCGCCGACAAGATGGACGATGCCGAGACCGAAGCACTCAGCGGACAGATTGCCTCGAAGATTCAGAACGAGATGACCTATCCCGGGCAGGTGAAGATCACCGTCATCCGCGAAACACGCTCAGTGGCATACGCGAAGTGATTTTAAGTGATAAGTAAAAAGTGATAAGTGATAAGTGGGCTGCGCATTGTTCGATGCGCAGCCCACTTTTCGCTTCTACTTATACCTTTATCCGATTATCCACAAGCAGCTGGCAACGACAATGAAAGCAACGGTTGCCCTGCTTGGCAGACAAAACCATAGCGGGGTTGGGCTATGCCACAACAAACGGAACGGGCACCAAGGATGTGAGAGGGGAAGAGCTGCGCATCGTTTTCGAAGGGAGAATTTAGAAGATACGGAAAGTGAGAATTGAAAAGTGGGCTGCGCGTTGTTGATGCGCAGCCCACTTTTCAATTCTCATTATTCACTTTTCACTTAAAAAAGGCTTCACTCTTTCATGTCGCCTTCAATGTAGAGGCGAGTGATTTCCACGGCGCCATTGGTGCGGACGGTGATGCTCTTCTTGAAGTGGCCCAGCGCTTTGCCAGTGCCATTGTAGGTGACATTGATTTCGCCCTTCTGACCCGGCTTGATGGGTTCCTTGGTGTACTTGGGCACCGTGCAGCCACAGGAAGCTACTGCCTGGTTGATGACCAAATCCTGCTCGCCCACATTGGTGAAAGTGAACTTGGTGCTGACGATGGGGTTCTGCTTGGAGAACTCGCCAAAGTTGTGCGACACTGCGTCGAACTTAATTTCGGCCGGCTTCTGAGCCAGCACTGCCGTTGCGCTACAAATGAGCAGCAAGGCAAAAAGTAACAGTTTCTTCATAGCGATAAATGTTTGTTCGTACAATTTGGACGCAAAAGTACTAAATAGTTAGGAGTTAGGGGGCAGAAGTTAAGAGTTTTTATGCTTAGTTAACTGTTGGGGCATAGTTCTTAACTATTTGAAGAGGAAGTTCCCCTCAGAGGTCGACAGGGGCTTTTATTTCACCAGCTTGTAGTATTCTGTGGCCCCCAGCAAGAAGCAGCCTGTGCCATAGTCTTCGAAGTCGGGGATGCGGGTGTAGCTCAGCGGCTGTCCAGCCGAGGGGTCCTTGCCCGTTCCCTGCATCCAGCCCAGAAACCCGTCGGGATGCACAGCCTTGGTGGCCATGGCCTCCCATGCACGGTCGCAGGCAGGACGATAGTCGGCAGCCTTCAGATAGCCCTTCTGTATGCCCCATGCCATACCATAGAGGAAGAGTGCGGTGCCGCTGGTCTCGGGCATGGCATAGTTGGTGCTCACCAAGCTGGGGTTCCAGAATCCGTCGGGGCGCTGGCAGCGCAGCAACCCTTCCGACATCAGCAGGAAGTCTTTCTTCAGCTCCTTATAAGCCTTCGACTTCTGCGGCAGCACATTCATGCAGCGCACCAGGGCGGCATATACCCATCCGTTGCCTCGGCTCCAGTAGCACTGCTGACCGTCGGGTTCCTTATAGGGCGGCACATAGTCGGCATCGCGCCACCACAGTCCCTCCTTCACATTGAAGAGGCCACCGCCACACTCGTTGCGGCTCCAGCGATACATCTTCATGCCGTGGTCGAGATAGCGCTCGTCGCCCATCAGCTGATACATCTGCATATAGAGCGGCATGGCCATCTGAATGGCATCAATCCATGTCCACCAGCCATAGAGCGAGCCGTTCTTTGGATTCGGTGTCTGCATCTGATGTTCCAGGTTCGCCCGTACATTATTCAATTCCTTGCAGTCAAGCACATAGTCCTTGTCACGGCATCGTCCAGTATAAGGCAGCAGCTCCACGTAGGTCTGAGCGCAGCACTGGTCGTCGGCGTCGCATGTGTTCACGCCATTGCGCGGGGTCCACTGGTGGAAGTCGGCCCAGGTTGTAGCATAGTCGATGTAGCGCTGCTGCGGGTCGATGTCTTGCAGTGCCATCAGCCCTTCGTAGTACACGGCGCGCGTCCACAGCGAACTGGGGCGTATGCGCTTCCAGTTGGTGGGCACGGTGGGGTCTTCATACTTCTTCATGAAGTAGTCGTTGGCTCGACGGGCCACGTCGAGCACCTCGCTGGCCTGGGGCTGCGCCACCGAGGGCAGCGACAACAGGCACAGGGCCATCAAAAAGAGTCGTTTCATGTGGTTGGGTTGTATTAGTAAGTAGTTCATGTCATCGCTTCGTGCTGGCAAAATTACAAATTTCCGCAAAAACCACCAAACAATTTGGCGAAGAAGTGCGTCGACGGCTGAAAAAAGGGGGCAGATTTTGCATTCGCTATCGTCGACGAGAATTTGGAGTGCTCCTTTTTGGAATTTGACGTTGACTTTTTGAAATTTGGCGTTGACTTTTTGGAAAAAGTCGCGCTCCAAATTTCGGTTAGCTACAACGGCTTGCATATCTGCTTATTGCGTTCTGTGTTTTTATGATGGCGTTAGGGCACGAAATGTCCTCTCCTTTTCTCCTACGATGGATGATAAAAATGATAAGAACGGGTATAGACCTTCAGTGCGGTGGAACGCCCCCATGAAAGGATATGATTTTGCAAGAACATTGCCGTCTGCACGGCAAATTAGCTCCCTTTCTGAAAAAAAAGGACATTTTCTTTTGTCATGCGCTCTACTTTTCGTAACTTTGCACACGATAAATAATTAGACTCCGAACAAAACCGAACGAAATGAAAAAGCTATTGCTATTCCTGGTGTCGCTGCTCGTGCTGAGTGCCTGCACCAAAAAGAACTACGAGGAAGTGAAGGGCGACATGTCGCAGACGCGCATCTACACCCTGAAGAACGGGCTGAAGGTCTACCTCAGCGTGAACAAGGAGGAGCCGCGCATACAGACGTTCATCGCCGTGCGCACAGGCTCGAAGAACGACCCCGCCGAGACCACCGGCCTGGCCCACTATCTGGAGCACCTGATGTTTAAGGGCACCAACAAGTTTGGCGTCACCGACCCCGAGGCCGAGGCCCCTCTGCTGGCCGACATTGAGCAGCGCTATGAGCAGTATCGGCAGCTGACCGACCCCGACGAGCGCCGACAGGCCTATCACGGCATCGACTCGGTGAGCCAGCTGGCAGCACAGTACTTCATTCCCAACGAGTACGACAAGCTGATGTCGGCCATCGGTGCCGAGGGCACCAACGCCTACACCTCGTTCGACGTGACCTGCTACGTGGAGGACATCCCCAGCAACGAGGTGGAGAACTGGGCCAAGATTCAGGCCGAGCGCTTCCAGAATATGGTGATACGCGGCTTCCACACCGAGCTGGAGGCCGTCTACGAGGAGTACAACATCCACTTGGCCAGCGACCAGGACAAGGTGTTCAACGCCTTGTTGGCCAAGTTGTTCCCCACGCACCCCTACGGCACGCAGACCACCATCGGCACGCAGGAGCACCTGAAGAACCCCTCCATCAGCAACATCAAGGAGTATTTCAAGAAGTGGTATGTGCCCAACAACGTGGCCATCTGCATGGCTGGCGACCTGGACCCCGACGCCACCATCGCCATCATTGAGAAATACTTCGGCCAGTGGAAGGCCGGCGACGACGTGGCCCAGCCCGTGTTCGACGAGCAGCCCGTGCTCACCGCTCCGCAAGACACCACCGTGGTGGGACTGGAGCAGGAGATGCTGTGGCTGGGATGGGCCTTCGACGGAGCCGCATCACTGCAGGCCGACACGCTGGAGGTGATAGAGCACATGCTGAGCAACGGCACCGCCGGACTCATCGACCTCGACATCACCCAGCAGATGAAGATGCTCGCCGCCGAAGGTGGCACGGTGAATGCCCGCGACCATTCGATGTTCCTGATGATAGGCGTGCCACGCGAGGGGCAGACGCTCGACGAGGTGCGCCTGATGCTGCTCGACGAGATAGAGAAGCTGAAAGCCGGCGACTTCAGCGACGACCTGCTGCCATCGGTGGTGAACAACCTGAAGCTGCAGTACTATAACTCATTAGAGAGCAACCGCGCTCGCGCCAGCATGTTTGTCGACGCATTCATCAACGGCATGCCGTGGGAGCAGCACGTGGGACGCCTCGACCGCATCAGCGCCATCACGAAGGAGCAAATCTGCGAGTTTGCATGCCAGCACTTCACCGATGGCTATGCCTGCGTGAAGAAGCTGCAGGGCATCGACGAGACACAGAAGAAGATTGACAAGCCACAAATCACCGCCATCCCCACCAACCGCGACCTGGTGTCGCCCTTCGTCGAGGAGATACAGAACACGGAGGTGAAGCCCATCGACCCCGTCTTCGTAGACTTCAAGAAGGATTTGACCTTCGGCAACATCGCCGACAAGCTGCCCTATGCCTACGTAGAGAACAAGGAGAACGGGCGCTTCGCGCTGCAGTTCCACTACGACTTTGGCGAGGAGACCGACGTGCGCTACAACTATGCCGCCGACTACATCGACTACCTGGGCACCGACAAGCTCACGGCCGAGCAGCTGAAGCAGCAGTTCTACAAGCTGGCTTGCAACTTCCACATCTCGGTGGGTGCCCGCAACATCAACATTGGCCTGAACGGACTGGCCGAGAGCATGCCGCAGGCACTGGAACTGCTGGAAGACCTGCTACAGAACGCCAAGGTGGACACCGACGCATACATGCAGTATGTGGCGCTGACCGAGAAGGCCCGCCAAGACAACAAGCTGAACCAGCAGGCCAACTTCAGCCGACTGGTGAGCTACGGACTCTACGGCCCCTACAACCCCTACCGCAACATCCTGACCACCGAGCAGCTGATGCAGACCGACCCGCAAGAACTGCTCGACCTGCTGAAGGGGCTGAAGGACTATGAGCACACCGTGCTCTACTATGGACCGCTGAAAGCCAACGAGCTGCAAGACGTGCTGGCACAGAAGCACCAGATGGCCGACAACCTGAAGCCCGCCCCGCAGGGACAGCACTACACCCTGCAAGCCACACCTGAGAACGAGGTGCTGATTGCGCCCTACGACGCCAAGAACATCTACATGCGCATGGTGCACAACGAGCTGCGCCCCTGGAACCCCGACGAGGATGCCGTGCAGGCACTCTTCAACGAGTATTACGGCGGTGGCATGAACACCATCGTGTTCCAGGAGCTGCGCGAGGCACGCGGACTGGCCTACAACGCCTTTGCACGCTACATGGATCCAGACTATAAGGGCGAGCCAGAGTACTTCTTCACCCACATCATCACGCAGAACGACAAGATGATGGACTGCGTGCGCCAGTTCCACCAAATCCTGGACACCATCCCGCAGAGCGAGACGGCCTTCAACATTGCCAAGGAGGCACTGACCAAGCGGCTGCAGAGCCAGCGCACCACCAAGTTCGGACTCATCAACGCATGGCTCGTGGCCAAGCAGCTGGGCATCGACTACGACCGCAACCAGCGCATCTACGAGGCATTGCCCGCACTGAAGCTGCAGGACATTGTGAGCTTCGAGCAACAGCAGATGGCCCACAAGCCCTACCGCTACATCATCCTGGGCGACGAGCGCGAACTCGACATGAAGTCGCTCTCGAAGTATGGACCCGTGCGCCGCATCACCACGAAGGAAATCTTTGGCTATTAAAGCCCTCTGTACAACGAAGGTTATGGTCATGTGCAGCCTTTTCTCTCCTTCCATAGGGAGGGGAAAGACTGCTCGACCAAAACCATCCTGCCGTACGCGCCCCTAAAAGGAGCCATTCAACTACTCACCTAAAAGAAGACAAAAAAATGAACTTCGGAAGATTATTATTAAAGATTTTGAACATCGCCAAGGACAGCATCGACGACTCGGCAAGAGAAGCGGCCCCCACACGACAGGCTCGCCCAGCACAGCATGCTGCCGCACCCACAGTGGAGCGAGAGAAGACCGCCGAGGAATGGGAAGCCTATTTCAGGGAAATACTGATGAAGGATTTTCCGTCGTTTACGATTCGCGAGAAAGTAGCGGTCACCGATTTGGCAGGATTCGCCACCGACGAGTTCCAACTCTACAAGACTCGCCCCTGCCAAGCCTACAAAGCCGAATGGGGACAGCCCTACACCTTCGTGCTGCAGAATGGCGGCATAGCCAAAGCGGTGGTCATGCTCGGCAACGGCCACACCCACGACAGCAACGTGAAGTACTTGATAGCAAGGATGTATGCCAAGAAGCTGGGCATTCCCTACATCAACTTCTATACACAGATGCCCAACGAAAGAGGCTATGTGATTGAACGCATTCGCAAGTTCTTGGGCTAATCGAAACAGAAAAAGGGGATGCAGCGATGACTGCGCCTGCAAAGGAGGCAGCCTTGTCCGCACAACTATGTTTTGCAGGCAACAGGACAAGGTATCCTCCCGTGATCTGCAATTTTGCAGATTCAAAACCATTCCCCTTTTTCTTTCCATTTCATGGACAGCATCTTAACGCAACTCACTCAACAGCAGACGTGGGAGGACTTTCTGGCCTACCGTCTGCTGAAAGGGCGTTTCACATGGCATGAGTTTGACGAAGCCGACAATTATGTGGAACGCGAAGGCTACCTTCCGCTGGCACAGAAGATAGCCCAAGGCGAGGGCTTGGGCATTCCCAAGAAGATGGTCATCAACAAGATGGGGACGGGCAAGAAGCGCGTGGTCTACAGGTATGCGCCCGACGAGATGACAACACTCAAGCTCATCGCCTTCAAGCTCTACGACTACGACAGGTGTTTCGCTCCCAACTGCTACGCATTTCGCAGGGGGGTGAAAGCCAGCGATGCCGTCTTCAGCATCAACCGCGCCATCAAAGACCGAAAGATGTGGGCTTACAAGCTCGACATCCACGATTATTTCAATTCCATCTCCATCGACATCTTGCTGCCTACATTGGCCGAAATGCTGGCTGATGACCAGCCGCTGTTCCAATTCTTCAAGACCATGCTGACCGACGACAGGGCCATCTACAACGGCACCACCATCTGCGAAAGCCACGGCGTGATGGCTGGCACGCCCACATCGCCTTTCCTTGCCAATGTGTATCTGAAGGATGTGGACTGGCATTTTCATGATGCCAACGTGGTCTATGCCCGCTATTCCGACGACATCATCATGTTTGCCCCCGACCGCGAGACACTTGGAGAATACAAAAGCCAGATGGCTGAGCTACTCAAGAAGTATCAACTTGAAATCAACCCCGCCAAAGAACAAATCTATTCGCCCGAAGAAGCCTACGAGTTTTTGGGATTCAAGTGCCACGGCCGTAGCATAGACATCTCGGAGGCCACGAAGAAGAAGATGAAAGGCAAGATAAAGCGGGCCACCAAGGCACTGATGCGCTGGAGCAACAAGAACCAAATGGGGCCTGAAAAGGCGATGAAAGGACTCATCAACCATTTCAACCGCGTTTTCTTTGAGAACGACGACTCCGAGACGCTGACGTGGTCGAGGTGGTTCTTTCCCGTCATCAACAGCACCAATGGCCTAAAAGACATCGACCATTACCTGCAACAGAACATCCGTTTCCTCAGCACGGGGAAACACAAGAAGACCAATTACAAAACTGACTATGCCCAGCTCAAGCAGATGGGATACAAGAGCTTGGTGAGCGAGTACTATCGATACAAGTCAGAAAGCAATCTGTGACCGTCCCTACAGCAAATCACTCAAACAGCTGAGCCCAGGCGAGGAACTTCTGCACGCCCTCCTGCCCAAACTTGGCCAGGCTCTGAGCGGCCTGCTCCACGGTGAGCACACGCTGGGGGCGCGACTTGGAATAGAACTTGTCGGCATAGCACACCAGCTGCTCTTCCATCGTCTGCGGCTCGTAGTCGGCCGGGGGCAGGGGCAGCTGTTGCTGAAGTATCTGCTGGCAGGTGAGGCCGGTGCCGGTGTGGCGCTCGCACACTCGGGCATGGCGTTCCAGTCCTTCGGTTCTGAGCAGTTCGCCGCCTATCAATCCGTGGCGGATATAAGGCTCGCTGCCCATGCAAAAGATGCCGGGGGCATGACACCAGCGGATGCCGATGTCGTGGAGCATCGCCGCTTCCTCCAAGAAAGCAGTGTCAAGAGGCAGCTCAGGGTGGCGACGGGCCACCAACAGACAGCGGTCGGCCACCTGGCGCGAGTGGAGCAGCAACAGACGGCGCAAGTCGTCGTCTTCAGGATAGTACTTGTCAATTATCGCTTCGTATGACATATTCAAATTGTTTCTAAAACATTTCGTATGGAAGGAAAAGTTTATTTCTCGACGTGAAATTCTCGTTTCACGTCGTGGTTTTATCATTCCACGTCGTGGAATAAACTTTTGCTACGGCTTTTTCAAACTTTGGGCGAAGCTCTCACCTGTTTTGGGCGTTGCCCTATCTGCTTGATGCCGTAGAGATATAAAACAAACACCCACGCAAAATCTACTTTCCGATGCAGAATGTAGAATCTGCAAATATAAATGACTGATAATCATTTTGAATTCCTTTGTTTTAGTGATGCTCATTGTCATTTCTAACCCTTTTTTGAGAAACGTATTTGATGACGAAATTTCATCGTCGGAAGATAAAAGGTTTAGTTTAGGTTATGGATATTTAATATGGGAATAAACTAAACTGCACCATATTCAAACTTATCTGCCCCTTTCTCTTTCTTTTTTGGACGGCACACAAATCAAATGTTACGCGGAATCGTGGAACTCGTAAAAACATTCTACAGAGCATCATATACATGGCGATTATCCCTTATCTACATGACGTTCCTTGCTTTATTCTGTTGTATATTCAAACCAGTCAAAATCTGCAGATCCTTTGTCGTCTTCGCCATCGGCAAATAAGCCAAGCATAACGCCTGTGAATCCGCCTATCACCTCAGTGGATAGGTAGCGAAAGTCCATCTTGCTGAGTGTGGTGAATGATTTGCCGTCGGCGGAAACTTGCATGTAGTAATAGTCCTTGTCGGAACTGATGCGTATGTAAGCCTGAGCGGCTTTCAGTTCAACGGGTTGGCCAGTATGGCTGAGTGCTCCCACACGGATGTTCGACTTGGCCAAAAGCTTTCCGTTCTTTCGTTCTACCATCACGTCATAATGATTCAGAGGCGCTGCATAGGCCGTAATTCCCGCCTGAGAGCCTTCTGCCAGATGAGATGCGTCAATGAGTGTGGTGGCGTTGAAACGTAACTCTGTCTGACG